>Ga0316204_10000679_pt1 | contig 116206 bp, 124 predicted proteins | sample 6monrhotite_MG_2_FD_205661 | JGI IMG/M metagenome (GOLD analysis project Ga0316204, IMG submission 205661) | Microbial mat bacterial communities from mineral coupon in-situ incubated in ocean water Damariscotta River, Maine, United States -... | ecosystem: Environmental > Aquatic > Marine >...
TGCCGATATTTCTTTCTTTACTTTTTATGTCTGCGTTGATAGTTGTATTCATATCTCACCCTTGCTACATTCGGGCTCGAGGCCCATTCGACTGTTCGAGTTAAAAGTTAGAATCGGTATAACGCCCAGCTTGTTAACGGGCTAGATTTTATCTGCACCTGGCATCAATCGGGCTGTTATACCGAGAACCTATTACTGTAGGTTTGGGCCTCACTTTAACGCTTTAGGGAAAATAGATAAATCATGTTTTTTAGATCATACAAGCAAGTCAAGATCGCTCGTTACTACTTGCTGGAACTTTTAAAAAGCGGTGCTATGCTTCGCTTTTTAAAAGTCCCTTACTTAAGTCGTTGATCGTCTGCTTTAACTAATTTAAAAAAGAAGTATTAGAAATTGTCGACCGTACGCTACTGGCCATAGCGGACAATTTATGATTTCAATATTGGCCATTTTATGAGTACGTACTCAGGTTATCTCAAATTGTGAGATAATGGCTAAGTTTTATATTTGAAGAACAAGCAACTTGCGCTTGTGCCGTTGATGTAATTTGGATTGCTTATATCAACGTTGTTAACGTTATTCGTATTTCTATTTTGTATGGAATATTCTCATAACAAAATGACACAAAGGACTTGCAAATAAAGAATGGAACATCACAATCATCAACATGCAGAAGATATGGGTGATCGCCGGTTAATTATCGCAATTGCCATCAACATGCTTTTGACTCTGGCACAAATTATCGGCGGCATTATCTCAGGTAGCCTGTCGTTAATTGCTGATGCGTTACATAACTTTAGTGATGCAGCTTCACTTCTCATTGCCTGGGTAGCACGAAAAATAGGCCGGCAACCTGCTGACCATTACAAAACATTCGGCTATAAACGCGCAGAAGTGATCGCCACATTGATCAATTTAGTCTCACTGGTCATCATCGGTATTTACCTTATCTATGAGGCCGTATGGCGATTCTTTGAACCACAGATCATTGAAGGCTGGACGGTTATTATTGTTGCTGGTGTCGCACTTGTTATCGATGTTGCAACCGCTGTATTGACGTTTACTATGTCAAAAAATAACATGAATCTTAAAGCCGCTTTTTTGCATAATGTTTCCGATGCATTGGCTTCTGTTGGCGTTATTATTGCCGGCTCACTTATTTTATTTTATCAATGGTACTGGAGTGATACATTGATCACTTTAATCATTGCCGTTTATGTGCTCTATCAGGCATTTACATTATTACCCAAAACGATCCATATACTAATGGAAGGTACACCAGAAAATATTTCTATTAATGATGCTATTGCGGCAATGGAAAATATTACAGACGTTACCAATGTCCATCATGTTCATATTTGGCAAATTGATGAACATCGCAATGCTCTGGAAGCGCATGTTGTTATTACAGACTACAATCAAATAGAAAATATAAAATCTGATTTGAAATCAACTTTATTACAAAACTTTTCAATTGATCATTCAACACTAGAATTTGAAATTAACAGTTGTGAAAAATAATCAGGATTAATGTAAGAATGAGCGATTGCGGTTGTAGTGTAGAAATAAAAAATCAGTCAGAAAAAAGTGTGTTGTACTGGCTGCTAGCCATTAATGCATCGATGTTTGTTATTGAAATCGGTGTTGGTTGGTTAGCCGAATCAACAGCGCTCATTGCCGACTCTTTCGATATGTTTGCCGATGCCGTTGTCTATGGCATTGGTTTATATGTTGTAGGTCGAGCGGCAAAAGATAAAGCGAAAGCGGCTTTAGTCAGTGGCTATTTTCAGGCCGTACTCGGCTTATTGATTCTAATCGATATTGTTCGACGGGTTATTCAGGGTAGTGAACCCATTTCAGAGCTCATTATGATTATGGGGCTCATAGCACTTTTTGCAAACCTTATTTGTTTAGTGCTTATTCATAAACACAAAGATGGTGAAGTCCATATGCGAGCCAGCTGGATATTTTCAGCCAATGATGTGATTGCAAACATGGGCGTTATCATAGGTGGCGCACTGGTATGGTGGTTAGATAGTCGCTGGCCGGATATGTTCATCGGTATTATTATTGCTCTTGTTATTCTTCGTGGTTCCAGAATGATTATTCAGGACGCTAAAAATGAGTTAAAAAAATAAAGTTATACTACAATGTTATACAGAAGGAATTTTATTGACTACAAAAGGAGAAAGTCATGTCATTTAAAGTAATTAAAGGAACATTTCACGTAACCGGTTATTCACCCGATGGAGATTCTGTCAGATTTAAAGCGAATAAAATTTCCAGCTGGAAATCATTAAAAGGTGGCAAAGTAAAACTAAATGCAAAAAATCATGCTCAACTTCGTATTGAAGCCATCGATACACTGGAAACCCATTATAAAAAAGAACATCAACCCAAAAAATTTGCTGACAAAGCAACAGAAAAATTATTCAAACTTCTTGGTATTAAAAATGTCGTCTGGAATGAAAAAAGATCAAGAGTCATTTCGGCGGACGATGGTGTCCCCGGCTATATTGTTTCCCGTATGGCTGAAAGATATGGCAGACCGGTTTCATTTGTATTTGCAGACACGCTCGACTTTGAAGATGGTGCAGATTTATATCTCACCAATTCTATTGCACGTAAATCTGTTAATTATAAAATATTATTAAAAGGACTAGCCTATCCTACATTTTATGATGGTATGTTTTACGATTTAAGAGCGCTATTTGAAAAGGCGACAATTAAAGCTCGCGAACATGAACGAGGAATCTGGTCAGAAGACCAAACCAATCTCTATACCAGTATTACTGAATTGGCCGATATCACAGATACCCATGTGCTAATGCCAAAACTGTTTCGCCGCATTACCGCTTATTTAAAAAAGAACGAAACATTTGATGCTCATGACTTTATTGCCCAGCTTGAAGAAAAACGCGAGAAAGTATTAATTATGAGTATTTTGCATTTCACTTATTTCGATAATCTCATCGCGGTAGATGATGATGGAAAGATTAAATTGACGCAAAAACCGGAAAATCTGATATTTTTGGGTTAAATCTGAGCAAATTTGGGCAAAAAAAAGAGAATGTTATTAAACGCGAATTATTGACTAAGGTAATGAGAATCATTATCATTCGTATTTATTTGCGAAAGGTTTTTTATAATGAAATTGCTCTCATCTGCAATGTCCATATTTATGGCATTAGTCGTTCTGTTTTTAACTGCAAGTAGGCCAGCTCTTAGTGAAACCCGAGAAAGCCTGGGCGAAAAAATTTTTAATGATAAATCGCTCTCAAAAGATGGCACCCAGTCATGTGCAAGCTGTCATGATAGCCAACATGCTTTTACCGATCCCCGAAAAAACAAATCAAGTTTAAATGCAACCTTACCCGGCTCTGTGTCTACTGGACAGGATGGTAAATCATTCGGTGACATTAATGCGCCATCTGCAACCTACGCAGCTTTCGTGCCTGACTTTCATTTTGATAAAAAAGAAAAATTATATGTAGGTGGCCTGTTCCTCAATGGCCGGGCAAAAAATTTAGTCGAACAGGCTAAGCAACCTTTCCTGAATCCGAGCGAAATGCAAACAACAGAAAAAAAAGTCGTTGCAAAAGTTAAAGCAAAATATTCTGCTGCAATGAAATCGCTTTATGGTGAACATATTTTTAATTCAACAAAAGAAGCCTTTACCGCCGTAGCAAAAAGTATTGCAGCTTTTGAACGAACTGAAAAATTCTCCAGCTTTGATTCAAAGTTTGACAAAGTATTAAAAGGTAAAGCTCACTTCACCAAGGAAGAAGAACTTGGTCTTAAACTTTTCAAAGATGAGAAAAAAGGAAACTGTGCCGCCTGCCACCCGGTACCTACTCTTGAAAGTAGTAAAACTGAAAGCCTGTTTACCGATTTTACATATGATAATTTAGGTGGACCAAAGAATAAGAGAGTGCGTTCATTAAATGGTAAAGGTAGTCAATTTGTTGATAACGGATTACTTGATAATCCGAAAGTAAAAGATAAAAAATTAAAAGGCGCATTCAGAGTTCCGAGCTTAAGAAATGTTGCTGTTACAGCTCCTTACTTACACAATGGTATATTTAAAAATCTAGAAACCGTAGTTCACTTTTACAACACACGTGATGTAAAAGGTTCAGTCAATCCAGAAACACAAAAACCATGGGGAAAGGCCGAAGTTAATATTGGTAAAAATGTTGATGAATTAGGGAATCTTGAATTGTCAGATGCTGAAGTGAAAGCCATAGTTGCATTCATGAAAACATTAACCGATGAAAGATACGAACATCTCATTCTTAAACATTAAATTCCATTCCCAAATAATACTAATGCAGGCTTACTGCATTAGCACACTTCTATTAATATCCATTCACACTACTCTATTGCTTGTAATGACGCTCAGGCGTTATAGTAAGTATAAAGCCCCAACTGGAGATTAAAATGCAAAAATTAAATGTAAAAGCAATGACGATAGCCGGTGGTGCTGCCTGGGCATTTTGTATGTTATTTGCAGGCTGGATAGCTATATTTGGCCGGGCAACACAGTTTGTTGAGGTTATGAGATCGGTTTATATTGGTTTTGAACCAACATTTTTAGGTGGCATTATTGGTGCGCTATGGGGCTTTCTTGATGGCGCTATCGTCGGTTTCATCATTGCTGTCGTTTATAATAAAGTGCAAAAATAGAATTACACGAAAAGATAAAATCAATGAAAAAAATTATATTGGTAATTTTAACAGGTATTATTTTAAGCAGCTGTGCGCAATCGAATAAGACCGCTGCTGATTATGGATATCAACATACTATTATCATAAAGTCTTATGATACGGTAAAAAACTGGGAGCTGGTTCCTGTTTCTATCCAGATCAAACCTGCACTGGAAGCGGGAGATGTTTTAATATTAAAACACAGAGAAAATGAAATAGCTAAAGTCTATATAAAAGGAAGGTTAAAAATAGATCGTCTCAGATTCAGAATTCGAACACTGGGCACAGGAAGCATCGTTGTCTTTGTTCATAAACCGGATGGAACTCAATCCGTCTGGTCAAAAAATATAGTTGTAAATAAATATGGCAAAATTCCCGAGAATAATACTCAAAAACTTGCTTTCAAAAAACGGGGGGGAAATGGTGCTGTGGATATTATTATAAACAATGATTCTGCTAAAAATGGATTTGTAAAAAAAGCAACTTTCAGCTTTCCCAATGGTGACGCTATTATATGTGGTTCACAATACCTATCACCCAACCCATACATGCAGGTTAGCCCCGTTAATCTTGTAGGTAAACCAAAATTCAAAATAGAACTGGCCAAAAACAAACACGACAAATGTGATTTATAATCAACTAAAAACCATTAACTTGTTTCATCCAGCCCTTCAATAATCGGACAGCCCTCTTTCGAGCCCTGACAAAGATTTAACAACAACTGTAATTCATTACGTAAGGTGGTGAGTGATTGTAAATTCTCATCAACCTCTTTGAGTTTTTTTGCTGTTAACTGACGAATATCATCACGAACTTTTTGCGGATTTTCACGCATTTTTAACAAATCGCTAATTTCAGCTAAACTAAAATTCATTTTTTGTGCGCGTTGAATAAATTTTAAACGCGAAATATCCTTATCATCATATTCACGAATACCCGATACATTGCGTGAAATCTTGGGTAATAATTTTATTTTTTCATAATAACGTAACGTATCGGCTGTTAACCCTGTCTTTATTGTTACATCACTAATACGGTAAATATTCATTATTAATACTCAATGATAAATAAATATTCATTTAATAAATAAAGTCCGATTAAAATTAATACGATACCCGCTATCACTTCCATTATCTTTTGATAACGTGTAAAGACTTTTAATGATTCCAGCCAACCCATACTCCATGCACCTAATATAATAGGTATACTTCGGCCTAAAGCAAATGCGAATAACAAAGCAAAGCCAAATGTAACGGATCCAATTGCAGCACTTGCTGTTAATGTTACCAGTAATGCCGGTGTACAAAATGGACAAACGGCGACAGAAAAAGGAACGCCTAATAAAAAAGCACCCCATATTCCGGTGACTTTACGCCCTCTCACACCAAACCAGGGTAAACGAATATTTAACACACCGGACCACATTAAACCCATAACAATTAATAAAGGTCCAAGTAACAAGCCCCATTCTCTCCCCATAATATTTTTCACCCATTCTCCACCTAATGCTGCCGCAACACCTAAAACAACATGTGTAACAAGCATACCCATAACAAATGATCCGCCCATAAGCAAAGCACGTTTTTCTTCCTGCGCTTTAGTAACATAAGCAAGCATAACGGGAACGGAAGCAAAAGAAACCGGGTTAAAGCTAAAAATTAAACCGGCAAGAAACGCAATCCCAATGCCTGCCCAGCTTTGGGTTTGTAACGTAGCTTTAAGTGTTACTGCATTAATATCTAATGATGGAATTAATAAAAATAACGCTGTTCCAATTAATAGAACAGCGGTTAAATAAGGACTACCCTTCGCGGCATGATTCAACAAATCTTTCGCATTACTATTAACACCTTTATAAGAAGCAATCACCATCGGTAATGTAAACAAACTGGCAAACAAAAATCCGGCTAATGCAGCAAAATTTAGTGAGCCAACTGTGACAGCCATACCCGCAGTAACAATTACCAGCGGTAAGGTACAGGCTGGTAAGGTTAAACCCAATTGAATAGAAAAAGGTAATTTTTTTGCAGCGGGTAATAATTTAAAAAATTCAAAATGGGGAACAGGCAAATAGATAAAACGGGAAACTAAGTAAACAACAGCAATCAGCGATAAAATAATACTTGGTAAATAAGGTCCCCACACCGGCGAATCAATAAATAACACAGCAAGCGTAAAAATGCTCATCAACAATGCTGAACGACTTAACCAGACAGCCAATAAACTATGGCAACATTCCTTTTTATCCGTCACCTGATTTGCTCTTACAGAAAACAGAGTATGTGTTGCAATTGTACATGGTTCAAAAAATGCGAGTAAGCCAAGAAAAATGGCAGTAAGTAGTAATAAGGTGATCATACTTATGCCTCCTGTGCTAATCGTTGTTCTAACTCGGTGCACAATTTTTTTGCTGAAGGCAAACTGGCAAAAACCAGATCACCGTTAATCGCTATCGAAGGGGTCGACATGACACCCAGTTCAATCGCATGATCCATTTCATCCAGAATGTTTACTTCACGCCAGTTAATTTTATCTCCACCAAGTTCATCAGCTAATTGTCGTAATACGTCTTTGGCGTGGCGACACTTGCTGCAACCGGGTGAGGAAAAAACTTCAATATTTAATATACTCATACCTTTAGCACTCTTTGTCCGTGACAGATGCCATAACTATAATAGTTGGAGTCAACTCCAGCGCAAGTAAAAATCCTTATCGATCGAACTATTTTCTCTGAATGAAGTCTGTACTAATATACAGAGTTTATTCTAAATCAGATCAGGAACAGATTATGAGCACTAAACCTCTCACTATTGGCTTTTTGGCCAAAGCTGCTGAAGTGAATATCGAGACCGTTCGCTATTATCAGCGTTTTGGCCTTATTGACGAGCCAGCTAAACCCTTCAATGGTTATCGTATCTATCCACCTGAAACGGTAGATCGACTCCGATTCATTAAACGCGCTAAACAACTCGGTTTCAGTTTGAAGGAAATTACTGAATTACTGGAGCTTGGTAGCGGCAATTGTGATGATGTTAGGCTACGTGCGGAAGTTAAACGTGATCACGTCGAAGAACAAATTAAGGATCTGAAAAAACTGAAAAAGACACTCGATAAACTGATTAAGTCATGCCAGTCTGATAATGAAACCGCAAACTGCCCGATTGTTGAAACCCTGATAAAACATTAACTCTTTGAATTTCAACGTGTAATTCAAACTCATTGCCTTCCTGATTCATTCCTGAACCTTTCTTGACTCTGTACATAGGTACGGAATCTAAACTGATTGTACATTTAAGATAACCGGTTACGTCTGTCATTTCGCGATCATGACGTACTGGTACATACACAGCAAACAGGAGTTTAACTATCCGTTGGATTACAAGTTTATTTGATAAAACCGGTTCACTCGGCGTACTAACAGCAACCTTAGGTTGCGCATCATGCTTTCCAGCATTGGGATCTTTTGGTGCTGCGATCGGTTTAGGTTTTTTACACCAATACGAAGGAATATTTTTAAATACGCTCCTTCCTCTTTTTGCTGTCTTTGCTTTAGTAGCAAATATGTATTCTTATTTTAATCACAAAATATGGTATCGCACGTTAGCTGGCATAGCAGGCCCTATTATGGTTTTACTTACCATGTACCCATTGTGGTCTTATGACTGGAGCACTTATTTACTGTATGCAGGTATAGCGTTGATGCTGATTGTATCTGTCTGGGACATTTTCTCCCCTGCGCATAAAGTATGTAGTAGTTGTGAAGTGCCTGAACAAACAACAGCATAATACTAAATTTAAATGGAATACTAATAATGAATACAATTAACATAAACATCTCAGGCATGACCTGTGACCACTGCGCCAAAAGCGCACAAGATGCATTGAATGCACTTGATGGTGTTACGGCAACGGTTTCTTTTGAAAATAGGCTGGCTTCTGTTAATACAGAAGGCAAAGTTGATAATAACCAGTTACTCAAAGCCATTGAGTCAAAAGGTTACAAAGGAATAATTGAAAATTCAGATGGTAAAACAACAAGTGCTGGTGATAGTGGATTACACATTGCTATTGTCGGCACAGGTTCTGGTGCATTTGCTGCCGCAATCAAAGCAGTAGAGCAAGGTGCTACGGTTACTATCATTGAAGGTGCTGAAGACATTGGTGGAACATGCGTTAATATTGGTTGTGTTCCTTCTAAAATTTTTATCCGTGGTGCACATATCTCACATATTCAGGGACACCATAATGTAGAAGGTTTGCCGCTTAATATCCCAACAATAAATCGTAAAGCAATGATGGAACAACAGCAGAAATGGGTTGAAAAATTACATTATGCAAAATACGAAAGTATTTTAGAAAGCAATGCCGGTATTAATTTAATACGTGGTATGGCTCGTTTTAAAGATGCCAGCACATTGATCGTTACGAAAAAAGATGGCAGTGAAAAAAAAATAAAAGCGGATCGTATTTTATTAGCCGTTGGTGCAAGTTCATCTATCCCGAATATTGCAGGTTTAAAGGATACGCCTTACTGGACATCAACCGAAGCTTTGGTAGCGGACACAATACCTGAACATTTAATCGTTTTAGGTGCATCCGTGGTTGCACTGGAGTTAGCGCAAGCGTTTAAACATATTGGTGCAAATGTGACAGTCATTGCCAGAAGCACTTTGTTATCAAAAGAAGATCCAGAAATTGGTGAAGGTCTAACAACAGTATTCAAAGATGAAGGCATTAATGTGATGTTAAATACTTCTCCAGACTCAATTTCGCATGATGGAAAGAATTTCACACTTAAAACAAACAATGGTGATGTCACAGGCGATCAATTACTGGTTGCAACTGGTCGTGCTTCAAACTCATCGTCATTAGGGCTTGAAAATGTCGGTGTTAAAACCGATAAACGTGGCGGAATTATTGTTGATGATCACATGCGTACCAATGTTGAAAATATATACGCTGCGGGTGATTGCACCAATCAACCTCAATTTGTTTATGTTGCCGCAGCCGCAGGTACCCGTGCTGCGCGTAATATGACCGGTGATGATGTTGCCATTGACTTATCAGTGATGCCTGCGGTTGTCTTTACTGATCCACAGGTTGGTACTGTTGGATTAACTGAGCAACTGGCAAAAGAGCAAGGACTGGATGTTGATAGTCGAACGCTTGATCTGGAAAATGTGCCACGCGCATTAGCAAATATGGACACTCGCGGTTTTATCAAACTGGTCGCTGAAAAAGAAAGTGGACGTATCGTGGGTTGTCAGGTTCTTGCAACTGAAGGTGGTGAAATCATTCAAACCGCAACATTGGCTATTCGTAATCATATGACGATTAATGACCTTGCTGATCAATTGTTCCCGTATCTAACCATGGTAGAAGGACTCAAGCTAACTGCACAAACCTTTAATAAAGATGTTAAACAACTGTCATGTTGTGCAGGATAAACATGTTGACTCCGTACCTCGGTACGGAGTTTATAATGATGCTTAAACATGATTTACGGAGTAAGCAATGTCGGATTCAGCAAACAGTAAAGATCGTTCTTTAGTTTCATCAACCATAGCCGCTGGGCTTGCTGCCATTGGCGCATCCTTATGTTGCATTGGGCCATTGGTACTCATTGCTCTTGGAATAGGTGGCACCTGGGTCAGTTACCTCACTGCATTAGAACCTTATCGTCCTATCTTTGTCGCTATCACACTGGTGTTTTTATTCCTGGCATTTCGAAAACTTTATATCATTCCACGCCAATGTGCGCCGGAAGATGCATGTGCCATTCCAACAGTGTTACGTAACCAGCGAATTATTTTCTGGGTCGTCGCTGTTCTACTGATTGCGCTACTGACGTTTCCATATTATGGCTTAATGTTTTTCGAATAAAATTTTTATAATAAAATAATTTTAAAATTAATCACTTTTAGGAGTTCTACATGCAATCAATTTTACGCCCAACATTTTTATTCATTATTCTACTACTTGGCTTTATCAGCTTTTCACAAAATATAGCGGCAGCTGAAAATAAAACTGTTGTTCTTGATGTACCGGGTATGACGTGTAAATTCTGCCCTATCACAATTCGCAAAGCATTAAACAAAGTTCCTGGTGTGACAGAAGTAAAAGCTGAATTTAATACTAAAACAGCAACCGTGACTTATGATCCATCAAAAACAAATATTGAATCTTTAATTAAAGCAACCACTAATGCAGGATATGCGTCTACGCTCCATAAAAATGAAAAATAAAAGGGGAATATAATGAGTAATTGTTGTGCAAATAAAAGTAAAGAAAATTCATCTCCCCGAAAATTTACCTGCCCGATAAATGCTCAACAATATGTTGCAGTTCCTGTAAAAACAATTCTTCAGCATATCAAGTCTCCCTGGTTACAAACTCTGGATGAAGATAAATATTATTTCTGTGATGACCCTGAGTGTGAAGTTGTTTATTTCGGATTAACCGGTTCAGTCATCACTAAAGATGAATTAAGGACTGTCGTCGGTGTAAAAGAAAAATCTGATGAAACACTGGTATGCTATTGTTTTGGCGTAAGTAAAGAACAGGCAAAACAGGATACTAAACTAAAAAAATATATCACTCTGCAAACAAAAGAAAAAATGTGTGCCTGCGATAGTCGTAATCCATCCGGACGTTGTTGTCTGAAAGATTTCCCCCCAAATTAGTTTTACTCTCCGACTACGAATAAACATTTGTAGCCATGACAGATCAAGTAAATAATTTTTCTGCTTTTTCAAAACCACTCTTAGATATCGTGGTAATAATCTATACGACATAGTAAAATTTCACTAAATTCTTTTAGTGGAAAACTTATGATTGACGCCAAAACAGCAATACAGCGCTTAAAAGAAGGGAATCAACGCTTTGTTTCCGGTATTCGTGGCAATGATACGGAGTTATCGCATGACAGACGAAGTGAACTTACCTCAGGGCAGGAACCTTTTGCCATTATTCTGGGTTGTTCCGATTCGCGCGTTCCGGCTGAACTGGTCTTTGACCAGGGACTCGGTGATTTATTTGTGATTCGCGTTGCCGGCAATATTGTTGCCCCTTCTCAGATTGGTAGTGTTGAATTTGCTGCCGGACAATTTCAAACACCATTAGTGGTTGTGCTTGGCCACTCTTCCTGTGGCGCGATTTCTGCGACCGTAGAAGAAATGAAACGCCCGACCGATCAAAAGTCAAAAAATATCAGCTCCATTGTTGATCGCATTCGTCCTTCGGTTGAACCGTTCAGGTCTACCGAAATATGGGGGGACAATGATGCGCTTGTCCATGCCGCAACCCGCACCAATGTGCTTGCATCGGTTAACCAGCTTCGCCACGGTTCTTCTATTCTTGAAAACTTAATTGATAACCATGAGCTGATGATTGTTGGCGCAGAATACTCATTAGAAACAGGTGTCGTTGAGTTTTTTGAAAATTAAGTTTAAATACCGTTCAGCTTCAGCATAAAAAAACGCCTGTCCTCTCGGGCAGGCGTTCTATTTTTAAAACGCTTAATTGTTTAGTACCGCATTAAACTCATAAGTATTTTTACCGCTTGTTACTTTCCCGCTTTGATTAACTTACTAATGAAGTTACTATCATCACTGTCGCCGCATGATTTCACTTTAGCGCGTTTGTATTCATTGTGATATTCATGCTCATCGTCTTTAACACAGGGTGGCGCAACCACATCTTTAAGGTCGATTAACCACGTTGCATCACCCTGTCCATTAATCTCATCCCTGGTACTCTCTGGATGTTGAATATTGATAATGAACTGGCTTGGATTTGCTGGATTGAAAATCATGCCGGTGTTTTCAGCACCTTTGACCTGCAAACTCATGAAGTGATCAAGTGATTCAGCCACACCATCGCTGTTGGTATCACGTAAGAACCAGATATCGCCACCTCTGTTATCACCGTTTGGCCAGTCTTCAACCACATAGATATTACCCAGTGCATCCTGTGCCAGGTTATCCGGTGACGTGACATGACCCGTCGTTGCAGCATAACCCAGGTTCTTCACTGTGCTTTCGTCAACCGCTAAACGTACCATGGCTTTACCATTATCCAGTTCTTCAACTGAGTACACACCTAACTCTTCAGTTGCGGTGAAGTAAACTACTTCATGTCCATTTTTCAGATAACCCACTTCCATATCTTCCGGACGACGATAAGGTGTACCCATGAGTTCATCGGCAGCAGCACGACCACCGCGTGTTACGTTGTCAAAAGGATCGGCTATTGTCAGAGCAATGCCATTGGCATCGGTCATTGCTACCCATGTTGCCAGACCTGAACGTTCTGCTGGATTGTTGTTTGGGTATTTGCCGGCCTTTGCTGACGGATCACCTTTGTAATCATCAACTGATAAAACAAAGGTCTGCCCCTTGCCGTAATCACCTTTAACAGAAGGGATGAACTTATAAATAGAACCAGAACGATCTTCATCGACAAAATAAATAGCCGAACCGTCATGATTAAACCGAAGCCCTTCAATAGAAACGTTGGGGATATTAGTGAGCTCTTCAACAACAACTGTTTCACCTGCGGCAACATCGGCCATTGGATTTTTTACTTCAAACATACGTCCCTGACCAGACCATTCTTCAGCCACAAACAACGTATTTACCGGCGACCACGTAGCAGGATCGAGTGCGCCAAAATCATCACTCCAGTCACCTTGTGCACCGTTCATATCACCCTTGAACAGATTAATGGCCTTATCGGTTTTCATATCATAACGGGTAACACCTGCACCATACATAGTCTCATGTGGCAGGAAAATATAACGACCACTGGGATCAAATGCACTCATATCTGTCATTGAAGCTGAGGTAGCAAGACCAGGAACACGAATTGTCGATTGTTCCGCATCACTTTCGATCTCATGTAAACTGGTTAAATTTTTATAACTGACACCAGCGGGCACTTGCCAGGGTGAGTTCAACTCATTAACGTGATTAGGTACCTGAGCCACTGCCGCAGATTGAGTTAATGGGTTAAAGAACACGTCTGTACCCGCAATAGCCGTTTGGCTGCAAGTTAAAATCACTGCAGTCAAAATTGTATTTTTCGTGAATTGTTGCATGGTGAACCTCCATATTAATAAAAATGACGAATCTTTCTTCAGCAAAAATATTAGGAGACGCCTGTGGCAGGCTGATTAAGGTTTTATGACGTTTATATTAAACACATCGTAATTGATTCTTTACAGAAATAAAAAAGTGGAACGATATTCGCCCCCCCTCTTATAATAATAGATATTCTGCTGTCCCGTTAACTCGTCATTCCCGCCTGCGCGGGAATGACGATCCTTCTTTGCTATATAACGTTATTCTGAACAATGTGATTATATTAACGGCACAGCACTGTGATAAATAGTTGGAATTTATATTTAAGTTACACAATTTTTCTTTATTTGTTCTTTTAAGTCGTCCATAGATTTACAGCCATTGATTTTTTCTGCCGACAAACAAACTTTCAGTTCTTCTCCCTGAAATTCAAAGATAACAGGGAAACTTTTCTCACTTGATTGATATTTTTTTAAAAACTCGTCACGGTGTAAAAATTCACATTCAACATCCAAATTGCTAATGAAGTCTTTCCATTCATCGCGTTCATTAAAATAGGAATGTGAGATAGCGCAAAGATTACACTCATACGTTTTCGGTGAAAAAACTTTGTGTGCAATATCCGTTAAAGTATTAAACATACCACTATCTGCGTTGTAAACAAAAACGAGTCGTTTTAACATAATTATCTCTTCAAAATAAATTCACGAATAGTTTTAAGGATTAATAAAATCCACGGAGTTCCATGCATAAGTAAATCAAATATATCGATGGGTTTAGCTAAGCTACCATCAACTAACATTTTTAGTTTTTCGACAACATGAGGTTCCGGCATAAAGGGGGCTAAACCTAATGTCAAAGATACAATAATTAATGTTGAAAACGGGACTTTATCTAACCACTTCATTTTTTCTTTCCTTTAAATAATTTCTTTTAATAAATCTTTATAACGATGACAATCTTCAGGTCTGTCGAGGTCATGCATTATACCTAATTCTTCGTAGGAGCATGATAATTTATTTAAAACTTCACGCGTTTGATTGAGCACAGAGTCACTCCCCCAGTTAAACCCGGTAAATAAATCAATTGAAAAAATTTTCAATCCCAATAAAACATAACCACCGTCAGCAGCAGGACCAATAACAACATCCTTATCATTTAATGTGTTAAATGCCTGTGTAATATATGTCTTATCAAGATCAGGACAGTCTGTTCCTATGACAACCACTTTATCGTGAGTTTGTAGTGCAACTGAAAGTGAATAAGCCATTCTCTCTCCCAGTTCAACACCTTGTTGATTGCTTAATGTAATTGGGAAATTATTTTCACACTCTAAAAAAAACAGCGTGTTTCTGTCTGGCGTACAACATAATTCAATGTCTATATCTTCTAATTCTTTTGTTAATGCTAATGTTTTTAATAGAAGTTTTTTATGTATTTCAAATGATTGCTCGGGAGAATATTCTGGCTGAAGACGCGTTTTCACCTCACCTAAAACCGGCGACCTGGTAAAAATTAATAATTTGTTTGATTTCTTTGGCATTATTTATATCGTGTTGCTAATTTGTTTGCACTCACACCTAACCAGTATAAAAACCGTAGACGCCACATTAAAAATACCGTTGATAAAATACCTTTTTCTTCCCAACGTCGGCTTGATGTTATTAAGGTGTTTTTTATACATGCAGGTTTCGATATTTTTATCAATTTTTTACTTAAGTTAATATCTTCCATTAATGGAAGATTAGAATAACGACCGACTGATTCAAAACTTTTTCTTTTTACAAAAATACCCTGATCACCTGTTGCAATACCCGTGAAATATGAACGCATGTTCATCATAAATTCAATTAAACGAAACAAACCATTTGTGCCAGACAACTTTATATTAAATCGACCCCAGTCTGATTTATTAAGTGCAGCTTGTATGTTTTCAACCGCTTTTTCCGGAATTAATGTATCGGCATGTAAAAACCATAAAACAGCATTTTTCGACTGTGATGCACCATTATTCATTTGTACTGCACGACCTGCTTCAGATTTAATAACTTTGTCTGATAACTCAGATGAAATTAAAACCGTATGATCAATACTACCACCATCTACAACAATCACTTCATGGCCTTGCTTGCGATAACCTTGCAACTGTTGAAGCAACTGCTTAATAAATGCTTCTTCATTTAAGACTGGAATGATGATTGAAACAAACATAGTTTTCACTTTTTTCATTATCCCAGCAAGATCTTAGCTGGAATCTAATAATTATATTCTTTGGATGGCCCAGGCCAGCTTCTCGACTGACCCAGTCTCACCTTCTTCCGGCTAAGAACGTGCCGGAATGATGAGCAAGTGAGTAGATTAATGTAATTCTTCGGTCACCTTGTTCTCTCGGCAACTACTACTCGATAACTGCTCTTGTGTTATTCTACTTACGGGCGTCCTAACTAATGCGTTGCTCTCGATAATTGCTCCTGCATTATTCTACCTTCGCCCATCCTTGGGCTCGTACCTACTTCTCACTATTCGTGAAGTGCGCCACCACAACTTGAACCCTGGCCTGCGGTGCACCCATAACAATGATCCGCAATCATAATATCGCGTTTACTTAAAAAATTACTTGATAACTCTTTAAGATGCACTTTTTTACCTGAGTCGGTTAAAGGCAGTTCCAGCATTTGATTAAAATCACAATCATAAACAACACCTTGCCAATCTACACTTATCAAACTACGGCACATAACCGTATGTATGTTTTCAGCTTTATAGGCACCTTTTAATAAATCCATATAACTATCAAATTCACCTTTTGATATTAAGGTGCTGCCAAAGCGTTTAATCGGCATATTTGTTAAGGTATATAAATTATTAAAAACAACACCGTAACGATTATTTAACTCACGCTTATAGTCTTGTTCTAACTGACATTGTGCAGGCGGTAAATGAGGACCAATCGGATTATACATCAGGTTAAGTTTTAATCCGCTACCTGCAATACCATAACCTGACAGGTTTAATAACTTAATAGCGGAGATACTGCTTTGAAAAACACCGTCACCGCGCTGACCGTCAACATTTTCTTCTAAGTAACAAGGTAATGATGCAACTATTTCAACTTTATGTTGTGCTAAAAAATCAGCGGTGTCTTCCTGTCCGGGCTCATGTAAAACTGTTAAGTTACACCGATCAATAACATGAACACCCATTACATGTGCTTGTGAAACTAAATAACGAAAATATGGATTTAATTCAGGTGCACCGCCGGTTAAATCTAATTTTTTAATATTATTGTCGCGTAAAAAACGAATGACATCCTCTACCGTTTCTTGCTGCATATTCTCTTTACGCGTTGGCCCTGCATTCACATGGCAATGCAAACAAGACTGATTACACAGGTAACCCAAATTAACTTGTAACGTTTCAAGTTGACCACGTTTAATGGCAGGGAAATCTGTTTGTTCCAGTCTGGGTAATGTTGCGTGCATAATTGTCCTGTTATTTTTCTAATACAACTGCCAAAAATCCTGCATAAGCTGTCCGTTGCGGTGCAAAGTTTTCAATTAACTTTGAAAATTTGCCCCCACCTGGCAGCCAGATAGATGAGCGAAAATCCTGCTTTGCGGCAGGTGTTAATCTATTCGCCCATTGTCTCACATTTTTGAGCCTATCCCAGCGAGCGCGCTGGTAGCCTTTGCTATTTCTCTTCATATAATAAAGTAAACTCTGGCGATTTAATAAACCTAAAATCACCGCCTTACGTGAAACACGCCACATTTCTGCCAGCACCTGCTCTGGATCAGAAACAAAACATAAGCTGGTTATCGCAGTACAATAATCAAACGAATTATCTGCATACGGCAATGTGCTCGCATCACCTTCAATATATTTAATTGGTTTTTCTTTTGCCCTGGCAAAGTCAATCATTGCCGGATCCGGGTCTAGCCCTGTCACTTGCAAACCCGCTTGTTGAAAACGCTCGCTAAAATAGCCTGTGCCACTTCCCACATCCAGTAAGGTCTGACCCTCTTTGGGTGTAAAAAGTTGCAATAAGGTTGCAAATTCCTGCTGACCAATCCATTGTCCTTTGGCTGTTTGATACCAGGCATCATAAGCAGCAGGCGCTTTCATTAAATATCCAACTTTATTTTTTTTCGAAAAACATCGTAAGCAATCGGCGTTTTATTTTTATAATTAATTCGCTTGCGACGATTTTCATCAAGTAAATGGTAACGCACTACCGCCTCAACATTTACCGCTTTATCTGGATTGGGAATATCAATCTGATATGTTCTGGGTTGCCCGCGAGGTAAGCGAGTATCTTTTAAATCAACAATAAATGGACGCCACATCACAGTACGTTTTATGGTTTCTTTTCTTTCAATGAGCATATTATTATTTTTATCCAGTACACGAAGCTGTATCGTTAAATATCGATCCGGTGTTCCGGTTGGAACATAATGTGTTGCGCCAGTGTTAGTTAATGTCAAAGTAAAACTGCGTTGCTCTTTATTTAGCAACTTTTTCTCGGCAAAATTAATTGTTAATGCTTTTTTCACCATCGAAGGATCATGGCCACCTCGCCAGTAATGATGTCGCGTCTGACGTACCTCACCCCCCTTTACTAAAGCACGTTCAACCAATGGCATATGACATTGAACACAGCCAAGTGAAGCGGAGTTTTCTACAACATGTTCACCGCTATAACCTTTTTTCGTTTTGGATATTGTGCTTTCAATTTCAGCGACTGTCCCGCAAGGTGGAAATCGAAAAAAAGTATCCCACTTATCACCATTTACAATATGGCAGCGTACACAAACCTGATTAGGATCATCGAGTTTTTTAACCGGATGTGGGGCATTAGTATTTCCGAGCACGCCTACAATCTTGCCCTCACGATAATGACAAGCAGCACAGGTCACACCTTCATGTTGAAGTTCAGGATCAAAATTTGGATTATCTTCAAGAATAGGCTCCCACTTATCCGTATCACGATACCCTAACACGGTATGAGGTTGCTGCCGATCTAACGGTGTATGACACAAACGACAGGAATGCTGACTACGATCAAATTTCCAGTCAGTCTGAAAATACGGTTCAGTCCAGGCCTTACTATGAATAGTTGTCTGCCATTCATCAAAAAATTTCTGATGACATGCCCCGCATTCTTTTGCGCTTAATTTTCCTAATACTGCGGGCGTAGCTGAAGTATTTACCGGCCAGGCAAAACGATCGTCAACAACAAAAATATTCATAGGCCGTAAAAAACGCCATCCAAAAAATACCAGTAAAATAATTATTACCAAAATAATGGATTTTTTTTTCATAGTCATCTCTAATGCCTATTAATTATTTTACGCTTTTCTCTACTCAATAAAATATATCAATACCCGCGCCCTACTCATACTATAAAATAATTTAATGCGATAACGTGCTCACTCGCTTTTACCCATCTTGCAAGCGCTTTTATTGAACCTTTTCCAATACCATCAATCAACCCATCTTCTTTGCACGGTGAATCATTGAATAATGATTGTAATTGTCGACATACTATTATCCTTATTTAATAAGTTACAAGGTTTCTAACATTTCAATTTTAAAACACACTTTTAAGCAAAATATAACTGGCAACAAAAACCAGAAAGGCTCCAAAGCCACGCTGAAGTAATGCTGCGGGCAAACGATTACTAATAAGACTACCGAACACACTGCCGACAATAGCAACACCGGTAAAAGAGGCCATTAATACACAATTAATTTCAACAGCACCGGCATAACCGGCAAAGCCTGCGAATGATTTAAGTGCAACAATACTGAGTGATGTACCCACCGCTTGTTTCATTGGCAAGCCTGATAATAAAACTAACGCCGGTACAATAAGAAAACCACCGCCCACACCAACAACGCCGGTTAAGATTCCAATAGCAATGCCATGAATTGCGATATGTGTATATTGTAGCTCATTACAATTTCCATCAAGACAATCTGCTATTGCAGCTGCACCAACAGATTTATGTTTAGGCTTTAACATTTTGTACGCTGCGGCATACATAACCAGGGCAAAAATTGTTAACTGAACAGTAACGGGAGTGATAACACCAAGTAATGCACCACCATACGTGCCTATTACACCAAAGGCACCAAATACAGCGGTAATTTTTAAATTCACATTACCCCAACGCCAGTGCTGAAGTGCAGTAATGGTTGCGGTGACCGCTACAATTCCCAGGCTCATGGCAATGGCCGATTTTGGTTCAACATCTAATAAATACAGCAAAGCCGGCGTGGTAATAATCGAGCCACCACTACCAAAAATACCGAGCAATAAGCCCGTAATTACACCTGAAATAAGAATTGCGAATGACATAACACGCCTACTATTCAACTAACCAATTGAATAGTAGAGTAAACTATTGCATCGTAAAGTCAAGACAAAACGTTAGCTTCAAGAATATAAAGCTAATATACTGATTAATAAGCATTTATTTTGTATTAATTGTGAACACTCAATATTTACGGAAATAATTTCGTACACTGATATATAACAATAATAAAACTGAATATATTCCAGCAAAAAGAAGTAAGGTTTCGGTTCCCCCCAATACCTGCCACAACCAGCCTGTCACCAGTGCGCCTGTAGCTGTCACTACTGCATGAATAGAATAAAACCAGCCGTAAATTTTTCCTTTGGCTTGTTTAAATTTTCCAAGTCTCATACGGATTGCATTAATGGTCGCAACCATAAAAATACCCTGAAAAACAAAGCCCAAAGCGACAAAACTTTTTTGCCCTGCGGCAAGAAAAAGCAGGCTGATTAACCCTGCTGTTATACCCCATAACAAGACTTTTTCGTATCCATGGTCATCCGCCGTCTTACCTGTAAAATAGGATAAAAGTACCTGCGTTAACGTGCTAGCCATAACAAGTAAAGGTAAAAATGCCAGCAATACGCCGGCTTCATGTGCACGAATTAACATAAAAGATTCACTGACCAGCAGAAAGCTAGCGGCAAAAAAAAGAACAAGCTGTAATTTTAAGTTTTTGCTAAAAACTTCGTTTGCTATTTTCTCACTGTTTTTATAATTTTTAATCAGAGTCGTATCTGGATTATCTGTTACAAAAAAGATTAAGAACATCATGGAAATTATAGAAGGAAGTATTGTCCAGTAGAAAATTTCCCGAATCCAGTATTCATTTCTGCCAAAAAAATAAAGAATAATAAAAACGACCAGCGCTCCCACTACTTCACCTGAGATATCCAGAGTTTTATGCAAGCCAAAAGCTCTACCCTGTTTTTCAGAGTTTGTAGATAATGAAATTAACTTGTCTTTGGGTGCTGCTCTTACAGCTTTTCCAAACCGTTCGCAGGCACTCAATAACGCAACACCCTGCCATGAACCTGCAAAACCAATCATGGGTTTTGTTATTGCTGAAAGCCCATAGCCTAAAATTAAAAATGGTTTAATATGTCCAAAATAATCACTAAGCCAACCACCAAACCAACGTAAGGCAAAAGAGACAAAAGTACTGATTGCCACCACCACCCCCAGTTTATCCACACCTTCATGCAGTACCAATACAACATAAATTGGGATGATCGGTTTAATCATGGCGCTGGCAAGATCAGTAAAGAAACTGACCCATCCCATCATCCATATATTTTGATTATTCTTCATTTCATGATTTTACTGTTTAATAGAAAATTTTATCTTTATTATTTTACAAATATATTTACTGATTTTTCAGCATATCTGTCTTTTCTTAAACAAACGGGCGGGAATCTTAATATGCAGGAGGGGGGTGTCGATTATAATATCCCCCTCTGTGGAAGGGGATATTTATGATTTATTTAGTCGGATAACCTGCTTCATTCCATGCAGTCATACCATTACGAACAACATGCGCATCAGCAAAACCGTGTTTTGCTAAAACCTGTGCAGCTTTCGCAGAACGACGGTCAGTTCGACAAATTGTCATTACGGTTTTTTCCTGAAAATTTTTTATTTCAGAAAGGCGCTGTTCTAATTCTTCTAGCGGAATTAAAACTGAACCATCTATGTGGCCTTGTTCGCCAACGTAATCTTCTGCACTGCGCACATCAAGTAATAAAACATCTTCAGCTGTATCCAGCTTTTGTTTTAAATTTTCTACCTCCATCATTGGACCACGACGTAAACGACCAATAAAACTGGGTAAAAAACCGACAATTGCGAGCAAGGCAAAAGCCAATATTAATTTTTGAATCAGGCCATCACCACCGGCAACCGCTTCACGACCTACATATCCTAAATATGTATAAGCAATCGCACCGGGTAACATGAAAATATACGTTGATATTGAATAGTGACTAAACTTTATTTTGGTTAAACCTAAAGCGTAGTTCAAAACATTAAAGGGAAATAATGGCACTAAACGAACAAAAGCAACAAACTTCCAGCCTTCACCTTCAACACCTTGTTTAAGTTGCTTCATGCGACCAGCAGTTTTTTTCTCAACCCAGTCGTGGGCAAGATAACGTGCGGCGATAAAAGAAACCATCGCACCAATAGTTGCAGCTGTTAAATTGTAGAAGGTACCAAATACTGGTCCGAATAAAGCACCACCCGCTAAAGTAAGCACTGCGCCGGGTAAGAAAAACACGGTACCGATTGCATAGATCAACATAAACACAATAGGACCCGCACTACCTGCATTTTTTACCCAGCTTTCAAGTGCGGTTGCATCAAATTGATCACGATAGATAACTGCTGCGGTAATACCGGCAACCAGTAAAAGTAAAACAATGATGCGTAATAAATTTTTCATTTTTTGTCTCTATAACTATTTTTTACTATGCTGTTATTTTATTCTTTCGATGCCAGAACGTGTCAAACACATTAAAGTAATACTGACGGAACGCGCAGCGATTCATTAAGTGTAATAGCAGGAGAACGCCTTTATTTTTCACCTTCAGTATCTAACCACTGTCGACGATTAATAACATAACCTGACATCTTGCCAACAAAGGGGAAAGCTAACATTCCCGGCAACCACGATACTTGTTTTGGATCGCGATACTTATTAATACCGATAGTCATACCTATATGACCACCACGTGGTTGATCACGATAAGTACCAAATAAACGATCCCACCACGGTAAACTAAAACCAAAATTACTATTTGCTTCATCATCTTCTACTGAATGATGTACCCGATGCATATCGGGGGTGACTAATAACAAACGTAAATATTTGTCTAACGTTTTTGGCAATGAAATATTACCGTGGTTAAACATCGCGGTGGCATTCAACATGATTTCAAAAATAATGACGGCAACAATTGATGGGCCAAGTAATAAAATAGTGGCAAATTTAATCAACATGGACAAAATAATTTCGAGGGTATGAAAACGTGAACCCGTAGTGACGTCATAATCCAGATCGGCATGGTGTACCCGATGTAAACGCCACAGTACAGGAATAGCATGGACCATTACATGCTGCACATAAATGACAAAATCCATAATGACAACGGAAGCCACAACAGCAAACCAGAAAGGCACATCACTATAATAATTAAATAAACCCCAACCCTGTTCTGAGGCAAAAGCGGCAACACCTACCGCCGCAGCAGGAAATAAAACTCTGAGGATATAAGTATTAAAAAAGACCAGGCCTAGATTATTTATCCAGCGTACACTTTTTGAGATGGTTAATGCGCGTTTAGGTGCGGCCAGTTCCCATAATGCAATCACAACTAACATACCAAAAAAGAAACTCATACGAATCACCTTTTCATTGGCAAGTAAAAATTCTTCAAAAGACATAAACACCTCACGCAAAATAGCTATTTAGGCTTGCCCATAAATTGTATCGGGCTATAATGATTAAACTGAAGTCTAGCATTCAATTAATCACTTGAATAGTTTAAGTTTGATAAAATATGAAACCAAATACATTTAAAAGCGACCTTTTTACTCAATTTGCCCGTGTTGGCAAAGCCTTAAGCAACGCTAACCGTTTGGAATTATTAGAGTTTTTAGCTCAAGGCGCACGTAGTGTTGAATCTTTAGCCAATGTTGCCAAGCTCAGTATTGCAAATACATCACAACATTTACAGCAACTACGTCAGGCTGGGCTGGTAACCAGCCAAAAAGAAGGCTTAAAGGTGTATTACAGCATCAGCGGAGATGATGTGATTGGTCTGCTCGATTCTCTGCGGGATGTGGCTGAACGTCATTTATCGGACGTGGATAAGCTGGTGAACACTTACCTCACTGCAAAAGATAATCTCGATCCTATTCCTGCAACTGAATTACTTGAACGCGCAAAACAAGATTTAGTGACTGTTCTCGATGTGCGCCCAAAAGAAGAGTTTGAAGCAGGTCACGTACAAGGCGCGATTAATATCCCCCTTGAAGAGCTTGAGCAGCATTTGGAACAGTTTGATCCAGAACAGGAAATTGTCGCCTATTGCCGTGGCCCACATTGTATTCTTGCTTTTGATGCTGTCGCTCAACTTCGTGAAAAAGGGTTTCAGGCGCGCCGTTTAGAAAACGGTTTCCCTGAATGGAAGGTGGCTGGCTTACCCGTTGAAGACAAAATGACTGATACACATTAATTTACAGAGAAAACATGATGACACATTTTTTTAAAACCATTTTCTCTCCAATACTCAATATTTTTGAAAATAATAATGATGAGTTTGTTTACCGTTCATTAAACAGAAAAATTGTTTTGTTCATTAGTATCGTTTTTTCTTTACTCGCGTTTGTCCTGCCCTACTACATGCCACAACTTGTTGCGATGGGTTACTGGTTTGTTATGCTGGTCTTCGGTGCATTGAGTTCAGTAGGATTAATCGTGGGTATTTTAGGCAGTGATAAAGCAGTAGCAAAGTTGTTAGGTAGCCGAGAATAAATTAATAAATCGCTAAACAGTTTTTACCTTGATGTTTAGCCTTATACAGTGCTTCATCAGCGGCAGTAATAAATTCTTTTAAACTATTAAAATCATGTTTATCCATATGAGTAGCCAGCCCTATTGAAACACTGCTTGATATGGTGACTTCTTTAACATCTAATGAAAGTTTATCTTTGGATAATACAAGTAATCGATTGATTACTGATGCAGCTATCTCAGAGGTAGCACCAGGAAGCACCAATAAAAACTCATCACCGCCATAACGTGCAATCACATCTGTTTCCCGAATATTGATTGAGAAAAAATCTGATATTAATTTAAGAATTTCATCCCCTATCAGATGACCAAATGTATCGTTAATGGGTTTAAAGTCATCAATATCAATAAAGGCAAGAGATAAAGGCCAGCGATTTACATTTGATTCTTCAAATTCAGTTTCAAGTAGTTGATCGATGTACTGTCGATTATAGATTTTCGTTAAATGATCAACACGGCTCTCTTTTTCAATTTTTTCTACCCTGTCAGTAATGCTGGCTATATAACGGCGATCATCTTCTGACTGCTTAATAGTATGAATGCTTCTTTCGAGTAATAGTTCACGTGCCTGATTTAATACATTTTCACGTTCGTTATCTGTGACTAAAAAAATATCAAATATTTTTGAAATTTCAGGAAGGGATTCATCTATTTCGACAATGATTTTATTAAATTCATCATTACTAACATTAAGACTTGCTTTAACAACTTGTAATATGGAAAGTAACAATTCTCCCGGATTTTCTTCCAGCCATACATCTGCAAGTGTTCCTGATATATTTAAACAATAATGAAAGTTGTCCTCTGATTCATTTTTATTTGAATCGGCACGATTTAATGAATGGCTATACATCACTGATTTTACAAGATAGTCTGGTAAACGCCATGATTCTAAAAGCCAGGCACCGACAAGTGAATGATCAACGCCGAATGTTTCTTCTTCCAACTTCATACGAGTTATATGATCTAAGTTTTCTGTGCCATCTTTTGGATAGGGTGAATTAGAAATACATTGAAGAACTAATATTCCAATATCCTGTAACAAGCTGGCTAAAAAAAGATCTTCCAGTTTTGCCACGCCTAGACGTAAACCCAGTATTCGTGCGATTGAGGCAGCAACGATTGAACGTTTCCAGTAATTTTCATAGTTTTTATTCTTGCCATTCAACATCTGGAGTAATGAAAAACTCAAGGAAATTGTTAAAGATGCATTAAAGCCTAATAATGTGAGTGCCTCACGAAGATTGTTCAATGAACGGCGTTGGGAATAAAGTGGAGAATTTGCAATTTTCAATAATTTGGCAGTAATAGCCGGATCACTCGAAATAATGGCAGCAACTTCATGTAAGCTGATATCGGGATCTTTACTGGCATCAATAATTTTGAGTGCTACCGCCGGTAAACTAGGCAAAGTAGTACATGAATTTAGTGCCTGTTCCAGTTCTGAGCTTATTAGTAAGCTTATATCGTTTTTAGTCATGTTTATTTAATCTATATTTCCTAATAAAAATTAGTGTGCTTACTATATGTGTCATTGAACATGATTACCATTATCATATATAAATTATTTTTTAAACCCTATTTTTCAACATTGTTTCATACAATATCATATCATTTACAATTAAACCGTATCGAAAATAATTCAGTTTTTCAGGTAAACAATCGCACTATGAAATAGTTTTCTGGCATCATTTTTTCCTGTCAATTTCAACTCTTTTGCTATGTTTTCCCAGCTTAATTTATCAATCACTTTTTTATTAAGAATACCCCTAAAATTATTAGGAAAATCACTTTCTGTAATTTCATTTTGTTTAAACATGACAAATTTACTTAAAGCAGCAATACATAATTCATAGTTTCGTGAATAATTTATGAATGAGTTTAAGTCAGTTTTATCAAAGACATTTAAACTTGTTGACTGATCAATTTGATACTGAAAATTATTTACTATTTCCACAGGCAATTTTTTTAAAACATCTGAAATTAAATAGGGTATCTGATTTTTGAAACGTTCATGGGCTTCTTCGAATATTTTAGTTCCAGAATCATTTAAAGCTAATAGTAGAATAGCTGCATGCTCACCACTTGTTTGTTCGCGTGTAAGCCCAACCCTGACAATATTAAATTTAATTTTTTTCCAAAAATTTAATAAATCATTCGTCATCCCAAAACTTGTTCCTATCGCATCCCGGCCAAGTATTTTTTCATTACTGATAATAGTTTCAAGTAAATCGGTTCCTATTCCCTGTTGCTGTAATTCAGGATGAACGGCAATCCGCATTATCCGTGCATAATCAAACGTAGCAGCATTTTCAATACCGCAATGATAAGTTAATGATTGTGCAAGAAGGTGGCCTTGTGGCCGGCGTTCACCTCGATAAACCTGCGTTGATAATGAATCAGTAAACCCACCTTCACGAATAACCATTGCGACAGCAATAACATGCTGTTGATAAAAAGTGATATACAAAGACAAGCTTTCATCATCGAGCAGACTTTTTAAATCTTTAGGTCGGGTTCGATAATGTGCTAATACCAGCAGAGCAAATACTTCGTTTAATAAAACTTCATTATGAACCAATTGTTCTTTTGTGAATAAACGATGTTCAATGTCATTAATTTCAATTTTACCAAATGAACTGACATCAACTATTTCTGCATCCAGACACAACAAACTAAACATCCATTTTTCTAATGGATCATTCACTGGCCAGCGAATGGGGGTTTGCATTTGTAATTTAAGCCAGTCTGAATTTTTTTCATTTAAAACCTTATTAAAGCGTAAAGAAAATCCACGACCGGTTCCTTCATATCCATGTACCGTCGTCGCAAAAATACACTGTGAATATTTACCTAATAATGAAGTAAGTAAAGGAACAGGAATACCGGCGGCTTCATCAACCATTAATAAGTTAGCATTAATGTCCTCAATAATTAATTGATCCGGAGAAAAAAACTGAATACGACTATCTCCTAATATTACTTTACCCCGTGTAATAATGGCATCGGGTAGCAGCTCGGCAAGATGTTTAAAAATAATATCAGTGGCACGTAAACGCGGAGCAGTAATAACAATATTTTTTATCCCTGCTTTTACTAACTTTGCAGCAGCAAACCCTAATGTTGCAGATTTACCGCGACCACGATCAGAAATTAAAACAACAGGATTATTTTTGACACTAACAACCTGCTCTTCAATACGCTCTACGGCATTTTGTTGATCCGTTGTTAAATAAGGCTTTCTACAAGATTGAATATTTTTTGTTTGTACATCATTTTTAGTAACATTAATATTTTTATCATTTTGTTTAATAAGAGTTATAGCAGAATTACTTTTTATACTTTTAATTAAACGTTGTCCAAAATAAGAAGAGTAAACTTCATTCCATTTTTCTTCTTCCGGCATTAATAAAATAAAAAAACCACCTCCAACAACAATGCCACTTATCGCGGCAAAACTATCTGGCTCAAAGTCAGAATTGGCATCAAAAACAACGACCTGTTTTTCTTTACCTAACCAGCTATTTGCTTTTTTAACTGGCATATTTTGAAATATTTCGGGCGCATCAGCACCCAGCCACAAAGATGATTCCTCAAAACCTGCCATTATTTTTTTTAATAAATCTTGTTGCCAGATTTTATCACCAGATAAAACCATGATCTGCCGATATTTTCTAATATCAGGCCCATGTGATAACACATCTCTTATTTGTGAATAATTTAATGACAACGTTTTTCCTAAATCAACATAGATCACGTTGAATTATAAACGTAAATAGTGATGATGAATAATGACTAAAATGAAATATTATTTCTCATTTCCGCCAATATGTTCACAGGCCTGACGAATAAGTTTCATTTGCTTATTATAATTATTACAACCCGAACATATTAAAAGATGAAAGCGCAAACTTATCCGTTCTTTTAGCGCAAGAGGTCGTTCTTGTGACTTGGATATTAATTTTGTTGCATTCTTACAAGTCAGCATAATGCTACTCCTCCACAAGCCATTTAAACCCATTTATTTTCAAGACAAAGACGTAAAGATGCGCGCGCTCGATGCAAAATAACCCAGCAGTTACTTTCACTAATATCCAGTTCATTACAGATCTCTGCTGTATCAAAACCAAGAAATTCCCGCATCATAAAAACCCGTGCAACATTTTCTTTCATTGAATCTATACAAATTTCAAAAATTTTCCAGAACTGATCATTTTTAAATGCCTTTTCCGGTTGCCCCCAGTCTGAAGGTTGCGCTTCCTTACGCCAGCGACCATTTTCATCAAACAATTCATCAAGTTCATCATCGCTACCATCTTCCCTGGTCATGCTTTGTGTGGGGCGACGAACTCTGTCGCGAATAATATCGATAATTTTATTACGTAGAATAGAAAATACCCATGTTTTGATTTGTGCACGCCCTTCAAAACCGGACTTAGATGAATGTGCTGCGATTAATGCTTCCTGTACTGCATCCTCAGCAAGAGAAGCATCACGCAATTGTAATATTGCGAACCGCAGCATATCTTCACGTAGTAGCGTAATATTTTTATCCGAAAAAATATCGGTTGTATTATTCACAGCTTTCAGCCCCAGTATTGCCTGAAAGCTACTGTACCTCAGACGGGGTTATTACGATACTTAATTTATAACTTGCTATTCACTATACTCAGCACAGCTCCAAATATAATATGTAATATGAGTGTGGCTACAGGAACCATTACGCCACTCGCAAGACTCAAGCCAAATAAACCTGCGCCCATCATAGGCATAATGGCAATCATCATTGCAAGCCAGCCTGCTACACCAAGTAAAATACCTCGCACTATGTTGCTATTAAAAGGGAGTTTGCTGAAAATGTAAACATAAGCCAAACCGTAACCAATCATGCCAATCATAAAATGAGCAAGCCAGGCCATAATAGAATTGCCACCCATTTTACTGGCTAACATGGCAATTACATTTACATCTGGCATTAAACCCATCTTACCTTTCATAATCATTAAAACAGACAGCACGACTGTCGCCACTAAACCTGCGATAATACCTTTAAGTAATTTATTCATTTTAATTCTCCAAATAATTATTGCTTATTTATCATATTTTGATTTGTTGTATTAATTAGTCGCAAAAAAATCCCATTCCTTACACTTAATTTGTCATATTATTTGCTATATCCGAATTCACCACGCCATTCACCTTTTTTATAATCAATACGCAACCAACGAGGAACATAAGCTGCCGCGTTTTTAATTGGAAAATCTGTAACTGGAGGAGCATCCCCTTCCATATCACTAATATTGCATGACTGTGTCATAACCGGACGAAACCTAACTTTCAGGTTTTCATTAACGATCACACTCTCTTCTTTATTTTTTTCTTCATAGAAGCGTACTTTCTTTCTCACCAGGCAACTAAAGTAAAGTTCCATCTCAGCTAAAAGCGGTGTGGTACGTTCTTGTATTGCTTTACTTGCCGCTTTAGTTAATTCAATCAACAGCGGTTTATTATCTATATTTGTACTAAGCTTCATCACCTTTCTCCTTCTGAGCGAACTTATCAACACGTTTGAAAGGAATGTGATCACCTATGTCATTGCCAAAATAAATGTCAGCAATGCTCAAGTCGGCATTCACTAAAAAATCAGCGGGAATACGCGTTATGCTGCCATCCGGTTTTGCCATACGATATTCAGGATCAAATAAAGCACGTAACAACGTTGGCATACGGAACATGCCGAACATAAGCCCCGGTAAAGATTTTTTCACACCATAGATTCGATACAACTCACCGGCAGGATCAGGAATAACAGGAAAGGTTAGCCCACGGCTGCCAAGATATTTTTTTATGTATTCAGCGCTGGATTCAAATACACCAATCACCTGAACACCCAGTTTGCTATACCGCTCCGCTTCCTGACTTAAGCGAACAAAACGAACCGTACAAAATGGGCAGGTCGCATAACGGAAAAAACACAGTAATATTTTTTTTCCTTTATAATCATAGAAATGAATCTCGTTTCCATTCACATCTGGCATCGTAAAATCAGGTGCTAAGTTATTAATATTTAAAATTCTCATAGTAAATTCCTTAGGGTAAATTTTTTAATTTTTGTGTTACATACCCATAGGTCGCAAAAATAGAGCAAACCTTACAATTTAATTAGATTTTTTTTGAATTTTTGGAGAGGAAATAAAAAGGCCTGGCGTGAACCTGAATAACATATAAAATTGGCAATATCCTATGTAATTAAGCGAATAAGCTTTCTATACAAATAGGATCCTTACTTCATCAATATATATTTTACATGGTGAGGATGATTACCTGGCTATCTTAAAACTATGTACACTAGAAGTTATTTCATGTTTTTGAGGTTATTCGCATCATTTCGGTATTTCTTTCGCTCATAGTTGGATAATGGAATTAAGCCATACTTTGAAAGATAACCTTCTGCCCCAAAAGCCTTTTCACTGGTAAATTCCTTCATATACATTTTGAGACCAGGAGTTACACCAACATGTGCTTTCTTTAGATAAAAAAACAAGGGGCGTGAGACAGGATAACTTCCATCAGCGATAGAACCAAATTGAGGTTTCACTCCTTCAATCATCATGCCCTTTATTTGGTCTTTATTTTGAACTAAAAAGCTAAAACCAAATATACCCAATGCATTAGGATTTGATATTAATTTTTGTACAATTGAATTATCGTTTTCGCCGCTTTCAATATACACACCATCTTCACGAATTGTGTGACAAATGTCTTTATAACGTTTTTTTTGTTTCTTCTTCATCGCCTTTACCCAGACAAACTTTTTACAACCACCTTCCATAACTAATTCTTCAAAAGCATCGCGAGTACCAGAAGTTGGTGGAGGGCCTAATACATTAATTTTTAAATTAGGCAATTTTGAATTGACTTCTTTCCAGGTTTTATATGGATTAGCGACCAACTTCCTACTACCATTTGGCTCTGGCACTTCCTTGGCCAATGCCAGAAAGATGTCTTTCAGACTCAATTTTATATCCACAGCACTTTTTTTATTTGCAATAGAGATCCCATCATATCCAATTTTTATTTTGACAATGTCCTTAATTCCGTTCTTTTTACATTTCTTAATTTCAGATTTTTTGATGTCACGTGAAGCATTGGTAATATCAGGGTAACCAGTACCAATACCTGCACAGAATAGTTTAAAACCAAATCCCGACCCGGTTGATTCTATTTTTGGTTTTTTAAACTTAGTATTTTTACTGAATGTTTCTGCAACTACTTCGCTAAAAGGGTAAACTGTTGAAGAACCTACAATACTGATATAATCACGTACAGGATCAGCATGGGCAATGGTAGCGATCAAGGCCCACACATAAACTAATAATTTTTTTAACATTATTACATCCTCTGTATATTTAACATAAATTAAAATAGCTGACCGAATAACACAAAGTATCGCATTCTTCCATTAAGGTAAAAAGACAATAACGCTAATCTCAAATCATATAATAGATACACCAGACTAATATCTGGGTAGATGTCTTTCAATCGCAAGATATAAATTCTGAATATTAATCGGTTTGGCAAAATATTCTTCAAAGCCAGCGTCCAGTCCAGCCTGAATATCATCGGTCATGGTATTAGCAGTCACAGCAATGACAGGGATTTTTCTGGTTGACTCCATATTTCTGAGTATATTAAATGCAGCAATACCATCAATCCCAGGTAAGGTAAGATCCATAAGAATAATATCTGGTATCTCTTCCTTGGCAACCTCAAGCCCTTGCTCGGCAGATGTACTTATAATCACCTCATAGCCACCATGATGCTTGAAGGCTTCCATCAGTAAATGTGCATTGACCGGGTTATCCTCAATATACAAAATAGTGTATTTAAAAACCGAGGATGTATTTATTTTAAGTGATGCCTTTTTCTCCGCTTCTACAGGTAGATTTATTTCTGTTCCTACTGGCATCTCCAGCCAGAAAGTGGAACCTTGATTCACTATACTCTCAACACCAATGCTACCGTCCATCGCTTCAACTAATTGTTTCGTCACAGTCAGTCCAATTCCCGTACCTTCTACACTACTGTTCTTGTATGATAATCGTTCAAACGGTTCAAATAATTTATCCATGTCATCTGCAGCAATGCCATTGCCAGTATCACTAACGAAAATACGTATTCTATCCTTACCTACATGTTCTGCCTTAACAGTAACAGTGCCGCCCTTCCGGTTATATTTCACAGCATTGTTAAGCAGGTTAATCACAACTTGCGTAAATTTGATTGGGTCAGCCATAATAGTAACGCCTTGATCCTCAATCATATTGTTCAGACTAATATTTTTTTTACTGGCCAGCCCTACCTCGATCTGACTTATCGTATCTCTGATTGTGATATTTAAGGGAATCGATTCAAGATTAATCTCAAGATATCCTGCATCAATACGTGATAAATCCAGTACTTCATTGATTAAATCCAGCAAATGATAGCCCGCCTTTATAATATGGCTAACATAATCTAATTTTTCTTTAACAGAAGCTTCATCCCCATGCTCCTTAAGCATCTCTGAAAAACCAATGATTGCATTGAGGGGGGTTCGTAGTTCGTGACTCATGCTCGATAAAAACTGAGATTTAGCCTTGTTTGCCTGTTCTGCTTCTTTACATGCCGATTGCAAGGCAAGCGTACGTTCCTCTACCAAGTTTTCCAGCTTATTCTGATATAACTCTAATTCCTTTTGTACTTTATTTTGTTCAGTAATGTCTTGAATTGTGCCCGTCAATGAAATGATTCGACCATCTTCTGTCTTATGTGCGATGGCTTGAATATAAACAACGCGTTCACTACCATCAGGACGAACAATACGATGCTCTAAATTAGCAGAATTACAATTTAATATAATTTTCTCTAACATGACCTGAACATCTTGACGATCATCTGGATGAACCTTCTGCAATACCGCTTCGATTGATGGCAAAAATGTATCTGGACTAAGACCAAAGATACGGTAAATTTCATCCGCCAAAATTAGCGTGTTATCTACTAAATTAAATTGCCAATCACCTATTGATGCCAACTGTTGTGCTTCGATTAACCTTAATTCGCTGACTTCATGTTCAGCCACGGATACTTCTAAAGAGTCAATCGAGTTTTTAATTTTTTTAACTAAAGGTTTAAAGATGAGGATAGCTTCAAGGATTAACACAATAAGAGATATTATCCAGATAATAAGCTCAAATCGTTCAATTTTTAAAATTGATGCTTTCGCAATATTTTTATATTCTTCAACTGCATTTTCTATCATTGGCTCAAGGATATAAGGTCCATAAGTGGTAAGGTAAATATAATCGATAGAATTAGTAGTCAGTTCATTAATATCACTTTTATATATTCCTTGTGCATGCTTAATAAATCGCTTGAGAGAAAAATTCAATCCAAACTCAGGGTCATCAAAAATAACTTTTAGCTTTTTATTTGTGACAAAGGGAATAGCTTCCTTCGGTGAGCCATAATAAAGAATATTTTGATTCTTATTAATCTTGTTAACAGTACGACCAACTTGTGACTTAGCCATTTTAAATTCATCCAAATCATCCGTTGTAGCCATGAGACCTGAAAAATATGCGATACGGTTAACCAAACCACTTTGATGTCCAGCAAGGTTGACCAGTTGTGAAAAATTGCCCTGCTGGGACACAATGCTCTGCATAGTAAAGTATGAAATTGTAGCAAGTAGAGCAAGGGAACTTAATCCAAAGATATACCGGACTTGTAAACTTTTAACGACTATAGATTTTTCCATAGATACTCGAATCCTGATTAAATGTGCGGTATATGACGGAAAAAATCACCATATTAGAAAAACATCACCGAAACTTTATTAATTTATAAATGTTTTTCTAATGCGATAATTTATCGCTCACACTAATATTTATTTTTCTCAAGGATTTTCCATTTCTATCCAGCCTCATAGGTCTATCGCAACCATCATAAAAACGAGGGAAATAATATATAAACTATTAATACGTGACACTACTGCAAGAGTCATCGTTGAACCGCCTGAACATTAATTTATCAACACTTTAAATAATGATAAGTTATCGTATTTTTATTACATTAATATGACAAATTATAAAATAACGATCACATTATTTGTTAATGTTAAGTTAAAGGAAAAAACTTGCTCTTCAGAATTGAAATATATGGAGTCAGATGTAACAAAACTGACATAAATGTTACCGACATTTTTTTAGTTACGAATAAAGCTTGCCACTAACTCACGTACAACCTGCCTTTTAATCGATTTATTGGTTAGCTCTTTATTTTCCCACCACCAACCATCTTTTTTCATTTCTTCAGCGGCAGTAATAATTTTTTGCATAACAGCACCATATTCGCGATCAGAATAATCATGGCTCATAATAATTCGACCACTTCCAACCCAACTGACTGAAAGCCCTTGTGCTCGCAAATAAAATTGGTACATCCAGTTATAGCGACTTGGAACAGCAAACAAAATCGTCCAGACTGAAACCATATTGACTATTTTAATGGGAAGATGTTTTTCAGCCAGCTTATGATTAAGTGTATTAACTCTATTATCCCAGTATTTATCTATCTCTTTATATGAAGCCTGTATTTCTGGAGTATTAGTTTTTTTAAGAAACTCATTCATTGTCGCCATAACTAATGGATGTGAATTAAATGTCCCACGAGCAAACGAAATATGAGCAGGTTGTTCTTCTTTAAATCGTTTCATTAATTCTTTCTTTCCGCATACAACGCCGACAGGTAAACCACCACCTAATGTTTTACCATATGTGACCATATCTGCCTTTACTGAAAAATATTCCTGAGCACCCCGATAAGCTAATCGAAAGCCAACAAAGATTTCATCCATAATCAAAACAATGCCGCGTTCATCACAAACTTCCCTAAGTTCATGTAACCACTTTTTATATAATTTTTTATCGTAATGTGCTTTTCGACCACTTGATATCAACATGGCATCACTAGGTGGGTTTATATTCGGATGCATTGCCTGCAATGGATTAATCAGAATACACGCAATATCGTTTCGTGTTTTGAGTACTTTTAACGTATCACTATCCATATCCTTAAGTGTATAAATATCATTATTATTGCGTTGATTACCAACGCCTGGTTGCACGCCATCCCACCATCCATGGTACGCACCACAAAAACGTACTAAATGGCTCTTACCAGTGTGGTACCGAGCTAAACGAACAGCCTGCATCACAGCTTCTGTGCCTGACATATGAAATGACACCTCATCTAAACCAGATATGTCTTTTAGATATTTCACATTTTCTACAATCACCGGATGATAAGGCCCTAAAACTGGCCCAAGATCTTTAATCTGTTCTAATCCTTTTTCCATGCAATCCTTATAAAATTCATAACCGAACACATTAACCCCATAAGAACCTGTTAAATCATATGACCAGTTGTCATCAAGATCTTTAATCTGTGTACCTTTCGATTCACACACTAGTGAACCTAATTTCAGATTGTTTTTAATGAAAGCTGAAAACTGAAATGGCACACGATAGGAACGAGTAAAATCAATATCAGAAATACTTCCTTCTATCTCTTCACTTTTATTAAGAGTAATAGGTGATTTGCTAGAAAATTGCTCAGCTAATTTATAAAATCCAGTTTTACGTTTGTTTTCAATATCATTTGGTGCATGATCAACAGAAAAAAAACACACTTCATCAAAATTGCATGATGGGATAAGCTTCGCAATACGACGAGCCATTTTAGAGTGTCCGGCAAGCGAAGGATGTTTTGCTATAGATAAGCGTAATCTGATCTGCAATTTTCTTAACAAATAAATACCAATCACAGAATAAATTATATATAAATCTATATTCATTGCTATTTGTTCCTAAACTCTAATAATGAATTCTATAATGCATAACAATTATGACAATTTTATGATTTTCCTGTCACATTCAAATATTTTATTTATTGTAATTAGTAATACTTACCTAAAGAAGACATAACGCATTCATAAAACCGTCATAAAAACTACACAATCTCATAAAAAACCTTACATATAATTTACTTACATATTTTCATTAAAATAAATTATTTTAACTCACAATAAGATAATGTAGGTGATGTCATGTTAATTACAATTGTAACTGAAACTTACGCACCGGATATAAATGGTGTTGCGATGACACTTGGAAATTTTGTATCGGGCCTGTCTAAACTTGGACATCAAATCCAATTAGTGTGCCCAGATAACAAGTATAGAAAAACTTCTTTATTATCAAAAAATGTTTCTTATCATCCAGTACGAGGTATTCCAATACCGGGATATAACGAAGCACAGTTTGGTTTACCATCAAAAACACTGTTAAAAAAATTATGGCAGGCCAACAAGCCAGACGTCATTTACGTTGCGACAGAAGGTCCATTAGGATGGCACGCTATTAAAATAGCAAACAAATTACATTTCCCAGCGATTAGTGGCTTTCATACAAACTTTCATTCTTATAGTAATCACTACGGTATTGGCTTATTAGAAAAAGTAGTTGCACGTTACCTTGTAAAGTTACACAACAAAACAGAGCTAACACTAACCCCTACTTTAGGGCAAAAACAGATTATCGAAAATATGGGTATAAAAAAGGTATCTGTTATTGGACGAGGTGTTGATACAGAATTATTTTCGCCTAAAAAAAGAAGTCCTGAGTTAAGAGAAACATGGGGTATCACGAATATTGATGAGTCCGTATTACTTTATGTTGGACGTATTGCTGCTGAAAAAAACCTTGAACTAGCTGTTAAAACATACAGAGAAATGCATAAAGTTAATAAAAAAATAAAATTCATACTAGTCGGTGATGGACCTTTATTAAATAAATTAAAGAAAAATAATCCAGACTTCATTTTTACGGGAATGAAAAGTGGCGAAGACTTAGCCCAACATTATGCTTCAAGCGACATCTTTATTTTCCCAAGTATGTCTGAAACATTTGGTAACGTAGTCTTAGAAGCAATGGCAAGCGGACTAGGAGTGATTGCTTATGACTATGCTGCTGCAAGCACACATATTTACCCTGGTGAAAATGGACAGCTTGCATACTTTGGTAATTCATCTGAATTTATTAATAAAGCATGCATATATATTAATAACCCTATACTTTTACAACGCATACAATTAAATGCTAGTAACTACGCGCAAGGTCAAAACTGGAAAGGAATAGTCAAACAACTTGAGAGCATCTTATTTAAGCATGCCTTCAATAATCAAAACAAACAAGTTGTGAATGGTTAATCCAATATTTTAAATAATGTGAGTAAAAAATGAGTAATGTAACGGTATTTGGTGTTGGGTATGTAGGTTTAGTTCAGGCGTCAGTATTTGCCGATGCAGGCCATCACGTATGTTGTGTCGACATAGATGAAAACAAAATTGAAAACTTAAAAAAAGGAATTATTCCAATTTATGAACCAGGCATGGAATCTTTGATTGAGCACAATTACAACGAAAAAAGGCTTATCTTCACTACAAATGCAGAAGAAGGCGTTAACTATGCTGAATACCAATTTATTGCAGTAGGTACGCCTCCCGATGAATATGGTTCAGCAGATTTACAATATGTCCTACAAGTTGCTGAAAACATTGCCAGCTACATGACTGATTCAAAAATTATCGTTGATAAAAGTACTGTCCCTGTTGGTACAGCAGAAAAAGTGCAATCAAGAGTTCAGGAAGTATTAGATAAACGAGAAATGGAGATTCCATTCAGTGTTGTTTCTAATCCAGAGTTTTTAAAAGAGGGTTCGGCTATTGACGACTGTCAAAAGCCAGACCGAATTATTATCGGCACCAGTGATGACTCTGTTAACAAATGCGTGAAGCACCTAGTCGTGTGTTAATGGAGTCATTATGGAAAGCAGGCGCTAAAGTACAAGCTTATGATCCGGAAGCAATGGAAGAATGCCAGAGAATTTATGGTCAACGCGATGAGTTAAGATTAACCGGAACTAAAGAAGAACTTCTCAATCAACCGGTGATTTTTGATGGTCGCAATCAGTACACACCAAAAGTTATGAAATCAAATGGATTTGAGTATTACAGTATTGGACGTTAATACATAGTATCAATTATAAAATTTTCTCCCACTCTTTAATTGCTTCTACAGCAGCTTGCAAGCCATCGTTATATCCTGAATGTAACTTTTTAACGTTTCTCGTGAAACGTCCCGCTTTGAATGTGTTGGGTGGACATACTTCAATGATATTTACCCCTGTAGGCGGATTACGCATGAAGTGTATTGCCTCAGTGTGACCTTGCACACGTTGTTCCATTCGTTGACTGAGTTCGGGATATGATTTCATTTTCCAACGAATAAATCGATGGACGGGTGTGTTTGTTTTCACATAATCATAATGGCGTGCACGGATGACGATGATATTTTTCGCACCAAGGTTAACGGCGTATTTTATTGGAATGCTGTCTGCCACACCCCCATCAGTATAATTTTGGTTATTAAATTTTGGAAACCCACGATACACATAAGGCAGCGCCATGGATGCTTTGAGTAAGAGTTTATAATTTTCATTGTTCGCTTGTAAGTATTCTGCTTCACCAGTATTGATGTTGGTCACACAGACAAAAAGGGGAATACCATGATTTAAATGGATGTCCTCCAAAGCGAGGTGATGTGAAAAAAGCCAATCTAAATCGAGAAGATGGCCTCCATTTATAAACCGGCGATACTCAATAAATTGAGAATTAGCCGTTAGATCTAATATTGTTCTATATGCTTTTCCGTGTTGTTTATTTTCATAGAAAACCAGATTACTTGCACCTGAAGAAACACCAATATAAAAATCAAAAGAGTTGAAGTTCGCTTCTATAAAACCATCAAGTACACCTGCAGAGAAGACACTGCGTAACGCACCGCCTTCAACAACAATGGCTTTTTGGTATGAATTAAGTCTTGTATCCAATGGCAGAATATCAAATAAGTCCGAGAATTTTAAAAAGATGATAATTTACATATATGTCAACGAGGTGACAGAGCATAAATATAATTCTTTTAAGTGACTGTTAAGACTTACTTTGCGAAGTGTCCAGTCAGTTGATGCACCTGTCATATCAACAATAACAACACAACCTGCAGGTACTTGTGGTGGAGCACCATCACTGATGGTCTTCATCGCGTTCATTTTCAATAACGGCAACAGCATATTGTTGATCAGCGCTAACTGCGATTGAATCTGGTTGTCCACCCAAATCAAAACTTGTGACTAAAGAGTGAGATGCAATATTAAAAAATTGTAAGTTGCCACTTGGTGAAACAAAGTTAGGTGAAGTATTTACTACTGCCAATGCATATTTCCCAGCAACAGTAACAGAAGTCGGTTTTCCACCAAGCGCTGCTGTGCCCGCAGCTAATGGAGCTTCAGGATTCGTAATATCAGCAAAACCTAAGTTTTCAGTTTTACCATCAGTATAAATTAAAGCATTACCGCCTTTACTTGTGGCAACTATTTCAGACGGGGATGGACGTAATTCCATATCTAACTTCTCTATAGCAAATATAATTTTATTGATTTTACTATATAGAAGCAATTTGTCAGGAATATGTTTGTGATATTACATTTTCGTTAAGCGGCCAATAAATGTGCGCACTATGCCTGATTCATATCACGATAAGGTCAACTTATTATTAAACTTCATCTAGACTATAAGGGGAATATTTTGTTGTGATAATTCGTAGAATCGTTAGTAATATAATTACAGAAATATTAACAATAACTTGTGATATAGAATATTCGCCATACCAAAGACTAATAAGCTCACCAATGAAAACAACAAGTGCAGCATCTAATATAAAAGTAACCTTAACTCGGCCAAGCGTAAGATATGATTGTAATGTCCTAATAAGCTCAAAAGTAGCCAGTAAAATTACGACTTCTTTTATCATTTTTTCTGCGCTATGAGCCCAATCTGTAAATAGTTGTTGATACAAATGAATGATGAGGCTCATGATGCCAGCGATAATCCAGAGATAAACACATAACATTAAAGTCCCAACAAGAAATCCTATAATTTTAGCATGCCATTCATGGCTTAGGAGTAACGTGGTGTAACGTGGATCATTATTAGAGGTAAGTCCATTCATATTTATATTCTCCAATATCATTAAAAACTAGTCTTACTGATATTTATGACCATATAGTTAATGATTTTTACAGACACATAAATAAAATATTTAAGTCGTTAATAATCCATTAAATGTCGATAATGTTATAGTTGCAGTTGTAAAACCAATCACTGCACCGACTAAAACATCAGACGGATAGTGTAAACCTAGTATCATGCGAGATACGGCAACTAATATACTAATGGGAATAAGAAAAGCAATAAACTCAGGATAGTAGTAACCAACAATGGTACTAAACCCTATCGCATGCAAAGTGTGGCCTGAAGGAAAACTATATTGATCTAACGGTTTCGTTCCTAATTCAATACCGCCATTAACTGCATAAGGTCTGGGGCGCTTAGTACTTTTTTTAAGGTATAAATAAACTAACGTCCCACTTAGTCCTGTAACGATCATTTGCACTACGACCATAATAGCTTCTGTTCCATTGAATATTGGTAGTAACACCATTAAAGCATACCAAAAAAATCCATTACCTAAACGTGATATAACAGAAAACATCTTTTTAATAATATTATAATGGCATGCTCGGTTAAAAAAACCACACAACTTCATGTCAACATAGAATGCTTTTTCATACATGATATATTTACCTTTGTAACATTATGCTACCAGTGTTTCTTCTGACAATTTATCTTCATTGATCATGTCCAGCATTTCAGTCCAACGAATTAATTTTATTTCGCCAGACTCTGTTTCAGCTAAAGCTGTACAGTGCTCAACCCAATCACCTGTATTAAAATAACTTATACCGTTTATTGTGTAAGATTTTGGGAAGTGAATGTGTCCACAAACTACACCATCTACCTTATGGTCACGCGCCAAACCAGCAAGCAAGTTTTCATAAGTATTTACATGCTTCATTGCATTTTTTAAATTATTTTTTATAAAACTAGCCAAAGACCAATACTTAAAACCTAACAACTTCCGCAACCGTCCTAAATGACGGTTTATAAAAAGTAAAAAATCATAACCAACATCACCCGCGTAGCTCAACAAATTTCCAAAATGAGCTTGCATAAGTGGATCAACCTGATCGCCATGCACTATAAGTAACTCTCGTCCATCAGCCGTCGTATGGTTTATATGTTTTTCAACTTGAACATTCCCAATATACTTACCAGAAAAATTTTTCAGCGCACTATCATGATTACCTGGTGTATAAATTACTTTAGTTCCATTATCAGATAACTTTTGAATTAACTGTAATACCTGGGTATGTTCAGGTGGCCAACAGATGTTTTTCTTCATTGCCCAGAGGTCAACGATATCACCCACTAAATACAAATATTCAGATTCGGTAACTGATAAAAATTCCAACAGCGATTTAGCATGACAATGTTTGGTTCCCAGGTGTGTATCTGAAATCCATATCGTTCTGAATTTGTATTTTTTTTCTTGTAGATATAAATTCATAGTCAGATTCTCTAATTACTTCTACTGAATACTAATTAAAGTCTATGAATATGACAGGGAAATTTAGAAAAATTGAAGGTTTTATGACAGAGGTTTAAAAAAACTAATCTGAGCCCATTCTAACCCTACGGAATTTTTTTGTTGCAGGTATGTGTGAAAGCGCAATACTCGTCCATACAGCGACAGTAAAATATAATGTCATCCATGGAACTTCTACTCGCCATGTTTCCCAGTCCTGCCTTACGATCCACCGGTAAGACAAATCCTGAAATCCTTCAATAATAGATAAGGCATTACGATTTGATACAATATCTGTTTGCCATCTTTCAAAATACATAGGGATATCAATCGTCAGCATAAATATCAAATAAGCTACTGTGGTTAACATTAAAAGCGCATATATCCTTTTTGATAACCCATCTGAAACTGAGTGCAATTTAAAAAAACAAATCAATATTAAACCAGCAGTAAATACCCAAAGTGACTCTTCAATAACATGACCAAAATTTACTGTGGTTACGACTGATGTCCAGGAAAATACTTCTGCTACCAATATAATAGGTAAAATCCAATAGGCAATACAGCTAACAAAACCTTCTTCTTTATATTTACCCACTGCGTGTAATAGCAATGCCCATTGTGCGATAAAACATAATTCAGCAATTGTTGCTACACTTCTCCCTACAACAATACTTGACAACCAATGATCAATTAAACTTATCCGTTGCGCATCAATCCTTGGCAGTACGGCTCTAATACCGCATCCAAAAACATAGATTCCGGATAGAATCCAGATACGAAGAGATAACACATAATCTTCAACTGATAGAAATTGTTTTTTTCTCCGGATCAAAACCACTGAATACATCCATGCAAAAACATTTATTAATGTAATAATGGAAAGAGTTCCCCACCAAATCAATACTTCTGTATCCATACAAACATCTTCTTTTTAGAAATATGCAATTATATTTAATCAAGCATACTCATGCTATTTTATTATATTTACGATATTAAATATAACAGATTTATAATTAATAAAAATGTCACAGTTTAAGTATAGTATGACAATTAGATCACTCTGTCTTTTTCAGCATAAATATAAATAACAAGGTCAGTCTATGTCCGAAACACATTTTTTAAAACGAATATCTCAGCAAGAAGATATTAATTTTCTTCTCACCAATCGTATCCCAAGACGTTATGCGACACTTTTTATGGGTTGGTTTAGTCGCATTGAAAACCCTGTTGTTCGCTACCTTACATTAACTATCTGGAAAGTATTTGCAAATGACCTTAACCTAAGTGATGCTAAAAAAGAAAAATTTAAAAGCTTGCATGACTGTTTTATAAGAGAATTAAAAACAGGAGCACGAAAAGTAAATCAAAACCCGAAAACAATTACGAGTCCTTGTGATGCCATCATTGGTTCTCATGGAGAAATTAATGAAACTGAATTATTCCAGGCAAAAGGATTCCCTTATACATTAACCGACCTTTTAATAGATAAAGAGTTAGTTGAGAGATATAGAAACGGCCTTTATGTTACTTTGCGTTTAAAGTCGACAATGTATCATCACTTCCATGCCCCGTATGCCGGCAGCATTTCAGAAATAAACTATATTTCTGGTGACACCTGGAATGTAAATCCTATCGCTCTTAAGCGGGTAGAAAAATTATTCTGTAAAAATGAACGTGCTATTGTAGATATAGCACTGGAAAATTTAGATGCATCAATCACTCTGGTTCCTGTTGCAGCCATTCTTGTTGCAAGCATTAAATTTAACTGTTTACCAGAAACACTAGATCTTAAATATAAAGGGCCAAACAAAATATCTTGTAACACCTCATTCAACAAAGGTGATGATCTTGGATATTTTCAACATGGTTCTACTATTATTATATTTGCAACTAATAATGTAAAACTATCGAATACCATTGTTGAGGGTAAGAAAATTAATATGGGAGAAGAGTTATTTACACAGATGTAGCATGAAAATTCTATGTCATACAAAATAACACTACTGTCACAGCTATGAAACAAAGACACACTATTATAAATATCGATTAGTATTGGTTAACCATATAAAAGGGTGGAAGTATGAATTTTTTTGATGAACTTAAAGAACAACGCTGGGATGATCATCGTTATTATCACCAAAGCCGAATTAACCAATCATTACATTTTCTTAGTGCAATCTGCTTCTTATGCTCTTATATATTACTTTTTATTAATCCTGTTGCGGCTGCATTCTTTGGCTGGATATTAGCAATGGTTCTTCGTCAGTCTGGTCATTTTTTCTTCGAGCCACTTGATTATGACAAAATTAATCAGGTTACAAATGAACATAAAGAAAAAATAAAAGTTGGCTACAATTTACATAGAAAAATAATATTGATCTCAATTTGGATCGCAACACCTTTAATATTATTTATATTCCCGGATTTGTTTGGAATTTTTGAAACTTATTCTGATACCTATGGTTACTTCTACAATTTAAGTATTTTATGGATAGCACTTGGTGCATCAGCCATCATATTCAGAACTGTACATTTATTTTTTATTAAAGATATTCGTTCAGGACTTGTCTGGATGACTAAAATATTAACCGATCCTTTTCACGATATTAAAATTTACTATAAATCACCTTTATATTTATTTAAAGGCCAATTGCTCGATCCAATGGAACACGTCAAACCACATTAATAATCAGAAGACGATCACGATCAGATTCAGAAATAAAAAAAGGGGACGGACTGAGGTGTTATTCAAACCCGAATATAGCAATCCGCTTACCCAGCGCCAGCTCCAGATTCGACAGTGAAACGACGGCATCCATCTGTGCTTTGACGATCTTTGACTTGGAGAAATTCAAATCCTGTTCAGCATCCAGCACATCGGTGTTGGTGCGCGAGCCCAAACGCATGGCATTTTTGGCTAAACGCACGGCCTCTTCTGACTTTTCGGTGGATCTCCGTCCGGCTTGATAGCGAGCAATATCATGAGCCAGTTTGCGTTTCCAGAAATCGATGTCCACCGGCATGGCCTGTTTAGCTCGGCGGATCTCTTCTTCCTGTTTTCTCAGCTTCTCGTTGGCTATCCGTTCGCCGGCACTCGTGGCTCCGCCATCATAGAGACTCCAGCTAAAATTCAGCCCGACAGTATAGGCGTCATGAAACTTATTGTTCGGCAGGAAACTTTGGCTGGTGTAGCTATAAAGATCTTTCTGGCCGAACAGTGTCACTTTTGGAGATGATGCTGCATGGCTGGCTCGGACGGCATTTTCTGCACTTTGTTTCATGTAGAGCAGCGCTTTTTGATCCAATCGCTCACCGCGAGTGAAATCGATTTTGTCATATTCTTTGCGAGAAAGAGTGGGCAGTTGGCCTTTCAGGGAACCGCTGAATTGCTCTATTCCCATCATCTGAACCAGTTTTGCCTGCGCTAAAATAGCATTGTCCTCTGCTGCATCCTGCGCGTTTTGCGCTTCTTCCAACTGCACTTCGACTTTCAATACGTCCAAGCGGGTAGCAACACCGAGTTTGATTTGGTTCTGTACGTCACGCAGGTGAGCCTTTAACACTTCGACGTTTTGCGAGCTGACCTTTACCAGTTCCCGGGCACCCAATGCCTGATAGAACTTGACCCGTACTTCTTCATCCAGCTTGAATCTGGCTTGATCCAAACGCGCGGTGCTGGCGGCGTGCTGATATTTGGACGCCTCAACTTTGCTACGCGTCCCCTTACCATCGTACAACAAGAGGGAAACGCCCACCGAGTAATCAGAACCAGGTTGTACCAGGGAAAAGGGCCGACCGGAAACCTCCATCACCTGGGGCTTATCATCCAGAAGGTGGCGTCCTTTAACGTAGATCTGTGGCAGGCGGGGGGCAAAAGTCTTATCCATTGATGCCTCTGCGATGTTCACATCGATCTGCATTTCGCTCAGTGTGGGACTATGTTGTTCGGCAGTCTGTTGTGCCTCAGCGAGACTTAGCGCCTGCGCATTGACGAAACTCGAGCACGACATGGCACCGAGTAAACACATCCAGGCAAGGTTAAATTGATGACGACTCATAAAGATTCCTATTCTATTGGCATGGGTTTGCTGGGGTTGTCCGAGGCCTTGCCCGGTAACAAAAGTGCGGGAAGTATGGTTATCAGTACGATAAAAGCACCCACCATAAAGGCATCCTGAAAACCCATTTCTGATGCCCGCGTGATGCCGACTTGTGCAACAGAGGTCTTGGCAAGTATTCCAGCAGTGGCTTGATCATAACCGAGGATATGCGCGCGTTCCGCGACATTATGCACCGCGATCTGGAAGGCGGGTGAAGAGGCATCAATGGCGCTGCTCAAATTACTGAAGTGAAAATGGCTACGATTGGCCAAGACCATAGCGAGGATTGCGATTCCCAATGCACCGGCGACTTGTTGCACGATATTCATTATTGAGGAGGCCATGCCCGACTTATTTCTGGGCACCGAGTTGATCGTGGTCGCCATCAAAGGCGCCATCAGAAACGCGATGCCGAAACCGCGAATAAAGGTGGGATAAATGATGTCCCAATTACTGGTGTCGGCGCTGATATCCCGATACAGAAACATGAATAACCATAACCCCATCAGTCCAAGCAAGGCCAGATAACGTGGAGCAACCTTTTCGCTCATGAAGCCTGCGAGTGGCATGAATAGCGCAATGATCAGTGAGCCGGGCAACAGGATCAGCCCACTCTCGATCTCGTTCAGGCCCTTAACCTGCTGCAGATACACCGGCAACAAAAACACCCCACCAAAAAGCGCAATCGAGCGTGTCGCTGTCAGTACCATGCTGACGCTGAAGATGGGATATTTGAACAAACTCAGATCCATAATGCCGTATGGGATATGGGTTTCTACCAACATGAAGCCCGTTAACCCTACCACGGACAGTATTCCGCACCAGATAATCAGGGGTGAGGTCCAGCCATCCTGCTCACCACGAGATACAGCGAATAAAAAGGCGAGCAGAAATAAAGAGAGAAAAGCGAAGCCCCAATAGTCGAAGGGCTTATGATTTTCCACCGCGGGTTTGTCTGGACGCATGATACGCAAGGTCGCCCAAACACCGAAAATTCCAATGGGAAGGTTAATAAGAAAAATTGAAGGCCAGCCAAAGGCGTCGGTGAGATAACCTCCCAGGGTTGGGCCGAAAGCTGGGCCGAGAATAACGCCCACTCCCCAATAACCCATGGCACGACCACGTTCATGGGGCTCGAAAACATCGGCAATAATCGCCATACCCGTGGGCGTCAAGGCACCACCTCCCATCGCCTGGATCACGCGCGCCACGACCAGCGAAGGAGTATTCCAAGCCATGCCGCACAACAGCGAACCAAGCGTGAACACCACCAGACTACCCACATAAAGTTGCTTGTGACCTATTCGGGTGCTCAGCCAAGAGGTTAGCGGCATCAAAGTCGCGAAGGCCAACATATAACCGGTTACCACCCACTCGATGCTATCGAGCCCGGCACCAAAATCGGCCATGATGGCGGGAATCGAAACATTGACGATGCTGGTGTCCAGCGCCGCCATCAGGGTTCCCACCATAACCACCAACAGCACTTCCCATTTATAACGGGTGTTGTCGATGGGGGCCTTTTCTTCGGTGATGCTTTGAGCGGACATACTTAATGTACCAGCACCTTGATTTCCACCGATTGCCCGATACGCAGCTTTGCATTCTGATCGGGATCCAGCGCAACCTTAATGGGGATACGTTGCACCACTTTAGTGAAGTTGCCGGCCGCGTTATCGCTCGGTATCAACGCAAAGGTAGAGGCTGTGGCCGAGCGGATTTCGCTCACCTTGCCGCGGTAGTTTGCTCCTTCGTCGACATGAATAGTCACGGATTGTCCGTCCTTAACGGCCTTGATACTGGTCTCTTCAATGTTGGCAGAAATCCAGGCATGCTCGTCATCCACCAGGGTGGTGGCAGTTTGTCCCGGCTCGAGTATATTCCCCACTTCCGCCAGTTGCTGGATCACGATGCCCTTGATCGGGCTTTTGATATAGGTAGCCTCGAGTGCAAGTTCCGCTTGTTTTAGATCTGCTTGCGCAGCCTCATAGTTAGCCGTGGCGGTCTCAAGTGCTCGGCCAGTGGCCGTGTTGATTTTCACCAGTTGCTGTAAGCGAAGAAACTCTTTGCCGGTAAGTTCAGCGCGCGCCCGGGCGTGATCCAGTTTCGCCTGCGGGCCGCGATGATCCAGTTCCAGCAAACTATCGCCCACATTGACACGGCTACCTTCGGTGCCATGGACTTTAGTAATCTGTCCGCCGGCACCCGACGGAGCCAGGCGAATAACGGTCATCGCCACGCGAGCATCGTCGGTGGAAACATAAGGATAGTATTTCACCCACCACAAGCTGGCTCCAAAGATGGCCAGTAGCGCTGAGATAGCCATAACGCGTTTTGCCTTCGGTGTTTGCCACCAATGTTTGAGTTCACTAGCGGTTTTTTGATTCAGTTCAGAACCGGCATGCTGAGACATTTAATTACTCCTGGATCTTGTTGGCACTGGAATGGATAGCGTTAACGGTACGTAGAGAATGTGACGAATCCATTCCTTTCTGTGCCTTATTCAATAGACGTAAAAACTCTTTTTGTTCCGCTTTATCCAACTCTGAAACAAAAACCTCGGCGATATCCTGAACCAGAGAATTAATGGTGTCCCACTGCTCCAGCCCTTTGGCGGCAAGCTTCACCACCCATTGTCGCTGATCACCTTCGGACTTCTGCTTTTCCACCCAGTTGCTAGAAACCAGACAAGTCACCATGCGTGTCACCGAGGCCATGTCGCTAGCAGTGGCCTCGGCAATCTCCGACATGGAACACTCACCACGTTTGCCGATGGCGCGCAGCACCACCAACTGTTTGGGGCCAATATTAATTTCTTGCAGAAACGGGCTAATGGCACGGCCGAGACAGCGGCGAACGCTGCCGAATTGCTCAAGGATGTCTAGTGATGTCATTGAATTATGCTTGATATATCAAATAGATTTTTAGAAGAGACAGAATTTACTTATATTTACTTGATATGTCAACAATATGCGGTAAGAGACAGAAAAATAATTAACATCAGTAAGTTAGGCGCAATTTTCTGTTATTGCCTGATGAATATATGGAGAGATTAATAAGTTCTTTCCCAAACACAATCTGAATATGGGTGACTTACCTGAATTCGAGAAGTTTCTAAAAAGTGGACCAAATAACACAAACCACCACATTCGTTTTTGATTTATCCATATCGATACGCCATTTAATTTTGGGCTTTTGTCAGATTTTGAATTTTACGTAAAATAGTTTTGGTCACAGAATGATCACATGACTTTTTTTTGGGAGTTTTTTTAAGGGGAGAAAAATATTCGAATTTTAGAAAATGGTGGCTACACCTAGATTCGAACTAGGGACCCCAACATTATGAGTGTTGTGCTCTAACCAGCTGAGCTATGTAGCCAATTCTTGTTGCTGCTGAAAACCTTTTTAAATCTCCAGTGGTGAAAGAGCGCGCATTGTCCGTGTTCAATCGCATTTTGTCAAGCCGAAAATATATGATGCACGCCCTCACATTTTATTATTTTTACATTAAAATCAATAACTTACATATTCTTACAGAGCAGTAATGTGAATCCTTGCTGGCGAAATATCAAAATGCTAGAGAACATCTAATACCCAATAATAATAATTGGACTAGTATTAATTCGATATCTAGTGGCCGCACACACGCCTAACAGTCGGTATTCAAACCTTTCTCAAGACAAAAAAATGACCTGAAAACAGGCCATTTTTATTTACAATAATATTATTTCATCCGGGGGATGATTCTGCACCAGCCACAGAAGACTCATTAATGTCATCTTTAACTTCACCATACCAAAGGTCATGATGCTGCTTTGCCCAGTTTACATCTACTTCACCTGTCACCATTCCATCTAGCGTGCCTTCACTACCAAGTGTACCAATGTAGATATGTCCAAAGGCTACCGCAATCCAGATTACTGAGAGTGAACCATGTATTAAATTCGCATTTTGCATGGTATTTCGAACTTGATCGAAGTTAGGAAAATCAAGAATTAATCCAGTAATGCCAACAGTGAGTCCAAAGATTGTTGATATCCAGAACCACACTTTTTCGCCACCATTAAATCGTCCACAACTGACGTGTTGGTTGCCGATAATGCCGCCGCCACCAGCTTTAAACCATTTAATATCATTTTCATCAATGATGTTATGTTTTACCCAGCTTAGTATTAAAACGACGAGTACGACTATAAACAAGGGCCCAAGATAATTATGTACACTAAGACCAAAGCTTGCATACGCAGCAAAGCCATTTGCGCCTAAAAGTGGTATTAAAACGGCACGTCCAAACAACATACTCAGGCCTGTTATTGCTAACAGTATAAATAATGATGCAACTGACCAGTGGATTGTTCGGTCAAAGATTCCCCATCGAGTGACTGTCTTTCCTGTACGTCCGCCTTGCAGTTTCTGACCACCTGTTTTCAGATGATAGATCAACAAAGTTAGAAAACTAATAATAACGAAAAATCCGCCAATCGTAGCCACTGGGCCGTTTCTTAGATTGCGCCAGTTTTCACCAGCACCTTGTATCAGAATATTACTTTCCGTTCCTTTTATTGCACTATAGCCTGCCTCACCACCTCGAACGGCACGCCAATAATTCGAACGGGGATTCGTTGCAGTTCCCTGATCTGCCGCCTGTACTGTTGCAACCAAATCAGTGTAAACATAGCTACCCAATGGTAACAATACCACTGATAAGATTATAAAAAGAAATGACCAACCCATCATTCTTTTACGTCTGGAAAGACGGGCACTCGCATTACTGTTTATTTGTTTAATCATTGTAACTCTCCACCCTAACGGTCGGTTTGTACCATATCAAAGCGTTTACGTAGGCGTTCTTTGTGGTCCATACTTTTTGATGCTTTTACTAAAGGATCAACCGGACCTTTATATTCGCCTGCTTCATACAACGTTACACCGACATCGTCGTAGCATGAAGTCAGCAGTAAACTGCTCGCTAATAAAATTAATATGCTTAGCTGTTTTAGCATTTGTCAGTCCCCATTATTTTAGTGTTCGCAATGAATGTTAAGACTGTGTTTAAAACACAGTCTCACTCTCACTTCATTATTCGGGCTTACCGTAAGCTTTATCCCAACCCCATGTTTGTGGACGACCACTACGACGCGTTACACGTTCACGATAGATGCCTGACACGATATCACCGTCACCCGCTAACAGTGCCTTGGTTGAACACATCTCTGCACAGAGTGGTAATTTTCCTTCAGCAATGCGATTACCTCCGTATTTTTTATATTCAGCCTCAGAATTATCTTTTTCAGGGCCACCTGCACAGAAAGTACATTTATCCATTTTGCCGCGCACACCAAAAGCGGATTTTTGTGGATATTGTGGTGCACCAAAGGGACAAGCATAGAAGCAATAACCACAACCAATACATTGATCCTTGTTATGCAATACGATGCCATCATCGGTGGTATAAAAACAATCAACAGGACAAACTGCAGCACAAGGGGCATCGGTACAATGCATACAGGCCACTGATATCGATTTTTCTCCGGGTTCACCATCTTTGAGTGTTACCACTCGGCGACGATTAACGCCCCAGGGAACGTCATTCTCATTTTTACAAGCTGTTACACAGCCGTTGCACTCGATGCACCTCTCTGCATCACACAAAAACTTCATACGAGCCATTTTTTATTCTCCTCGTTGGTTTCGTTGACGCGGCTAATCAAGCGCGTGTAATTTTGCATAACGATGCTTTTGTTTCTTGCATCTGCGTGACTGAATCATAGCCATAGGTAAAGACAGTATTCGCTGCTTCACCGACCACATAGGGTTGCGTTCCTTCAGGATATTTATCGAGTAGATTTTTACCTTGGAATTCACCACCGAAATGGAATGGTGTGAATACAACGCCGGGAGAAACACGTCTGGTTAACATCGCTTTAACACGAATCCGTCCACCTTCAGGGCTTTCAACCCAAACGGCTTGTCCATCTTTAATGCCAATGTTATTAGCATCAGTTGGATTAATTTCAACAAACATGTCTTGCTGTAATTCCGCTAACCATGGATTTGAACGGCTTTCTGCACCACCGCCTTCATACTCAACTAATCGCCCACTGGTATGAATGAGCGGGAATTCTTTCGAATAATCCTTAGCCTGAATTGATGCATAGCGTGTTGGTAGTCGATAGAACGATTTACGATCGGCATAGGTTGGATATTTTTTAACTAAATCACGACGTGATGTATAAAGTGGTTCGCGATGAATCGGCACAGGATCTGGGAATTGCCATACAATAGTACGTGCTTTAGCGTTTCCAAATGGTGCGCAGCCATGTTTAATTGCAACACGTTGGATACCACCCGAACGATCTGTTTTCCAGTTTTTACCTTCCGCCGCTGCTTTTTCTTTTGCAGTGAGATCACCCCACCAGCCAAGTTTTTTCAGCATATCGGCAGTGAATTCCGGATAACCATCTTTCAGTTCAGAACCTTTGCTGTAGGAACCATTGGCCAGTAAACTGACGCCATTGCGCTCTACCCCGAACCGGGCACGGAAGGTTAAGCCACCATCAGCAACACTCATGTTGGTGTTATACAAAATCGGTGTGCCAGGATGTTTCTGTTCCGGCGTTCCCCAGCAAGGCCATGGCAGCCCATAATATTCACCATTCAATGGTCCACCTTCGGCTTTCAATGATGTGGTATTAAAGGTGTGCCAGTTTTTTTGATGTTCCTTGAGTCTTTCAGGGCTTTGACCGGTATAACCAATGGTCCACATACCAGTATTAAATTCACGCGTAATGTCTTCAATCAAAGGTTCATCATTATTCACTTTGATGTTTTTGATTAATTGCTCTGAAAAACCTAATTTTTTAGCCATCTTGTACATGATAGTGTGATCAGGCAATGACTCGAACAAGGGATCAAATATCTTGTCACGCCATTGCAGTGAACGATTTGATGCGGTTACCGAACCATATGTCTCAAACTGAGTTGCTGCCGGTAACAGATACACGCCATCTTTACGATCATGCATAACAGCAGAGACAGTTGGATAGGGATCAATGATCACCATCAGATCCAGTTTTTCCATTGCGTCTTTCATTTCCGGGCCACGGGTTTGACTGTTTGGCGCATGTCCCCACAGCACCATGGCTTTAACGTTGTCACGTTGAGCAATGTTTTCCTTGTTTTCTAAAACGCCATCGATCCAGCGTGAAACTGGAATACCTTTGGTATTCATTGGTGTAACTGGTTTGCCTTTAGCTTGTTCAAAGCTACCTTGATCAAAACGGCTTGCAACCCATTCATAATCCAGCCCCCAGACTTTTGACCAATGTTTCCATGCACCGGCTGATAAACCGTAATAACCTGGTAAGCTATGAGAAAGAATACAGAAATCTGTTGCGCCCTGAACATTGTCATGACCACGGAAGATGTTAGTACCGCCACCTTCAACACCCATGTTGCCCAGCACTAATTGGAAGGTACAATATGCACGAGTATTATTATTACCACTGTGATGTTGAGTACCGCCCATACACCAGACAAATGTACCTGGCTTATGTTTTGCCATCATTTCAGCTGCAGTGAGCACTGTTTTTTCATCAATACCGGTTACACGTTCAACTTCTTTGGGTGGCCACTTAGCCACTTCTTTACGTATTTCGTCTAAACCATAAACACGCTGATTGATGAAATCTTTATCTTCCCATTTGTTTTTAAAGATGTGCCACAACATACCCCAAATAATTGGCACATCAGTACCGGGACGAATAGGTAGGTGAACATCACAGTGTGCTGCGGTACGAGTAAATCGTGGATCGATGACAATTATTTTCGCACCATTTTCCTTCGCACGGAAAATATGTTGTAACGCAACAGGATGCGCTTCTGCTGGATTCGAACCAATGAATAATATTGCTTTACTATTATGCATATCATTAAATGAATTTGTCATCGCACCGTAACCCCAGGTGTTTGCAACACCGGCTACTGTGGTTGAATGACAAATTCGCGCTTGATGATCGACGTTATTAGTACCCCATAACGCCGCATATTTACGGAATAAATAAGATTGCTCATTATTGAATTTAGCTGAACCTAACCAGTAGACTGAATCAGGGCCTGATTTTTTGCGAATATCCAGCATCTGATCACCAATTTCATTAATGGCGGTTTCCCATGAAACACGTTGCCATTTGCCATTGACCAGCTTGGTTGGATATTTGAGACGACGATCGCCATGACCATGTTCGCGTACGGATGCGCCTTTAGCGCAATGGCCGCCAAGATTGAATGGATGATCAAAAGCCGGTTCTTGACCTGTCCAGACTCCGTTTTCAACTTCAGCATAAATACCGCAACCTACCGAGCAATGCGTACAAACCGATCGTATTGTTTCGACTTTTCCATTTTCTGTTTTGCCTGATGCATTTGCTTTCTTCATCATGGTTGGCGACATGACAGTACTCAGAACAGCACCCCCTGTAGCTAAACCTGAACGACGTAAGAATGTGCGTCGATCAATACCATTCCCTGTTGATTGAAGAGCAGTGTTAACACTAACTCCTTCAACAGTCTGACTCTGATCCTGTTTTTTTCTCAGTTTCATCTAAGGCCCCTCACTTGAAATTCAATGTTCTGGCTTAATGGGTTCATTATTAATATGCGTAAACTATTTTAGTTACGAGCACTGTTGTAATAGTCACGTACGTGCTGAGTTTCCTCATAACCTTTTGCTTTTTTACTCACGGAGATTGTTTCTGTAACTTCTGCAGCCATCACACTTTTACCGGTGGTTGCTACCACGGCAACTGCACCGCCAGCCACAACTGCACCTTTTAAAAATTCACGACGTGACTTGTCTGACTGACGTTCAGTTTTTGATTCTTTACTCATCACTCTCTCCTCAACATTAATGCCTGGCATTTCATTAATTTCTTAAAACTATTTTTAAGCCATTTTCTTTTTAAACCATCATAGAAAAATAACGTTTTTCTATCTCTAAAATCGATTCACCTAACTGACCAACTGCACGATAGAACCCTGTGGTTTCTGTATGCTGCAAGTCATGAAAAAATCGTCCCATCCAATTATCAATAAAATCCTGATAAAAAAGTTGTTCAGTTTCAAAATCAGTTTCATCATCAAGTATTAATTGCCCCATCACTTCACATAACGCGGCAACATGATCTTCAGGCTCATTCACATCGTCTTGACGCTCATACCCTAACTCCGACAATCGTTGCCGAAGATGAGCCAAAGGTTTTTCCATTAAAAACCCCGTTAAGTACCACGAGGCATAAGGAACCAGTTCCCCTCTTCCTATTCCAATAAACAATACGTAATACTCATCGTTAATTGATTCAACATTGTTCATTTCTGCGGCTAACCTAAGCATACTCCAGGCATTAACAATATCTTTTGCATCGTCCTTGTCGGCTTCAATCGTTTGTAGCTGTGCAAGTAATCCATCACCGGGTGGATTGGCTAATAAAGCCGCTAATAATGCATAACTGCTTGCTCGAATCTGCTGACTTTCGTCAAGCTCTTTATCTTGCTTCTGTGTTTCAACGCACGCTTGATTCGACATGTCTTTATCCTTATTGCTTTTTATATTGCACATTACGCGCCATGGTTTTTGGGAAAATAAGGGTACTCAGTGGAAAATAAGGAGAGTGACCCTCCAAAAATGCTGTTATATTTTTTTTACTGGGTCAAAATGACAAAGATGTAGCCATTTTGACCTTATGCTCCTCTTCTTTATTCAACTTTCACTATCAGTGCTTTACTTCCATTTCATTACTGAACATATCTCTGACACGACAGTCTTCACACATTTTTAACCGGTTAACGGCTTCGCCTGTTTGAAACATATGATGTCCGCTAAGCTTGGCTGTAATTTTATTAATCACACTTAAGGTGGCGAACGGTTTACTGCAGGAGATACATAAAAATGGCTCATCTTCATGCAAAATACGTTGAGTGCGTTTGATGTCTGCCGCATAGTTGTAGCGGGAAAATAATGTAAGCGCCATTTCAGGACAGGCTTTACTACACAAACCGCATTGCACGCAATTTGCTTCTGAGAATCGGAGTTGGGGTAACTCATTGCCATCGGCTAATGCTTGTGCTGGACAAACCGAGACACAGGCCATACACAACGTACAGGACTCTTTATTAACCTGAACTTCACCAAATGGTGCTCCGACAGGTAAAGCGACTATTTCCTGTGGTGCGGGGGCATATATATAAAGATGATCAACGGCGATGCGCAATGCACTACGTTTATCATTTAGAGCCATAAAGGTGCCTGGAGTAACAACATTGAAACTGTCATTTATTTTACCCGGCTCAGGGTTAGAAGACTGGCGACTTAAACATGAGGAATCAAACCCCATCCCTTCCATAATAGCATGCGCATAACTCAACTGAGTATCAAGTGCTTTATTCACTACGCTGTTGCTTTTACCCTGAGTAAGCAAGATAACTTCATGGGCACCATAAGCAAAAGCCGACAGCCAAACATCGATACCTACAGATGCCGTTTCCTCTAATTGAAAAGGGATATAGTCAGAATATTTTCCCTGTTCAACAATCGAGGTTTCTTCTTCACCATAAAAAACAATCGCCGCTTGTTGTCCGCCGGCTTCATAATATGCTTTGAGCATACTGCGTAGTTTTTCCAACGTGTCTTGTAAACAAGGGTAAACATATTGAATCGCACCACTCGGGCACACTGTTGCGCAAGCGCCGCCACCCTGACACAAATATGGATCAACCGAGACAGCATCTTTAATTGAAGTGATCGCATCAGCAGGACAAACATCAATGCATCGCTTACAAGCTTCTATACCACTATTTCCGTGTGCACAAATATCGACGTTGTATTCAAAAAACTTAGGTTTTTCAAACTCCCCAACCATATCAGGAAGAGAGAGAATGGCATCTTCAAGTTCAAGATCGTTCTCAGGAGCAAAATAGCCGAAAGGCAATAATGGGCTGTTAAACATAGGTTTATTTGAAAGGTCGATAACTAAGTCAAAACTATCACGTTTTGAATTATGAACTTTCGCAAGATTAACAGGCTGTTCTTTAACAATAAATTCTGCAACGAATTGTCCTAAGTGACCTGATAAATTCGATAAAACCCCGTAACTTGTCGTGATGTTTTCTGGCAATGAACTGGCATCGAATATATTTTCGCCATTATTTATGAGCACGATCAGATTCATTGTTGCAGAGAGTTTATTGACAACATGATTAACACGGTCATCATTCCCTATTAATAAAATATAATTGTTACTGTGATAAGAGATCAGTGAGGTTGATTCAACAGTTAATTTTCTACTCGCCTCAACCGCTGCGGCAACAGCATCTTTTCGAGAGCTCGCTACGGTATCGATTAATGCAGAATCTAATGTGGTTTTAATTGAGTTTGTCATTTTTATGTTTTTCTTTTTGGTTTATTAAATTAGGCTCATCAATAACAACTTGATGTTCGAAAACATCATATTCCTCTTTTGACAATTCTATTTTAGCGTCCGGCATATCATTCAAGTCATCATTAAGGGTTAGCTTTTCTTTTTCTTCAGCTTCTTTTGCCTCAGCAAGTTCTTTTTCTTTTTCACGCTCCAGCATACGTTTCATTTCATGAGGAATAATATCGCCTAGTGACGCAAAGCTAGTAAAGTCTTCAGCATAATCATCAAGCCCATCAACAACATTCAAGAACGGCAAATGAAATAATTTACGTAATGCCTGCTTACGTAAAGCTTCACTTACCCGAGGAGAAAGAAAACCGCTGTAGTCTGAATCTTCAGTGAGCTGTTCAAGTGGTACCATATCTTCATCTGTTTTATATTCTTCAGTTCCAGATGCTGGCGAGGATAATATTTCAGATGTCGGAGAGGTAACGAATGATGATTCAATTTCTTTTTTATCAATATTTATTAGCTCTGAATCAATATTGTTTTTTACTTCTTCTTTTATTTCTGATTTCGTATCAATTTTTCGACGCGACCACCGTTGAATAAATCCTGTTTCTTCGGCCATTTAGTGGCCCACCTTTTTACTGATTTCGATCCGACCATCACTTTTTTCGTCATTATCTTTCCAGTTTTCCCACTTTCTTTTTTTCTTTTTTAAAGGAACATAATTATTTACGACGTAAGCTTCTACCCAACGATAAATTTCCGGTGGCATAGCGACCTGAAATACTTGTTCATCTAACTCCATATAAGATGCCGCCTCGTCATAGTTCACACTCACATTAAAAGGAATAAGTTGACCGTCATTTCCCTCATCGCGGCAGACAACAAAAACAAAAGGCGTATCTGAAATAATATTAAAGTAGTAACTCTCGGCTTCATCCTTGAATAAATTAATTTGATAATTGCTCCAGATATATTTTTCGTCTCCACTCCCTATCCTTGAAATCATTCTTTCCGGCACGTTTTCAGCGCCCTGCCCTCCAGCAATGACCGCTTCAACTTCCCATTTCTCAGATGCCCAAACATTATTCTCGATAAGACGATGTTCCATAACAATGGAAACGGGAAAACTATCATGCAACAGGTTTGTTTCAATATTATTTTTCATTCGTATTGTGTCTTAGTAAATTTAAGATAATTTTTTATCCTTAAACAACCTCGCAATTTACATACCAATATCAATATCTCTGATAGTCGGTTGTTATAACGTACTCCAACTCATGTGGGATTATTTTTCTGGTACAAAACAACACAAAATAATTATTTGTGCGTCATTTTGTCTCACATATATTAGTCAATATTTTCTTAAATTCCGAATGCACCCTTTAATGACTGATTTTTTACACATTAAATATATAGGTATGACTTTTGCTACATTAAATGGAATGTCTATGACTAACTCATCATAAATAACAATAATCGGGAACAGTATGGAATCATTAGATACGCTCAATACTGACAAACTTATTGATCGATTTGGTCGTCAGGTTACCTATGTAAGACTTTCTGTTACTGATCGTTGTGATTTCAGATGCCAATATTGCATGAGTGAAGATATGAATTTTCTTCCTCGAGAAAAACTCCTGACCCTGGAAGAAATGGCGACACTGGGTGAAACATTTTCCCAATTAGGTGTAAATAAAATACGCATTACCGGTGGTGAACCGCTAGTACGAAAAAACATCATCTGGTTGTTTGATAAATTGGGCCAACTTAAAAATATAAATGATCTCACGTTAACCACCAATGGTTCACAACTAAATAAATATGCGAAGGACTTAAAAGCAGCAGGTGTTAGTCGCATCAATATTAGTCTTGATAGCCTTAAAGAAGATCGTTTTCATGACATTACACGTACAGGCAATTTAAATCAGGTACTCAAAGGCATTGATGCAGCCATTCATGCAGGATTTGAAATGATAAAAATTAATACTGTCATTATGAAGAATCATAACCATGATGAAATTCCGGACCTGATTAAATTTTGTGTCGAGCGTAATATCGACATCAGCTTTATCGAAGAAATGCCGCTAGGTGCAATAAGTTCTCATGGTCGCGATGAAACCTACTACTCAAGCGATGATGTGAAACGTGATATTGAAACACACTACTCCTTAATTTCATCAATAAAGAAAACCGGCGGTCCTTCTCGTTATTATGATATTGATAATAGCAACAGCAAAGTTGGCTTTATCTCTCCTCATAGCCATAACTTTTGTGATAGTTGTAACCGCGTACGTGTTACTGCTGAAGGTCGTTTATTACTCTGCCTTGGACAAGAACATTCATTAGATTTGCGTGCCGTAATGCGCCGATATCCGGGTGATATTGATCAACTTCGTTCCGCACTTATCGAGTCAATGAAAATAAAGCCAAAAGGACATGACTTTAATATTAATGTTGCACCTGTCATTTTACGACACATGAACATGACAGGAGGTTAACATGACAATGGATTCATCAGATGTTTCGACGATAAAGGGATCTTTACCATCTTTATCTAATGCAGGGCTTCGTCCAACCTATACCGTGATGGCAACCGACGAATATGGCGAGCAACAAGAAAAATATATTGCCGGCGAACAACCTTTAACTATTTATGTTAATAAAAAAGAAATTGTCACCTTAATGACGCTTGGCACCCAGCCAGAAGCCTTAGTGTTGGGTTACTTAAAAAATCAGGGCTTTATAAATGACCTAGCAGAAATTATTTCTGTACAAGTTGATTGGGAAAGTGAGTCTGCTGCGGTAGTAACACATAATCAACATGACTGGGATGAAAAGCTGAGTAAACGTACCGTCACTTCTGGCTGCGGACAAGGTACGGTTTTCGGTAACATGATGGAACAATTAGAAAATATAAAATTTGAACAAACACAATTAAAGCAATCAACCATTTATGCCTTACTCACCAATATCAGCAAAGAAAATGAAGTATATAAACGTGCGGGCGGCGTGCATGGTTGTGCCCTATGTTATAACGATAAACAATTAATTTTTGTTGAAGATGTTGGCCGTCACAATGCGGTTGATACTATTTGTGGATTAATGTGGCTCAACAATACAAGTGGCGCTGATAAAATTTTCTATACGACTGGACGTCTTACCTCAGAAATGGTGATCAAGGTTGCGCAAATGGGTGTGCCGAGTATTTTATCTCGTTCAGGCATTACTCACATGGGACTCTCACTTGCACAGCAATTAGGCGTGACACTTATTGCCCGAGCAAAAGGGAAACACTTCCTCATCTACAATGGCGACGCTAATATAACGCTTGATGAAAAACCCTCAATTAAACTTCATAGTAATAAAAGTACAAAAGCACTTAACTCATGAACAAAATTAATAATATAGAGGCACCTTTATCGGCTAAAGATGATGAACCACGTTTCATGAATGTGAAACAAGTGGCTGATTATTTACAACTCAATGAAAAAAAAGTGTACGCCCTTGTTAGCGAAGGAAAAATACCTGGCACTAAAATAACGGGCAAATGGATGTTTCCTCGCGCACTCATTGATAACTGGATTATTGAATCAAGCCATGGTGGCTTATTAATAGATCGACTTATTGTTGCCGGCAGTGATGACTCATTAATGCAACGCGTAATTATGCAACTTGCAAATAAAATACAGGCGAAAGCGTTGGTGAGTTACACCAGCACAGGAACACGTCTAGGATTATCTCTTCTTTCGCACCATAAGGCTGATGTATGCGCAATGCACTGGGGCCCTTATGAAGAAAGTCATTTACGTCATCCCGCATTATTAAATCAATATCCGCAACATCATAACTGGGTGTTAGTCCGGTTATTTAAAAGAGAACAGGGATTATTAATTAACAAAGAACTACTCACAGAACAAAATAAAGATAATCTTAAATCCATACTGGAAACTGATCTTAGATGGTGTACTCGTCAGGATGGTGCAGGCACGCAACGTTTTTTACTTGAAACACTACAACATTTTAAACTCAGTGAAGACAAACTGAAAATTTGTTGCACGGCTTTATCTGAACGTGATTCAGCTTCACGAATTGCAATGAAACAGGCCGATGTCGCTCCCGGAACGCGAAGTATCGCTAATGAATTTGCACTTGGATTTATTCCTATTGGTTGGGAAGCGTTTGATGTCGCACTTTACCGTGGCGTTTATTTTCGAACCCTCTTTCAAACGATGCTCGAAGAAATAAAATCTGATGTCTGTCAGGAATTGGCTGGGCAATTAGGGGGATATGATTTTAGTGAAACGGGAAAGCTAATTTGGTCAGAAGAATAAATTACTTTTAACTTTAGGCATAAGAAGTATCAGATGATATTTCATTGCCTTCTGTTAATTTTGGTTTATGCAGTAAGTAGATACTAAAACATGCCCCGCCTGTTGGGTTGTTTTCAACCTTGATCGTACCTCCATAGCTTTGAACCAAGCCAAAACTAACCGATAAACCCAGTCCTGTTCCATTTTGTTTTGTTGTATAAAAGGGATCGAAGACCTTATCTAATCTATCTTCTTCAATGCCAGCACCATTATCACTAATATTTATGATCACTCCTTTATCATCCCAGTTAGCCGTTTCAATAACCAATTCTCCAGTTACGGTGCATGATGATTGAACGGCATTAACGATCAGGTTTATCAACACTTGCTGTAATTCCTGTTTACGAATCTGTATCTCAATATCGGCATGAAGCTTTAATGAAATTGCAATATGATGTGTTTCGACCTCGTGCCTGACCAATGGCAACGTATGTTCAATAAGATCATTAATATTGATTGCTCTGATATATTCTGATGATTCACCATTGCGTGAATATTGCAGCAAACTTTGCATAATCGTTCGAATACGATAAACCTGTTCAATAATTAACTCAGCCTCAAACTTAACAGGTTCCAACCTTTCACCCATCTCTGAAATAATTAATTCCATATTACCCAATATGACTGCAGTCGGATTATTGATTTCATGAGCAATACCTGCGGTTAATTCTCCTAATGAAGCCAGCTTTTCAGCTAACACTAATTGTTTACGTGTTTCATTTAATAAATCTATATTATTTTTTAGTGCAACATTTTTTGTTTGTAGTTCAACTGTTCGTTCTTCAACTTTATGTTCCAAAACTTCTGCCGCATGAACAATTTGTAAATTTCGTTCTTGCAATTGATCAAGCATAGAATCAAATTGCCGCGCTAACTCACCAATTTCATCATCGGTTTCTACCTTACCAATACGAAGTTGTTCACCCGCATAGGTTCCTCTTACAACAGCTGTCATTTGTTCAATGGGTTTAAATATAGATTTTGCACCTCGGATTGCAAACCAACTTGATATCAACATAACAAGAATAAACAAAGCGAATAAAATTAATAATGCATTCCGAAGCATTTGGCTAAATGGCGTTTCAAGGAAACCTGCATATAAAATGCCTACTCGTTCACCACCGACATCGTAAATTGGTTCATATGCAGAGATATACCAGTCATTAACCACAAAGGCTCTATCAATCCAGTTCCGACCTTGCTCAAGTACCTGCGTCCGCACTTCATGAGATACACGAGTACCCAATGCACGCTCACCCGATTTTCCCGGGACATTTGTCGAAATACGCACATCATCAATAAATACGGTAACCGTGCCCAAACTTCCCTTCATTAAACTGCCGGTGCCATAAACAAGATCGCGTATACTATCGACAAAATCAAAATTTCTATTCAGTAATACACCTCCATCGAGATAAGCCACCACGTCATTCATTTCTCCTCGTATGGGATAAACCATTCGCAACATCATTCCACGATCTTCGACCGTATGATTTATTGGCTTAGCTCGAGGTGTATCAATCAATGTTAAACGTAATTTTTTACCATCGATTGATTTTTCACGCTTTAAGTCTTTTTGACTGAATATTTCAACACCACTATCTGCTTCGCCTATTTTTACTTCATGAAACAACACACTTCGTTTGCTATGTGTGTAGCCAGCGTAAGAAGGTTCGTATAACCAGTTACCTTTTAAATCTAATAAATGTAAAAAATCAAAATGCCCTTCTTCTTTTAATACGTCGACTTCAAGGTTGAGTGCATTAATATCCTTCCCATACAAATTATTTCTAAAAGTGTAAGACTCTCCTAACCGTTCTAACTTTCCTAAGTAATTACGTTGTTGTTGATAGAATGCTTCGTGGGTAACAGATAAATCGGTGCTCACTTTCATAAATAGCTGTTCATAGCTAAAGTGGTGACTCCAGTAAGCCGCCAGACTCAGCATGATAGGCATAACAATAAAAATGGGTAATAAGGTAAGCAACAATAACTTATAACGCAGATTTTTATTAATCAGAGATAAACTTTTGTTAAAAGGCATAACGATGAAGCGCTAACAACGAAGGATTTCGACTGATTTTATTGTGATATTCAATTTAAATTGTTTCATGACCATCGTTTACGACGACCATGCCTGAAATTTACGCTCCAGTGTCTTACGAGAGATACTCAAGCGTCGAGCCGCTTCAGATTTGTTTCCTTCTACAGATTGAAGCACACGTTGCATGTGATGTTTTTCAACATCCTGCATAGTCCAATTTTCTGGATACTTAATATCAACGCTCTCTGATGACGTCTGACTACTACCTGTTTCTTTTTGCAGGCAATCCCATGGTGTTTTACCCAATAGTAGTGCACGTTCGATAATATTTTTTAATTCACGAATATTGCCTGGCCAACTGTAGGATTGTAATCCAAGAAGATCTTCATGATTAAAAGGAATAGGCTGCACTCCGAGTTTGACTGAAAGTACTTCAGAAAAATATCTTGCCAGGAGTGGGATATCATCCTTACGCTCAGATAAAGAAGGCATACGAATAGAAACAACATTAAGTCGATAAAAAAGATCTTCTCTAAAGTTTCCATTTGCGACTTCATCTTCAAGTTTTCTATTCGTCGCAGCAACAATACGAACATCAATGGAAATTTCACGCTCTGAACCCACTGGACGAATGACCCATTCTTCAAGAACTCGCAATAATTTTGATTGCATGGGTAACGGCATTTCGCCTATCTCATCAAGAAATAACGTACCGCCATTGGCATAATTGAATAACCCTTGCCTTGATTGGTGCGCGCCAGTGAAGGCACCTTTAACGTGACCAAAGAGTTCACTTTCGAGTAATTCAGGCGAAATTGAACCACAGTTAATTGGGACAAAGGCACCTGTTCGCCCGCTAAATTCATGCATGGCACGCGCCGCGAGCTCTTTACCTGTGCCTGACTCACCTTCAATGAGCAACGTTGATGGCGAAGGTGCAATACGCTTAATAATACTGCACACTTCTTTAATAGCATCACTGCTACCTACCATGCCATCCATTTCATAAAGTTGATCGAGCTGCCTTTGCAAAACAAAGTTATCTCGTGTCAAACGTTGCTTTTCCAGACAGTTTCGAACTGCAGTTAACATGTGTTCAACACGAAAAGGCTTAAGGAGAAAATCTGCTGCACCGACACGTAATGCATTTATCGCTGTATCCAAATCAGCGAAGGCTGTCATGAATATCACATCAGTATGTATACCATGTTCACGTAGCTCCTGAATCCACTCCACACCGGAACGCGTCGGCAAACGGATATCCATAATAATTAAATCAAAATGACAACGGTGTCTTAATGCATCAGCCGCCTCAACACTATCAGCGACTTCAATAAGCCCACATTCACGTTTCAGGCTTTTTTCTAAAAAATTACGCATTCCTAATTCATCATCGACGATTAAGATAGAAGAGCCTGAATATTTTGGTTTAACTGAAAAATCGCCAAACTCTTCCACCATTTTTTCATTTGAAGCAATGCTAGACATTTATTCTATCCCTTAATCAGATTAGTAATTGCTGAAATTAAACTTGTAATAAAAGAAAATAATCATAGTCGGTAAATAATAACTTTTCATCATACACGGAAAAATAAAACCCATACTCACCGATAAGACTATTCGACTGTATCAATATGACCCAAAAGGCCAATTTTTGCGACAAATTGACTATACACATGACTGTATTGAATTTTCATATCGTGGAAAACTCGCATAAACCCTTGAGAAAAAAGTCACGATACCCATGGCATGGGACTTGCTAAATTATTATTTTAAAATAGTCACTAAGGATTTATACCTTCGCCATGAAAAAAATACAATTAACATCTACTCTCATTTTTTCAATTATTATTTTATTAACGAGTAATTTAGCGATTGCTGATACATTAAAACTCGCAACGACAACCAGCACCGAGAATTCTGGACTATTAAAAGTCATATTACCCGACTTTGAAAAAACAACCGGACATCAAGTTCATGTCATCGCCGTCGGCACTGGCAAAGCGCTGCATATGGGTGAAGTGGGCGATGTCGATGTTGTCTTGGTACATTCACGCAAAGCAGAAGACAAGTTTGTCGCAGCAGGTAATGGCGTCAATCGTCGCAGCGTGATGTACAACGATTTTGTCATTGTGGGGCCTAAAAATGATCCGGCTGGTATTTTAAATGAACGGGATAGTGTTAAAGCATTCAAGAAAATTGCAAAAACGAAAAGCTTATTCATCTCTCGCGGAGATGACTCAGGCACAAATAAAAAAGAACGGATTTTATGGAAAAAAGCGGGAATAAAACCTGCTGGTGACTGGTATCGTGAGGCAGGACAAGGAATGGGAAAAGTTTTACAAATAAGCAGTGAACTCTCTGCTTATACACTGACAGACCGTGGCACCTGGCTTTCTGCACAACAAAAAAGTTCACTGGAAATACTTGTTCAAGGTGATAAACGTTTATTTAACCCTTATGGTGTTATTGCGGTTAACCCTAACAAGTATCATGACATTAATTATCTTGCTGCGATGGATTTCATTGGCTGGCTCACCTCACCTAAAACACAACTCGCGATTGCACATTACACCATTAACAATAAAGTTCTGTTCATTCCTATGGCCGTTCAAAATAAGCAACTGAGTAAAAAATGAGCTCTGCCAATTAGTGCTCGTTTTAGTCATACATGAGTAATCAAAGTGGAAAGCATTAGTAGCGCATCATTTCATGCTATTAACCTATTATTTTCCGGAGACGCTGAACTCTGGAATATAATAGGTATTTCATTTAGCGTTTCACTTAGGGCAATCATATTTGCGGCCCCTATCGCGATGTTGCTTGCGTTTGTTATGGCCTACCATCGCTTCGTGGGACGTCGCATACTGATTTATATTTTCAATACCTTACTCTCAGTACCTGCGGTAGTTATCGGCCTTACACTTTATATTCTGTTATCGCGTAGCGGTCCACTGGGTAATTTAAAACTACTCTTTACTCAAGATGCCATGATTATTGGTCAAATTGTCCTTTGCTTACCGCTGATCCTAATTATGAGCCATACCACTTTTCAGGCATCTGATCGTCGTATCTGGGAAACGGCGCGCACACTTGGTGCAAGCCGTGCCCAAGCGATGTTAACCGTGATGTATGAAATTCGTTTTGGTTTACTTGCGGCATTAATAGCCGGTTTTGGCCGTATTATTGCTGAGGTGGGTTGCTCAATGATGATTGGTGGTAATATTTTAAATCATACCCGTAATATCCCAACGGCTATTGCTTTAGAAACAAGCAAAGGCACTTTTTCTCAAGGTATTGCACTGGGCATCGTTTTGTTACTCATGGCAATGATACTGAATTTATCACTCAGTATTTTACAAGGCAGAGGTCAAATGGTTTGAAACCATATTCACTCACATTCCAAAATATTCAGAAGTGTTATAATCAACGTTTGTTATTTGATATTCCTGAGCTTATTATCGAATCGGGTAAATGTGTTTTACTAACGGGGATAAATGGCAGTGGTAAATCAACCTTACTTAAAATCGTTGCTGGTTTAGAAGCGCCAGATAAAGCAAACATTATACAAAACGGAAAGAAACTTGACTGGAAATCAGCTTGCAAGAAACTCCATAAAGAAATAATTTATCTTCATCAAACACCTTTAATGTTTGATGCTAGCGTTTCTGACAATATATCCTATGGGATGCGTAAGCAAGGATTTGACCGTAACTCAATACGAGAAAAACTCAATGTCGCACTTCAATGGGCCGATCTTGAAAAAATTAAAATGAATAACGCGCGACAATTATCTGGCGGAGAAAAACAACGTGTCGCACTTGCTCGTGCTTATGTACTATCCCCTAATGTACTTTTGTTAGACGAGTCTTTTTCTAACTTGGATACTGAAGGTCGTAAACGAACTTTTGAACAAATATGTAAACTTAAAGAGGAAGGAGTTGGTATTATTCTTACCAGTCACGAGTTAACGCAAACATCAAGACTCGCTGAGCACCACTTAAATATTGAAAATGGTCAATTATTAACGATGCAAAATACTAACAACGTAGAACCTTACCCAATGAATAATACTTTACCTTTAATGCAAATAAATGCATAACGTCGTTTCTCTAATGAATGATAATAAAAAACATATAACCGGCGTGATTCTGGCAGGTGGTCGCGCTAAGCGAATGGCTGGGCAAGATAAAGGATTGCTAAGTGTTAATAATCAGCCAATGATAAAAGTAATCATTGATCAATTAGTGCCTCAAGTTAAAAACATGATCATCAATGCCAATCGTAATATTGAAGAATATCAAAAATTTAACTACCCCGTGATCAGCGACGACAATTCCAGTCACTTTAATGGCCCTCTTGCAGGAATGCTGAGTGCAATGAATACAATTACAGCAAATAAAGAAAGTCATACCGATTACATTCTTTCAGTCCCTTGTGATAGCCCTTTTTTCCCTGCCGATTTATCTGAACGTTTACTCTCGGAAATTTTAAAACATAATGCTGATATCTGTGTTGTGCATGATGGTGAACGCATACAACCTGTCTTTGCTTTAATAAAAACGAGTCTGGTAGACAGTTTGCAGGCATACCTTGATGGTGGAGATAGAAAAATTGATCTTTGGTATCAACAACACAATACCGTACTGGCAGACTTATCAGATTATAAAAATATTTCTCTGAATATTAATACACCTGAAGATTTACAAAATCTCGAACAACAACTTAACGAGAACAAACGCGTATGTTAAGTAATGCAAAACGTCCCCTGCTGGGTTTTGCTGCCTACAGTGGTACCGGCAAAACAACCTTACTCAGTAAAATTTTACCCATACTTAAATCACGCGGCATTCGTGTTGGCGTTTTAAAACATGCGCACCATACTTTTGATATTGACCATCCAGGTAAAGATAGTCATACCTTGCGTCACGCAGGGGCGTCACAAATGCTCATTGCCTCCCATAAACGCTGGGCCTTAATGACAGAAACACCGAATAATACGGATGCACCAATTTTAAATGAGATGCTTGCCCATCTTGATCAGTCACAACTTGATCTCATTCTCGTTGAAGGTTTCAAAGACGAATCGTTTCCTAAAATTGAATTACATCGTCCTTCGCATGACAAACCCTTTCTCTATCTCAATGATAAAAATATTATTGCTATCGCCACAGACGAAAAAATTAAAATTAAACGTGAACTTCCGCAACTCGATATTAATAATGAAAATCAAATAGTCGATTTTGTGTTAAACCAGATGCAACTTGATAAACAAAATATAAAACAAATAAGTGCGCAATAACCATGACCAATCCAGACATTATTATTTCCCAAGTCTCTACACCTTCATCAACGCTCTCTGTAGATGAGGCGCGCTCATTTATTCATTCACAAGTACAAGCGCCATCTTGTATTGAAAAGGTCGCCATACGATCAGCCTTGGGGCGATTTCTTGCCGAAGATATTCAGTCAACTATTAATGTCCCCTCGCATACCAATTCGGCGATGGACGGATATGCCATTAATGCAAAGGATCTTGTCTCACAGGGATCAGCTAAGCTCAGTGTTATCGGCACCGCCTTTGCTGGAAAACCTTACAGTGGCGAGATCAAAACGGGGCAATGCGCACGTATTATGACCGGCGGTATGATGCCAACAGGAACGGATACCGTCATTATGCAAGAAGATGTTGAACGCATTGATGACACGATCACGATACAAGCCTGTCATCGCGCAGGACAAAACGTTAGAGCTGCAGGCGAAGACCTCGCGATTGGACAAATTGCCTTACAACAAGGTCAAAAAATTATGCCTGCGGAATTAGGTATCCTCGCCTCACTCGGTCTTTCTGAAGTTAACATTCATCGTCGTTTACGCGTTGCTTTTTTCTCCACTGGCGATGAATTACGTTCTATTGGTGAAACATTAAACGAAGGTGATATATATGACAGTAATCGTTATAGCCTGTATGGCATGCTGTCTCGTCTCGACGTTGAAATTCTCGATATGGGTGTTATCGCGGATCAACCTGAAGCCATAGAAGCCGCTTTTAAATCCGCATCTGAAAATGCGGATGTCATTATTACCAGTGGTGGTGTTTCAGTAGGCGAAGCCGATTTTGTCAAACAAACTATCGAAGCAATGGGTGAGGTCAAATTCTGGAAAATTGCCATGAAGCCTGGCCGCCCTCTTGCGTTTGGAAAAATTAAAGATGCTTTCTTTTTTGGTCTGCCTGGAAATCCTGTCGCCGTAATGGTGACTTTTTATCAGTTTGTACAACAGACGTTGTTAACTATGTCCGGTGCTAAAGAAAAACCTCGTCTGCAAATACAATTACCAACTGCCACTGCTTTTTTTAAAAAAACACCCGGCCGAACCGAATTTATTCGCGGCATTATTTCAAATGATAAAGATGGAAAGGTAATGGTTCGCAGCACAGGTCAACAAGGCTCGGGGATTCTTAATTCAATGAGCCACGCTAACTGTTTTATCATTTTAGCTCATGATGATGGCCCCGTTAATGAAGGAGATATTGTTACCGTTGAACCGTTTGAAGGTTTTATTTAAACAAGAACTCTATTTCCTATACTTTGTATTGGAAGCATAAAAGAAAGTTAATTATTTTAGACATTAAAACGGAAGTGCATAACATCGCCGTCTTGTACGATGTACTCTTTCCCCTCCAGACGTAATTTACCCGCTTCTTTACAGCCCTGTTCACCATTATTGGTGACAAAATCTTCGTAAGCCATCACTTCTGCACGAATAAAGCCTTTCTGGAAATCGGTATGAATCACACCCGCGGCTTCTGGCGCGGTGGCACCCACTTTAACGGTCCATGCGCGTACTTCTTTTACGCCAGCTGTGAAATAAGTTTGTAAATTCAATAATGTATAACTTGCCCGAATGACACGATTTAAACCCGGTTCTTCCAAGCCTAGCTCTGATAAAAATTCTTTTAAGTCATCTTCATCCAACTCAACCATTTCTGCTTCCATCGCGGCACAAACGGGAACCACACCGGAACCTTCTGCTTCTGCATGGGCAATCACTTTTTCAAGCATAAAATTATTTTCAAAACCATCTTCAGCCACATTGGCAATGTACAAAGTAGGTTTAATCGTTAGCAGGAAGAATTCATGCAGTATGGCACGATCGTCTTCATCCAGATCCATACCGCGAACAGCTTTGCCTTCATCTAACTGTGTTTTTACTTTCTCTAATAATGTGAGTTTTGTTTTTGCTTCTTTATCGCCCGACTTAGCCACTTTGGTATAACGATGAATGCCTTTTTCAATTGAATCCATGTCAGCTAGTGCCAGTTCTGTATCAATAACATCAATATCATCTAAGGGATTTATTTTTCCTGCAACATGTACAACGTCATCGTCTTCAAAACAGCGCACAACATGAACGATGGCATCGGTCTCACGAATGTTTGCAAGAAACTTATTTCCTAAACCTTCACCTTTTGATGCACCGGCAACTAAACCTGCAATATCAACAAATTCCATTGTGGTCGGCAAGACTCTTTCAGGTACAACGATTTCTGCTAACTTGTCCTGACGTGGATCAGGCACAGGTACAATACCGACATTGGGTTCGATAGTGCAAAAAGGATAATTTTCTGCCTGAATGCCTGCTTTGGTTAAGGCATTAAATAAAGTTGATTTGCCTACGTTAGGTAAGCCGACGATACCGCATTTTACGCCCATAGTTTATTTGTCCGTATGTAATTCATTCATGGCTTTTTGCAGTTCACCTTCAATAACCAGAGGTAAAACGTTTAAAGCGCGTTCTATATTTCGTTCGATACTGATTTGATCATCAGTGGATGCATTTTTTAATACATGATTGGTGACTTTACTTTTATCACCGGGATGGCCGATACCTAAACGCAGGCGTAAATAATTATTGCCACCCATTTTACTGGCTATGTCACGCAGGCCATTATGCCCACCGTGTCCACCACCTTTTTTTAATCTTGCTGTGTCGACTGATAAATCCAGTTCATCATGCACGACTAAAATTTCATCAAGATTAATTTTGTAAAAATGTGCCAGAGCCTGAACGGCCTGGCCGCTAAGATTCATAAATGTGTTTGGTTTTAATAACCAGACATCTTCGCCGTTATGTTTATAACGTGCGACTTCACCATGAAACTTTTTTTCTAATTTAAAACTGAGGTTATGTTGACGAGCTAGCTCGTCTAAAAACCAAAAGCCAGCGTTGTGCCGCGTTTTTTCATATTCAGAACCAGGATTTCCCAGTCCAACTATGAGAGATACGCGAGACAACGCCGGCTTCCAGTGATATTCAGACTGCGAGCTTATTCAGCAGCAGGTTCTTCACCACCTTCTGCTTCTGGAGCTGCTTCAGCTGCATCATCATCCTTCGCACCACGTGTCATATGACATGCTGCAATTGGTTGATCATGGCCTTCACCATGTATCAATTCAACAATCTCTACACCTGCTGGTAAAGTAATGTCTGACATATGTAAGCTGTGATCTAATTCTAAAGAAGAAACATCAACTTCCAAAAATTCAGGTAAGTCACCTGGTAAACATGCAATTTCAACTTCAGTCATGCTGTGTGTAACCAAACCACCTTCTTTAGCGCCGGGGCATTCATCTGCATTAATGAAATGTAATGGAATATTCATGTGCAGTTTTTCTTTAGCGCTAACACGTAAGAAATCAGCATGCATTACTGCAATTTTTGCCGGGTGACGTTGTAAGTCTTTTAATACAACCTGCTCTTCTTTACCACCGACGTTTAATGTCAGGATGTGAGAATAAAATGCTTCATTCTCAAGGTTATGCATGAATTTTTTATGATCCAATGTTAATGAAACAGGATCTCTACCTGCACCGTATATGACAGCAGGAAATTTTTCAGCATGACGTAGGCGGCGGCTCGCACCTTTCCCCAGGTCAGTACGAACTTCTGCTTCTATATTAAAGCTAATACTCATTTTCTTTCTCCAAATCACGAATGCTGCGAAACTAAATTACTGTGTTGTAAACTAACTCAATATGCTCAGATATTAAAACATGGATGTTTTAATGCCGAGCAGCACAAGGATGTGCGGGAACGGCCTTATAGTACATTCCGCTTTTTCGTTAGATTACGCCTTGTCCTTTAACTTCTTGCTATCCGTATAAAATAAAACAAATTAAAAATATTTTAACCTGCGCTATGGTTTCTTTTTGCGACCAAAAGAAACCGTGTGATGCGAGTTGACTAAAATCACTCGCATCGCGTTTAGTCCGTTATCAATCTACGTATAACGTACTAACCGATTCTTCATTACTGATGCGGCGCATGGTTTCTGCCAACAATTCAGCAATACTTAACTGACGAATTTTACCGCACGCCACGGCTTCGGATTGTAATGGAATCGTATCCGTTACGACTAACTCATCAAGTTCTGAATTAGATATATTTTCAATCGCAGGTCCTGATAAAACCGGATGGGTAATATATGCCACAACCTGTGATGCACCGTTGAGCTTTAAAGCACCTGCAGCAGCACATAACGTACCAGCCGTATCCACCAGGTCATCAATCAAAATACACGTGCGATCTTTAACATCACCAATAATATTCATCACCTTGGCTTCATTTGCACGAGGGCGACGTTTATCAATAATGGCCAGATCAGCGTCATCTAATCGTTTCGCTAATGCACGTGCACGAACTACACCACCTACATCGGGCGAAACCACAATCACGTTCTCGTACTTCTGACGCCAGATATCACCTAATAAAATGGGCGAGGCGTAAACATTATCAACCGGAATACTGAAAAAGCCCTGAATTTGATCAGCATGCAAATCAACAGTTAAGACGCGATCTGTACCGACGGTACCAATCATTTCAGCAACCACTTTTGCAGTAATCGGCACACGAGCTGAACGTGGACGTCTATCCTGGCGCGCATAACCGAAATAAGGCACGACAGCAGTAACACGGGCTGCGGAAGAACGGCGCATGGCATCGACCATAACCAGTAATTCCATTAAATTTTTATTAGTTGGCGCACAGGTAGGTTGCACTATGAAAATATCCTTACCGCGGACATTTTCCATGACTTCAACCATGACCTCGCCATCGCTGAACTGACCTACTATCGCATTGCCCAAAGGCAGATTAAGGCGCTTAGCAATTTCACTTGCCAGCTGCGGGTTAGAGTTACCCGCAAATACCATCATGTTGCCGTATGCCACATTATCCCCCTGGGGATTTGAGTATTTATAAATTCAGCTAAATTTAGACTATCCGCAAAACTAACAGATATTGCATTTTGTATGGCTGGGGACCAAGATTATGTCGCGCTACGCGCTCCACTCCATCTTCGAAGGAGCCGGCTGCGCCGTTCAAGCTTGCACGACAAGCTTATCGAACCTTTTCGGTTCTCATCCTGGTTATTCCAAACTTTAGTTCTTTAAAATAACTTACCTGTCTATAGCGGGTAAATTACCTTGAATATGGCTGGGGTACCAGGATTCGAACCTGGGAATGCTGGAATCAAAATCCAGTGCCTTACCGCTTGGCGATACCCCAATTGACTGTTGTATCCGATGAGCTACAGCTCATTTCGGAAAAAATTCTCTTAATGGCGTCTGGTTCATGCTTTTGGCAACAAAACCATCCCATTTTTTAGATAACTCAGAAAGTGCCTTTTTGGCCTGTTCTTCATTGTCGAACGCTGCAAATACACAAGCGCCGGTTCCTGTTAGTTTCGACTCACCATATTTGGCCAAATCACTCAAAGCTTCACCAACTTCAGGATACATTTCTCTGACGGGCTTTTCACAAACATTTTCGGTTTGCCCTGTCAGAAAGTCGCGTATTGTAATGGTTGAGCAATCTCGCCGCAATTGCGAATTGGCAAAAACTTTCGCTGTTGAAACATTTATTTGCGGTTTTAGGACTAAAAACCACTTTTCTGGCAAATCTACTGCTTTTAATCGTTCTCCAACCCCTTCTGCCCATGCAGATTGGGCAAAAATAAAGACCGGAACATCAGCACCTAACTGCTCCCCCAGCGCCATTAATTCTTGCTGACTCAGGCCACAATCCCATAAATGGTTTAAAGCCACCAACACCGAAGCGGCATTTGAACTACCGCCGCCCAAACCACCGCCCATGGGGAGTTTTTTATCAACGGAAATATCCACGCCCAAAGTACTGTTGCCCTGTTTTTGTAATAATTTAGCGGCTTTTACCACTAAGTCGTCTTCTTCCGGCACACCTTCCAGATCAGAGACTCTATTTATATGCTTATCTTCACGGCGAACCAGTTTAATGGTGTCAGCATAATCCAGAAACTGAAAAACGGTCTGTAATAAATGATAACCATCTTCACGCTGGCCAGTGATATGCAAAAACAGATTGAGTTTTGCTGGTGCTGAGATGGTTATATTCTTATTCATTATATTTTTGGCATCCAGATACCAATTTTTAATATCCCATCTTCAATAATATGCTCGGGCACAGCAAGATTTTGTTGATCATCATGTCCGCTATTTTTAAGTATTCGTCCGGCAGCATCATATTTGGCATTAAAACAGGGTTCGGTAAATAAACTATTTTTACTGTCATGATTTAAGCTAACCTGACATCCCCGTTTGTTTTCTTGCGGAATAAAAACAAAAAACTTTTTACTTGCCGAACGATAATTATTTTTCATTGCTTCAGGCTGATCGCTTTTTTCTGATGCTTCATCACGCAATGACATATCGCTACTTTCTAAAAGCTGAATATCTTTTTCAGTGCGCGAATAAACCCAAACCAGACCACCAGCCCAGGGCAACGTTTTTACTTCACCATTAACTAATTCAGATACAGGTAAAGTTATAATCCAGTGTGATGTTGCCGTTTGTTTTTCATCGACCTCTTTTGTTGAGAAACTGGAAATAAAAGGTATCGAAATAAAAACAAGACCAATAAAACCAAGCAACTTCATTAAGCCAGATAAAATCTGCCGACGTTTAATTGATGCTGACACCGTAACTTACCCGTCTTTGTCTTCAGATTTAAAGGTTTTACTTTTTAAATCCCATTCATCAACAAAGATTTTAACTTTCAAATCATAGCCATCAATAAATATTTTTTGTGGTAATTCATGTTTAGCGACATCACTGTAACGTTTAAACCGAACGCGCCAGCCATCCTGCTGTAATTGTTGCAAACGCCCGAACTCATCCAGCTTGTGTTCTTGCTTTTTAATATTCCTGTTTGGTAAGCCGCGCATCCAATACAATAAACTTTTAACTGGCATGTGTATGCCGGTTACTTCTTGTAATAAAAGATCCGGACTGTCTGCAAAAAAATAATTTTTATCTGCATCAACGAGTATGACACCTTTATTCGTACCGGTAAGTTGTGCGTGTCCCGCACCAAAGGGTCCCGACAAATCCAGAATATATTTATCAGCATGACGTTGCCATATCATATCTAAATGCCAGGATTCCTGGCCATTAATAATGGCAACACGCCCATGTAGCAACCAGTCATTTATTTCAGACAGTTCTGTTTTTCGCTGCTCCCATTTTTTAACGGGATCAGCAACAGGTTTATGAGGAGGAGTGGTAGTACAAGCGGTTAAAGAAATAACCGCCAGTAAAAAAATCAGATGTTTCATTCAGAAAATTTTTGCATCACATTTAATAATAAATCATCATTTGGAGCTTGTTGTTTTGCAGTATTCCAAATCTCTTGTGCCGCTTCACGATCACCTGCTACCCATAAAACTTCACCCAGATGTGCTGCGACTTCGGCATCTTTTAATTTTTCGAAAGCACGTCGTAGATACTTCAAGGCTTCATCATATTGGCCTAAACGATAATAAGCCCAGCCCATGCTGTCATGAATAGCGGGGTCATCAGGTTCAAGTTTGTATGCCTTTTTAATAAAGCCAAGTCCACGTTCTAACTGTTTGGTTTTATCGATTAAGGTGTAGCCCAGTGCATTTAATGCCTGAGCATTTTCCGGTTCACGTTTGACAATATTTTCTAAATCATTGACTGCTAACTCAACCTTACCTATTTTTTCTGCCGTTAATGCACGCGCATAGAGTAAACGATTATTGTCGGTAAGCTGTTGTAAGGCTTCGGTATATAAATCAAATGCATCCTGATATTGTTTAGCCGTATTTAAAATTTCACCTTCTGTTAAATAAACACGTAACTCTTTATCTAACGAGTCCGGACTCATGTTTTGTAAACGTGAGCGCGCATCTTTTATATGACCTTGTTTGGCTAAAATTAGTGCAATTCGTAAATCTGCTTCAAAAGTATACTGGTTGTTACGTACTTTTTTATATTCAGTAATGGCTTTCTCAAGTTTATTTTGTAATTCGTATGACTGCGCTAAATAATACTGTGATTCAACGACACGCTTATTATCCTCAAGCAGCTGTAAAAAATATTCTTCAGCCTGATGAGGTTTATTCATTTGTAATGTTAATAAACCCAAAGCATAACGTGCTTCATGCTGAAGTTTTTCGTCATCGGTTACGAGTGCAAATTGATTCGCGGCTTCTGCAAACTGTTTTGCATCAACCAGATTTCGCGCATAAAACATTCTTAACCGGGTATTGTCCGGCTGATTTTCTAAAGTCTGTCGTAAAACTTCAATCGCGCGAGCTTTATTACCCTGACGGACAAAAATATTTGATTGCAAAATATGCGCTTCAGTCCATTCAGGTTTAAGTTTAATAACCTGTTTTATCGTTTTAACTGCGTTATCTAAATCACCCACCAGAAACGAAAGTTGGCTGTAAGCATAAAGTGCATTCGGATTATCTTTACGTTTAGCGATGAGCTTTTTCATCACCGCAAGTGCCGCTTGTTTATCTTTTTCTTTACTCAATAATGATGTAATCAGCAAAAATCGCTCGCGCTCACTTTGCTTGCCATGATTCAACACATATTCAAAATGCTTTGCAGCTGCATCCGTTTTACCTGTTCTGACCAGTAATGCCGCCAGAACCTGCCGTGCCTCAATATTTTCTGGCTCAAGCTCATTCCATAATGTCGCTGAGAAAAGGGCGCGTTTATCATCTCGCGCATAGTAGGCTGCTCTGGTTGCACGTTGAGCAATAGCAGGATCGCGCGTCACTTCTGCCGCTTTAGTATAAAGTGCAGCCGAAAGTCCTATCTCACCCCGTTGCCCTGCGATTTCGGCAGAAAAAAGGTAATAAAAGACTTCACTGGAAAGTTTGCTTTGGGGTTTAGGTTTTGTGGCGCTCGCAATTTGATTTCCCTTGATGGGCGTGGCATGTAATTTTTCCGCCGCTTTGAGCTTTTTCGCTTTTTCTGCTGCCGCTTTATCCACCGCCTTTTTATCTGTATTAGCCGGATTCTGGCTCACATTCGTCGGCTGTATCCCCGTACAACCCAGTTGCAGGGTAAAAAAGCCCGTTAAAACAAGCCACAGTGCAATATTTTGTCTTTTCTTTGTCATCTTGTACCCAACTATAACCGACTTTTTAGTGATTTACCTTTATAATGCATGGCTGAATGCAGCATATCCGAACTGACATATTTATCAGAATATTTCAGTTCTCACTCTATAAACCCTTATATATGGTTTAATATGGGATTCTGCAAGTATTTTTGCCAACTTTGATGTGATTTAATCGACAGTGACCTTATTAGCCTTCGGTATTAACCATAAAACAGCGCCCGTGGATATTCGCGAGAAGGTTGCGTTTGCGCCTGAAAAAATGGAGCAGGCACTGCATGAATGTGTTGGCAATGGCACAGTGAGTGAAGCGGCTATCGTTTCAACCTGTAACCGTACCGAGCTATATACGAACATTAATGAAAATGACGCCGGTGAACATGATTTCAATAGTCTGCTGGACTGGTTTTGTCAGTATCATCATTTAAAAAAAGAAGACGTTGAGCCTTATATTTATCTTCACTGCAATAATCATGCTGTTCAACATATTCTGCGTGTGGCAAGTGGTCTGGATTCACTCGTTTTAGGTGAACCGCAAATTCTGGGGCAAATTAAAGATGCTTACAGTACTGCCAACCATGCCGGCACGATTGGCCGTCAGCTTAACCACTTATTTCAACATACCTTCTCGGTTGCTAAACAAGTACGTACCGATACCGCGATTGGTGCAAATCCGGTATCGGTTGCCTATGCTGCTGTCAGTTTATCAAAACGAATTTTTGCCGACTTATCTGAACATACTGCTTTGTTGATTGGCGCGGGTGAAACGACTGAACTCGTTGCTCAACACCTTGCAAATCAGGGTGTGAAAAAAATGATCGTTGCCAATCGAACGGTAGAACGCGCACAAACTTTAGCCAAAACTTTTAATGGTGAAGCCATTGCATTATCAGATATGCCTGAGCGATTGGTTGAGGCCGATATTATTATCGCATCAACTGCCAGTCAGCTACCTATTCTTGGCAAAGGTGCGGTTGAACGTGCATTAAAACAACGCAAGCATCGTCCGATGTTTATGGTGGATATTGCGGTACCTCGCGATATTGAACCTGAGGTTGCTGAGCTTGACGATGTTTACCTCTATACCGTTGATGACTTGCATGAGGTCATTGAAGAAGGTCGACAATCCCGTGAAGAAGCCGCTGTTCAGGCAGAAGAAATTATCATCAATCAGGTTGATCATTTTATGGGCTGGCTGCGTTCTTTAAAAGGTGTGGATACTATTCGCGCTTTTCGTGAACAAGCAGAGCAAAAAAGAGATGAACAACTTGCAACAGCACAAAAACAATTGGCTGCAGGTAAAGATCCTGAACAGGTGATGAATGAATTAGCGCGCACCTTAACCAACAAGCTCATTCATGAACCCAGTGCGCAACTCAATCAGGCTGCATATTCCGGTCGTAAAGAAATACTTCAAACAGCCCGCGAACTTTTTAACCTTGAACCTGACTCATAACAATTTTAAATCTCATCAACCCTGAATTTAATCCATCAAGAAGAATAATTTTCCTATATGAAAGACTCAATCCATAACAAGTTAGAAAGTTTAGCTGAACGTTTAGAAGAAATTAATCATCTGCTTTCCAGTCCTGATGTCATCAATAATCAAAATAAATTTCGTGGCCTATCACAGGAACATGCTCAGCTTAGCCCGGTTGTCGGTTGTTTTGAAAATTATGAATCAACATTAAAAGATTTAAATGAAGCAAAGCGCATGCTCGAAGATGATGATAAAGACATGCGTGAAATGGCCAAAGAAGAGTTTAAAGAAACCAAAGAAAAAATCGATACATTAGAATCTGAATTACAAATCCTCATGTTACCCGTCGATCCCAATGATGATAAAAATATTTTTTTGGAAATACGTGCAGGAACCGGCGGTGATGAAGCGGCTATCTTTGCCGGTGATTTATACAAAATGTATACCCGTTATGCAGAATTACGACGTTGGACAGTTGAACTGATTAATGAAAGCTTAGGTGATCATGGTGGTTATAAAGAAGTGGTTATTCGTATCATTGGTCAGGGTGCCTATTCGCGATTAAAGTTTGAATCCGGCGGCCATCGTGTGCAACGTGTTCCTGAAACCGAATCACAAGGTCGCGTACATACTTCTGCATGTACCGTTGCCGTTATGGCAGAAGCCGATGAAATAGATACCATTGAAATCAATACCGGAGATTTAAAAGTTGATACCTTTCGCGCATCCGGTGCCGGTGGGCAGCATGTTAATAAAACCGATTCTGCTATTCGTTTAACCCATATTCCATCAGGCGTCGTGGTTGAATGTCAGGATCAACGTTCACAACATAAAAATCGCGCTCAGGCGATGAAAGTCTTACAATCGAAATTACAACAAATTGAAGAAGACAAAGCGCACAGTGAAGAATCTGCAACCCGTAAATCATTAGTTGGTAGTGGTGATCGCTCAGAACGTATTCGCACTTATAATTACCCGCAAGGCCGTTTAACTGAACATCGCATCAATCTCACCTTATATAAACTCGATGAAGTCATGCAGGGAAAATTAGACGATGTGATTGAACCGTTAATCAGTGAACATCAGGCTGACTTACTTGCTGCCATGAGCAATGAGGGCTGAAGGATAATTCAGCTTTTATGATATCAATCTCTCAGTTAATTCATAACTCGACCAAACAGCTTGAAGCTGTTTCAGAATCCGCACATTTAGATACCGAACTTCTGCTTTGTTTTATATTAAAAAAAGATCGTAGTTTTCTTCGCGCCTGGCCAGAACACCAATTAGATGAACAACAAGCAAACTCATTTCAGCAATTATTTGAGCAGCGTCTTAAGGGTCATCCTATCGCGCATATATTGGGTGAACGCGGATTCTGGTCGCTTAATTTAAAAGTAACAACCGACACATTAATTCCCCGGCCGGATACAGAACGTTTGGTTGAATTGGCGCTTGAACATATTCCTGAAAAATCACAATGGAAAATTTTAGATTTAGGAACAGGAACAGGTGCGATTGCTTTGAGTTTAGCAAAAGAAAGACACTATTCTTTTGTTACCGCAACCGATCAATCTATTGCGGCATTAAATATCGCCAAAGAAAATGCTGAAAAAAATAATATTTCAAATATTGAGTTTATTCAAAGTAACTGGTTTGAAAAATTAGCACAGCAACAATTTAACATCATTGTCAGCAATCCACCTTATATAAAAGAGAATGATCCACACCTAACGCAAGGTGATGTGCGCTTTGAACCTTTATCAGGATTAACGTCTGGTGAAGATGGTTTGGATGATATTCGAACTATTGTTAAAAAAAGCCAAAAACATCTAACTAAAGAAGGTATTTTGTTAATAGAGCATGGTTACGATCAAGCTGACGCTGTCTGTTATTTATTAAACAAGGCAGGTTTTGCTGATGTAAGTAACTTTAAAGACTATAGCGACAATCCTCGCGTTTCTATTGGTTATATATTAAGTAGTAACGACCAGATTCCCGCTGAGAGCATGCGGGAATGACGACCAAAATCTCATCCCGTCATTCCGGAAAATTCGATAACATTTATCTGGAATCCAATGTTTAAACCACTGGGTTCCCGCTAAAGGCATGTGTGAATGACGAACATTTATTGTATTAAGTAGTTGCTAATATACTTATATAAAAGAATTAAATCATATAAATCAACTTCTGCACTTGACCCTGCGCCTATTAGGGTTAGGATTAAAGCAACAGGAGACATTATGACAAACTTCACTAAACAACGTGATGTCATGTTTAATCCACTACATGACAATGAAAATCAGGCAATAACTGCATGCCAAATGTTGCTTGATCTTGATGGTGTTGTATTAGCAGATGCTATCTCTGAAACTCACTTAATTATCCGTTATGACTTACGCTTTTTTACCTTGGCCGATATTGAAGAATTACTGACAACGGTTGGTTTTCATCTGGATAATAATCTTCTGATCAAACTTAAGCGTGCGTTGTATAGTTATACCGAAGATACCGAACGCGCAAATTTAGGATGCATCGAAGGCCTGTCAAACTGTACCCGCGAAGCCTATATCAATCGTTATCAACAACTTCCTCATGGTTGCCGCGACAAACGTCCGGACCACTGGCGTGATTATCTTTAATTTCTTTAAGCCATTTTTCCCCTCGATTTAGGAAATAATAACACTTTCATATTTTCTTATTTCTCTTTACCCTTCACCCTATGAATGACGAACAACTCTTGCGCTATAGTCGGCAAATTATGTTGCCACAAGTTGATATTACGGGTCAGGAAAAATTACTGGCATCACGAGTATTAATTATTGGAATGGGGGGACTCGGTTCTCCTGTTGCCATGTATCTTGCCGCAGCCGGTGTTGGTCATCTTGTTCTGGTTGATGATGATGAGGTTGAACTTTCAAACCTACAACGACAAATTGCACACAACACGAACGATGTTGGATTAAAAAAAGTGGAATCGGCAAAACAAACGATTCAAAATTTAAATCCCGATATTACCGTTACATGCTACGACAAGAGGTTAAATGAAAAAGAACTGTCTGACGAAGTTACCGTGGCAGATATTGTTATCGATGGTACTGATAACTTTACAACCCGCTTTGCTTTAAATGAAAGTTGCGTGAAAAATAAAACCCCGCTTGTTTCCGGAGCGGCTATTCGATTAGAAGGGCAAGTGAGTGTTTTCAATAAGACTCCGTCGAGCCCTTGTTATCGTTGCTTATATAAAGATGAAGGTGAACTTGATGCAAGCTGTAGTAACAATGGTGTGTTATCGCCGGTTGTTGGTATTATCGGTTCAATTCAGGCAAATGAAGCCATCAAAGTATTACTCGAGGTGGGAGAATGCCTTGATGGCAAGTTACTGATGCTTGATGCATTTAATATGGAATGGCGCAGCTTAAAACTAAAAAAAGATCCTGCTTGTCCGGTTTGTAGTTAGCTTAATGTTCTGTATTAGAGGATAAGTGCGACACATTCGAAGTGAAAAGCTGTTCTGCATCAACAGCATCAAAAACATAATTGTGATTACAAAACTCACAAGCAACCTCAATCGTGTTTAATTCTTCAATCATACTTTTAACTTCATCTTCACCTAAAGATGTTAACATTTTTGCAACGCGGTCCCGTGTGCAATGACAACGAAACGATATTTGCTCTGCATCAAACATTCGTACATCTTCTTCATGATATAAACGGTGAATAATTTCTTCTGCGTTTAATTCCAGTAACTCTTCATTTTTAATGGTTGATGAAAGTTGTTGAATGCGATTCCATCCATCAAAATCGATCAACTCAATAATATTTGATTTTGTTTTTTCAGTTTCCGGTAATTTTTGAATTAACAACCCGGCTGATCTTTTATCATCGGCAACTAACCAAATACCTGTATCCAGTTGTTCAGATCGCAATAAATAATCTGTTAATGCTGCTGCAATATTATCACCACTTAACGTAACAATACCCTGATAACGTTCACCCTGTTCTGGCTCCAGAGTAATGACAAAACGTGCATCGCCAAAGAGTTCCTGAAAACTTTCATCTCTAATATTATTATGCCCTTCTTTCAAAGAAGCAGTTGCACGCAAGGTTTTCTCGCTTGTACCTTCCACGACCAGTAAACTTACCGAACCATCACCCTGAATTTGAGCAATTAGTTGGCCTTTGAATTTAAGGGTTGCAATGAGCAGACTAACAGCCGACATCAATTCACCTAATACTTTTTGTACTGGCAACGGATACTCATGTCGTTCAAGAACAGCTTGCCAGGTCGCATCAAGATGAACAATCTCACCACGTACAGCAATATTTTCAAATAGAAATCGTTGTAATGTATCTTTCATAATCTTTTAAATTTTACTCACTGCAAATAACTTTATTACGACCAGCCTGTTTAGCTTTATACATGGCTTTATCCGCAAGGTTTACTAGTAATTCAAGATTGTAATTATTATCCGAAGCAACTCCAATACTGACCGTCATAGAAAAACAATCTTCCCCGATGTGAACCGGATGATCGGCTATCCAGTTTCGTAATTTTTCTGCAACCAATACGGCTTCATCGACATGAGTGTTAATAAGTAAGATTGCAAACTCCTCACCACCAATCCGACCAATAATATCTGAAGAACGAGTAATTGTTTGTAATATCTCAGTTAAATGTTGCAATGCAGTGTCACCCGCAGCGTGCCCGTACTTGTCATTAATGTTTTTAAAATGATCGACATCTAAAGTAATTGCAGTAACAGGATTTCCATAGCGTTTACAATATTCAATTTGTATATTTGATAAATCAGTAAAGGCACGCCGGTTGTTGAGTCCGGTCAACATATCTGTACTGGCTAACTTTTCAGCTTCTTCATTTGCCCGGCTAAGCGCATGTGTCAACATATAATTATTATGTAGTGTGTCGGAAAGAACCCGGGTTGCACGGAAGGCAGAAACCATAAAAACAATTACTGCAAACGACATCATTAATGCCGCATCTTGCTCTAAAAATAAAAACCGAACGGTTATAGGTACTAAAATAAACGCAACGGTTGTAATTGATAAATAACGCAGCGCAGAATAAACCGTTAACGCAGAACCTGCCATACCAACTAATAAGAAATACGTAATCACCTGATAAACAAAGGGTAAGTTATAACTTAGGTAGACTAATCCAATGCCCCAAATAATTGATGAGACTGCGAGAGAAATATAATAAGGTTTTTCCCACTTTAGAATATTTTTTCCTTCAGGACTTTGTCGGCGATATGTGACAAAAATAAATAGTCTGACAAGTGAAGCAACAATCACGATACCTAGCCAGATAAACAATGATTTGTTGTTAACCTGATCCCACAAAATATTGACATAGAGAAATGCCACAATAAGGCTAAAAAAAACAGCCGGATAAGACTGGCGATATAAAAGTTGTAACTTATCCGCTTGCACACTTTCATCATGATAATTCTGATTATTAATTTTATACTGCAAAAAAATATCCCGACAAAATAAGTCTATATGTAACTATAGAAAAATAAAATTTATAAACTGATTTAACTGACAAATTTTATTTTAATTTATCACGAATAAGTTGGTTTAACTGGCCAGGATTGGCTTTACCTTTTGAAGCTTTCATACATTGCCCAACAAAAAAACCCAGTACTTTTTCTTTACCTGCTTTAAACTGTTCAACTTGCTCCGGGTTAGCAGCAATGATTTCATCAACGATTGCTTCAATCTCACCCGTGTCGGTAATTTGTTTTAAACCTTTGCTTTCAATAACAGCATCAGCATCTTTACCTTCGCCTTTCCACAATGCTTCAAACACTTGCTTGGCAATTTTTCCTGAGATGGTGTTGTCTTTAATACGTGTTATCAACAACGCTAACATGTCTGCGGTAACGGGACTTGCCGTAATATCCATATCTTCTTTATTAAGATAACCGGATAACTCACCGACCACCCAGTTTGATGCCAGTTTTGCATCACCGCATTTTTCAACAACCACTTCAAAGTATTCCGCTGTTTCACGATTCGTCACCAGTGTATTTATATCTTCTTCTTTTAAGCCAAAGCTTTTAATGAAGCGTGCTTTTTTAGCACCGGGCAGTTCCGGTAAGGTCGCACGAATTTCTTCAACAAATTCCTGAGTAAGTTTTATCGGGAGTAAATCCGGATCGGGGAAGTAACGGTAATCATTCGCTTCTTCTTTTGAACGCATTGAACGAGTTTCATTTTTATCTGAATCATAGAGACGGGTTTCCTGTACTACCTCACCCCCCGCTTCAATTAAATCAATCTGACGTTCAACTTCAATATTGATGGCACGCTCAACAAAACGAAATGAGTTAATGTTTTTTAACTCTGCACGGGTACCAAATTCTTTTTGCCCTTTCGGACGCACTGATACATTCGCATCACAACGGAAAGAACCTTCCTGCATGTTGCCATCACTAATACCGATATAACGAACCAATGAATGCATTTTACGCATGTAAGCCACGGCTTCTTTTGCTGATGACATATCAGGATCAGATACAATTTCAAGTAGAGGTGTACCAGCACGGTTTAAATCAATACCTGTCATGCCCTGAAAATCTTCATGCAAAGACTTACCCGCATCTTCTTCTAAATGAGCGCGCGTTACACCAATCACTTTTGTTGAGCCATCTTCTAACTCAATCGTTAACGAACCTTTGCCGACAATCGGATAATCCATTTGTGTGGTTTGGTAACCTTTAGGTAAATCAGGGTAAAAATAATTCTTACGATCAAACACGGATGTCATTCCGATTTCAGCACCTAACGCTAAACCAAATTTCACCGCCATGCGCATAACGTCTTTGTTCAATACAGGTAATACACCTGGCAAACCTAAATCAACTGCACAGGCTTGTGTATTAGGTTCAGCACCATACGCAGTCGCAGCACCAGAGAATATTTTACTCCTGGTTGCAAGTTGCGTGTGAATTTCTAAGCCAATGACTGTTTCCCATTCCATACTTCTGTAACCTTAAATTATTTATATGCTTCCGGCATTTGTTTATGCCAGTCTGTTGTTTGCTGATATTGATGCGCAACATTGAGTAAACGTGATTCATCAAAGTAGTTACCAATAAGTTGTAAACCTACCGGCATTTTATTTGAGAAGCCACACGGCACCGACATGCCCGGTAAACCTGCGAGGTTTGTTGCAATAGTATAAATGTCAGACAAGTACATCGAAACCGGATCATCTGATTTTTCACCGGCTTTAAAAGCAACCTCTGGAGACGTTGGTCCCATGATGACATCCACTTTTTCAAATGCTGCTTTAAAATCATCACTAATTAAACGACGAATCTTTTGTGCTTTTAAATAATAAGCATCGTAATAACCGGCAGAGAGTGCATAGGCACCGATCATGATGCGACGTTTTACTTCATCACCAAAACCTTCACCACGGCTGCGCTTATACATATCTTCTAAATCTTTTGGATCATCACAACGATAACCAAAACGTACACCATCAAAACGTGAAAGGTTGGATGAACATTCAGCCGGTGCAATCACATAATAAGCAGGAACGGATAAATGTGAATTTGGTAAACTGATATCAACAATCTCAGCACCGAGTTTTTTGTATTCAGTTATTGCTTCTTCAACAATTTTTGCCACATCTGCATTTAAACCTTCACCAAAGTATTCTTTTGGTAAACCAATTTTTAAACCCTTTAAATCCTGATTTAAGTTTGCAGTGTAATCGGGAACATCCTGTTCAACGCTGGTTGAATCTTTCTCGTCAAAACCTGCCATCACGTTTAACATCAAACCTGCGTCTTCCGCAGTTTGAGTAAAGGTACCTGCTTGATCCAAACTTGAAGCAAACGCGATCATACCGTAACGTGAAACGCGGCCATAAGTTGGTTTTAAACCTGTCAGTCCACAAAGTGCTGCCGGTTGACGAATCGAACCACCAGTATCCGTTCCTGTCGAGGCTGGCGCCAAACGTGCGGCAACCGCGGCTGCCGAACCACCGGAAGATCCACCCGGCACGGTTGAGGTATCCCACGGATTTTTTACCCCACCATAAAAACTGGTTTCGTTAGATGAGCCCATGGCAAATTCATCCATGTTGGTTTTACCCAACATCACACTACCGGCCTGATTAAAGTGATGAATCACTGTTGCATCATAGGGTGCAATAAAATTATCCAGCATTTTCGAGCCGCAGGTTGTCTTAATGCCGTTGGTACAAAAAATATCTTTTTGTGCGAAGGGGATACCTGTTAACGCCGTTGCATTGCCTTTTGAGATAATTTCATCAGCAGCGCGTGCCTGAGCCAGCGCATGATCTTCACTCACGGTGATGAAACTGTTTAAGTCAGTATCGTATTGTTTAATTCTTTGCAGGAAGCTTTTGCTCAGTTCTTCGCTGGAAAAATCGCCTGTTTTTAGCCCCTGAGCTAATTCGGCAATAGTTTTATTGTGCATATCTTTGGCTCTTTCAATTCTTTGAAAATTGTTCTTAAAATTAACGGTGGACGTCTTTTCCGAAGGCTGTGCTGTGTGGCTAATCTAAAACCTTGGGAACAAGGTACAAGCCGTTTTCCACATGAGTAGTAATTTGCTGGAAATGCTCACGTTGATTTTCTTCTGTCACCACATCTTCGCGTAAACGCTGGTAGGCAGCATGGGGGTGTGCCATCGGTGTGACATTCTTTGTATCCACAGCATCCATTTGCTCAACGAGTTCCAAAATACTGCTTAGACTTGCGGCATATCCGGGGATATCCTCATCAGCAATTGCAATTCTTGCCAAATGTGCGATTTTTTCGACGCCCTTTTTATCCAGTGACATAGGATTTTAGCTCCAATTATTACTTTTTCATTCAAATACCCGTGATGGGTTCGGCAAATTCTATCAGTTATCATTAATGCCTGCTTGCTCATTTGGCCCTTATTAATTAAAGTAGCAACCAGATTTTCTCTTTAATTAACTATAAGAATCAATAATTATGTTTGCACGCCTTCGGGGACTTTTTTCTAACGATATTTCTATCGATCTGGGTACCGCCAACACTTTAATTTACGTTAAAGGCAGCGGAATTGTACTTAATGAACCCTCTGTGGTCGCAATTCGCCAGGAACGTGGCCCAGGTGGCCCAAAAAGTATTGCCGCTGTCGGTACAGAAGCAAAACGCATGTTAGGCCGAACGCCGGGTAATATTGTGGCCATTCGTCCAATGAAAGATGGCGTAATTGCTGACTTCACAGTAACTGAAAAAATGCTCCAGCATTTCATTCGTAAAGTCCATGAAGGTCAAACCCGTTTTTTCCGTCCAAGTCCACGTGTTCTCATTTGTGTGCCTTGCGGTTCAACTCAGGTTGAACGCCGTGCTATTCGCGAGTCTGCCAATGGTGCCGGTGCTCGGGAAGTCTATTTAATCGAAGAACCGATGGCCGCAGCCATTGGTGCAAAAATGCCGATCAATGAAGCACAAGGTTCAATGGTACTCGACATCGGTGGCGGTACAACTGAAGTTGCCGTCATTTCATTAAACGGTATTGTTTATTCTGCTTCTGTTCGTATTGGCGGTGACCGTTTTGATGAAGCCATTATCAATTATGTTCGACGTAACTACGGCAGCTTAATTGGTGAGTCCAGTGCTGAACGCATTAAGCAGGAGATTGGCACCGCTTACCCGGGTAACGAAGTACGCGAAATGGAAGTCCGGGGTCGTAATTTAGCTGAAGGTATTCCAAGAAGTTTTACTCTCAACAGCAACGAAATTCTCGAAGCATTGCAGGAACCATTAAGCGGTATCGTCAGCGCAGTAAAAACCGCGCTGGAACAAACACCGCCGGAACTGGCGTCTGATATTGCAGAACGCGGCATGGTGCTCACCGGTGGTGGTGCTTTATTGCATGATCTTGACCGTTTGATCATGGAAGAAACCGGACTGCCTGTCATTATTGCGGATGATCCTCTTACTTGTGTTGCTCACGGTGGTGGTATCGCGTTAGAAATGATTGATGAACATGGTGGCGATTTATTCAGCCTTGAATAACAGCCAAAGCACTCCTGACAATAATTGGCAGGAGTGAAATAATAAAAATATCCGAAATACTCAAGTTACTAAAATAAACAATATTCAAATCGGAGGAATAACTCATTAAATTTTTATTCGTCCAGGGCCCTTCTTTAGGTAACCGTCTCATTATTCTGGTATTGCTATCGATTACCTTAATGACGTTAGATCACCGAACGACTTACGTGAATAGTATTCGTTCGAGTATTTCTGTTCTGGTTTACCCTTTTCAGTATCTGGTTAATTTTCCGTCTAATGTGGGAGACTGGGCTTCAGAGAGTTTTACCAGCCGCAAAACATTGCAAGAAGACAATTCAACATTGCGCACACAAAATCTCATTTTAACAACCCAGTTACAAAAGCTTAATTTCATTGAGTCTGAAAACATTCATTTAAGAAATCTTTTAGAGTCATCCAAGCAAGTTGGCGAACGTATTTTAATTGCTGAACTGCTCTCTGTTGATATGGATCCCTACCGCCAGCAAGTGACGATCAACAAGGGCTCTGCTTCAGGTGATGATATCTATTCCGGTCAGCCTTTTGTTGATGCAAAAGGAGTGATGGGAAAACTATTACACGTTTCTCCTTTTTCCAGTACTGCCATATTAATTACTGACCCCGGACATGCTTTACCGATTCAGGTTAATCGAAATGGATTACGCGCCATTGCTAAAGGCACGGGCAGCCAAACACATTTGGAAATTCCATACCTTCCTAATAATGCAGACATCAAGGTGGGCGATCTACTGGTAACCTCCGGCTTAGGCTGTGTTTTCCCTGTTGGTTATCCAGCCGCTGTTGTTGTTGAAATTAATATTAATCCCAGCCTGCCTTTCGCAGAAGTCCTTGCCGAACCCATTGCTGAACTCGATCGCAGCCGTGAAGTTTTATTAGTCTGGCCAGGTGGTAAAGCCAAACCCAACCCGTCTAACCCGTGCCAAATGGAAAGTGGTGTTAAACCAGAAAATGCTCCCAGCATAAATGACGGGAAAATAAATAAACCCGTTAAAGAAAATAAAACCTCATGAAAAAATCAAAAGCCAATGGCGGTAATATCATTTTACTCAGCTTTTTTGTTGCGTTTATTTTAAGCATGATTCCGCTGCCGCAAATTCTGCAAACGGTTCGTCCTGAATTTGTGCTCATCGTACTGATTTACTGGAACATTGCCTTACCCAATCGGGTCGGTGTAGGTATAGGCTGGATTGCTGGTCTTGTATTTGATGTTTCCAGCGACGCTTTATTAGGGCAGCACGCATTAACCTTTGCTCTGATTGCTTATTTGTCGATAAAGTTACATCAACGTATTCGTATTTTTCCAGTATGGCAACAGGCATTAACCATTTTTGTTTTAATTATGTTTCAGGGCACCATCAATCTGTGGATTATGGGTATGCTGGGTAATGCCCCCTCAATCTCTGTTTTCATGTTGCCTGCTATGAGTACCGCACTATTCTGGCCAGTTGGTTATTTTTTAATGCGCCAAGTTCGACGTTATTACCAGATTAATTAATGGCTTTTAATAGTAATCAGACACTTAAGGATCATTTCCATGAGGCCCAAATTTTTAATCATAGGGTGCTCGTTGCCGGTTTGATCATGTTTTTTCTGCTAGTTTTATTATTAAGCCGTTTAGTTTATTTACAAATCAGCAATCAGGCACATTATGCGACCTTATCCGACAATAATCGGGTAAGCATTCGACCAATACCTCCGACTCGAGGGCTTATTTTTGATCGCAATGGTATTTTGCTGGCGCAAAACTTGCCCAGTTTTACCCTTGAAATTATTCCTGAGCATGTTAAAGATTTAAATAAAACACTGGCACAACTTGGCCAGCTGATTAGCATTAGCACAGAAGATCTAAAGCGCTTCCATAAAGAACGTCGTAAAAAAAGACGATTTGAAGGTGTGCCGTTACGTTTTCGTTTAAATGATGATGAAGTTGCAAAAATATCCGTATTACAAAATGAATTAGATGGCGTTGTCATTAACGCACAACTCTCGCGTCATTATCCTCTAGGTAAACTGGCTTCTCATGCTATTGGTTATGTCAGTCGAATTAATGAAGCTGAACTTAGAAAACTCAATGCTTCAAACTACAGTGCCACAACACATATCGGGAAAGTCGGCGTTGAACGTACTTATGAAGCTCTATTACATGGCAAGGTTGGTTTTCAACATGTTGAAACCAATGCGCAAGGGCGGGTATTACGGGTATTAAGTCGAACCTTACCTGTCTCTGGAAAAAATATATACCTTAATCTGGACAGTAAAGTTCAGGCGATTGCAGAAAAAAGTCTGGCAGACAATAACGGCGCATTAGTGGCGATTGATCCACGCAATGGTGCCGTAATAGCGATGGTCAGTGTACCGGTTTACGATCCTAATCTTTTCGTACACGGCATTAGTAGTGTCAACTATAAAGCACTCAGCACATCGCCTGAACGACCATTGTTTAACCGCGCCTTACGTGGTCAATATCCACCGGGTTCAACCATTAAACCTTTTATTGGCTTAGCTGGTTTAGAACTCAAAGTATTACAATCACATGATGAATTGAACTGCCCCGGCTGGTATATGTTAAAAAATGATGATCGCCGTTACCGCGACTGGAAAAAACATGGCCACAAAACCACAGACTTACGCAAAGCCATAACGGAATCCTGTGATGTCTTTTTTTATGATTTAGCACTGAATATGGGCATTGACAATATATCATCATATCTTGCCAAATTTGGTTTAGGTCAAAAAACAGGGATTGATTTATTGGGTGAGTTATCCGGTCTTAACCCTTCGCGTGAATGGAAACGACGTAACCGAAATTTACCCTGGTTCCCCGGAGAAACACTCATAACCGGAATTGGTCAGGGCTTTATGTTAACAACACCGTTACAACTCGCCAGCGCAACCGCGGCTATTTCTGAAATGGGACAACGATTTAAACCGCAAATGGTCTATGCCATACAAGATCAACAAGGCAGTCCTATGATTAAAACAAAAGCAAAGCCATTAAAATCTATTGAGATTAACGATGAGCAAAACTGGAAAACGGTTCTAAGCGCAATGAAAAACGTTGTCTATGGATTGCATGGCACAGCCCGCAGTATTAACCGTAATTTAAAATACACTGTCGCAGGTAAAACGGGAACGGCCCAGGTATTTGGTATTGCACAAGATGCGGAGTACAAGAAAGAAGAAATTGCGAAGAAATTACAGGATCATGCCTTATTTATCGGCTTTGCCCCCTATGAAAACCCACGTATTGCAGTGGCCTTAATAGCCGAAAATGCGGGCCATGGTGGCTCGGTTGCGGCACCGATTGTGCGTAAAGTCATGGATCAATATTTATTGAATAGTGATGGAGAGATGACACCATGAACTGGCAAACAAGCTCATCCTCAACAAACTTTCGTGAAGAAAACCGCATCAGTGCGGGTAGACGATTTTTTTACCGATTCCATATCGATCTGCCTTTATGGATTGGCATCATATTGCTCTCTGCCATGGGCATGGTGGTGCTCTATAGTGCAGGTGACAAAAGTGTCGAACTTTTAAATCGTCAGTTTGTGCGTCTATTCATTGCTTTCATTGTGATGCTTGCCATTGCACAAATAAATCCGGCCACATTAAAACATTGGGCACCGTGGATGTTTGGTATTGGCTTGTTAATGCTTGTTGCAGTGCTACTTCTTGGTGAAGTCGGTAAAGGTGCTCAGCGCTGGTTGAACCTGGGATTATTTCGCTTTCAACCCTCAGAGCTGATGAAAATTGCCGTGCCGATCATGACAGCCTGGTATTTATCTGAGACCCCCTTGCCGCCTCGCCGTAGTCGATTAATTGTCGCTACATTTATCGTTATTGTGCCGACGTTATTGATCGCAAAACAGCCCGATCTGGGGACCGCTCTACTCATTGCTTCATCCGGCTTTTTTGTTTTGTTATTAGCTGGCCTAGGCTGGAAACTGATTGTTAGTGTTATTGTCTTAATGGCCGCCAGTGCGCCAATATTCTGGAATTATTTACTGCATGATTACCAGCGCCAGCGCATTTTGACATTTATTAATCCTGAAACTGATCCATTAGGCGCTGGTTATCACATTATTCAATCCACCATTGCCATTGGTTCCGGCGGACTTTATGGCAAAGGCTGGCTTAACGGCACGCAATCACACTTAGACTTTTTACCTGAGCGCTCAACCGATTTCATTTTTGCCGTATTTAGCGAAGAATTTGGCTTTTTAGGCACATTAATATTGCTGGCAGTTTATATCGCTGTCATTAGCCGGGGCATTATTATAGCGGTCAATGCGCAGGACACTTTCTCTCGTTTACTTGCTGGAAGTCTAACTTTAACCTTTTTTGTCTATGTTTTTGTTAACATCGGTATGGTCTCTGGCATACTACCTGTAGTGGGACTCCCCCTCCCTTTAATTAGTTATGGTGGTACATCAATGGTGACCATTATGGCGGCTTTCGGTATATTGATGTCTATACAAACGCACCGCAAATTAGTTAGTGCATGAATACTACGAAGCCAGATAACGGCGTTTACCCTCCACAATATTAAATGTGGGGCACGACGAAAAACCGCCTCAAAATGCTCACTTACAATTGTAAGCTCCGCTTTTTCGTTGGCTTTTGCCTTGTTCTCTGGCTTCGTAGCATCCATGCAAAAATTGGATAAATTATTTTAAAGAGTTGTAATGAAATTAATTCGAATCACATCCCTTAGCTTTTTACTGGCTTTCAGTTTCTTAACGGCAAATGCCTGTGCATCTGATTATTCTGATAACAAAGAAGTGAAAGCATTTATTAAACACATGGTTAAAAAACATAAGTTTAATAAACCGTACTTAGAAAAACTTTTTTCACAGGCAAAAATGTACGACTCTATTTTAGAAGCGATTGCTCGTCCTGCTGAAAGTAAGCCCTGGTACCAGTATCGTCCTATTTTTGTCACCAAAAAACGTACTCAGGGTGGAATAGATTTCTGGAAAAAAAATGCGGATGCGTTAGCGCGAGCAGAAAAGACATACGGTATACCTCAGGAAATTATTGTTGCCATCATTGGTGTTGAAACGCGCTATGGTAAACATGCGGGGACGTACCCAGTTTTTGATTCACTGGCAACACTCGCCTTTGGTTACCCGCCTCGCGCAACCTTCTTTAAAGGCGAACTTGAACAGTTTTTATTAATGGTTCGTGAAGAAAACTTTAAAGTTAAAGATTTAGTCGGCTCATATGCCGGCGCAATGGGTATGCCACAATTTATTTCCAGCAGTTTCCGTCAATATGCGGTTGATTTTGATGGTGATGGTAAACGTGATTTATGGACTAATCCGACTGATGCTATTGGTAGTGTTGCTAATTATTTTCGCCGACACCACTGGAAGCGTGATCAACCTATTACCCATAAGGTTGATGTTGATGCCAGTAGAAAAGACCATCAAAAATTAATAACTACTGATTTGAAACCCTCGAACTCTCAACTAGAATTATTACTAGGGGGTGTTACTTTACCTCGTGGTATTAAAAAGGAACTAAAAGGTAAACTACTTAAATTTGAAACATCACAAAAACCGGAATATTGGGTAGTCTGGAATAACTTTTATGTCATAACCCGCTATAATCATAGTGCGCTATATTCAATGGCGGTTTATCAGCTTAGTCAGAAGATTAAAGAAGGTTACCTTAAACTGTAATTGTTATTATCGTTTAAAGAAATGCAAAATACATCGGACATGAAACAGAGTGGATTAGATAAAGACGCGCAAAATGCCTTCCCTGGCTACTCGACTGCCGCTTCCCTGCATCACCCACTCTATTCCATATCCTTGCACCGTGCTCGTCGCACTTATATTGGGCTTTAAAGATGTTATTAAGTTTCGGCAAAACATCCTATTTAATTTTACTAACAGCGTTGGTTCTTCAAGCCTGTTCATCTTCATCCCGTTATAAAATTCACCGTGATCATGGCCCTGCCGATCCTGTTGATGTCAGTGATATTAAAAATGCTGTGCCAAAAACCGAACCACGCAGCAAATATGGTAACCCTAAGAATTATAAAGTTTTAGGTAAGTGGTATAACGTTAAACAAAGCAGTACCGGTTATAGAGAAAAAGGCATAGCCTCATGGTATGGCAAAAAATTTCATGGCCATCGTACATCAAGCGGTGAAATGTATAACATGTATGCCATGACTGCAGCTCATAAAACATTACCTTTACCAACCTATGTTCGGGTAACGCATTTAGAAAATGGTCGTAGCGTCATTGTAAAAATAAATGATCGTGGACCTTTTCATGATAATCGTCTCATAGATTTATCCTACTCCGCAGCAAAAAAATTAGGTGTTACGGCAAAAGGCACCGGTGCAGTAGAAATTGTTGCAATTAATCCCGAAACTTATCAGAAAAATAAATCTTATCAGGAAAAATTTAAACGCCCATCGGCTATTTCCACTTATCCTGTTAAAAGCCAATACAAACTGTACCTTCAGGTTGGTGCCTTCAGCAGTCAACAAAATGCGGACAAACTTCAAAAACGATTAAGTCGAATGTTTAAACAACGGAAAATACATTCGGACTTTTCTTCTAATAAAAACATCTACCGGGTTCGTATTGGCCCTCTTGCCAGTGTTGCAGATGCAGATAAACTTTCTGCCTTGCTTAACAACAAAGGTATTCCCACAACTAAAATTGTCATTGACTAAACCCATCCAGACTCAATCAATGTCCTCTTTTATGACCAAGCACTAGGTTTAACGCCCCATAAGCGGTAAAATAACGACAATATTTTTAGCCTCCGAGAAACCACATGCGTATGCGACACATTATTGTTCTATTTGCTTTTTTATCTATTTACATCGCTAACTTAACATTAGCAACTGCAGCTCCCACCCTCATCCCTGCACCGCCTCATGTTGCTGCAAAAGCGTATTTATTGATTGATCACAATAGTGGTCGCATTCTCGCTGAACATAATGCTGACAAACGAATTGAACCTGCCAGCCTAACTAAACTCATGACTGCCTACGTGGTGTTTTATGAGATTGAACGGGGCGGTATCAGCCTTGATGACGAAGTAAAAATTAGTGAAAAAGCCTGGCGCATGGGCGGTTCACGTATGTTTATTAAAGTGAATTCAATGGTTTCAGTTAAAGACCTTCTCAAAGGATTAATTATTCAGTCCGGTAATGATGCTTCTGTTGCTCTGGCTGAGCACGTTGCAAATAATGAAGCCTCTTTTGTTGAACTGATGAATCAACATGCTGAACGTTTAAATATGAATGCGACTCATTTTAATAACAGTACAGGCTGGCCAGATAAAAATCATTACACCACGGTACGTGACCTGGCAAAGTTAACTCAGGCTATTATTAATGATTTTCCTAAACACTACTCTACGTATAAAGAAAAAGAATATACCTACAATAATATTCGCCAGTACAATCGCAATCGTTTGTTGTGGTTAGATGATCGCGTTGATGGCCTTAAAACAGGTCATACAGATGCTGCCGGTTATTGCTTAATTACTTCAGCAAAACAAAATAACATGCGCCTTATTTCGATTGTTACCGGTACAGACAAGGATGCTACTCGCATTTCTGCGAGTCGAAAATTACTCAATTATGGATTTCGTTTTTTTGAAACACATTTAATTTATCAGGCGAATACAGAAATAACCAATATGCGTGTATGGAAAGGTGAAGATGAAAAGCTTTCACTGGGTATTTCTAAAAACCTTTATGTTACAACACCTAAAGGTTCACGTAGAAAAATTAAAAATAACATTAAAGTTGAGGCAATGATTGAAGCGCCAGCTACTAAAGGTACAAGTTATGGTCAGCTTAATATAATCTTAGAAGATAAAACTATTGCAACTCAGGATCTGATTGCATTAAACACTGTTAACGAGGGTGGTTTCTGGCGTAAACTCTCAGACAATATTCAGTTAATGTTCCAGTAATTTGTTTGTAATAATAAGGTTATGAATATGCCATCTCAACTTGTATATCTTAATGGCGAATACTTACCGCTTAACAAAGCTAAAGTCTCGGTATTGGATCGTGGCTTTATTTTTGGTGATGGTGTTTATGAAGTCATCCCTTCATATGGTAGTAAAGCACTTCGGTTTGAGCATCATATGCAGCGTTTACAAAATAGTCTTGATGCTGTGCGTATTAAAAATCCACTATCAAATGCACAGTGGCAGGAAATTATAAATAAATTAATTGCAGAAACCGATTCTCAGGATCAATATATTTATTTACACATAACCCGTGGTGTTGCTTCCCGTGATCATCGCTTTCCCGATGAAACAAAGCCGACTATTTTTGTCATGAGTAATGTTTTAAATCCGGTTGAAGCCAGTTTGCTCGAGACAGGCATCGCTGCTATCACTTTAGATGATATCCGTTGGCAATATTGCAATATAAAAGCAATCGCTTTACTACCAAATATTTTATTGCGTCAACAAGCAGTCGATAAAGGTGCTGCTGAGGCCATTTTAATTCGTGATGGAAATATGACTGAAGGCGCAGCGAGTAATGTATTTATTGTCAGCGATGGTGTCATTAAAACCCCGCCAAAAGATAATAAATTGTTACCCGGCATTACGCGTGATCTGGTTGTTGAATTAGCAAAGTCGCACAATATACCAATTGAAGAAACAACAATAAGCGAAAAAGAATTTCTCACAGCCGATGAAATATGGCTGACCAGTTCAACTAAAGAAATATTACCGATTACAAAAATCAATGATCAACAAGTAGGAAATGGTAAGCCGGGTACAGTCTGGCGGGATATGTATTCAAAATATCAGGATTACAAGGAAACATTACGTCAATAAGCTGATTTTCTTGTATTCAGAAAATATGACCTTATATTTAGTGCTATGACTAAAGAAACTGACGAACTTTTTGACTTCCCCTGTGATTTCCCAATTAAAATCATGGGTCGCAGTGACTGTAATTTAGAATTACTGGTTGTTGAAATTGTAAATAAACATGTCACAAATTTATCAGAAAATGCGGTAAAGATGCGACCAAGTGCTAAAGGTAATTTCATGTCTGTCACCATCACAGTAAACGCAACCAGCCGTGATCAACTCGATAATATTTATCGTGAACTGACTGCGCGCGAAGAAGTTTTAATGGCGTTGTAAATTTCGCTGACACCACCCATGAAATCATCGGCCAACAACCTTATTATTCGTGACCTTGGATTACAAGATTACGAACCCATCTGGCAAGCGATGCAAACATTTACCGCTGAACGTGATGCAACCACGCCGGATGAATTATGGTGTCTTCAACATCCTCCTATTTTTACCATGGGACTTAATGGTAAAAAAAAACATTTATTAAACATCCAAAATATTCCGGTTATAAATATTGATCGTGGTGGGCAAGTTACTTACCACGGGCCGGGGCAACTTGTTATTTACACCTTAATTGATTTAGAACGATTAAATATTGGTGTTAAAGATCTTGTTAGCGCAATCGAAAATGCCGTTATTCGATTACTTGATCAATATGGAATTAACGCACAGGGAAAGAAAAATGCACCCGGTGTTTATGTGAATGGAGAAAAAATCGCCGCACTTGGTTTACGAATTAAACGCAATAAAAGTTATCACGGCTTATCCTTAAATATTGATATGGATTTAACGCCTTTCCAGCAAATAAATCCTTGCGGCTATGAGGGGTTAGCGGTGACTCAGGTAAAAGCGTTAAAACCAAATCTTGATACAAATATTATACAAACTGATTTAATTTCTCATTTAAGCCAGCTTCTTGGCTACAATAAAATTAACACCTCTACTGGCAAACCTTTATCGATTGAAGCAATCTCATAATAAGACACTACACCATCTTTAATACAGCGGCGCCTTTTGATTTTTCTTCTAATTTTTTGAGGGCACTTGTAACAACTTCCTCTGAAAGCACGCCCTCATTCATTAAGTATTCTAAATGTTTTGAATAAATATCCAGCCTTTGCTCAAGTGGAATGTTTTCAGGATATTTAATGGAGCTAATACGTTTGCTTAGTTCGGCAGAAAAATTGCTAACAGCTTCCTTAGATGGTTTTGCAGCAGCGATAGCAAAAACATTTGCGCCATTATTTCTATTTGTAAATATAAGCAAGTTCGATGATTTGTTTTTTGCATTGATAAGGCCAAGCAAAGTCAAAACAGCCCCTAAACCGGCAAGAAAATATAAAATAGGTACATTCGCCTCCAACTTAGCCGTTAAAGCACCATACAAAGACCACAAAGTTAAAACCGCAAGAATAACAACCAGAAAGATAGCTTTAATAGAAATATGTTTATAACTATATGGCTTTGGATCTAAAATTTCCAAATCAATTGGAATTTCATGTTTTTTAAGAAAAGAACGTTCAATATAAATCAAGTCAATATTTTTATTAACTTTTACTTCTTTTGCGCCAAACATAGATTTTTGACAAATTTCAATATCTTTAAACATAAGTTTTAACGTCCTTCGTAAAGTATTTTCCAGCTCTTATCTTTTTTAGTCAGATACAAACGTTTATACATATCGCTTTTAAAATTATTTGATTTGTAATTTTGATGTAAGCGCACAACGGCAATTTGTTTATTGTCTTCAGTATCTTTTGGATAAACCAGTACAGACAAATCAGAAAGTTTAACTGACTGATAAGTCTTATTTTTTGCCAATAGCCGTTTACGTGCTGACCAGCTTTTTAAATTGTGTGATGAAGACCAGAATCCTTTTTCATAGTGCGATAAATATTTGTTAACGCTCATACTTTCCCAGTCAAGCCGCCAGTCTTCAACCGCTTGTAAAATTGTTTTTCGTTCTTTTTGCCAGGTTGCATAATCAACCCATTCAACTTTATCTGTAATAACAACAGGAGTAAGTCCTGGTTTAATTTCACTTTTAAGCGCTTCTAAGTCTATATTGGTTAAGACGACGCAACCTTCACTATCACGCGGTGGACGGCTGTAATAGCCTTTATCCGTACCATGTAACCAAATGCCATAACCTGTTTTACCATTATGTTTATCGAGTTCATTAGGGTAGTTAACCGGAAACGCACCAATACCATATTTAGAAGGTAATTTATTTGGGCTAATCCATGAGGTAACAAAGTACACACCTTCAGGCGTACGTAAATCACCTTTTACTGCTTTATTACCGACAAGTTTTCCTGTCGTAATATAGTAATCATTGATTTCTTCGAATAACTCACCGCTGTCTTTCCGACTAAAAACATACAAACGGTTTGCTCTTTTATCAATTAGCAATGCTTTTTTAACTGATTTACCTAATGCAAGAATTTGTCGTGGCCAGATTTTTCTTTTTTTGTTATTTAACAATGCTTGCAAGCGAAGTTTAGCTTCTTCCCGTAAGAAATTCAGTTGTTGTTTTTTATTGTTTCCCAGCCTGGGGATAATAGATGCTAATAATGTTGTTTGGCCAAGATTATTTGTATCAGTAAATTTCGATAATAATAAGTCGCCTTTTAGTAAATAAGCTAATTGAAAATCTGGGACTTTTTTAATTAAATCATCTAACTCTTCTAATGCAAGGTTTAACTTGCCTGACTTGAAATATAAAATTGCTTTTAATAACTCGGCTTCATGATCTTTTGGATAAACGCGTAATCGCGTTTCAAGTTTATTTAAAACCCTGGAGAAAGCATTGCCAGAAGATGCTGAGGAAGAAGCCGGATAATGACTCTCTAAATTAGAAATCTTAGCCAGCTGTATATTTTTCTCTGCCACAGACAAAGAAAAAAACATACTTAAGCATAAAAAAAGAGAAATGCGTTTTGCCATCATAAAATTTTACAGACTCTTTTCCCGGAAAATGCGCCAGCCATCTTTAGTATAGAGCAATATCATTTGTTTTGTGCTGACATCATGAAAACTATTTGACTGATACCGCTGCTTAAAGTTCACAACGGCTTGTTTGTTTGTTTGTTGTTTAACGTCAAAATCCGATAATGAAATTTTTATCCACTTTGGTTTTTTTAATCTTAAACGCCGGGACTGGATCCAACCTTTGTGTGAAAGACCATTCGAAGGCTTATACTGTTCATGATAAAACGATAAATACATATCAACCGCCTGAGCAGACCATGCTGCCGACCAAGCCTGAAGTGTTTTTTCTATAGGTGCTGCATTTTCAAGTTTTTTTGTTGCTGGTGGCGTTGGATTTGTCACAATAACTTGTTTTTTTAATTTCTCGGATGAAGGTGCAGCTTTAACTTTTTGTATACCTTTATCCGCAATAACAATGGTTCGTTTTTTTAAGACAGGTGGCTTGTTCATTAATGCAAGAGAGGGGATAGAGATATCAGCCGGCTTTAAATCAATTTGCAATGCTTTACTGTAGGCATCCCTCGCCATGGCAACATTAATGGCCGTTAAACTTTCATATAATGCACCATAACCTTTATGTGCAAGTAGCCCCTTTTCAAGGATTTGTTTGGCCTGTTTGGTATTTTTTTGCTTTAAGTAGAGCGCAGCAAGATTATTATAGGCTTCCGGGAGTTGTGGATTTGCACGAATGATGGATTGATAAATTCTTATTGCTTGTGGGATATCATCCACTGATGTTAAGCGTTGAGCTTCTGAGAATTTTTTTGCCAGTTCATCACGGTTTGCAGCCGTTGCCACATTAATACTTAAAAAAATTGACCCTAAAACAACAACCCAAACAGCATTTCGCAGCATCTGTAATACCCTGATTAATTATAAAGAATAACTGTCAATGATTATAACAAGCTATATAAAAGGTACAAATAGTTACTTCAATTTGTTGTATTCCAGCCGTTCCATCAAATAACAGAGGCAATCCTGACGGATAATGTCTTTATCCAGGGTCAGCATCGACGGCATTAATGGCACTGAAAAGCGTAGAGCACCTTTGTCACAGGAAAAATACTGAGCAGCTACATCCTCCCCCTCTTCATTAATTACCTGCAAACTGACCTTGTCACCGCAATTGCTATGAGCCAACACTGTCCCGGCCGATAACTCCTGAAAATTTAATCGATCCATATTGCCAATAAAATTGAGACTTGCCTTTGGATTCTCAATATCAAAATCAATACCTTCAAGCACTTTCACTGTTGCAACGGTATGAAAAATGTCCACATCATGTTCTGCAACATCGTGTGTCGGAAATTTTTGTAAACGTAGACAGGCATCAATAAATTCTTTAGCGTGATCTTTGCCCTGCACATCCTCTGCTTTACCGCACTCAACCGTGGTAGACGGACATAATTCAGACAAGGCAAGCGATGCGACACTATCTGGACGCCGGAAATAAACGACCGTTCGACTAAATAAAGTGGCAAGGTGTAAAAAAGATGAATTCAACTCATTGATACAAGCGTAATGCGGATTAATCCCTGTATTATTATGAACATCGATGGCAGCGAATAAAGAAACCGAAGAAAGAAGTTCTAATAATTTAGCTGCAATTTTTCCTTCTGCTGTGTTGTTATCTTTTTTCCATATTCGATTATAGTCTTGCTGACCATCAAGAACCCGCAGCCCTTCTGCTGCTGCTGCAACATTACCAATCAACAAATATAACGTTCGGGGCAAAGCCGATTTTTCATAATTTAATAATAATTCCCGAATCGCATCCCAACCCGTTGTCTCGTTGCCATGTAATAACACCGAAACAAACAGCACATCATCAGATTGCCCTTGTAAACGGATTAATGTTGGGCCGGACAAATGGTGATGTAACTCGCTCGCTTTGACTTGTAACAAACCTTCGGGGATTTCATCGAGAACAGTAAGCGTTAATTTTTCATCATCCACTTTTTGCAGATGCCAGCGATGAACAGGCTCACCACTATTTTGATTTTTCATATACGCTTTGGTGAGTTCGGTCATATTGTTACCCTGTTTTTTAATAAAGGCACGTTGCCATGCCGCACCCGTTTGGCCGGACTTTACCCTGTTTTGAATAATGCCCAGATATTTGTCACTATCATCCATTGAAATACCTAACGATGTTAATCCCTGATGCGCTAACGGTAATAATTGTTCAAGAATTAAATCAGCCGCATTGATATCTTTATCATTGATCCAACGTTGTGAACTGCGTAAACCAAACCGTGCAGCGGCATAAAAGTTATCACGAGTCGAACTATGCGGGATTAATTTTTCAATTGGCACATCAAGTGCAGCTAAAGCGGTTACCGCACCATAATAAAATGCAGCATTCGCAATGGCATCTTGTGTTGTTGGCCCGGCAGGTACAACACGTTGCTCAATTCTTAAGTGTGGCTCACCCGATTCGTCAAACCCAATTAAAGGTCTGTTCCAGCGCCAGATGGTTCCATTATGTAAACGTAAATGAGGTAACAATTCATTACTATCAAGTTCAACCGGTAATAAAACCGGATAATGTTCAAGATTTTCTTTAAAGCACTCAAACAAAGACTCTCGAATATACGTATCGCCAAAAGTAACGCGTTTTATAGGGCCAAATGCAGCACCATCAAAACCACCCACGGCCACAGCCTGTTCAAAAACCGGTATACGTGTCTCATCCCAGAGATCTTTTCCAAATAAATAAGGTGAGTTCACGCTTAAAGCAAGTAATGGCCCTGTAATGGCAATGCTGGCATTAAAAAGACGAACAGCATTATCCAGATTTACCTGCAAATGAATTTGAAACGATGTTGCTGCCGCTTCCATCATAACATCACGATGAGTTACCCGAAGATGTTCAACACCATTAATATCAAAAACGAGAGGCTTACCTTTACGCTGATGTAATACTTCTCGATTTAAAGCGCGATAACGTTTCATTTTTGACATGTTTGCCAGATTCAAAACATCATTATCTAACGTCGGTAAAATTCCGATCATCACGATATCTGCGTGTAATTCTTTTGCAGTTTTTTTACATCTTTCCCAGTTTTCATCCAGTTCATTTTGCATGCGTGTTAAGGCATCACCACTTAAATCACAAGGCGTGCTATTTAACTCCACGTTAAAGTTTGCAAGTTCCGGACTGGCAAGCGGACTATTTAGTTTTTTAAGGAAGGAGTCATTGATGGGTGCTGGATAAAGTTGCTCATCCACCAGCCATGACTCCAGCTCAAATCCGGCACGTTCGGATGAAGAAGAAAACTTTTTGTCTTTAAACCATGACTCAAGTAATTCGGTTTCTTTTTTTAATGAATTTTTAAAACGGTCAAAATCTGCATTCTTAAAACTACTGGTACGAATTTCTTCACCCATTTTTTATCCTTCACTAAATAGAATGTGCTTAATTACTCTTTAAGTATAGATCAAGCTCGTTTAATCTTTCCGGAGTACCAACATCATGCCAGCTGCCCCGATAAAATTCCCCTGTCACATGTTTTTGATCCATTGCTTTACGTAAAACAGGCGCTAATGCCAGCTTGCCCCGGGGATAATTTTTAAATAAATCAGGATGATAAATACCAATCCCGCTGAATGTTTTTTTATTTTCACCATCTTGTTCTACCGCACCCGTTGCGGTTAAAGAAAAATCACCTTCGGGATGATGCGCCGGGTTATTAACCAGTACTAAATGCGCTAAACCCGATAAGGAAACGGGAAGTTTAGAAAGATCATAATCACAAAAAATATCTCCATTAAGCACCATAAAAACGTCAGCCGTATCACTTGCGCCCTGTAATAAAGGTAACGCATTAAGAATGCCACCGGCGGTTTCTAATGCTTCATGTTCTGCAGAATACTCAATAGTTAAACCATATCGGGAGCCATCACCCAAAGTTTGCTCTATTTTTAAGCCTAACCAGGCATGGTTGATAATGACTTCAGTAATGTTTGCCGCTTTTAATTTTTCCAAATGATATTCAATCAACATTTTGCCCCCCACTTTTAACAGTGGTTTTGGCAGGGTATCTGTTAATGGCCGCATACGTTCACCGCGACCAGCGGCTAATATCATTGCTTTCAAAGAAGTTCACTCAACAGTTTTTGCAAAGGTTTAAATTCAGGATAACGATGAACAACATCAAAAACATAATCCATGGTGCGCGGAATATCTTTTAAGTAGCCGGTTTTACCGTCACGATGTTTTAAACGGGAAAAAATGCCCGCCACTTTTAAATGACGCTGTAAGCCCATTAAATCAAACCAGCGTAAAAAATCCGCAAAACTGACTGCTGGTATAATACCCCGTGATTCTGCCTCGTGATGAAAATAAGCTACCCACTGTTCCAGTTTTTCCCGCGGCCAGTTGATGTAACAATCTTTTAATAAAGAAACCAGATCATAGGTAACAGCACCAATGACCGCATCCTGAAAATCAATCACACCCGGTGCCTGGGGGTTGGTTTTATTAACCATTAAGTTTCTGGAATGATAATCACGATGCACACAAACCTGAGGTTGTACTAAGGCATTTTTTATGAGTATTTCAAAGGTTTGCTCAAGTACTTTCTGTTGTTCTGCTGACAAGTTAACGTTTAATTGTTTTGCACAATACCACTCTGGAAATAAATTAAGTTCATTTCGTAATAATGTTTCATCATAAAGCGGCAGATCCGGTATTTGCTTTGACTGCATCAGCAAAAGCGATTTCATTGCTGAACGATACATGTCATCAACTGTATCATTATTGAGTTCTGACAAAAAAACAGTATCACCAAGGTCACTGAGTAAAAGAAAACCCAGCTCTAAATCTTGCTGTAAAATTTTTGGTACGTTTAAACCAAAACCCAGTAATAAAGTGGCGACGCGGATAAAGGGTTTGCAATCTTCCTTTTCAGGTGGCGCATCCATAACAATAAAGGTATTTTCTGCATCGGTAATACGAAAATAACGACGAAAACTGGCATCCGCTGAGGCAGGCGCAATCGCCTGATACTCTACTCCACTCTCATTTAACCAAATTTTCAGTTGTTCTAATCGTTGATCCACTTTATTCTCCAGTTAAGGTCTATAGTATACATTTATAACATGATGAAAAATAACAATAAAAAAAACCATATTGAGATTCTCGACGCAGGTCGCGGCTTTGCCATTTTTTTAATGTTTGTCTACCATTTTAGTTATGATTTAAATTACTACGGTTTCATTCAGCAAAGCTTTACCCAGGACCCGTTTTGGATCTCGTTTCGCACGCTCATCGTGACGTTGTTTTTAACCATCATGGGAATCAGTTTATATCTTGCCAGCTATCGGAGACTGCGAAAAAAACGCTTTCGACAACGTTTATTCCTACTGCTTTTTTATGCTGCATTAGTCAGTCTCGGCAGTTGGATCATGTTTCCAAAGGCGATGATCACGTTTGGCATATTACATTTCGTTGCTGTTGCCAGTGTTCTGGGGCTTTTATTTATTCGGCTCGGCATCATTAACCTGCTTCTTGGTATTTCGATAATTACTATTGCTCAAATAGTTCAACTGTCACTTTTTGACCAGCCCGCCCTGCAATGGTTTGGGCTCACAACCCGACTGCCTGTTGCAGTAGATTACGTTCCCTTACTTCCCTGGTTCGGGGTTGTTTTAATCGGTCTGTATTTGGGACAACTTTTATCACAACGCCCACGGGAATCTGTCTTAATTCAGTGGAAAAGCAAACATCCCATTAACAAATTACTGGCGTTAGGCGGGCGATATAGTTTACATATTTATATGCTCCATCAACCCCTATTCCTTGGAATACTCTATATAATAAAGCACATAATTACTTAAAATAAGCTTAAAAATTATCGTTCGCCGTGAAAAAACATCGCACAAATAACTTTCTCAACCTCATGAGCCCAACTAATAAAATTCAGCTTATTTTATTTATATCTACGTTGTTACCGTTACCACTTCTCGCCGCAGACGATCCACTTTGCCCGTCAACGCCCGAACCTGCTTCCACTAGCAATCTTTTTTCAAGTGATGGCAAAACCCACTTGCAATCAGACAATGTCAGTTTTAACGAAAAAGATATTTCACGTTTTGATGGCCATGTTGTTATTCAGCAAAATGACAAGCGTATTGAAACGGATCAGGCTAAATATAAAAAATCAACCGAACACGTACAAGCGAAAGGCAATGTAAAACTGATTACTGACAGCATTAAAATCGACAGTGAATCTGCTGACTTTGACTTAAAGTCAAACCATGCCGTGTTACAAAAAGCTGAATATCAAATGTTAACCAGCCGTGCTCGTGGTCAGGCCGATAAAATTGAAATAAAAAATGAGAATGGTTCAATAACGAAATTAAGTAACGCCACCTACACAACTTGCCAGCCCGGTAATACCGACTGGTTGTTCAGTGCAAATAATATTACCTTGAATAATAAATCCCGCCAGGGCCATGCCAGCCATGTTGTTATACGATTTAAGGATGTGCCTTTTTTCTATTTTCCTTATTTACGTTTTCCCTTAGGTGAAGATCGTTTGTCGGGGTTTTTATTTCCTTCTTTTAGTAACTCTAATTTACACGGTACAGAAATTGTTATTCCTTATTACTGGAATATTCACCCGCAACTTGATGCAACAATCACACCGCACTTCATGACTAAACGTGGCACCTTGTTACAAAGTGAATTTCGTTACCTCACAGAAAATACGAATGGCACCTTGTCAGCCGAGTATTTAAATAATGATAAAATTTTTAAGGATGACCGTGAACGCCTGTCATGGAAACACCAATCAACACCTAAGGCAGGCTGGCAAACAAAAGTAGATTACAACGCCGTTGCCGATAACCAACACCTTAATGATTTTGGTAATAACTTAAATAGCACCAGCACCACCTATTTAACGCGTGCGGCTGATCTTATTTATAACAGTCAAAACTGGTTGCTCAATGTAAAAGCAGAAGACAACCAAATATTAAGTGGCACTAATCCTTATAAGCGTTTACCGCAAATAACAGTAAACTCACGCTATGCAGAAAAAGACAATGCCATTAATTATCAATTACAAACCGAAGCGGTGCGTTTTGATCATGCAGATTATAAAGTGATTGGCCAACGGGTACATATAAAACCCGAAGTATCTTATCCGGTACGAAGTGCGGCAGGTTTTTTAGAACCTAAATTATCACTGCAATACACAAACTATAATTTACAACAAACGGTTGGCGAAAAAAATCTTTCCCGAACTATTCCTACTTTTAGTTTGAACAGTGGTTTGTTTTTTGAACGAGACAGCCAGCTATTTAGTAATACCTATACTCAAACACTTGAACCTCAATTGTTTTATGTTTATGTACCTTATAAAAACCAATCTGCTTTACCCGTTTTTGATACCTCTGTTTATGCCTTTAATATCAATCAACCGTTTACTGATTACCGATTTAATGGCATTGATAGAATTGGTGATGACAACCGCTTAACCACTGCCTTAACGACCCGTTTTATCAACCAACAAAGTGGTAAAGAAGAATTTATGGCGCGAGTCGGGCAAATTGTTTATTTTACTGACCGCAAAGTTCAACTGCCAAATATTGCAACTGAAACAGGTAGTCGTTCAAATATTATTGCTGAATTTAAACTGCAACCAAATAGCTGGACTATTTCTTCTCAGCTGGAATGGGACCCGGTCTTAAAAGAAAACGTCACAAGCAGCAGCCAGCTAGGTTATCAATATAAAAAGTTTGACCTCAACATTGCTCAACGTTATCAACGCAATGCACTTGAAACGCGTGAAGTTAAAATGAACTGGGAAATTAACCCGCGCTGGAAATTACACAGCTCGAGTCTTTTTGATGTACGAAATGACCATATTGTTGAAAATTTGTTTGGCGTCAATTATGAGAGTTGTTGCTGGGGGCTGAACCTGTCAACAAAAGAACGTTATCTCAGTAGCGCGCAAATCGACCGGGGAATTTATCTCGAATTAATCCTCAAAGGCCTGGGTGGCTTCGGCATTAAACAATAATGCCTCAAGCTTGAAACATGGGTAAATAGCCCATATTCTGATATGATTCGCAGCTTATTATTCAGGTTTCAGGGCTTAACCACATGCGCAGTTTTTCACTTTTTAGTTTACTTATCTTACTTTTACCTGCCACTCAGCTTGCAGCAAAACCGTCAGTTATTCCGCTGGACAAGATTATTGTGGTTGTCAATGACAACATCGTTACTCAAATTGAGCTAAATGACCGTATTCACCTCATTAGCCAGCAAATCAAACAACGAGGAAGCCGTCTGCCGCCCATCGACACCCTTCGTAAGCAGGTGTTAGAACGTTTAATTCTCGAAAAACTTCAGCTGGAAATGGCGAAAAAGACTGGTATTCGAATTAACGATGAAATGGTAAACCGTGTGGTTGCCAATATCGCCAGTGAAAACCACCTTTCACTGGATCAATTTCGTAAAGTTATACAAAAAGACGGCTATAAATTTAGTGATTTCCGTGAAAATATTCGACGTGAAGTGACCATTTCGCGTTTACGCAAAATGCGGGTAGAAAATACCATTAACATTTCCGAACAAGAAATTGATAATTTCTTAAATCAATCTGCAAAAGAAAACTCAAGCGATGAAGAATACCATTTACGCCATATTTTAATCGCCACACCCGAAGCCGCAACCCCGAAGCAAATTGATGCTGCACGTGCTAAGGCGCAAAAAGTGGTAGATGATATTAAAAAGGGTGCAGATTTTTCACAAAAAGCTATCGCTTTTTCTAATGATGAACTTGCCTTAAAAGGTGGCGACTTGGGCTGGCGTAAAGCAGCGCAGCTGCCGACGATATTCACTTCTCTTGTCAGTAAAATGAAAAAAAATGATGTAGAAGGGCCGCTCCGTAGTGCCAGTGGATTTCATATCATCAAACTCGAAGGCAAACGCAGCAATACACAAAAACATATCATCAACCAAACTATGGCAAGACATATTTTAATTCGGCCAACTGAAGTGCTCAGTCGGGAAGATGCGCGTTTAAAATTAAACCGTATTTTACAACGCATTAAAAACGGTAAAGACTTTGCTAGTATGGCTCGTGCAAGTTCAGACGATAAAGCCGCCGCAGCAGAAGGTGGTAGTTTAGGCTGGGTTAGTCCAGGCACAATGGTTCCCGCGTTTGAAGAAGAAATGAATAAACTTAAACCTGGCGAAATAAGTAAACCTTTTTTAACGCAGTTTGGCTGGCATATTGTGCAGGTTTTATCACGTCGTAAATACGACAATACAAAAGAATTTCAACGCAGTCAGGCAATTAAACTTATTCGTAAACGTAAAACTGAAGAAGCGGTTCAGGACTGGTTACGTCGTTTACGGTCTGAAGCTTACGTTGACTACAGAGAAAATAAATAAACATCGATGCGAATTGCGATAACACCAGGTGAACCCGCAGGGATTGGTCCCGATCTTATTATTCAACTGGCGCAAACCACACACGAGTATGAGTTAATTTGTATTGCCGACCCTGTTATGTTGCAGCAACGCGCGAAAAAGTTAGGCTTGCCGCTTTCTATTCTTTCTTATGATCAAAATAAAATTCAAAAACAAACCGCCGGTTGTTTAACTGTTTTAAACGAACCGTTAAATAATCCATCTGTCTGTGGCACTGCCGATAAATCAAATGCGCAAAGCCAGTTAAATGCGTTAAAACGTGCGGTAACAGGTTGTATAAATAATGAATTTGCTGCGTTAGTCACAGGGCCAATGCACAAAGGGATTATTAATGAAGCCGGTATTTTGTTTACTGGCCATACTGAATATCTTGCAGAGCTAACCAACACACAAAAAGTTGTGATGATGTTAACGGCGCCGGAATCAAATCATCAACTTCGTGTTGCACTCGCAACCACCCACTTACCTTTAGCTGAAGTGAGTAAGGCAATCACTAAGCAAAGCTTAAAAGAAGTTATTACGATTTTAGATCAGGATATGAAGAAGTATTTTGCTTTAAAAAACCCGCATATTCTTGTTTGTGGCCTTAACCCGCATGCCGGCGAAGATGGACACCTTGGCACAGAAGAAATTAAAACCATAACACCCGTTATTAATGAATTAAAGAACAAAGGCGTTAACTTAACTGGCCCATTACCAGCAGATACTTTATTTACCGAGCCCTATCTGAAAAAAGCGGATGCCGTGCTTGCAATGTATCATGATCAAGGTCTACCCGTTTTAAAACATGTTGGTTTTGGCAATGCCGTCAATGTTACTTTGGGCTTGCCGATCATTCGAACTTCAGTTGATCATGGTACTGCCTTCGATCTTGCTGGAACAGGAAAAGCGAGTGGTGGTAGCTTAAATGCCGCTTTAAGTATGGCGATACAAATGGCAGAAAAAACACAGGCTAAAGATCCATATGGCGCATAAACCACGCAAACGTTTTGGACAAAATTTTCTGCATGACAAAATGGTCATTCAACGAATTGTTAATAGTATTAATCCACGTCAGGGAGAGCGAATTGTAGAAATCGGCCCCGGTGAAGGCGCCCTAACTGAACTGGTGTTGGATAAAATTGGGTCGATGGATGTTGTTGAACTTGATAGAGATTTAATCCCGTTATTAAAAATTCGTTTTGTAATGGAAGAAGGTTTAACTATACATCAGGCAGATGCACTAAAATTTAATTTTTGCCAGCTACAACAAAGTGAAAAAAAATTACGTATCATCGGTAACCTGCCCTACAACATTTCCACACCCTTATTGTTTCACTTGTTTGAGAACAGTCACTGCATACAAGACATGCACTTCATGTTACAAAAAGAAGTGGTTGATCGCATTGTTGCAAAACCCGGTGACTCTGCTTATGGACGCCTCAGTATTATGCTGCACTATTTTTGTCATGCCGAATATGTTTTCACTGTTAAGCCCGGTGCATTTCGCCCTGCACCAAAAGTAGATTCAGCAATTGTTCGCTTAGTCCCCCACGAAAAGCCACCTGTTGACATAAATAACTTCGATGAATTTTCAAAACTCGTTAACTTTAGTTTTACTCAACGCAGAAAAACACTACGTAATATTTTGAAAGGAAAACTTGATGTCGAGCAAATCGAAGCGCTTGGCATAGAACCCACTATTCGTCCGGAACGATTGTCACTTGAAGATTTTACTAAAATTTCTAACACCATCTGTGGTTAATTAAAAACCAACATTACTTCCAAATACAATCTAATATTTTTTGTATTTCGTCCAATTTTAATGTCCATTGATATTTATCTGCTGCTGCTTTTTTCTTTTTATAGTGATGCAAATTAAATACACCGGATTCTGCTTCATCGAAATCCTGAAGCAAATCAAAATAATGAGATCTATTTTCTATAATACGACCAACTTTATCAAAATAATAAATCGAACCCTCTATTCGAGGACAATAACCTGGTTTTTTATTTTCAAGAAAGAGGTAAGCATAAGCGATATAAATGGTTTGATTAGCATAAGCTTCCACCACTTCTTCACCCTCACGAATTCGTTTCCACTTTGCATAAGGAATACGAACGACTTCCCCATTCTGCTCAAAACGAAACACATACTCAGTAAAACCAGTCATGAATATTAATTAAAAATCGATATCATCAAGTGGGCTTTTAATAGCATCATGATTTTTTTGCATCACATGGGTATAAATCTCTGTTGTCTTTACATCTTTATGGCCTAATAATGATTGCAGGACCCGGATATTTTCACCTTTTTCTAAAAGGTGAGTCGCAAAACTATGCCTAAGTGTGTGAGGTGAAGCACGTTTAATAATATTCGCTTTTGTTTTTGCTTCTGAAACCGCTTTTTGTAATAGACTCTTGTAGATATGATGCCGCCTAATTGTGCCTGAACGTGGATCTGTTGATAAAACTTTTGAAGGAAACAAATATTGCCAACCAATCGAAACATTGGCTTTAGTATATTTACGTTTTAATGCGGTCGGTAAATACACTTCTCCATAGCCTTTTTCTAAGTCTTTATCATGTAATAGCTCTGCAAATTTAATTTGAGAGCGTATCGGTGCATGCAAAACTTCGGGAAAAAGTGTTGTACGATCTTTTCCACCTTTTGGATTTCGAACATAAATCTGGTTATTTTCAAAATCCATATCATGTATACGTAAACGAATGACCTCAAGTGAACGTAAACCTGAGCCATACATTAAACCAGCAAGAATCTTTGCCGTACCATGCATACATGAAATAAGTGATTCAGCTTCATCTTTACTGAGAACAGTGGGTAAGTTTTTTCTTTTGCTTGTTCGCTTTGCACGAATATCAAGCTCCATGGGTACATCTAATACTTTTTTATATAAAAACATAATGGCATTAAATGCCTGATTTTGAGTTGATGCTGCGACATTACGATTCACCGCAAGATGGCTTAAGAAGCGCTCGATTTCAAACTTACCCATTTCTCGAGGGTGTTTTTTTCCACTAAACCGAATAAATTTTAATATCCATTCCACATATGATTTTTCAGTATTATAAGCGTAATGATAAAAGCGAAGAGATTCGCGCACTTGATCCATTAATCTCGACGCAGACGGCCGAAAAGTCGTTGATTCATCCATGATAAAATTCCTTTTAATATATGCCTTCACCCCTAAAACAACTTATTCATATAAATATACTCAAAGAGAACCTTTAGAGTACCTTTAAATCTTAAACATCGCAACAACTGTCTTAAAAAAATTACACCAGGATAACCTCACAAAAGTTATATATTTAAGGCGACTTTTACACCTTAAATATCATAATAGGGAGTCTTAAGACTCCCTTTATCCCTTAAATATCGTAATAGGGAGTCTTAGAAAAAACATGCTAGGATTAGCCTAACAAAAACTAGATCTTTAAGACTCCTTTTACCCCTTAAATATCGTAATAGGGCGTCTTTTAGGGTATATATTAAGACCAATAAGGCGTTCCTATCAACAAGTTAGGTTTATAAAAAAAGAAATGGATATCTAATGGGGCCAATTGCATTTAATATCATTCTAGCGCTTATAGTGAGCTGGGTAACATGGAAGGCATTTAATATAAATCATAAGCTTAAGTGGTTAGTTGCTTCAGTATCTCCCTTATTATTACCGCTAATTATCTATACTCCAATTTGGGTAAATACAACCGACTCCTCAGATGCATGGGTTGCTTTTATGGCAGTAATAGGAGTTGGTTTTTGTTATGGTGGTAGTATCTTAGATATGGCAGTGTCATTAATAAAATCAAATGAAAAAACCTAACAAGCAAGTCAAGATCGCTCGTTACACTCGCTGGGACTTTTTAAAAGCGGCGCTCTCGCTTCGCTTTCAAAAAGCCCCTTACTTAAGTCGTTAGGTAAATAAAATGTGGTTTAAGAAGAAAAATAAAATTACACCCATTGTAAAATTTAATGGTATCACTGCTGAAATCGAAAAAGACTGGAGTGATCTTAGCTGGAAGTTTACTTATAAAAAAATAGAATTTAATACAGAAGATCATATTCTAAATATACCATCCACAGATGAACTGGATGAATATTTAGCATGGATAGAAAAAAATAAAACCCATATTGAAAAAAGCATCACAGAAACAATGAAGGAATGGGGTGGCAATATAAATGCAGCCAAAGTTGCTGCCATTACAATTGAAAATAAGAACAAAATTTCTGTTCTTTATCTAGGTGATGATACGTGGGGTGATATGGGTGGTGACTTCATTATTGAAAATGGAAACATTGTTAATGAGGGTTGGGCTGATTAATTACCTAACAAGAAAGTCAAGCTCGTTCGCTATCGCTCTCTTGGACAACCAAAAGCCGCGTTCCACGCGTTTTTGGTTGCCACTTACTTAAATCGTTAGATGTAAATAAAATGGACATAGACAGAAACAAACATACAGCCGACTGGATGAATGGTAATAAAATAACTCATTCAATTATAGATTTCATCTTAATAATAGTTGCATTAGTTGTTGTAATAAC
>Ga0316204_10000680_pt1 | contig 116196 bp, 113 predicted proteins | sample 6monrhotite_MG_2_FD_205661 | JGI IMG/M metagenome (GOLD analysis project Ga0316204, IMG submission 205661) | Microbial mat bacterial communities from mineral coupon in-situ incubated in ocean water Damariscotta River, Maine, United States -... | ecosystem: Environmental > Aquatic > Marine >...
TTTTGCGATCCGCGAAGGTGGCCGCACTGTTGGCGCTGGCGTGGTTAGCAAGATTACCAAGTAACAAAGGCAGCGCCTGATATAACCAGATCAGGCGCTGTTGGTTTTCACTGAATAAAACATCGGAAAGCAAGATGGACCGTCAAAATATACGCATTCGCCTAAAAGCATTCGATCACAGAGTGCTGGACAGCTCGGCGCTTGAGATCATCAACACCGCCAAGCGAACCGGTGCATCTGTGCGTGGGCCGATACCGTTGCCGACGCGGATTGAGAAATTTACCGTTAATCGGTCGCCGCATGTGAACAAAAAATCTCGCGAGCAGTTTGAGATACGTACGCATAAGCGGGTCTTGGATATTGTTGATCCGACACCGCAAACCGTAGACGCGCTTATGAAGCTCGATCTGTCGGCTGGTGTTGATGTAGAAATCAAGTTGGGGGCGTAATCATGCGTTCGGGAGTAATTGCAAAAAAACTAGGCATGAGCCGGGTTTTTGCCGACGACGGCAGGAGCATTCCGGTAACCGTCTTGGATTTGGATAATTGTCAGGTCGTCGCTCATCGTAGTGTGGAATCTCATGGTTATGTGGCGCTACAGTTAGGCGCTGGTGTTGCTAAAGTTAAGCGCACTTCAAAGTCTATGCGTGGGCATTTTGCCAAAGCAAAAGTTGAGCCAAAGCGTAAAGTGGTTGAGTTTCGCGTTTCCGAGGATTGTTTGCTTGATGTAGGTGCGGAAATATCGGCTAATCACTTTGTTCCTGGGCAAAAGGTCGATGTGGCTGGCGTGACCATTGGTAAGGGCTTCGCCGGTGCCATGAAACGGCATAATTTCCGCGGCCTGCGCGCGACCCACGGTGTGTCGATTTCTCACCGTTCGCATGGCTCAACGGGTCAGTGTCAGGATCCGGGTAAGGTTTTTAAGGGTAAGAAGATGGCTGGGCATATGGGCGATAAGCGTCGCACCCAGCAAAATCTAGAAGTTGTTCGTGTCTACGAAGATCGCAATCTAGTTTTGGTCAGAGGCTCCATCCCCGGTTCTAAGGGAATGTGGGTTGAGATCCGTGATGCCGTTAAAGGCCCCGGTGTAGATTTGCCCGTGCCTGGTGTTGTTCGTGAAATTAAAGTTGAAGCTGCTCCTGCCCCGGCGCCTGCTGAAGTAGAAGCTACAGAGAAGGATGCCGGGAAATGAAACTCGACGTCACAACATTAAGCGCCAAGAGCGCCGGTTCAGTAGAGCTATCAGACGATATTTTCGCTCTGGAGCCACGCAAAGATATTTTGCATCGCATGGTTCGTTATCAATTGGCCAAGCGTCAAGCTGGCACCCATAAAACTAAGCTACGCTCGGAAATTTCCCGTACCGGCGCTAAGTGGGGCAAGCAAAAGGGCGGCGGTACAGCTCGTCACGGCTCCAAGCGTTCTAATATTTTTATTGGTGGTGGTCGCGCTCATGGCCCGGTAGTTCGTTCGCATGCACACAAATTGCAGCGTCGGGTTCGTTTATTGGCTATGAAGCATGCGCTTTCGGCAAAAGCTGGTGCATCTGAGTTGGTGATTTTGGACGAAGCTACAATGAAGGCTCCTAAAACCACTGAACTAAAGAAATCTTTGGAAAAACTTGGTTGGTCGAATGTATTGGTGATCGGCGGCAAAGAGTTGGATAAAAACTTTGCTCTGGCGGCGCGCAATTTACCAAATGTGGATGTACTTCCCTCAGCCGGGATCAATGTTTATGACGTGTTGCGCCGTAATACTTTGGTGTTAACCAAGGCTGCACTAGAAGATTTGGAGGCGCGTTTCAAATGATTACCGCTGAACATTATGATACAATTTTAGCACCGGTTATCACCGAAAAAGCTACTTTGATGTCTGAGGACAATAAAGTGGTCTTTAAGGTTGCGATAACTGCGAACAAAAAAGACATTGCTGCGGCTGTTGAGGCGTTGTTTAAAGTCAAAGTTTCTAAGGTCAATACGATTTTGACCAAGGGTAAAGTTAAACGTTTTCGTGGCCATCTAGGTACGCGAGTTGATGTTAAAAAAGCGATCGTGACTCTCGAGGAAGGCCATTCCATCGACATCACGACCGGCCTTTAAGCAGTATAGGAAGCTAAGAAGATGGCTCTTAAGACATTCAATCCTACATCGCCGTCGCGCCGGGCTCTGGTGCAAGTGGACAGATCTCACTTGCATAAAGGTCGCCCTGAGAAGTCGCTGACGATAGGTTTGTCAAAAAAAGGCGGACGTAACAATACAGGGCGTATTACCATGCGTCGCAAGGGTGGCGGTGCCAAACGTCTGTACCGGATTGTTGATTTCAAACGTGTGAAATTTGATGTTAGCGCCACTGTTTTGCGCCTTGAGTATGACCCTAACCGCACCGCATTTATCGCTTTGATCGAATATGCTGATGGTGAAAAGAGCTATATTATTGCTCCGCAAAGGCTGGCTGAAGGTGATGCTGTTATCTCATCATTAGATGGAGCTGACATCAAGCCGGGCAATTGTATGCCGCTTCGTAAAATTCCGGTTGGAACCATTATTCATAATCTGGAAATGAAACCATTAAAAGGCGCCCAAATTGCTCGTTCTGCTGGAACTTATGCGCAATTGGTTGGCCGCGATGGTGGATTTGCGCAAGTTCGTCTGAAATCTGGTGAAATGCGCCTTATCCCTGATGTTTGTCTGGCAACAATTGGTGCTGTGTCAAATCCTGATCAAAGCAATATCAATTTAGGTAAGGCTGGCCGCAATCGTTGGCTTGGCCGCCGCCCATCTGTTCGTGGTGTAGCGATGAACCCGATTGATCACCCGCATGGTGGTGGTGAGGGTCGTACCTCCGGCGGTCGTCATCCGGTTACTCCGTGGGGCAAACCAACTAAGGGTGCTCGTACTCGTAAGAAAAACAAGGCTTCGGACAAATTAATTGTTCGCAGTCGTCATTTAAAGAAAAAGCGGTAGAGGTTAGTCATGTCACGTTCTGTTTGGAAAGGCCCGTTTGTGGACGGGTATTTACTCAAAAAGGCTGCGGCTGGTCAGGAAGAGGGCCGCAAAAAAGCCATCAAAACTTGGTCACGTCGTTCGACTATTTTGCCGCAATTTGTTGGCCTAACATTTCAGGTTCACAACGGCAAAAAGTTCATTCCAGTAATGATAACCGAAGATATGATTGGCCATAAATTGGGTGAATTTTCTCCAACTCGTACTTATTACGGCCATATGGCTGATAAAAAAGCCAAGCGGGGTTAGTTGATATGTCAAAGAATAATAATCCACGACGCGTTGGCGAATTAGAAGCACTGGCAAAAACCCGCATGCTTCGCACCAGCCCGCAAAAACTAAATCTTGTGGCGCAGTCGATCCGCGGCATGAAAGTTGAGAAAGCGCTTAATGAGTTGCTGTTTTCACGTAAGCGCATTGCCAAGGATGTTCGTAAGTGTCTGGAAAGTGCAATTGCAAATGCCGAAAACAACCACGGATTGGACATTGACCAATTGGTGATAACGCAAGCGTTTGTTGGAAAAAACTTGGTGATGAAACGCTGGCGGCCTCGGGCGCGCGGTCGTTCTGCCAAAATTATGAAACCATTTTCAGAGATCACAATTGTGGTTCGTGAAGTAGAGGAGGCTGCCTGATGGGACATAAAGTAAACCCGATCGGACTACGCTTAGGTATCAATCGTACCTGGGATAGTCGTTGGTACGCAAACTCTCGTGATTACGGTAATTTGCTGCACCAAGACCTAAAGTTGCGCCAGTACATCAAAAAACGGATGAAGCAGGCTGGTGTCTCAAAAATAGTAATTGAGCGTCCACACAAAAAGTGCCGTATCACCATTTATACGGCTCGTCCGGGCGTAGTGATTGGTAAAAAAGGTGCTGATATTGAAAAGCTGCGTCGCGAAATTAGCCAATTTGTTGATGGCGAAGTTTTTGTAAACCTAATCGAAGTACGCAAACCTGAGCTGGATGCGACCTTGGTTGCTGATGGAATTGCTCAGCAGTTAGAACGGCGTATGGCGTTTCGCCGCGCTATGAAGCGCTCGCTGCAAACTACAATGCGCATGGGCGCACTGGGCTGTAAGATTAAATTAGGTGGCCGTTTGGGCGGCGCAGAAATTGCGCGGACCGAGCAGTATCATGACGGTTCTGTACCATTGCACACTTTGCGTGCAGATATTGATTATGGAACTGCAGAAGCAATGACAGCGATGGGTATTATTGGCATCAAGGTCTGGATCTACAAGGGTGAGATCATGGAGCATGACCCAATGGCTCAGGATCGCAAAGCTGAAAAAGCCGGGGAAAATCGTTCCCGTTCGGCCCGTAGTTAAGTTAGGGATAAGGCAAGGTTATGTTACAACCAAAGAAAACCAAATTCCGCAAGATGCACAAAGGGCGCATAAAAGGTATGGCCAAGGGTGGGTTTACGCTCAACTTTGGTTCATTCGGCCTTAAAGCGCTTGAGCCAGAGCGGATTACTTCGCGCCAGATTGAGGCTACACGTCGGGCTATTACCCGTCGTATGCGTCGCGCTGGTCGGGTGTGGATCCGGATTTTTCCGGATGTTCCTGTTACCAAAAAGCCAACCGAAGTACGGATGGGTAAGGGTAAGGGTTCCGTTGAGTTTTGGGCGGCAAAGGTCAAACCTGGCCGTATTCTGTTTGAAATTGATGGTGTTACCGAAGAAACCGCTCGTCATGCGCTAGAGCTTGGTGCGGCAAAACTACCGATTAAGTGTAAAATCGTTACCCGTCCGGGTGAAAAGTCGAGTGCGTGAAGGAGACCGTTATGAAAATCGTTGATGTCCGGTCAAAAACCGCTGAGCAGCTAAGTTCTGAATTGCTATCGCTTAAAAAAGAGCAATTTAATCTACGCTTTCAGCAAGCTACAGGGCAGTTGGAAAACACGGCAAATGTACGAAAAGTTCGCCGTTCCATTGCGCAAGTAAAAACCATTCTTCGCCAAAAGGCGAACGAAGTAAAAGGAGAAGGCTGATGCCAAAGCGTCTGTTACAAGGCGTTGTCGTTAGCGACAAAGGCGCCAAGTCAATTGTGGTTAAAGTCGAACGCACGTTTCAACATCCATTGTTGCGCAAAGCGGTTCGCCGTTCGAAACGATACCACGCTCATGATGAGTTAAATGCCTGTAAGGTTGGAGAAACGGTTAACATTCAAGAATGTGCGCCAAAATCCAAACTTAAACGCTGGGAAGTGGTCAGCTAGGAAACCCTAAGCTGATCTTTTAAGGAGAAACCACTATGATCCAGATGCAAACCAATTTGCAGGTTGCCGATAATTCCGGTGCCAAGCGGGTGCAGTGCATCAAGGTGCTGGGCGGCTCTAAACGCCGCTATGCCCATGTTGGTGATATTATTGTCGTGTCCATTAAGGAAGCAATTCCGCGGGGCAAAGTTAAAAAAGGCGAAGTGCGCAAGGCTGTTGTTGTTCGGACGGCGAAAGCCATCCAGCGTAGCGATGGTTCTGTTATTCGCTTTGATGGCAATGCTGCTGTACTTATCAATCAGACTGGAGAGCCGATGGGCACCAGGATTTTTGGCCCTGTTCCGCGGGAATTGCGCGCCAAGAAGCATATGAAAATAATTTCATTAGCACCGGAGGTGCTGTAATGGCTGCAAAAATTAAAAAAGGTGATAAAATTATCGTTCTGTCCGGTAAGGACAAGGGGCGAACTGGCGAGGTAACAAAAATTGTTACTGATACCGGTCGCGCTTTTGTTGCCGGTGTGAATATGGTGAAACGTCACACAAAACCGACCCAGTATGACCCGGGCGGTATCAAGGACATTGAAGCTAGTATTCATTTGTCTAATCTTGCAATTGTTGATCCAAAATCAGGCGAAGCAACGCGAGTTGGTTTCAAGTTTCTGGAAGACGGCAAAAAAGTACGGTTTGCCAAAAAATCCGGTGAGGTAATCGATGGCTAAGGATATTTACGAACCGCGCTTATGCGCACAATACCGGGACATTATTCGCGCTAAAATGAGCGAAAAGTTCGGTTATAAAAATGAAATGCAAATCCCAAAGATCGAGAAAATTGTCTTGAACATGGGTGTTGGTGAAGCAGTTCAGGATAGCAAGAAAATAAACAGCGTGCTGAATGATTTGACCCTAATTGCCGGCCAAAAGGCGCAAGTTACTTTGGCGCGCAAGTCTATTGCGGGTTTCAAATTGCGCGAAGGTATGAAAATTGGTGCCAAGGTGACGCTTCGCGGCGCACGTATGTTCGAGTTTGTTGACCGTTTAGTCAATATTGCTTTGCCTAGGGTGCGTGATTTTCGTGGTCTGAACCATAAGAGTTTTGATGGACAGGGAAACTTTGCTATGGGCTTGAAAGAGCACATTGTATTTCCTGAAATTGATTATGACAAAATCGATCAGATCTGGGGCATGGACATTGTTGTCTGTACCACAGCAAAAACTGACGATGAAGCAAGAGCACTGTTGGCTGAATTTAACTTTCCGTTTCCCGGATTGTCGAATTAACGCAATGGATAAAGCGAAAATTATTTTTCGCACTTGAGAAGGAAGAAAATAAATGGCTAAGAAAAGCGCCATAGAACGAAACAATAAGCGGAAGCGCATGGTGGAAAAATTTGCCGCCAAGCGCGCTAAGCTTAAAGGCATGGCCCGGGATCTTGATTTGCCGATCGAAGAGCGTATTGCTGCGCAGTTGAAATTGTCGGCTTTGCCACGCAATTCAGCGGCAATTCGGGTTCGCAATCGTTGTGAAGTCACAGGTCGTCCTCGTGGTTATTATCGTAAACTTAAAATGTCGCGGATCGCGCTTCGGGAGTTGTCCAATCAGGGCATGGTTCCAGGCATGGTCAAGTCGAGCTGGTAGGGGAGGCAAGCAATGTATGTAAATGATCCCTTGGGTGATATGCTCACTCGTATCCGAAACGCGCTGATGCGTGGTCGTGGTGTAACTTCCACCCCGGCTTCCAAATTGCGCAAGCGTGTTTTGGACGTTCTACAAGACGAAGGTTATATCCGCGGGTATAGCGAAGTAGAAAAAGATGGTTTTGGTTCATTTGATATTGAGCTAAAGTATTATGAAGGCGATCCTGTTATTTCGGAAATTAAACGAATTTCCAAACCGGGACGCCGAGTTTATTCATCAGTTAAGGATTTGCCTCGTGTGCAAAACGGTCTTGGTATTGCCATCCTCTCCACCTCCAAAGGTGTGATGTCGGATAATGCTGCCCGTGAACACAATGTCGGCGGCGAAATCCTCTGTCATATAAGTTAGAGGGGCATAAGCTATGTCACGTATTGGCAAACAGCCTGTTGAAATGCCCGCCGGTGTCACTGCGACGCTGGACGGCAGTAAGCTAACGGTCAAAGGCCCAAAAGGAGAATTGTCCTTAACTTTCGTTCGTGAAGTAATTGCGAAGATGGAAGGCAATGTCTTGACTTTAAGCCCATTGGAAGACACTCAGCGCGCACGCGCGATGTGGGGAATGCAACGCACATTGGCTTCGAACTTGGTTGAAGGCGTTACTAAAGGTTTTGAAAAAAATCTTGAACTGCATGGCGTTGGGTATCGGGCTTCGATGAAAGGCACGGCATTAGGTTTGCAACTGGGATTTTCTCACGATGTTACCTACCAACCACCTGCAGGTATCACCCTGTCGGTAGCAAAACCTACTCAGGTTAAAATATCTGGTATTGAGAAGCAGGTTGTTGGGCAGGCCGCTGCAGAAATTCGTAGTTATCGTCCGCCTGAACCGTATAAGGGAAAAGGCGTTCGTTACGAAGGCGAGTATGTACGACGCAAAGAAGGCAAGAAGAAGTAGGCCATGAAAAATACAAGAAAAACTCATGCTCGTCGCGCGATGCGCTCGCGTACGCGCTTAAAAAAATTATCAAATGGTCGCCCGCGTTTATCGGTGTTCCGCTCGAACAAATACATTTATGTTCAGTTGATTGACGATGCGAACGGTGCCACTCTGGCGCAAGCATCTTCATTGGAGAAAGATGTGGCAAAATCAGCCAAGGCAACTGGAAATGTAAAAGCGGCTTCGGTTGTTGGTGCGTTGATTGCTGAGCGCGCTAAAAAAGCCGGTGTTAATGAAGTGATCTTTGATCGCGGCGGTTACATTTATCATGGTCGCGTCAAAGCGTTGGCAGATGCCGCGCGTGACGCCGGTCTACAGTTTTAGGAGGCCGCAAATGGCACGCCCAAACGAAAATAGAGGCCGTAAGCGGCGCAATGAAGAAGAACGCGACGAATTTGTCGACAAGCTGGTGTTCATCAATCGGGTTGCTGCCACCGTCAAAGGTGGCCGCCGGATGAGCTTTGCAGCATTGGTTGTTGTTGGTGATCAAAAGGGCCGGGTTGGTTATGGGCACGGTAAGGCCCGTGAAGTTCCAGAAGCCATCCGTAAAGCCACTGAAGTTGCGAAAAAAACATTGATCCGGGTTCCGCTGCGTGAAGGTCGTACCTTACACCATGATAGCAAAGGCCGTCACGGTGCCGGCAAAGTATTACTTCGCGCCGCACCTCCAGGCATCGGGATTATTGCTGGCGGCCCAATGCGTGCTGTATTTGAATGTTTAGGTGTTCAAGATGTTGTGGCAAAAAGCCAAGGCTCCTCAAACCCATATAACATGGTGCAAGCCACGTTGGATGCGCTAAGAAAACAAAATAGCCCTCGTGCAGTTGCTGCTAAACGCGGTAAAAAAGTGTCAGATCTGGTAGCTCGTCGTCTTGATGGAGCCAGCGCTCCAGACGCGGTAAACAGCGAAGCCTAAGAAGAGAAGAATTATGGCTAAAACAAAAAAAACCGTTACTGTTCGCCAAACTGGCTCAGCCATTCGTCGTCCGCAAGATCAGCGGGCAACTTTGGTTGGTTTGGGTTTAGGCAAGATCGGTCGCACTCGCGTATTAGAGGATACTCCCTCGGTTCGTGGAATGATTAACAAGGTCTCGCATATGGTCGAGATTGTAAAAGACTAACGATTGGGTGTTGCTACATGGCCGCCCCGGAGAGAATAAAATGCGTTTGAATGAATTATCTGACAATGCCGGTTCGAACCGGACTGCAAAACGGCTTGGTCGTGGCCCTGGCTCAGGCAAGGGCAAGACCGCTGGTCGCGGTGTAAAGGGACAAAAGTCTCGTTCTGGTGTTGCAATCAAAGGCTTTGAGGGCGGTCAAATGCCGCTACACATGCGCCTTCCTAAGCGTGGCTTTAACAAGCCAAACCGCGCTAAATGGGCTGAAGTCAATATCGGCCGGCTGCAAGTTGCGATTGATGCCAAGAAAATTGACGCCAAGAAACTCATTGATGGCAAGGCGTTGGTTGCTGCTGGTGTGATTCGCCGGGAATTAGATGGTGTTCGTTTGCTTGCAAAAGGTGAGTTGAAGGCCAAAGTAGAGATAAGTGTTGCTGGTGCTACTGCTGCTGCGATTGCTGCAGTAGAAAAAGCTGGCGGTAAGGTGAATTTGCCGGAAGTAAAAAGCTCTGAAGCAAAGGCTTAGTAACGAAGGTGGGGAAACTTTGTCCCGTAGAATTTAAGGAACTGGCATAATCATGGCCTCAGCTGCTGAACAACTTGCTGCCAATATGAACTTTGGTGCTTTTGGAAAAGCCAAGGAGTTACAGCAGCGAATCTGGTTTACAATCTTGGCATTAGTTGTGTATCGGCTAGGAACCTATATTCCGATACCTGGCATCAATATTGATGCGTACGCACAGATTTTTGAAAATCAATCCGGTGGTTTGTTAGGGATGATCAATACGTTTTCCGGTGGTGCGGTAGGACGTTTGGCGGTGTTCACTTTGACTGTGATGCCATATATCTCAGCTTCTATTATTATGCAGCTGATGCAAGCGACCGTGCCATCGCTGATGGCACTAAAAAAGGACGGCGAAGCCGGCCGCAAAACTCTAAACCAATATACTCGTTATTTGACCGTAATTTTGGCGCTGGTGCAGTCATTTTCGATTGCGATTGGTTTGGAAAACTCACCAAATGTGGTGATTGACCCAGGTTGGTTCTTTAGAGCATCAGCCGTCATTACATTGGTTAGCGGCACCATGTTTCTTATGTGGCTCGGCGAGCAAATAACTGCCCGTGGCGTTGGTAACGGAATTTCTTTGATTATTTTTGCTGGCATTGTGGCGGCATTACCTGGTGCTGTGGTGCAAACCTTACAGATGGCACAACAAGGATCATTAGCCCCGATCGCTTTGTTGGTGTTATTTGTTTTAGCTGTTGGCGTGATTTTGTTCATCGTGTTTATAGAGCGTTCGCAGCGCCGATTGCTGATTCAGTACCCGAAGCGTCAGCACGGTAATAAAATGATGGGTGGAGATAGCAGCTTTCTGCCACTAAAATTAAATACTGCCGGGGTTATCCCGCCGATTTTTGCATCTTCATTATTGCTGCTTCCTGCGACATTAGCTGGCTTTTCTTCGCAGTCCGGCCCGGAATGGTTGCGAATAGTTGTTGCAGAGCTTGGTAATGGTAAGCCGCTTTATATGTTCGTTTATGCTGCTGGAATTATTTTCTTCGCATTTTTCTACACGTCCATTGTGTTTAATCCTCAAGAAACGGCTGATAATCTTCGAAAGAATGGTGGTTTTTTGCCGGGGATACGCCCCGGAGAAAGAACTGGAAACTATCTTGATTACGTATTGACGCGCCTTACTACTATTGGTGCTATTTACCTGACGGTGGTTTGTTTGATGCCCGTTGTCATTATGAATGCATATGCAGTTCCATATTACCTCGGCGGCACCTCTATCTTGATTGTTGTCTCTGTAACTATGGATACTGTTGCGCAAATTCAGTCGCATCTGATCGCTCACCAATATGAAGGTTTGATCAAAAAGTCTCGAATGCGGGGGCGGCGTTGATGAATTTAGTTGTTTTTGGACCTCCTGGTGCTGGCAAAGGCACTCAAGCTACGCGGCTAGTACAAGATAGAGGGCTGATTCAGCTTTCCACCGGTGACATGCTGCGCGCTGAAATTGCTTCAGGTTCAAACCTTGGACAGCAGGTGGAAGCGATTATTAAAGCGGGTGACTTGGTATCTGATGAAATTGTTTGTGCTTTAATAGATAAAAATTTGAGTGCAAATGATGGCGCGCCTGGTTTTATATTTGACGGATTTCCCAGAACAATTGCCCAGGCCGAGGCATTGGATAAACTTTTGAACGACAAGGCGATGAAGCTGGATGCAGTGATTCGACTTGCTGTTAATGACGAAGCTCTTTTGGAACGAATTTCCATTCGTTTTGAAGATCAGGGTCGTAAGGATGATAACCCGGAAACATTTAGGGTTAGACTTGCGGCGTACAATACGCAAACAGCTCCATTACTCCCGTTTTACGCGGATCAGGGGCTGTTACTAGAAGTGGATGGCATGCGCACAATTGATGAGGTAGCCCTCAGTATTGCGCATGTGTTGGATGGTGGGTGATTTTATCGTTGTTGGGCAGTTGACGGAACGCTTTGTACAGCTATAAAAGCGCCTCCCGCGAGAGGATAATGACATACTCGGCACCATGGAGGTGATCGAGGTGTTTCCTTTTGCGGTTTTGATATGGAGGACGCATCTTGGCACGTATCGCCGGTGTAAACATTCCGACCAGTAAACGGGTCGTTATAGCATTGACTTACATTCACGGGATTGGTCCCGCGGGTGCGAAAGACATTTGTGAAAAGAATAAAATTGCGGCAGAGCGCCGGGTCAGTGATTTGACCGATGCTGAGACGCTGGCAATTCGCGAGACCATTGATCATGATTATCAGGTCGAAGGTGATTTACGTCGTGAAACGTCGATGAATATTAAGCGTCTTATGGATCTTGGTAGTTATCGGGGCTTGCGCCATCGCCGTGGGCTTCCGGTTCGTGGGCAGCGCACTCATACTAATGCCCGTACTCGCAAAGGCCCCGCAAGGGCCATTGCCGGCAAGAAGAAATAGAGAAGCATACTTATGGCTAAAGAACCTAACACATCTCGCGTCCGGCGCGCTGATCGCAAAAACATCACATCGGGCGTTGCTCATGTGAGTGCAACATTCAATAACACCATCATCACCATTACTGATGCTCAAGGCAATACGATCGCTTGGTCAACGGCTGGAACGATGGGTTTTAAAGGTTCGCGCAAATCGACGCCCTTTGCTGCTCAAATGGCAGCAGAAGATGCAGGTAAAAAAGCGCAAGAGCACGGAATGAAAACATTGGAAGTCAATGTATGTGGTCCGGGATCAGGTCGTGAGTCAGCACTTCGAGCTTTGCAGTCTATCGGTTTTACCATCACCACTATTCGTGATGTTACACCGATTCCTCACAATGGTTGTCGTCCACCTAAACGCCGCCGCGTTTAACTTATTTAATCGACTATTCAGCGTCTTTAACAGCTGAATAGCTCAAGAGAAGGATCAGCCCAATGCTGGAAAAAAACTGGCAGGAACTTATCCACCCGATGAAACCGGTCATTGAACCGAAGGGTGATGGAACCTATCGCGCTAAGATCGTAGCAGAACCTCTAGAACGGGGTTTTGGAACTACGATTGGTAATGCCTTACGCCGGGTATTATTGTCTTCTTTACAAGGTTCAGCAGTAACAGCCGTTCAGATTGATGGCGTTGTTCATGAGTTCTCCTCCATTCAAGGGGTGCGTGAAGATGTAACGGATATTGTTCTGAACATCAAAAAAATGGCTTTGCGCCTGCACGTTGATGGATCACGCCGAGCGGTTTTGAAGGCGACTGGCCCTTGCGAAGTTACCGCTGGTATGATCGAGGAAACAGCTGACATTGAAATCCTGAACAAGGATCATGTCCTGTGTACCTTGGACGAAGGAGCAGAAATTCGCATGGAGTTCACTGTTGGTAATGGCAAAGGGTATGTTGCTGCTGATAAAAACCGTCCAGAAGATGCGCCGATTGGTCTAGTTGCAGTAGACAGCCTGTTCTCTCCAGTAAAACGTGTATCATATTCGGTTGAAAATGCTCGCGATGGTCAGGTCTTGGATTATGACCGTTTGATTTTGGACGTGGTAACTGATGGCTCTGTATCTCCAGAAGATGCTGTGGCATTTGCTGCTCGCATCTTGCAGGATCAGTTTCAGGTGTTCATCAATTTTGAAGAACCAGAAGATGATAAATCTGCTGCAGATGCACAGCCATTGGATTTCAACCCAACTCTGCTGAAGAAAGTCGATGAGCTTGAACTATCTGTTCGTTCAGCCAATTGCCTGAAAAACGATAATATCGTTTATATTGGTGATTTGATTTTAAAATCCGAAGCTGAAATGTTGCGCACTCCGAATTTCGGTCGCAAATCCTTGAATGAGATTAAGGAAGTGCTTTCTGGTTTAGGGTTGCATTTGGGCATGGATGCTCCGAGTTGGCCGCCTGAAAATATTGAAGAGCTTGCTAAAAAGTTTGAAGACCTGATTTAATTTAATCGCCCTAGGCTTAGGGCGATAACGCTAGGAGAATTGTCATGCGACACGGATTTGCCCACCGCAAACTCAATCGCACCCATCAGCACCGCAAAGCGATGTTTGCTAATATGGCTGCGTCTCTCATTACTCATGAGCAGATCACAACAACATTGCCTAAAGCCAAAGAGCTAAAGCCAATTGTGGACAAGCTTATCACTTTGGCTAAAAAGGGTGATCTGGCTTCGCGTCGTCGAGCGATTTCTAAAATTCGCGACGAAGATGCCGTCAAAAAATTATTTGCAGTTATGGGCGAACGATATAAAGATCGCCAGGGTGGATATACTCGGGTGCTAAAGGCTGGTTTCCGCTTTGGCGACAATGCTCCAATTGCTGTGATTGAACTGGTCGACCGTGATGTGGAAGCCAAAGGTAAAGCTGATCGTGAGCGTATTGCCGCTGAGGAAACTGCAGAAAGCTAAGATAAGCTTTAGCAAATAGTATATAAATCGCTCGTCATGAAAATGCCGGGCGATTTTTTTTTATTGCATTACAATTTTGTTACGCCAGAGTTTCTGCCTTGATTTTGTCAAAAAAATCATCGAAACGTCGAGTATGAAAAATCGAATTCAATTTGCAATAATACTGTTCTTCTTATTGGCGGGGGTTCCGGCGTTTGCCGATAGCCTTCGAGAAGTGCCAAATAGCCAAACGCAGATACAGCTAAGTTATGCGCCAATTGTCCGTGAGGCAGCGCCCGCTGTGGTTAATGTGTATTCCAAACGAACCATACAAACGGCAGGTAACGGGTTTCGAGGTTCATTGTTTGAACGAATGTTTGGTTCTGGAATGTTTGGGCCTCAGGAGCGGGTGCAACGGTCTTTGGGATCCGGTGTGATCGTTGGTGAAGACGGGGTTATTGTTACTAATAATCATGTGGTCAAAGGGGCAGATGAATTACGGGTAGTATTGGCGGATAGACGTGAATTTGATGCTGTTTTGCTGCTTGCAGATGAGAAAACTGATTTGGCGGTTTTGCGCATTGAAACCAATGGTGAAGCTTTGCCCAGCATGCCGTTTTTAAGTCATCATGAGGCCGAGGTTGGCGATCTGGTCTTGGCAATAGGCAATCCATTTGGTGTTGGCCAGACAGTGACTAGTGGCATTATTTCGGCAACGGCACGAACTGATGTTGGAGCTAGCGATTATGCATTCTTTATTCAAACTGATGCGGCGATCAACCCTGGTAATTCGGGTGGAGCATTGGTGTCGATGCAAGGTGAGCTGATTGGGGTAAACACTATAATTTTATCACGATCTGGTGGCTCTAATGGTATTGGATTTGCAATTCCGGCAGCTATGGTGCGCCGGGTGGTTGAAGCGGCAATTGCCGATGGCGAAGTGGTGCGTCCTTGGTTCGGGGCTCGATTGCAAAACATTGATCGTGATTTATCGTCATCGCTTGGTCTTGATCGTCCACGTGGCGCGTTGATTTCAGAAATTTATCCAAAGGGCCCGGCGGACAAAGCTGGGATCAAGCGTGGGGATGTTGTTTTAGCCATTGATGGTAAAGACATAAATTCCGAGCAAGGTTTGCGTTTTCAATTGGCCATCCATAAAATTGGTAAAAAAATCCCAATAAGTATTTTCCGCGATGGCCGCGAAATTATAAAACGCTTACCTACCATGATTGCTCCTGAAAAACCGGCGCGAAACATTACTAAAATCGGCGGATCTCATCCATTTGGCGGCGCTGAAGTTGCTAATCTTTCGCCTGCCTTAGCTCAAGAAAAAAGCTTAGATCCATTTTTAACCGGGGTGATTGTTTTAAATGTCCCGACGCGCTCTGCTGCCCGTTATTATGGCGTTCTGCGTCCCGGTGATATTGTTTTGGAATTGAACGAGGTCGTCATTGATAATGTTGATGATTTAGGCCGCGCGTTGGAACTTGGGCAAAATAGCTGGCGCTGGCCGGTTCGTATTGAGCGTTCTGGTCGTGAGGTCTCTGGGATTATTCGTATTCGCAACTAGAATCATGACGGAATTTTCTAGATTTTGCATGCTTGTGGTCGAAGCTAAGATTTTTGGAAAATCTTTGCCAATACCTGTTAAACTGGGTTCAAACTCTAATTAAAATGCGTTAGGAACAGCGGCCATGTCTTCAGGCCCCGTAGCTCAGCTGGATAGAGCACCGGATTTCTAATCCGGCGGTCGTACGTTCGAATCGTACCGGGGTCACCATTTGTTTGTTTCATCTTGAAAGATGACAAGGCCAATAAGAGCGGCTAGTGTGCCGGATCAAACTAAAACCTGTGTGATAAATCTAATAAAACAGGTGGTTTGCTTATTTGGGGAGTGTTCATGGTAAAGAAATCAGCTGAGCATGCCGGCAAGGAAGCGATGGATCACCCATCGACAATGAATTCCATGGTCGGCATTTCTAAAGAAGAATTGCTGCGTGCAGTTGGTGGTTTGTTGCGTTCTAGTTTATCCAGTCCAAAAATTACTGCTCGCCATGTAGGGAAACTTGGAAAAGAAACTATCAAAATTATTCGCGGGCAGTCAGAATTAGCTCCGCATCCCAAAGACCGAAGGTTTAAGGACCCTGTTTGGAGTAGTAATCCTTTTTACCGCGCCGGGCTGCAATACTGGATGGCATGGGGAAACTCAGTCAATGAATGGGCTTCTGACCTAAAAATGGGTGAGCTTGAGAGGGCCAGAGCGAAGTTTCTGCTTGGCATGATAACTGATGCACTGGCTCCAACAAATACTTTAGTTGGCAATCCGGCGGCAATGAAACAAGCTTATGCTACCGGTGGAGCCTCTCTGATTCGGGGACTGAAAAATGCCTATTCGGATATAACCACGAATGGCGGTATGCCAAGTCAGGTTGATAAGCGCCCATTTGAGGTGGGAAAAAACCTAGCTACATCTGATGGGGCGGTGGTTTTTAAAAACGAGATGTTGGAATTGATCCAATATACACCAATGACAAAGACGGTTCGTAAAATCCCACTTTTGCAGATCCCGCCACAGATTAACAAATTCTACGTTGCCGATTTGACTCCGGATAAAAGTATTGTTCGCTATCTTGTTTCTCAAGGGATACAGTTATTTGTTATTTCATGGCGTAATCCGACCAAACAGCACGCCGAGTGGGGTTTGGCTGATTATGTGCAAGCGGTTGAAGAAGCCTCAAATGCGGTGATGAAGATCACCCGTAGCAAGAAAATCAACGTAACTGCTGCTTGTTCTGGCGGTATTACGGCGTCTTGCTTTGTTAGTGCGATGGCCGCTAAAAATGACGATCGGGTCAATGCATTTACTTTGCAGGTCTGTGTACTTGATTCTGATCCTGCCGATTCCGAGGTTGGCGTATTTGTTTCTCAGCGCAGTATCGAGATTGCCAGAAGAGCATCCAAATCCAAAGGCATACTTGAAGGAGACGAATTAGCTAAAGTATTTGCTTGGCTGCGCCCTAATGATCTGATTTGGAACTATGTGGTCAATAATTATCTGTTAGGTGAGGATCCACCGCCATTTGATGTGCTTTATTGGAATAATGATACCACAAATTTACCGGCGGCTTTGCATTCGGATTATCTGGATATTTATCACCTAAAACCTTTTGTTACACCGGGCGGAGTTGAATTTGCTGGGCATAACCTTGATATGGGAAAAGTAACACAGGATCTATTCATTGTCGCAGGGACTACAGATCATATTACCCCGTGGAAAGCTTGTTACCGGACTACTAAATTGATGGGTTCTGGTAATATTAAGTTTGTTTTGGCCAATTCTGGACATATCCAATCACTGATAAATCCACCAGGAAACCCTAAAGCCAGCTATTTTAACGCTGATAAAACACCCACAACCGCAGATGAATGGCTGGCCGGTGCAAACCGTCAAGAGGGAAGTTGGTGGCCAGAGTGGGTGGCATGGCTGCATGAGCGTTCTGGTGAAGAAAAAAAAGCACCGGTGAAGTTAGGACAAAAATCGTTTCCGCCTTTGCTTAAAGCTCCCGGTTCCTATGTATTCGAGTAACTGTAAAACAGGAAAACTGTAAGCAAATGTCAATTGGCGAAAAACGCTACCCAGAGATCAGATATCCGATCATCGGTGGTCATAAAATACGTACGGCGCGCTGGCTTGGTACTGGTGCGGATAATGTCAGGCCATTGTTATTTTTTAATGGAATCGGGGCCAATCTTGAATTGGCATCCCCTTTGGGCGAAGCCTTTACTCGCCGCGATATTGTCACGTTTGATGTGCCGGGAGTAGGGCGATCACCGGCGCCAATGCTACCTTATAGACCGTGGCAAATGGCTCGTCTGGCGCGCAAAATGATGGATCATTTTGGCTATGATAAAATGGACGTAATGGGGGTCAGTTGGGGCGGAGCCTTGGCGCAACAATTCGCATTTCAATATCAAAAACGAGTAGGGAAACTGGTGTTGGCTGCAACGTCTCCTGGTATGATCATGGTGCCTGGTAAGCTTTCTGCTTTATCCAAAATGACCAATCCCAGACGTTATATTGATCCAGATTATATGCGCAAAAACTTCGAAACATTATATGGAGATGAGACCGGCAAAGCTGACAAGCATATTCTGCAACTTATGCCGCCACATCCGCGCGGATATTTATATCAAATGCTGGCGTTTTCAGGTTGGTCGAGCCTGCCGTTTCTGCCGTTTCTAAAAACTCCAGTTTTAATTATGGCAGGGGATAAAGACAACATTGTACCATTGGCGAATGCTAAGTTATTGGGAATGGCGCTAAAACATTCAAAAGTATACGTTGTTAAGGGTGGTGGGCACTTGTTTATGGTCTCAAAGGCTAGAGAAATAGTACCTGTAATGCGTGATTTTTTTGACGAAGCTGACGCTTTTAGTAATCCAGAACATTTCCGAAGGTCTTGTTTTCCGAGCAAATCAAAAACATCTAATCCTAGTGCGAATTCATTTAGCGCAGATATGATGCGCCATTGATATCAAAGGTGGCCCCTGACGAAGACGGACAGGACCCTGATAATAAAAATGCCGTAAGGGCTGCAATTTCTTGCGGATCGGCAAAGCGACCCAATGGAATTTCAGCCATGGCGGCAGCGCGTGTTTTTGGGTCATCTGGGGCCATATCAGTATCAATCCAACCCGGAGCGATGGAATAGGCCGTTACATTATTTTTTGCTGCGCCTTTTGCAATGGTTTGGGTAAGTGCAATTAACGCAGCTTTGGACGCTGCATAGGCGGCAAAATCCATATGATCGCCGCGCTGTCCAGCACGGCTAGCAATATTCACAATCCTGCCGCCTGTATTTGCGCCAAAAGATGTTACGGCTCGGTGACATAAATCGGCTGGAGCCTGTAAATTTACTGCCATGGTGGTGTTCCAGCCAGATTGCCAATGATCGTCATCGTCGGAGAATGGAACCGAAATCGCAATTCCAGCATTATTGACCAGCGCATTTATATTTCCTGAAATGGTGACTGCTTTGTCCCATAGCTCATGGCCAGCGCCGGGCTTGGAGAGATCAACGCTAAAATTGCCGAGTACAGCAGTGCCCAGTTCGGTTTTCAATTGCGCCATAGCCGCGTGGTTTTGGCCATAATGCAAGATGAGCTTTGCACCATGTTCAGCGCATTTTCTGGCAATTGCCGCTCCAACACCCCTTGATGCTCCGGTGATTAGAACTGTGACCTGATCCATAGACATCATGGTAATGTCCTCCTTTGCTGTATTGTCCTATTAAATCCGTTTATATGGGTATTGCTCAAGCACTTAATCCGAGTACAGTGCAAAAAAAGCATATGTGGGGATTAGGGCTAGAATGGTTCAGGAAAAATTTGATTTGTCGGGTCGTATTGCGTTGGTAAATGGCGCGTCTAGGGGCATTGGCGAGGCGATTGCCTTGGGCTTGGCTGATGCTGGTGCCCATGTGATTTGCACTTCACGCAAATTAGAGAGTTGCCAAAAAGTTGCCGATAAAATCATTGCTAACGGTGGCAGTGCCGAAGCGCATATTTGCCATGCCGGAGATATGGCATCGATCTCAACCTTGCTCGAAGATATAAAATCCAAACACAAAAAACTTGATATTCTGGTCAATAATGGCGCCACCAACCCGTATTATGGGCCATCAGCCGAAACCCCGGAATGGGCATTTGATAAAACCATTGATGTAAATTTAAAGGGCCCGTTTTACTTGTGCGCCGGCGCGGTGCCATTAATGCGCGAAGCCGGCGGCGGCTCAATCATCAATGTTGCATCAATTAATGCCATTCAGCCAGGACAATGGCAGGGGATTTATTCGATCACCAAAGCGGCTTTAGTCTCGTTAAGTAATTCATTTGCTAAGGAATATGCCGCCGAAGGTATTCGTTGCAACTCGATCCTGCCCGGCTTTACCGATACCCAGATGACGGCAGTATTCAAAAAAGATAAAGAAACATTGGACAATTTGCTCAAAGGCAATGTTCCGATGAACCGCATGGCACAACCAGATGAAATGGTTGGAGCGGTGCTTTATCTGGCCTCTGATGCTTCTAGCTATACTACTGGCTCGCAAATTACCATTGACGGGGGTTATTTGCTTTGAGCGGGGAAAACTCCACCATTAGTGTGCGCAACGGCGAAGAGCTGGACGCAGTTAAAATCGGCAAATATCTGGCCGGCAAAATTGCCGGGCTGTCAGGTACGCCAAAGATTCGTCAATTTCCATCGGGCGCATCAAATCTCACCTATTTACTTGAATTTCCTGACCTAGCACTGGTATTGCGCCGTCCGCCGGGTGGCTCTAAGCCCAAATCTGGCCATGATATGGGCCGCGAGTTTCGTATTATGCAGGCATTAAATGGGCATTTTCCGGTGCCAGAATGTCTGCTTTATTCTGATGATGAGGATGTGGTCGGAGCACCCTTTTATGTGATGCAGCGCGTCGATGGCCTGTTAATTCAATCAGAAATTCCACCGCAACTTGGCTGGGGCGAAGCTGATGCTGCTAAATTATGCCGAACGTTTTTTGATTTGCTGGCAGATTTGCATAAATTAGATGTAGCCGAAGTAGGCCTGGCTGATTTTGGCAAGCCAGAGGGTTATGTCACCCGCCAGATAGAGGGTTGGGATCGTAGGTTTGATCGCTCGAAAACTCCAGATGTAGAAGATTTCGCCGATGTGCGAAAATGGCTTTTGAACCATATCCCGCCAGAAACTGGCCGTTGCTCAATTCTGCATGGCGATTTTCGTATCGACAATATGATTTTGGATGAGAAAAACCCATTTCAAGTGAATGCGGTGCTGGATTGGGAAATCGCAGCTTTGGGCGATCCATTGATGGATTTGGGCAATACTTTGGCCTATTGGACACAAAGCGATGATCCACCAGCGATGCGCATGTTGGCCAAACAACCAAGTTTTGCACCGGGCATGTTTAGCCGCCAACAAGCCTTGGATTATTATGCGGATAAAACCGGCATAAACTCCAGCAATTTTGTATTTTATTATGTCTATGGCATTTGGCGCCTCGCAGTTATTATTCAACAAATTTACTTTCGATTTTACCACGGGCAGAGCAAAAACGCCGCGTTTGCTGACTTTGCTGGCGGGGTGAATAGCCTTGGCAATTACTGCCGATTGGTTTTGGAACGGGACAGGATTTAACATGAGTGATTTAGAAGCTTTTCAACAACAAACCCGCGCGTGGCTGGAGGAAAACTGCCCCAAATCTATGCGCTCACCCATGCGCTCTGAGGCCGATGCCTGTTGGGGTGGACGCAACGCCAAATTTAGTAGTGACGACCAAAAAAACTGGTTGGATCGAATGGGGGCAAAGGGCTGGACAGCACCTGAATGGCCCAAAGAATATGGCGGCGGCGGATTAGACAAAGAGCAAGCTAAGATTCTAAAGCAAGAAATGGTGCGCATTAAAGCTCGACCACCATTGCAAAGCTTCGGGGTATGGATGTTAGGGCCAGCTTTGCTGAAATTTGGCTCCGAAGAACAAAAGAAACATTTTTTACCGCCGATTGTGCGCGGTGAAATCAGATGGTGTCAGGGCTATTCTGAACCCGGTGCTGGTTCTGATTTGGCTAGTTTGCAAACTAAATGCGAAGACAAGGGCGATCATTTCTTGATCAATGGCCAAAAAATTTGGACATCTTATGCCGATCAATCTGATTGGATTTTTTGTCTGGTGCGCACTGACCGAGAAGCCTCCAAACATTTAGGAATTTCATTTGTGTTGTTTGATATGGCTAGTTCCGGGGTAAGCACTAAACCCATTACCTTGATCTCTGGAAAGTCTCCGTTTTGTGAGACGTTTTTTGATGATGTAAAAGTCCCAAAGCAGCAATTAGTCGGCACGCTCAACAGGGGTTGGGATATTGCTAAATATTTACTGACCCATGAGCGCGAGATGATCGGCGCATCCGGTGGCTCGTCTTCTGGGACACGTAGTTTGGGTGAAATCGCAGTTACGGCTTTGGGTGCCAATGAAAATGGCGAATTGATTGATACGGCACTACGCAGCAAAATCGCTAGTGCTGAAATTGACGGCTGGGCATTTTTGTTGACCATGGAGCGGACGAAAGACGAAGCTAAGGCAGGACAGGGGGTCGGCGCACGCTCGTCAATGTTAAAATATTATGGCACCGAGCTAAATAAACGCCGCTTTGAGCTAATGATGGCCAGCAAAGGTCTGTCGGCTCTGGAGTGGGAAGGCGATGCCTCAAATGACGGGCAGTTGGCCCGCCAATGGTTACGCACCAAGGGAAATTCCATCGAAGGCGGCACTTCCGAAGTGCAGCTTAACATTATTTCTAAACGTATTCTGGGTCTTCCTGACCCCAAAATGGTCTGAGTTAACATGGCACTGATATATACCGAAGAACAAGAAATGCTGCGCGATGCGGCCAAGGGTTTTTTGAATGATGCGGCTCCAGTATCATCGTTTCGCGCTTTGCGTGATAGCGGTGATGCTCTTGGCTGGTCGCGCGAATTGTGGGGCCAAATGGCCCAAATGGGCTGGGCTGGAATTTTAGTCGAAGAACAGTATGGCGGGCTTGATTTTGGCCTTAATGGTGCGGCATTAATCTTGGAAGAAATGGGCCGAAACCTAACCGCCAGCCCATTTTTGGCCAGCTCGGTGATTGCCGCCACTGCGCTACGCGGGGCCAGTGACGACACCAAAGCCAATTGGCTGCCAAAACTGGCACAAGGCAAAGCAGTGATTGCCTTGGCGCTAGAAGAAGGTGTGAAACACGATCCATCTGCTACGTCTATGGTTGCGACAAAGTCCGGCAATGGCTATCGCTTAAACGGTGCCAAGTCTTATGTTTTTGAAGGAATTGAAGCCGATGGCCTGTTGGTTCTGGCCAGAACCGATGGCAGTAGTGGCGATGAAACCGGCCTTAGCCTGTTCATGCTTGATGCCAACGCTAAGGGGTTAAGCGCGGATGCGGTGAAACTATTGGATCAACGCAACTACGCTAATTTTACTTTTGATGATGTCGAGGTTTCCGGCGGCGATTTAATCGGCAAAGAGGGCGCGGGGCTATCCATGTTGGAGCCAGCATTAAACGCCGGGCGCATTGGCTTGTCGGCAGAAATGTTGGGCGCATCTTTGCAATGCTTTGAGACCACCACCGAATACCTAAAAGAGCGCAAGCAATTTGGCCAAGTCATTGGTTCGTTCCAAGGATTACAGCACCGCTCAGCGCATTTGTACTCGGAGCTGGAATTGGTGCGCTCAGCCGTCTTAAAAGCCGCGCAGGATTTTGAAAACACCCCTAAACATGCTGGAATGATCGCAAGTTTAGCTAAGGCTAAATCTGGTGAAGTCGCTATATTAGCCGCTAATGAAGGTGTGCAAATGTTGGGCGGTATCGGCATGACTGACGAGCTGGATATGGGACTTTATATGAAGCGCATCCGCGCCGCGCAAGAATTATTGGGTGACTATTCTTTTCACGCCAATAGATTTGCTAAATTAAGAGGGTTTTGACCATGGATTTAGGTGTAACCAAAAAAGTTGAGCCGCTAATACAAAAAGTGCGGCACATGATCCGCAATGAGATCATGCCGCTTGAAGAAGAGTATTTTTCCGAAGTCGGTAAAGCTGCAGGCGGCGAGCGATTTGCTTTTACTGCCCGACAAACCGAAATTCTCGAAAGCTTAAAGGCCCAAGCGAAAGAACAAGGTTTGTGGAATTTTTGGCTAACGGATTCGGAGCATGGTTTTGGTCTCAACACAGTCGAATACGCATTTCTGGCCGAAGAAACCGGCTGGAGTCATTTGGCTCCAGAGGTGTTTAATTGTGCCGCACCTGATACTGGAAATATGGAAGTTTTGGAGCGTTATGGCACGGACGCACAAAAGCAAGAATACTTGCTGCCATTGCTAGAAGGTAAAATTCGCTCGGCCTATGTGATGACAGAGCCAGACGTGGCTTCGTCCGATGCTACCAATATTGCCATGCCAGCAGTGCTTGAGGGTGGGCAATGGGTATTAAACGGCGAAAAACATTGGGCCTCAGGGGCCGGAGACCCTAGGTGCAGCATCTATATTGTGATGGTAAAAACTGATCCAGATGCCCAGCGTCATGCCCAACATGCGATGATTTTGGTGCCGGCGAATACGCCGGGGTTAGAGATCATTCGCCCGATGACTATTTTTGGCGGCGATGATGCCCCTCATGGTCATATGCACCTTCGCTTTACTAATGTCCGCGTACCAGAAGAAAACATAATTTTGGGCCGGGGCCGTGGTTTTGAAGTGGCACAAGGGCGTTTGGGGCCGGGGCGTATTCACCATTGCATGCGCGCCATTGGTCAAGCTGAGCGAGCTTTGGAGCAATTATGCAAGCGTTCGGTTTCGCGCGAAGCTTTCGGGCGACCTTTGGCAAAATTGGGTGCCAATTATGATATTATTGCCAATTGTCGCATTGAGATCGAAAGCGCCAGATTATTGTGCCTAAAAGCCGCTTGGATGATGGACACGCAAGGGGTCAAGGCGGCGCAAACTTATATTTCGATGATTAAAGTAGCGGCGCCTTCGATGGCATTGGGTGTGCTGGACGAAGCAATTCAAATGCACGGCGGACTTGGGGTGTCGCAAGACACGCCATTGGCCACTATGTGGACGGGCTTGCGCACCTTACGTTTTGCCGATGGCCCGGATGCAGTTCACCGTATGCAAGTGGCGCGCTCTGAGTTACGCCAATACCTGAATACGAAAGTGTAATCAAATATGATGATAAAGAACCTGTTTGATATATCTGGCAAAACCGCCCTCATTACTGGTGGCGCTAGCGGCATTGGCTTGATGGCAAGCCGGGCGTTGGCCGAGGCTGGGTGCAAGGTGTTTATCGCTTCTCGCAAGGGCGAGGTTTGCGTGCAAGCCGCGGCTAATATCAATGCCGAACTTGGCGAAAACCGTGTCGAGGGCATGAAGGGGGATTTGTCGTCAGAGGACGGCGTGGCAGATTTGGTTGCGCAAATTCAATCTCGTACCGATCGATTAGACATTTTGATGAACAATGCCGGGGCTACGTGGGGTGCGTTCTTGGGCGAATTTCCCTGGAAAGCGTGGGACAAAATCATGGCGGTTAATGTTACTGGCGTTTTTGGCCTAACGCAAAGCCTGTTACCATTGTTAGAGGCTGCGGCCAATGCGGACGATCCGGCGCGTATCGTAAATCTTGGGTCATTTGTCGGCACCCGTGCGGTGGGAAATAATGCTTATTCTTATGCGGCATCTAAGGCGGCGGTACATCATATGACCAAAATTTTGGCCAATGAATTGGGCGCAAAGCAAATCACCGTAAATGCGATTGCGCCGGGGCCGTTTCCGTCTCGAATGATGGCGTTTGTTACCGAAGATGAGAAATTGTCGGATATGATGCGGGCCGAAGTTCCATTGGGTCGGTTGGGCCGGGGCGAGGATGTGGCCGGGGCAATGATATTTTTATGTTCAAAAGCCGGATCATACGTGTCGGGCGCAATTTTGCCGCTCGATGGTGGCATGGCAGCAAAACCATAATAAAGGAGAGAAGAAAATGGCAAAAGTAAGCACGCAAGAATTACTGGCTGCTGGGGGCACTGATTTAGGCACTTCGGATTGGTTATTGGTGGATCAGGAGCGTATCAATCAGTTCGCGGATGTTACCTTGGATCATCAATTTATCCACATTGATCCGGTAGCAGCTGCAAAAACTCCATTTGGCGGCACAGTTGCTCATGGCTTTCTTAGCCTGTCTTTGCTGCCGCATTTGATGAAAGACCTTACCTTGGTGCCGGACAATGTGGTGATGGGGGTCAATTATGGCTTTAATTCTTTGCGGTTTTTATCGCCGGTTCCGGTGAATTCCAAGGTGCGCGCCAATGTTAGCGTCAAAGAAGTGGTTGAGAAAAACCCCGGACAATATCTGATCACTTATACGGTGGCATTAGAAATCGAAGGTACAAGCAAACCGGCTTTGGTCGCCGAATGGTTGACCATGGTCTTTACAGGATAGGGTAAAAAATTATGCAAATTTCATTTGAAAACCGGGTGGCAATTGTCACCGGAGCTGGAAATGGTCTGGGTCGCGCTCATGCTCTGGATCTAGCAAAACGCGGTGCCAAAGTCGTGGTAAACGATTTGGGCGGAGCCAGAGATGGCGAGGGCGCATCAATCTCTGCGGCGCAAGTGGTCGCCGATGAGATCAATGCGGCTGGCGGCGAAGCCATTGCCAATGGCGCCAATGTCACCAAAATGGACGAAGTGCAAGCTATGGTTGATGATGCCATGGCGCGCTGGGGCCGGGTTGATATTTTGGTCAATAATGCCGGAATTTTGCGCGATAAAACTTTTATCAAGATGGATCTTGCCGACTTTGCTATGGTGGTGGACGTACATCTGATGGGATCGGTAAATTGCACCAAGGCGGTGTGGCCTATCATGAAAGAAGCTGGATATGGCCGCATTGCCATGACTACTTCTTCATCGGGCTTATATGGTAATTTTGGTCAAAGCAATTATGGCGCCGCCAAATTAGGTCTGGTTGGTTTTATGAACACGCTTTATCTCGAAGGCGCTAAATATGATATTCGCATCAATGCGCTGGCTCCGGTTGCCGCAACCCGGATGACTGAAGATCTGATGCCAGAGCAGGTTTTATCAGTATTAACTCCAGAATCGGTTACTGCCGGATTGGTATTTCTGGTCAGTGAAGATGGCCCGAACCGCACGATCTTGGCCGCTGGTGCTGGTGGGTATGCCAAGGCAATGATTATGGAAACCCAAGGAATTTATTTGGATGATGCCGAACAATCTGCAGAAAATGTAGCTAAAAACTGGGACAAAATTATCGACCCAACCGGCGCTGAAGAATACACCACCGGCTCTAGTCAATCGATCAAGTTTTTAGGCAAAGCCGCGGCCGCAAAAGGGATAGACCTAAACCGATGAAAGCGATAATTTGTAAGGAGTTCACCAGTTTCAAAGATTTGCAACTGGCGGAGATGCCGGATCCAATTGCCAAGCCGGGCCATGTGGTGATTGATGTTAAAGCTGCAGGATTAAATTTTCCGGATCTTTTGTTGATTGCCGGAAAATACCAAATGAAACCGCCGCTTCCCTTTGTGCCGGGATCTGAATGTTCAGGAATTATTTCTGCGATTGGTGAGGGTGTTGAGAACTGGCAAATCGGCGATCGAGTGATTGCCTATACCATGTTGGGGGGCATGGCAGAAAAGGTTTTGGTGCCGTCCACAAATTTGATCCCGTTGCCAGATGCAATGCCATTTGCCAATGGCGCTGGTTTAACCACTACTTATGCCACTAGCCATTATGCGCTAAAACAGCGGGCCAATCTGCAAGCTGGCGAAACCGTTTTGGTATTAGGCGCCGCTGGCGGCGTTGGTTTGGCGGCGGTAGAACTGGCCAAGGCCGCAGGTGCCAAAGTGATAGCGGCGGCTAGTACCGACGAAAAGCTGGCTTTGACCAAGGCGCACGGCGCCGATGAGTTGATTAATTATTCTACTGAAAACCTAAAAGACCGAATTAAAGAACTAACGGATGGTAAGGGCGTGGACGTGATCTATGACCCTGTTGGTGGTGATCTGGCAGAGCCGGCGTTTCGCTCTATGGCATTTAATGGCCGGTATTTGGTAGTTGGCTTTGCTGCTGGTGATATTCCAAGTATTCCCTTGAATTTACCATTGCTAAAAACCGCCAGCATCATCGGAGTGTTTTGGGGAGCATGGGCGATGCGTGATCCAAAAGGCCATGCCAGCAATATGCGTGAATTGATCGAAATGTTTGAAAATGGGAAAATCAAAGTTACGGTTTCTCATGAAATTCCATTTGCAGATTTTTCGCAAGGCTTTGCCGATTTGGCCGAGCGCCGGGCGCAGGGTAAATTAGTGTTGGTTCCTTAAGCCATTTTTTGTATGGTACTCAATTGCAATAAGGACTTTTGTCATAATTTTGACGAAGTGTTGGGCGATTGCGGCATTTAATGTGGCGCAGAATTGAGTGAACGTAGAGAGAACCATGAAGCTTCAAACTTTTTTGAAATGGGCCAGAAGATTATTTACCGCAGGGCTTGTTAGTGCTGTGGCGATGGCTTTGGCCATTGGCATTTTTCTGTTTGGTATTTCAAGGGATTTGCCCAATTTAGAAGCTTTGGCAGAGTATGAACCGCCGGTGATGAGTCGGGTTCATGCTGGCGATGGGACTTTGATTGCAGAATATGCGCGCCAACACCGGGTATTTGTACCTATTGCCGCAATTCCTGATCGGGTGATTGCGGCATTTGTTTCAGCGGAAGATAAGACTTTTTACCAACACAAGGGGGTGGATTGGAAAGGTGTTTTGCGGGCGACATTGGTCAACATAAAAAATAAAATTCAAGGGCGAAGATTAGAAGGCGCATCGACCTTAACCCAACAGGTTGCAGAAAACTTTTTAGTGGATACAGAACAAGACTACGCCCAGAAAATACGCAAAATGATTGTGGCAACCAGAATAGAGAAAGTTTTCTCCAAAGATCATATTTTGGAATTGTACTTAAACGAGATTTATCTTGGTAATCGTGCTTATGGGGTTGCGGCGGCAGCGCTGAATTATTTTGGTAAATCTCTGGATGAGTTAAGCTTGTCAGAGACGGCATTTTTAGCTGCTTTGCCTAAAGGCCCAGCCAATTATCATCCGATCCGCAGAAAAGACCGGGCTACGGCGCGGCGAAACTGGGTGCTTGGGCGCATGGCTGCAAACGGCTATATTAGCGAGGAAGAAGCTAAAATTGCGCAAGCCGATGAACTGGTTTCGTCTGAACGATTGACTGGCGAGAGATTTGCTGCCGCGGCTTATTTTGTCGAAGCTATTCGCCGGCAGGTATTTTCGCTTTATGGCGAAGATCAGTTGTATGATGGCGGGCTTTCGATACGCACCACATTAGATACTCATTTACAACAAATTGCGCGCACCGCTTTGCGTGATGGATTGGAAGAATATGATAGGCGTCATGGTTGGCGTGGGCCTTTGGCGGCGCAAAAAACCGCAGAGGGAGAAGATATTGCTCTTAGCAAAATGAAGCGGCCTGCGGGGGTTGATCCGAGTTGGGAATTAGCAAAAGTGGTTTCTGTTGATGAAAAAAACGCCAAAATTATCTTGAGCGATGGCATAAACGGTGAAATATCGCTGGATGAACTGCACTGGGCGCGCCAGCAATTACCATTGGCAAAATTGGGGCCAAAGATTGAGGTTGCAAGTGACGTATTAGCAAAAGATAATCTCATACTTGTGGAGCGTTTAAGTGATGAGGGAACTAAGTTTGCTCTGCGGCAAGTTCCAAAAATTAACGGCGCAATTATAGCAATGGATCCGCACACGGGTCGAGTGTTAGCGATGGTCGGCGGTTATAGTCATCGGCTAAGTGAGTTTAACCGTGCAATGCAGGCGCGCCGGCAAATCGGTTCAGCATTTAAGCCATTCGTTTATTCAGCAGCATTGGAATTAGGCTATACGCCAGTTAGCTTGATTTTGGATGCGCCATTTATTGCTGATGGCGGGGCGCAAACGAGATTTTATAAACCTCAAAATTATGAATCTGGACAATTTTACGGTCTTTCAACTTTGCGGCTCGGAGTTGAAAAATCTCGTAATGTGATGACAGTTCGGCTCGCTCAGGAAATCGGTATGAAGCCGATCGTTGAAATTGGGAAACGGGTAGGGCTGTATGATGAATTATCGCCAGTGCTGGCAATGTCACTTGGTGCCGGGGAGACTACTTTATGGAGGCTTGTTGGGGCTTATGCATCTTTGGTCAATGGCGGAAAATTAGTGGAACCTACAATTTTAGATCGAGTTCAGGATCGAAGTGGTAAAACTATTTTGAAACATGACTTAAGGGATTGCCCGGGGTGTGTCATTACTGCTGATGATATAGCGGCGAGTGAAATGTTGGTGGAGCCAAAATTGCCCGATGCGCGCCCGCAAGTCCTTGATCCAGTTACTGCCTATCAGATGGTTTCAATTCTCGAAGGGGCAGTGCAGCGTGGCACCGGAGTTCGTTTGCGTTCTTTGGGTAAAACTATGGGTGGAAAAACCGGGACAACCAATGAAATGAAGGATGCCTGGTTTATGGGGTTTTCACCTGATTTAGTTGTTGGGGTTTATACGGGTTTTGACACTCCATCCACTTTGGGAAAAGGCGAAGCTGGAAGCCGGGTTGCTTTGCCCATTTTTAAGAGGTTTATGGAAAAGGCGCTGGAAAATGTTTCTAATGCACCATTTAGAATTCCCGATGGAGTGAGTTTGGTTTGGGTTGATGCCAAAACTGGTGAGATTGCCCGGCCAGATGCTCCCGGCGCTATTTTGGAAGCGTTTCGCCCCGGTACTGAACCAACTAGAGCGGATATGGGGGTTCGCCTATCAATTGGCGGTCGTGATTTAAGACGAGTTCCTGTTGCTGGGGAGCAGCCAGAAGAAGATCTGAGTGATGGCGAAGAATTGTTGGACGGTGTCTATTAGAGTTCAAACTTATTTTGATAATGTCAGGGAACGAAGTTAAATAGCGAGTGTCTCTACTATTGTTATCATGCCGGCAATGAAAAGGGGGCCGAAGCCCCCTTTAGTAATCTTTTTATCTGTCTTGATTATCTTTTGCGTACGATCTGATAGCCCGAACGAAACAAATATTTTAGCGGCGCACTGATCATATGTACCAGACGAGTGAACGGGAAGAGAAGGAAGATCGTTAAGCCTAAGAAAATATGCAACTTAAAGATTAATGCCTCTTCCATAATGAAATCAGCAGCACCACCACGCAAAGTCACGATATGTTGCGCCCACTCGGCCAAAGCTATCATTGAGGAGCCATCAAGGTGCTTGGCGCTTACTGGAATAGTCAACATGCCTAGAATTAACTGCACAAACAAAATCAGTAGTATTGCCATGTCCATAAATTTGGTAGTGGCTCGCACCCGATCTTGGGTAGTACGTCGCCAGATCAGAATTGACATGCCGACAAAGGCCATAGAACCAAAAATGCCGCCTGCAGTCATCGCCAATATCTGTTTCTGACCAGCAGTAATAAATGGCTCATAAACCCAATGCGGGGTTAAAAGGCCAACAAAATGCCCCACAAACAACAGTAGAATGCCGACATGGAATAAGTTGTTGCCCAGACGTAGGCCTTTGGAATGTAACAACTGACTGCTATCAGCCTTCCACGAATATGGGTTTTGATCATATCGCAGAATTGAGCCAATAATCATGGTAACGATGGCAATATAAGGATAAATGCCAAACAAAAATGTATTCACATATTCGGCCATTAAATGCCTCCTTGTCTTGGGGCTGTAATTGGGTTTTCTCCTGGTGGGCAAGTGCCACATTCAGGGGCACCGCCAAAAGCTTCCGGCTCTTCCCACTGCTTGTCTAACTCGTCCAAAGTTTTGATCTCCGGCAAAGCGGCATCAGCGGCCTTTTGGATGTCTGAGGGGCGAAGTTTCGCTCCAGACAAAGCCGCAATTGCTACAAATATAGATGCATAACCGGATTTCTGACGTTTTAGTTTTTCACCAATAGTGGCAATAACCGGAGCAGCTTGCTCCAATAATTCCAAACCTTCATCGGCATCACTAATTGAGATGAATTCAAGCATTAGCGGCAGATAATCCGGTAATTCACCCGTACCTATTTCAAGGCCTTTGGTTTTATATTTATCTGCCAAGTCAATCATCGCCTGACCACGAAACCGGCTTTCACCGTGAACATGTTCAAACAAATGCAGGCAATGCGCTCGCCCCCGGTCAAACAGCTCAACATAGGTTTCTTGTATCGTCATTAAATCATTTGTAGCCAGTTCATCCATGAAAGCCGTTACGTTTTTAAGTACTTTGCCTTTGAGAAGTTTCTCATCAACCAAAACTTGTTTTAACTCACCCATGTGAGCGACCCATTCGGGTTGTGGGTAGGATAAAAGATGTGATAAAACTCGAAAGCTTCTCATGATGTTTTCTCCGAAGATTTACGCGGCTTGCCGCTCATCGTATTGGCGTGGGTTTGAGTGCCAAATAAATTGACTTTGCCACTGTCCCCTTCATTACCAAATGAAAATCCACACTCGGAGCGCGCCGCAAAGGCTATATCGGCATCAAATGGCCCATCACCAGCATATTCACGATGATTGGTCGGGATCACAAAGCGATCTTCATAATTGGCGATCGCCATCAACTGGTACATGTCGTCCAACTCGTCTTTAGTCATGCCAACTTGTTCCAGAATTTTAGCGTTTTCCACCCCATCCACAGTTTTACCGCGCATATAATTACGCATGGCCATCATCCGCTGTAATGCACTGATTATTGGCTCTTCATCGCCGGCGGTTAGCATGTTGGCTAGATATTTGTTCGGGATCCGCAGCGATCGAACATCTGGCAAAACTCCATCCATTTCCAAGTGTCCAGCATGCGCCGCTGATTGCACTGGCGATAGCGGTGGAACATACCAAACCATTGGCAAGGTGCGATATTCTGGGTGTAACGGGAAGGCAATTTTCCAATCCATTGCCATCTTGTATACTGGTGAGTTCTGTGCGCCTTCGATCCAACTTTGTGGCACACCATCAGCCAAGGCCCGTTCAATCACCTCTGGGTCATGAGGATCAAGGAATAAATCGCACTGGCTTTGATAAAGATCAGTTTCTTCCTTAGCCGATGCTGCTTCTTCGATCTTGTCCGAATCATAGAGCAAAACGCCTAAGTAACGGATACGTCCCACACAAGTTTCCGAACAAACTGTTGGCTCGCCAGCTTCGATACGAGGATAGCAGAATGTACATTTTTCTGATTTTCCAGACTGCCAGTTAAAGTAAATTTTCTTATATGGGCAACCAGATACACACATGCGCCAGCCTCGGCATTTGTCTTGATCAATCAAGACAATACCGTCTTCCTCGCGTTTATAGATCGCGCCCGATGGACAAGAAGCCACACACGACGGATTTAGGCAATGCTCACATAAACGCGGCAAATACATCATAAATGTATTTTCAAACTCGCCGTAAATATCTTTTTGAATTTGGTCGAAATTATAGTCCTTGGAGCGTTTTTCAAACTCACCGCCCAAAATTTCTTCCCAATTGACGCCCCAATCCGGTTTTTCCTTAAATTTGCCGGTAATTGCTGACTTCATCCGTGCAGTTGGAACCGTTTCGCTTTCTTTGGCGGTTTTTAAGTGATCATATTCATAAGTAAACGGCTCATAATAATCATCAATAAGTGGCAGGTCTGGATTAGCAAAAATATTGCTCAAAACGCCGAGCTTGCCACCAATTTTTGGCTGTAATTTGCCGGACTTGGTTAATTCCCAGCCACCTTTCCATTCTGACTGATCTTCCCAGTTGCGAGGATAACCAACGCCGGGCTTGCTCTCCACATTATTAAACCATGCGTATTCAACCCCGCCCCGGCTCGTCCACACGTTTTTACAGGTGATCGAGCAGGTGTGGCAGCCAATACATTTATCCAAGTTTAGAACCATGCCGATTTGGGCGCGAATAGTCATTGGGCTGCCTCCTCATTCTTAGGCATATTGATCGGTTGGCCTTCGGTATAAGATTCTTCCATCCAAGCCACAGTGTTGGTTTTCCGCAAAATCACAAATTCATCGCGATTGGAGCCGACAGTTCCATAATAATTAAAGCCCCATGAAAGTTGAGCATATCCACCGATCATGTGCGTTGGTTTGACCACTGCTTTGGTCACCGAATTATGGATGCCACCGCGTTTTCCGGTAATGCGACTACCGGGGGTGTTCATGGTTTTTTCCTGAGCATGATACATCATGCACATGCCCTCTGGTACACGCTGGCTAACTACGGCTCGTGCGGTGATCGCGCCATTGACGTTGTAAAGTTCGATCCAGTCATTGTCCTCAATATCTACCTTTTTGGCATCAACTTCAGAAAGCCAGACCACTGGCCCACCCCTGTTCATGGTCAACATCAGCAAGTTATCTGAATAAGTAGAGTGAATACCCCATTTTTGGTGTGGAGTGATCCAGTTCAAAGCAATTTGCTTGCAATCGCCGCCGCGTTCTTTGACTGTATTAGTGATGGTTTTAGTAGAAATTGGCGGTTTATAGACACAAAGTCCCTCGCCAAAGTCACGCATCCATTCATGGTCTTGGTAGAAATGCTGGCGTCCGGTTAAAGTGCGCCACGGTATTAGTTCATGCACATTGGTATAACAGGCGTTATAGCTGACATGTTCGTCTTCTAGACCTGACCAGGTAGGTGAAGAAATGATCTTGCGCGGCTGTGCCTGCACATCGCGAAAGCGGATTTTTTCATCTTCTTTGGGACGGGCCAAGTGCGTATGGTCGCGGCCAGTAATTGTTGATAGGGATTCCCATGCCTTAACCGCGACCTGACCATTGGTTTCAGGTGCTAATGATAGAATTACTTCGGTAGCATCAACATCACTTTCGATCTTAGGTTGACCCTTTGAAACACCTTCTTCGCGGACGGTTTTATTTAGCTTGGCCAGCAAGTCTACCTCGTCCTCTGTGTTCCAATTTACGCCTTTGCCACCATTGCCAAGTTTCGCCAATAATGGGCCAAGCGAGGTGAATTTCTTATACAGATTTGGATAGTCGCGCTCAACCTCAACAAGGTTTGGCATGGACTTACCTGGAACCGGCTCGCATTCACCTTTTTTCCAGTCCTTGACGCCCAGCGCCTGACCTAACTCACCAGGGGTATCATGCAAAATAGGCACAGTTACCAAATCGGTTTCAATGCCAAGGTGCCCATCGCAAAGTTCAGAAAACTTAGCGGCCAGTCCTTTGAAAATATCCCAGTCCGAGCGGCTTTCCCATGCTGGATCAACGGCGCGGCTAAGTGGGTGAATAAACGGGTGCATATCAGAAGTGTTTAGATCGTTTTTTTCATACCAAGTGGCGGTAGGAAGCACGATGTCTGAATAAACAGCAGTAGTGGACATTCTAAAGTCCAATGTCACCACCAGATCAAGTTTTCCTTCTGGGGCCGGTTCATGCCATATTACTTCTGATGGTTTCTCAGCTCCCATCTCTTCGAGATCATCGCTCATCATGCCATTTTGTGCGCCAAGTAAATGCCGCAACATATATTCATGACCCTTACCTGATGATCCTAAAATGTTGGAGCGCCAGACAAATAGATTGCGGGGGAAATTGTCCGCACGATCTGGATCTTCTGCGGCAAATTGCAAATCCCCGGATTTTAAGTTTGTTACCACATAATCCTTAGTTGATTGACCGACGGCTTTGGCCTTCGCCGCCAAGCCAAGTGGGTTTTCATCCAATTGCGGAGCCGATGGTAACCAGCCCATACGCTCCGAGCGTACATTGCAATCGATCAGAGAATGGTTTTGCCACTTTTTAGCATTGGCCAATGGTGAAAGAATTTCATCTACGCCTAATTTTTCATAGCGCCACTGATTAGAATGACTATAGAAAAACGAAGTTGAATTCATCTGGCGCGGTGGACGGTTCCAATCGAGTCCGAACGCCAATGGCAACCAGCCAGTTTGCGGGCGCAGTTTTTCCTGTCCCACATAATGGGCCCAACCACCGCCAGATTTGCCGATACAGCCACACATCATCAACAGGTTCATAATCCCGCGATAGGTCATATCCATATGATACCAGTGATTAATCGCAGCTCCCAAAATCACCATGCTTCTGCCCCGGGTTTTATCGGCATTGTCAGCAAATTCACGAGCGACTTGAATGATTTTATCAGCAGACACGCCAGTGATAATCTCTGCCCATTTCGGTGTATATGGGCCATCATCAGCAAAGTCTTTGGCGGTATTTTCGCCGCCAAGGCCGCGATCAATGCCATAATTAGCCGCCATCAAATCATAGACAGTTGCAACAAAAGCTTCGGTTTTTCCTTTGATGGTAACTTTGCGCACCGGTAGTTTACGAACCTGTATGCTTTCGTGGTCGGTATGCGCAAAAATTTTGCTTTCATGTTGTTGATTGCCAAAATACGGGAAAGCCACATCTAAAACTTCATCTGGATTATCGATATTGCTCAAATTAGGCCAGATATCTTCGCCACTAGCATTGTCTTTGGCTTCTAAGTTCCACTTACCCTTTTCACCCCATCTAGAACCAATGGTTCCATTGGGCACCCGGTGACTGTTTGAGCGCTCATCAAAGATCACTGATTTCCATTCGGCATTGTTTTTGACGTTAAGTTCGCCGTCAAAATCAGAAGCGCGTAAATTGCGGGTGGGAACGTAAGTATCCCCTTGTTTTTCCAATAACACCTGCATCGGCATGTCGGAATAATTACGCACATAGTCGGTAAAATACTCTGACTTTCCAGCCAAATGATATTCTTTGAACACCACATGACCCATGGCCATTGCCATCGCCGCATCGGTTCCTTGGCGCGGGTTTAGCCAAATGTCCGTTAGCTTTGCAACTTCGGAATAATCCGGCGTTACCGATACGGTCTTGGTGCCCTTATAACGCACTTCGGTAAAGAAATGGGCATCAGGAGTACGAGTTTGCGGAACATTGGAACCCCACGCAATAATGTAGGAAGAATTATACCAATCGGCACTTTCAGGCACATCTGTTTGCTCGCCCCAAGTTTGTGGGCTTGATGGTGGAAGATCGCAATACCAGTCATAAAAACTAAGGCAAACCCCGCCCATCAAAGATAAATACCTAGATCCCGCAGCATAAGAGACCATCGACATTGCCGGGATCGGTGAAAACCCAAATACCCGGTCCGGGCCGTAAGTTTTTGTAGTGTAGATATTAGCCGCTGCCGTGATCTCGTTGACCTCGTCCCAATTAGCCCGAACAAACCCGCCAAGGCCGCGCATTTTTTTATAATTATTGGCCTTTGCAGGGTCTGAAACAATACTTCCCCACGCCAATACCGGATCACCCAATTCTGATTTGGCGGCGCGATAAGCCTGCAGTAACCTTGAACGGATTAACGGGAACTTTAGCCGAGCTGCGGAGTACAAATACCAAGAATAACTGGCCCCGCGCGAACATCCCCTAGGTTCATGATTGGGCAAGTCAGGGCGAGTGCGTGGATAGTCAGTTTGCTGAGTTTCCCAAGTTACCAATCCATTTTTAACATAAATCTTCCAACTGCAAGAACCGGTACAGTTCACGCCGTGGGTTGAGCGCACGATTTTGTCATGGGCCCAACGTCCACGATAGGCTTTTTCCCAATCACGGTTTTCAGCAGTAGTAATGCCGTGTCCATTGGAAAAAGTGCCTTTTACTTTTGAGAAATAGGTCAAGCGATCAATAAAATTGCTCATAGATTTTCGTCCTTAACTTAGAAAGTCAAATGGGTAAGAATATTTACGGGTTTTTCACATAAGCGTCTTTGCGCAAATAGAACCACCAGTTGATAATGATGCACAGCACATAAAATGCGGCAAAGCCGTACAATGCGTATTCTGGTGTGGTGGCTTTAATTTGTTCGCCAAACACTTTTGGAATGATGAAAGCGCCATAAGCAGCTACAGCAGAAGTCCAGCCTAATACCGGCCCTGCCTGCTCTTTGTTGAATACTCCAGCGATAGTTTTAAATGTGGAACCATTGCCAATACCAGTCGCGGCGAACAGAATTAAAAATAGGATTAAAAATGGTACAAAATAATCCTGCGGTGTCGCCGAAGCGTAAGCCTGCTTCATGAAATAGGCGACGCCAAGTGCGGAAATTACCATAATCACAGAAATGATTTGTGTGACTTTGGCACCGCCCAATTTATCTGCGATAATCCCGCCCACAGGACGTATTAGAGCGCCGATAAATGGCCCAGTCCATGCAAACATCAATGCCGAAGGCCCATCAGGGTTGGCGATGTTATGCACCATCACCCCATCAACCTCTACATGCGAAAAGCCAAAAATCACCTTGATCGCTAATCCAAACGCCACAGCATAACCAATGAATGAACCAAAGGTCATGGTATAGATAATGGTCATCGCCCATGTGTGCTTATTGTTAAAAATTTTATATTGATGTTTTAGGCTTTGGCCGATGCTGCCGGGGATCATCCGCAAGGCACCAACAGTAAGAGCAATCACAATTGGGATTACAATCCATTTTGAAACCATCATGCCGGAGCCGCCGACATTAGCAGGTAACATCAGCCACAATCCAAATGTCGCGGTCGCCAAGCCAATTAACAACATGCCGATAATTTTAGCAAAAGCACCAAACGGTCCTTTGACATTGGGGGAAACGTGAGATGCTTTGATGTTATTCATGCCAAACCAAGTCGCGATTACTACCGGGATTAAGATGGCAACCCAGATAAATCCGGCATTTTGCAGATAGGTTTCTGTGCCGGCAGGAATTTTACCGATCAAGGTGCCGGATGTAGTTTTTAGTGTCAGAGCGGTGCCACCAAACATGCCAATTGTCATCACCAGCGGTATCAATACTTGCATGGTAGTAACGCCAAAATTACCCAACCCGGCATTCATGCCCAGCGAATACCCTTGTACTTTTTTGGGAAAGAAGAAGGAAATGTTGGACATGGAAGAAGCGAAATTCCCGCCGCCGAAGCCAGACAGTAAAGCCATGACCTGAAATTTCCATAACGGCGTGTTCGGATCTTGCAATAGATATCCGGTGCCCAATGCTGGCAAAATCAATAGCGCCGTGGTCAAAAAGATGGTGTTGCGACCACCGGCCATACGGATGAAAAAGGTCGAGGGGATGCGCAACGTCGCCCCGGTAAGTCCGGCAATTGCCGCCAAAGTGAACAATTCAGAGGTTGTAAAGTCAAATCCTAAATTGATCATCTGTACGGTTATAATGCCCCAATAAAGCCAAACCGCAAAACCACACAAAAGCGCAGGAATGGAAATCCATAAGTTCCGGTTAGCAATGGCCTTACCGGAGGCTTCCCATTCAGCTTCGTCTTCCGGGTTCCACTTTTCTAGATCTTTTGCCATTTTTCAGACTCCTCTATTTTACAAACTACGCTATTGCGAGCGAGTACCGTGCAAGTCTTCCATTTCTGGAAGGTCGCGCGGGCCGTGTTGTTCTGGATGTTTAGCTTCTTCCAGCCTTTGGATTGCAAAGTGCATCCAAGCCAGTGCTATACCGATCAAAACAGTCAGCAGCATAAAGCAACTGGTCCAAACTCCGATCAAATCGTTCATGACCCCAAAGGCGATTGGCAAGAAAAACCCGCCCAAGCCGCCAATTAAACCAACGATCCCGCCAACGGCCCCCACATGGTTCGGGTAATAAACTGGAATATGTTTGTATACGGCAGCTTTGCCCAGCGACATGAAGAAGCCAAGCACAATTGTGATTGATACAAACAACCAAAGTGGGATGGTCAAGTTAAACTGTATCGGCCCATCAATACCGGCAACTGTGTAATCAGTAGACGGGTAAGAGAGGAAAAATGTGGAGACAAAAGCTACTCCAAAAGTCCAATACATTACTTTACGGGCGCCGATTTTATCAGACATCCAGCCGCCTAATGCCCGGAAAATAGAACCTGGCAGGGCATAAACAGCAGCCAGCAAGCCCGCTGTTGCCAATGGTAGATCATAGGCTCCGACATAATATCTGGGCAACCAAAGCGCCAATGCGACATAGCCGCCGAACACAAAGAAATAATAAAGCGAGAACCGCCAAACCTGCATATGCTTTAAAGGAGCTAATTGTTTGATAAAGCTTTCATGTTTAATCCCACGCTCACGACGATCACGGTGTACGGGATCATCCTTGGTAAACACGAAAAATAAAACCGAGGTCATAGCAATGATAGCTGCGTAAACCAGCGCTACATTTTGCCAGGCCCCACCAACTGCAACCAGTAAAATCGGTGCGCCAAAATTGGTGATCGCAGCACCAACATTGCCCATGCCGAAAATGCCAAGTGCTGTGCCTTGTTGTTCTTTTGGGTACCATTTGGAGACATAGGTAACACCAACAGCAAAACTACCACCAGCTAAACCGACGCCTAAAGCGGCAACTAAAAACAACAAGTATGTGTCAGCAAAAGATAACAAGCCAACAGCAATCGCAGTTAACATCATCTGCGCAGCATAAACAATTCGACCTCCATATTGATCAGCCCAAATCCCTAAGAAAATTCGGCTTAGTGAGCCAGTTAAGATCGGCGTTGCTACCAAAACCCCGAACTGGGTATCGTTTAGACCCAACTCGGCTTTTATCTTAATCCCAATAATTGAAAAAATAGTCCACACTGCAAAGCAAACGGTAAAAGCCAATGTGGAAGAAGTCAGCGCCCAATTTTGCTGTCCTCTAGAAACGCTGCTAATATGTCCCATAGTTCTCTCCCAGAAGTCGTGTAAAACCAATGTAAGAATCAGTAATAACCCATGCTCAAGCATCGTTACTATTTTTGACCATCTGCAATTGATCCATATCAAAAGCTGAGAAATATGTTATCTACGATGAGTTCATGGTTGTTTTTGAAGGGGGCGCTTTAACATAATGGATATAAAAATTGCTCTGGAGCCAATAATTGTTTCCACATTGTTGCGTTTGGGGGATCTAACTCATCAGTTGCAATTGGAGCGCGGATGTACTGCTTTGTTTGTTGATAGCGAAGGCCAAATATTCAGCGAAGCATTAAAAGAGCAACAAAAGGAAACAGACAGGATTGCAAATGCCCTGTCCGAACAATGCAAAAATCCTGAAGTGGAAAACAGCATCGGTTCAAAAGCACTGCAGCAAATATTAAATATCCTGGCTGCAACTAAGGATTTAGCGCCACATCGCCAATATGTGGAAGATTTGAAGTTACCCTTTGGGCGCGCCGTCAATCACTACACTTATACAATCATGAGTCCAATTTTGAACGTGCAAGTTGATATTGCTTTGCGCACAGCTCCGATTGCAGCTACTGCATATTCTAACTTATTGCAATGGAAAGAACGGGTTGGTCGCGAACGTGCATGGGGTGTGCGCGGATTTTGCAGTCGTGTATTTAAGAACCGAGAATTTACCGAACGCATGCTGACGCTTCTTGAAGAACAAGCATCTTACAAACGAGCATTTTTGGCACTGGCAACCCCGGCCCAACAAGCCCTGCTTGATGAGGTAACCACCGGTTATATCATGGGGTTTGTTGATGATTTGCACGATATGCTTGCCAATGAGAGCCGAGCTGAAGAACTGCAAAACATTTCACCTAATACATGGTTTGAACTGCTGACCGGCAAAATTGAACGTCTGAAAATCGTTGAAGATACAATGGTAAAAGACCTGATCACTGCTCAGGACTTTTCTGACTCCACGATAAAGACAGTACAAATCTCCACCAGCCTTGAACAGCACATGTCGATTATTCGCTCTTTGCCAGCATTTTCTAAACTTAAAGAAAGCGAATTGTCATCCTTGCTGTCTCATGCCAGCGTTCAGGAATATGACAAAGGTAAATTACTATTTTTACAAGGAGAGCCGTTATCGCGCTATTATCTGGTGTTGTCCGGCTGGGTAAAGCTATTTAAGGGTAATGACGGTGGCGATGAAGCGGTTTTGCAAGTGCTAACTGCTGGTGATGGGATTATGGAAGCAGCAGTTTTGCTAAACATCCCATCAGTTGCTGGTGCGCAAGTAGTCGAAAAAACCACGCTATTATCACTACCGGCTCCGGTAGTTCGCCAAGTGCTGCAAGACAATAACGCCTTTGCACTGAACATGATTGGTAGCTTGTCATTACGCTCACAACATTTGATCCAACAAATAGAGCAATCACGTCTTCGTACCGCCAGCGAACGGGTTGGCTGGTATTTGCTAAAACTAGGCATAAAAGATAGCGGGAATGATTTATCTTCTATTCATCTACCGCTCGAAAAGTCGCTGATTGCATCTTATTTGGACATGACACCGGAGACATTTTCGCGAACATTAAAAAAATTCCGGGCGCAGGGATTTAGAATTGAAAACGACACCATAACTCAACCCCATCCTAAGGCTTTATGTAGTTACTGCGACGAAAGCCTAGCAAATGCTTGTATCTATAAAGAAGATCATGATTGCCCTGCCACCTATTTAGATAATATGGCAGAGTAATCGTAGGAGAAGCAATACCATGATCTGCTCCCGCTATTACATCGAAAATCAGGTGTTTAGTTTATGATATTGGACTTAGCGCCTATCGGTGCCTACAACATAAATTATCCGCAACTCTTACAAAACAGGCTAGCGAATTGTATCAGGACTTTCAAAAACAACTAGTTGAGGCTGTGCCAATCCCAGCGCTACTTATAGATGCGTCCTTTCTTATTTTAGATAGCAATAAGCCCGCAAAGAAAACATTGGGTACTAAGCTGAACGGCTTGGACTTTGTTCGTATTTTTCGCCAACCTGATGCTCTGGAAACTTTAAACCGTGCATTTGAAACCGGAAAAAACAAAAGCTGTAATTTAGTGCTGGAAAGACAAACATCTCGTATATTTCAGGCCAATGCAGCTCCAATTCAAGAGCCAAGTGCAAATGCTAGGCTGGTACTTTTCACCCTGCTAGATGTGTCGGCCATTCGTGAAGCAGAAAAGGCCAGAAGCACATTTGTTGCAAATGTTAGTCATGAGTTGCGTTCACCTCTTACCTCCTTGCTTGGGGCCGTGGAAACCCTAAAAGGCCCGGCTCGGAACGATACCGCAGCGCGAGATCGGTTTTTAGACCTCATGCAACGTGAAGCTACTAGGATGTCGCGCTTGGTTGAGGATTTGCTGTCTTTATCAAAGTTTGAAGCCAAAGAACATATGCCACCTGAGTCTAGAATTGACCTGCTGAGTTTGATCCCGACCGTGGAGCAATCACTGGCCGCAAGCAAAGAAGAGTACAAAGGTAGAATCAAAATTGTCGCGCCAGACCCAGTGCCGTTGGTGCGTGGCGATCATGATGAATTAATCGAAGTTTTCCAAAATTTGATTGAAAACGCCTTGAAATATAGCAATCCAGATACGCCGGTAATTTTAAGTATTTTTCGCGATAAAAACAACAAAAAATGGGTCAATATTGTGATTAAAGATGTTGGGGAGGGCATCGCCCCACAACACATACCGCGTTTAACCGAGCGCTTTTATCGTGTAGACAAAGGCCGTTCCAGACAAGTAGGGGGAACCGGACTTGGTCTTGCGATCACCAAACATATCTTGAAGCGGCACCGGGGTCGCTTAACAATAAAAAGCAAATTGGGCACAGGAACAACAATTAGCGTACGGTTGAATACGTAACGAATATAGGTCATAGCGAGTTAGAGCTAGGCCTGTCATACAACTGTCATATAAGTGTTAGAAATAGATCATTAGAAAGTTTTAGTTTGATCGGGCAAAGGCGAGATAAGTTCGCCAGTTATTGGGAAGAAAATCATGAAGTTCAAAATTATTGCAACCAGCATTTTGACAATGAGTTTAGCCGCCTGTTCGCAGCCCTCATCTGTTGATGAAAACACAGTCTCAGAGCCTGAAACTAGCGGCCGCAGTCACATTAAAATTGTCGGATCATCGACTCTTTATCCATTTGCTACCGTAGTTGCAGAAAACTTTGGTCGCACTACGGATTTTGATACGCCAATCGTTGAAAGCACTGGTTCTGGTGGCGGATTGAAGTTATTTTGCGTCGGTTTAGGTGATAATAACCCCGACATTACAAATGCTTCTCGTCGCATCAAACAGTCCGAAATTGATCGTTGTGCCAAAAATGGCGTTTCTGAAATTATTGAAGTTAAAATCGGTTATGATGGTATTGTTTTAGCTAATTCTCGCAAAAGCGATTTAATGAGCATCACGCTAAAAGATCTATTTCTGGCTTTAGCCAAAAACGTTCCAGATGGTGAGAATAAGCTTCGGCCAAATCCGTACAAGATGTGGAATGAGATCAACCCGAACTTACCAGAGCTTAAGATTGAGGTCATGGGGCCACCGCCAACTTCGGGCACCAGAGATGCTTTTGTTGAACTAGCAATGGAAGGCGGATGCAAGCAATTTGCTTGGATCAAGGCCATGAAGAAAGTAGACAAACCAGCCTACAAAGCTCTTTGCCATACCATTCGCGAAGATGGTGCTTATATTGAAGCCGGTGAGAACGACAATCTAATGGTACAAAAGCTAAATGCAAATCCAAAAGCATTTGGCATATTCGGCTATAGCTTTTTGGATCAGAATTTTGATTCCATTCAAGGCAGCTTAATCAATGGCATTGAGCCGGAGCTGGATTACATTTCCGATGGCTCTTATCCAGTTTCAAGGTCTTTATATTTCTATGTCAAAAAAGCCAATATTGGCAAAATTCCGGGTATTCAAGGATATATGAATGAGTTTCTCAGTGATAAGGCTAGTGGTGAGGAAGGCTATTTGGTTGACCGAGGATTGATCCCAATGCATGAAGATGAGCGCCAAAAATGGCAGGATACAGTTCAATTCCTTACCCCCTTGACTAATGATTAAGGACTGACAGTGAAACAAATTCACGATTTGCAGCTACGCCGTTCAGGGCGAATTGCTAAGCTCAAAGAGCAAATTATCATCACGGGGTTGGTGGTTTGCTCTTTGATTGCAATTCTGGTGACCATTGGGATTGTGGCCTCCTTGGCTTATGAGGCTTTTCGGTTTTTTCAGAAAATCCCAATAACCAGTTTTTTGTTTGGTTTGGAGTGGAGTCCGCAAACTGCTATTCGTGCCGATCAAGTCGCCTCCAGCGGTAAGTTCGGAGTTATTCCATTACTAAGCGGTACTTTGCTTATCAGCACTATTGCCATGATAGTAGCAACGCCGCTGGGATTGTTATCTGCGGTTTATCTTTCGCAATATGCCAAAACAAGAACCCGTGACTGGATCAAGCCAATGCTAGAGTTGTTGGCCGGGATTCCAACTGTGGTTTACGGTTTCTTCGCGGCTCTAGTTGTGGCCCCGATCATCAGAAATACCGGTGCCGGTTTTGGGTTTGATGTTTCTTCTGAAAGCGCATTGGCTGCGGGATTGATGATGGGGATAATGTTGATCCCGTTCATTTCATCCTTGTCTGATGACGTATTGTCGTCAGTGCCAAAAACTTTGAGCGAAGCATCATTGGGTCTTGGTGCTACCAGAGCTGAAACTATTACCAAGGTTATCTTCCCCGCAGCCATTCCCGGCATTGCTGGCAGCTTATTATTAGCTGTTTCCAGAGCTATTGGTGAAACCATGATTGTGGTCATGGCCGCCGGACTTTCGGCCAAATTATCCTTAAACCCCTTCGATGCAGTAACCACGATGACCGTGCAAATCGTGACTCTGTTAACCGGGGATCAGGAGTTTGACAGTGCCAAAACACTGGCGGCTTTTGCAATAGCGTTATTATTATTCATTTTGACTATGGGCTTGAACATGATCGCTCTGCGGGTCTTTAACAAGTACAGGACGGTTTATGCCTGAATATTCACTAACTACTTCGGACAAGCTCAAAGCTCGTCATGCCAGCGAAACCAGATTCCGATGGATGGGAAGAATTGCGATTTTTATCTCTTTGGGTTTTTTGGTTTTTATGTTCGCCGTAATTACAGTGCGTGGAATAGGGGCGCTTTCGCAAACCCGCATCCTACTAAAGATTAATTTTGACGAACAACTTATTGATCCGCAAAAATCCCGTGACCCTCAGCAATTGGCAATCGCAAATTACAAACCATTATTGACTAAGGCTATGGGGCAATTGTTTCCGCAAGTCACAGATCGCCGGGACAAAAGGCGCCTAAACCGTTTGCTTTCAAGCGGCGCATCATTTGAATTGGCGGAAAAAGTCACAAAGGACCCTGACTTGATCGGCACCACCCAAGACATCTGGATCACCGCGGCTTCGGATGTGGATCTGTTCATCAAAGGCAAGACCGATAACAATGTGGAAGAAAAATTACGGAGGCTGAAGAACAAAGAGGTCAATTGGATAAAACAGCTTGAAGAGTACGGCAAAATTAAAAAGAAATTCAACACTGCATTTTTCACAAAAGGTGATTCTCGAGAACCAGAAATGTCTGGTATTCTTGGTGCAATGATTGGTTCATTTTTTTCATTGTTAGTCTGTTTCATAGTTTCCTTTCCATTGGGAGTTTTAACGGCGATTTATCTTGAAGAATTTGCTAAAAAATCATTTTTGACCAATGTTATCGAAGTCAATATCAACAATTTGGCTGCCGTTCCGTCTATCGTCTTTGGTTTGTTAGGCCTGTCAATATTTTTAGGTGTCATGAACCTGCCCAGATCAACACCTCTTGTCGGTGGTTTGGTGTTAGCACTTATGACGTTGCCGACCATAATTATTGCGGCTAGAGCTAGCTTGCGGTCTGTTCCGAACACAATACGCGAAGCGGCCCTTGGTCTTGGTGCCAGCAAGGTGCAAACTACTTTTCATCATATTGTTCCATTAGCCATGCCAGGAATGCTAACCGGAACTCTGCTCGGCATGGCCGGTGCTTTGGGTGAAACTGCACCATTATTAATGATCGGCATGGTGGCCTTTATTGTTGATGTCCCCCAAGGCATCACTGATATTGCCACATCGTTACCAGTACAAATTTTTCTGTGGGCTGACAGTCCTGAAAAAGGTTTTGTTGAAAGAACTTCAGCAGCAATTCTAGTCTTGTTGATATTTTTAGTGGCAATGAATTTGACCGCAGTTATTTTGCGTAAAAAACTTGAGAAAAAATGGTAAAAGATTAATGGCAAAACAATCAAAGAAAAAGAACAAGACTGTAAACCCAAAGCTCAAGAACAACATTATTTTGAGCGCCAAAAACGTCGACGTCTTTTACGGAAAAAAACAAGCAATTAATAATGTATCCTTTGAAATACCTGAAAATAGGATTACCGCGCTAATTGGCCCTTCTGGTTGCGGGAAAAGCACGTTTCTGCGCTGCTTTAACCGGATGAACGACATTATAGATGGCTGCAAAGTAACCGGGGATATCCGTTTCGCAGGACAAGATATTTATGATCCAGCAGTGGATGTAGTATCGTTGCGGGCCCGCATTGGAATGGTGTTCCAAAAAGCCAATCCATTTCCAAAATCTATTTTCGAGAATGTTGCTTATGGCCCGCGCATTCACGGACTTGCAAAATCCAAAGATCATTTGGCGGAAATTGTTGTTTCTTCCCTAAAACGTGCCGGATTATTCGATGAAGTTGCCGACCGTTTGCATGATAGCGGTACTGGTTTGTCGGGCGGTCAGCAACAGCGTTTATGTATTGCCAGAGCTATTGCCGTTGATCCGCAAGTGATCTTGATGGATGAGCCATGCTCTTCATTGGATCCGATCGCCACCGCCATAATTGAAGATCTGATGGAGAGTATGAAGAAAAAATACACTATAGTAATTGTTACTCACTCTATGCAACAGGCCGCCAGAATTTCTCAAAAAACGGCTTTTTTCCACTTAGGCGACTTAGTTGAGTTTGGAGATACAGAAGATATTTTTATGAATCCCAAAAAAATTCGGACGCAAAATTATATTTCCGGCCGTACAGGATAGGATACAGCAATGAATACAGATCACATTCTTCGTTCGTTTGATAAAGCTCTTAACAAAAATGAAAACTTGATTCTAGAGATGGGCGGGCTGGTTGAGCAACAACTTAAAGAAGCTACCCGCGCCTTAAAAAAAGAAGATGCTAAACTGTCAAAGAAGGTACTTTTAAGCCATAACAATATCCGTGAAATGGAAGCAAAGATAAATGCCAGTGCCATTCAAGTTCTGGCCTTGCGACAACCGGTTGCTATGGATTTGCGCAATGTTATCATGTCGTTGCGCATTGCTGGGCATTTGGAGCGCATCGGCCAATATACCAAGAACATGGCTAGGCGCACTCACACCATAACTAAGGCCGACGCTTTTACTGGCTCGATTAGCACTTTGGTTCGTATGAGCGAATTAGTGCAGGATATGATCAAATCCGTACTTGATGCGTACAATACTCTAGATACCTCCATTGCTGAAGAAGTGCGTGGGCGTGATGAAGATGTGGATCACATGCACAATACTTTGTTTCGCGAATTATTGACCTATATGATGGAAGATCCAAAGAATATTTCTGGAGCCATGCACCTGTTATTCATTGCCAAAAACATCGAGCGCATGGGTGACCATACCACCGAAATTGCACAGGAAGTCATCTTCATGGTGACCGGAGAATGGCCAGTTGAGAAACGCCCCAAAGGCGATAAAACCAGCCGGATGATATTTGGCCCCGAAGATCTAGGTGCCGATTCAGATCAATCTGGATCATAATTATGGCGCAATTGATTTTGATAATTGAAGACGAATTGGCGCAAGCGCAGATACTACAATACAACCTTGAAGCTGCTGGGTTTAAGGTCAAGCATGCGATCAATGGTGATGACGGTCTGGCTCAGATTCACGAGTTTTTACCCGACTTAATATTATTGGACTGGATGTTGCCCGATATGTCCGGAATTGAGGTTTGCTCGAAGATTAAGCGCGCTCCAGACACCAAAGAAATACCTGTCATAATGCTTACCGCTAGAGGTGCCGAGGAAGATAAAATCCGGGGCTTAAATACCGGAGCCGATGATTTTGTAGTAAAGCCTTATTCAATCAACACATTAATTGCGCGAATGAACGCTAATATGCGGAAATCTGGCACGGGCCAAATTGAGCTGAACTACGGGGGATTGAGCTTAAATACTGAAACCCACCGTGTCCGCCGGGATGGTAAACCAATTCGATTGGGGCCAACAGAATTTAGATTATTGCATACATTTATGACCCGCCCGACCAAAGTATGGTCACGTTCCCAGCTATTGGATAATGCGTGGGGGACAGATGTGTATGTGGATGACCGCACGGTTGATGTGCATATTGGTCGACTGCGCAATCTATTAAATGCAGGTGGTGAGCCAGATATTATCCGTACGGTTCGAGGCTCTGGTTATGCGCTGGATATAGAGAAGTAATCAAGACAGACTTTAGAGCCAGGGACTATTAATTATGTGGCCTATAATTCTTGCAAGCCAAAGAACGGGGTGATCAATCAAAATTGCTTCTGCGACGTTTTGTCCATGAGGGATTGATCCAGATCAAATTTTATTGTGCGCAATAAAGTAAAACAAGGTCAAGTTTAACTTTAACATAGGAAATGATTATGCGCACCTTGCTGCTTGCTGCCATAGCGCCATTGGCCCTTAACTTTGTATCTGCTCCGGCTTTTGCCGAAGATACAAAAGCTGCGGAGGCCAAGACTTTGGCCGAGGCGATAACTAAGGGAAAGGCTAAGGTCACGTTTCGATATAGGGCGGAAAATGTTGATCAGGACGGCTTTGCCAATGATGCCTTTGCCTCGACTTTGCGTACAAGGTTGAAATATACCACAGCCACGTTTAACGGTTTTTCCGGAGTGCTGGAGTTTGATAATGTTTCGAACATCGGTGGTGGCAATTTTAACAGCACGGTAAATGGTAAAACTGCTTATCCGGTGATTGCCGATCCGCAAATTACCGAAGTTAATCAAGCTTATGTGGCTTTTACTGGAATTGATAAAACCACTCTTTTAGCCGGGCGCGTAGCGATGAACATGAATAATCAGCGCTTTGTCGGCACGGTGGGTTGGCGCCAAAATGATCAAACTTGGGATATGACCGGGATTGTCAATAAATCCATAGATGGCTTAACTTTGACCGGAGCATATGTGTGGAATGTGAACCGGATTTTTGGCAATGATCACCCGTTGGGTGATCTGGATACCAATACCTTCATTCTTGATGCTAAATACACCGGCCTGCCATTTGGTACGGTGACAGCCTATGGTCTCATTATCGACTTAAATGACGCACCAGTAGTCGGACTTTCCAGCAAAACCTTCGGGATTCGCTTTGATGGGAACAACAAAATTGGCGATAGCGATGTATCCTTTTTGTACGAAGCTGAATTTGCCAATCAAACCGACAATGCCGATAATCCAACAAACTTTAGCGCTAACTATTGGAACTTAGTAGCTGGTTTTTCGGCTAATGGGTTGACCGCAAAGGTCGGATTTGAACGGCTGGGCAGCGATGGCGGCCTTGTATCGTTTCAAACCCCATTGGCTACTTTGCATAAATTCAACGGTTGGGCTGATAAGTTTTTGGGAACTCCAGCCGGTGGTCTTGATGACTTTTACGGCTCTATTAGCTATAAAGTACAAGGTGATAGCCCAATGAGGGGGCTAAAGTTTGATGCGATCTACCATGATTTTTCAGCGGCAGTGGGCGGTTCCTATGGCCGGGAGTTGGACTTGCAAATTTCTAAAAAGATTAGCAAGAATTATTATGCCGGCTTAAAATTTGCTGATTATAATGCTCGCGGATTTTCCGTTGATACCCAAAAAATCTGGTTCACTCTTGGTGCCAATTTTTAACATTACCATATGACATTTGACTGTAAGCGGGGGAGTCAGCTTCCCCGCTTAATGGTTTTTGGAATTAGGCAAAACACAGATTCTCTAAGTGGTAAAAGTACTGATTGGGTGGTTATTCGTATAGAGCGGATGTGACGTTTTGCAGGAATGATGGTTGATTGTGTGATCGCAGGTGAAGTTAGGTGTGCGGCGTAGGCAAGAATGTTGTCATGGGTTTTCCTGCTTATGGGGTTTCCTGCTTAGGGTTAGCACTAGGGTCAACTTCAGGGTCGTATAGGGTCACAAACCATTTGCTTCATGCCCTCATCGGCCCCTTAGTTGGCCCTTGCTTGTTGCTGCTGATCCAAAAATAGACCCTCATATAACCCTTATTGACCCTTATTGACCCTTGGTTCGTGGGGACAAGTTCAAGGCATACACAGCGTTTTGTTAGCGTTTACAATGGTTGGGTAAATCGGCAAAATCAGGCCTGTTTATGGCTGTTTGACATTGTTGATTTGGCAAAACATCAAGTAAACATCGAGTTTATTGCTGTGAGCATTAAATCTATGATCACGCAAAATAAGAACAAATTAGGGTTTATTTGCCAGGATTTACGCGGGAAAAATGCCAACACCAGAAAATGTGATTTTTTTGAGGCTCTGCATTATCCGCCGGGCCGTGATGGACGTTCCGGCCTGATTGGCCGGGTCGGGCGCTCTGGTCTGGTTGGACGCTCCGGCCTTTGTATTCGTTCTGGACGGCTGGTGCGTTCTGGCCGCGTTGTTGTTTGCGGGCGCACTGGTGCCTCCGTGGGGGCATTGGCTCTCATGGGCGGGTTGGTGTCGATAGGAGCCGTGGTATCGGCTTCTATATCGGTTGTAGTTGCCCGTGTGGTGTCATTATTGGTCGCTTCGGTATCTGTTGTTGTATCCATGTCGTTGATGGGGGTAGCCTCTGCGTCCTCTGCGTCCTCTGCACCGCCTGATGAGCCTTCATCGGTTGTCCTTTGATCGGTTAGCATGCTTTCGTTCGGCGCCGTTTCTTCTGGCGTTCTGTTGTCGGGAGCATCTCCTTCTGCTGCCCGGTTCTCTGGTGTTGTGCCACCGGCCTCAGAAGTTGATGGCGTCGGGTTAGTTATGGCCGGTTCGTGGTCGGTACTGCGCTGAAGGCTCTGTTTGGCCTTATCTGTTCGTAATCTCGGGTTTACCGGTTTGATCGGAGCCTGCGGGCGTACCGGACGTACCCGGTTAGTGCGATCAGGAGGCGGAACTGATGCCTTGTTCGGTTTGGACGGTACGGCATCTGGCGCAGCTTTGCCCTGGTTTGGCTTGGGGTTATTGTTCGGGCGCTCACGGGTTTGTGGATCCGTATTGGTTGGTATTGCCACTGGCTTTTGCTGTATGCGATCAATTTGCAATTTGCCGGATATAATCGAGCCGGTGACGGTAATAAGGCTTTTGTCCAAGCTAATTTGCTCCGGGCCGCTTAGCTTATATCCGTATAGAACCAAATCTGGCCCGACTTGCTGCGGATAGCCGCTTAAGGAAAGGTTGGTGATATCAGCAGAGAAAGTCATATCTGTATCTGGCAGAGGGTGCGTGTTTTCGGCTGGTTCAAGATCAATCCGGCTGGCGACAATGCTGCCGTCGGGCCGGATAAAGCCACTAACCGCAACCATTTCACCGATCGCAGGGGCAGTACGGCCCATAGGCAGGGAAATGGATTTGCCTTGGATTATGATGCGTTCTGCAGAGGCTTGTTCGACCTGTCCAATGATTGCGTGGCGAATTTGAATTGAAACTGCCTGTTGGGTGCCGTCTTCCAGCATTTCGGTAAGAACTTTAACGATTTGCCCAATCTTAAGATCATTGGTGGAGCCAACTTGGTTATCAATGGCAATTATCATATCTGAAGGATAGGTGATGCGTGTGCCATTGACGTAAATACTGCCAAAACGGTCAATCCTGCCAATATATCCAGTGTTAATACCAGTGCCACCAACGCCACCTGCTCCTGAGGATATTCCCGTGCCACCAATGCCGCCGGGGCGTAAGGCCAAAACCAGCAAAATAGCAATCAGAGCAAAGCCAATTGCAATAGATGGTATGCTACGAAAAGAAATGCTGCGCTCAGCCATGCTTCTCCCCATTCATAACTTCTTCTTCGGTGTCGTAAAAATAAACACCAAATGTCATTCTGTGATTAGCGTCTGTTACGTCGTGGTCAATGGCTTCTAGTTCTTGGGCCTTGGTGTTTAAGGTCAATAAGGCCTCCATGCCTAGCTTTCGTGATAACAGCTCCAACTCCTTTACGGATTTGTGGCTAAGACCGGAATAATGCACACATCTATCAAGAAATGGATCGGGATTGCCTGAAAGATTATGCGTGCTGGCAGCGATATGGTCGTGCAAGTTTAACCCATAATAAAAGCTAAGATTGTCAAAATCTTTTTCGGGTAGATATGCCTTTGTGTTTAAGTGAACTTGGTCTTTATCATCAAGCGTCACAGCACCAGATTGCAGCAATTCATCCAAAATGGCGCGCGGGTGCATATCTTTGGAGGTCGCGCGAATTAAGGTTTCGAAACTCAAATCATTGGTTCCGGTTCGAGGCAATGGCTTAGGCTTGCCATCGGCATCAAGCAGTGATTTATCACCGAGCCAGCGGGCGATTACTTGCGCAGTTAAAGAAATATCGCTCAAGCTTAAAGGCGGTACTTCTGGTTGTTCGCGGAATTTGCGCACGTCCTTGCGGTGAACTCTGGTCAGCAGGGTGATACGACTGTCTGAAGCTGGTTTTTCTGGAGAAATCTGAAATTCTTCGCGGACAATTTGGACATAGGTGCGCTTTAGAATATCCGATAAAGCCGGATAGGTTAGGCCAAAGCGAATAAAGCCTCGGATAAGCGGACGCAATATCTTGTGTACCGCTTGCAGCAAGGCGGCTGGTGGCTGACCGGGTGTTGGGCCGGAGATATTAGTGGGCTGTGTCATTAAGTGACCATCATACATCCAATTTAGTGGGAAACAATCCCAGATACGGTTTTCAAATTCATACCCGGCGGTAAAATGGCCACCCTTGCGCCGGGTTAATCCGCAAGGGTGGCTGTGTTACAGTCCCGCAATTATTGGTTGAACGAATAGCGCAAGGATTGGGGTATACCTTACCCGATTCATGATCAGCGGGCTGCCTTTCACCGAGTTAGCGGCGAAAACTGATTTGCATTCCGACCCCTGTATCCGGGCTGCCGTTTGAGAACCCGACTACACCATAAGTTTGCAAGCGTACTTGCTTGCTTAGTTTCCATCCAATAAACCCGGTAATTTCCGAAGGGTTCTGGGCAGTTAGTGAGGCAGCCTCTCGATAGTCATAAATTAGCCCAACATTGGTGTTAGCGCTAATGTCAGTACTAAATCCGACCGAGCTGATAAATCCGTTCTGAAGAACAAATGTCGGAGAGCTTCCCATCCAGCGATAACCAATTGTGCCAAATAAATTAACTGGGCCGGCGGCTTTGGTTAGGTCAATTTGAGCGGTATAGTCCGTCAGCCCTGTTCCCAGATTCTTCGTGCTAGATGCTGTCGGCAGCTTAACTTTGCCGGTAAAATCAATAAACAAAGTGTTGTTCTGCGCCATTTTTGTGTAGCTGAGCGCGGCAACAATATCCCCGATACCGGATTCAGTTGTTATAGTGCCGCTTGGATTATTGCGGGCAATAGGGCCAACTCCACCGCCACCGACTACTGTTCCGGGGCCGGTGATGCGAATGTAGGGCACCGTTGCTTTGGCGGTAAAGTCACCGAATAACATGGTTGCGTTAAACGGAGCGTAGAGAATTTTGGTTGTTTGCGTGTCGGTGTATTTGCCTTGGCTGTAGTCTAGCCCGGTACTCCACTGGAATTCGGTCTCATCTGCTAAAGCTGCATTGGTGCCAGCCATTGTCAGTAAAACCCCAAACATAAGTGTGCGATGTTTCATTTTATTCCCCAATTCTAAAATGGTGGCGGGCATCATAGACGCCCGCCAATTAGTGCCTCAACCCCCAGGACGCGAAGGGCGATTTGGCCGTGTCGGCTGTACCGGTCGCTGTGTGCGCACTGGGCGTGTAGCACGCACCGGCCGGATATTGCGGGCAGAGCGCTGTGGACGAACCCGGTTTTGCATTTCAGCACGATCCGGGCGGGTAGATACATGCTCATTTGCACGTTGTCGCGCCTGATCGGCTAATCTTCTATGCTCTGCTTCCTGACTAACGTCCATGCCATTAGCAGCTCTGGCGCTTTGGCTGTGTAGGGCGTTGTCTGCTTGTCCATTATTGGATTGCATGCTGGCATTCATCCAACGATCAATCTCAGACCGGGTAAGACCCATGCCAGCCAGAGCGCTAACGATGCGGCTGTAGTTTTCGCGCGTTACCTGAATGTCCTGCGGGTTGGGGATGGCGCCTGGGCGATCCGGTGCATTTTGAGAGGCATTCATCCAGCGCTGTATTTCTGAGCGCGAAAGACCAGCATCAGTTAATACCTGAATGATTCTTGGGTAGTTCTCGCGGGTCACTGTGACATCCTCTGGCTTCGGAATATCAGCGACTACGCCAGTCGCGAACAGGCTGGCGCCGGCAAAAGCCATTGCTGCAAACTTGGTTATTGATCTTTTGGTCATTTCTACTCTCCTTGGTGAGGTGTGGCTTGGTAGTGAATTATTATTAAATGGGAAAATTTCCCACGTCAATACTTTTTTTGAAAAACTTGCAAAAAGAGCGTGGTGTCATTGGTTTTTCGGAGTTGACAGGGCGGGGCAAAGAACGGCTTGATAAAAAATAAGGGGTATAAAGTCTGTAATGAACAAACCTGTTTCTACAAAAAAAACTGCGGGCCTTGGTCAAAAGCGCAATCGTGACGTAAATACCAAACGCATTCTAACCGCTGCAGAACAATGTTTTGCGCAGCTTGGTTTTAAGGGTGCGACCATGCAAGCCATTGCAGATTTGTCAGGAATACCAAAAGCGAATTTGCACTATTATTTTTCATCAAAAGAGGTTTTGTATCGAAAAGTAATCGAAGATGTATGCGAGCATTGGCTGGCGGCGGCGCATTTCTTTGATGAAACCGACGACCCGGCTGAGGCGTTGGCGGGATATATTGGCGCCAAGATGGATCAGGCACGAAACCGGCCCAACGGCTCCAAAGTCTGGGCGATGGAGATGCTTAGCGGCGCGCCGGTGATAGATGGCTATTTGCAAGGCGCGTTAAAGCCTTGGCTGGATCAGCGTACTCGCAAAATCGAGCACTGGATTTCGCAAGGTAAAATGGATGCGATTGACCCAAGAACTTTATTTTATATGATTTGGGCCACCACCCAGCATTATGCCGATTTCAGCCAACAAATTTATGTGCTTAACGACAATAAGGCGCTTTCGGATGGGCAATTTGAACAAGCAAAACAGCAAGTCAGCCAAATCATTCTAGTGGGGGTGGGATTGGGTGGGGAGACTTTTGATGATTAAATGGATTGATTTGGAAAATGACCCGACTTTTCGAGCTGATTATCTGTTCTTCCTGCAACAGGCAAATACCTATATTGCGACCATTTTCTGGGATGTGTTTAATGATGGAAACAAATGTAAGCAAATAACTGCAGCCGTGAATCAAATTGAACAAAATGGCAAAAAGCAAATTGATAAGGGCTTACGAAAGTCATTATTCACCAAAGAGGGGAAGAAAAACCTTGATGTATTTAAGGCTGGCTTTATTGAACTCCTTGAAACATTTACGATACAACGCAAGGATTCATTCGCTCAAAAACTGCGTCTTGTGCATGTAATCCCACTATCATTTGTTGATTTTACCAAGCTGGTTGAACGTCTAAAAGACAAGCGTCATTTCCTTGAACATTTTGAAGAAAAAACTAGACGCAATGAGCCTGGCCCGAACAATGATCGGGTTATTCTTGATCTTGGCTTATTATTGCCTCCGGTATTGGGTGGGCTGTTCCTTGGTGCGGTTTCGCGGGCTATTTCACGAATGAGCAGGAATGACGAAGATTTTCGTGAGGCTGTACGCAAGAGCTTTTTTGCCAGTTTTGAGCATCGAAAGCAGGCAGCAAGAGATGCCAATTCCAGCATCCGCAAAAAAGAAAATATGAAACGTCAAAAACGACTGGCCGCCGAACGACAAGAGCAAAAGTGGCACAAGCTCTATCTACGTTATTTCCCTCATGAAGTGCATCCGCGCTATAATCATTTAAATTTCAAGCTGCGATTTTTATTTATTGGCGAGCCTAGAGTTGAGCAAATTATACAATTGCTTGACAAAGTATATTGCCCTCAGGAAGTACATTTCCGCAATGAGGTCGAAGCGGTGTATGAAACCAGCATGCGGATCAATATCCTTATTTGGGAATATCTTAAAAAATCAGGTGTTAAGCAAAAAAAGTGGCCAAAACAATTAAAAGCAATTCGCAATCATGTGGCTCATAACGGATTTTTCTGGGCAGCACCCGATATAAGCAATGATGGTGATAAGCTTTTGGTATCTGCTGTTTTTCGTGATCTGTTTTTACTTGCGAATAAAATGCAAGATGGACAAAGAAAATTCTCTGAGTTTCGCAGTCAGATCAAAGGTGTCTTGGCTCGTCAAAAATATGCACTGGTTACACCGATGGTTTTCATTGACGACGCTGGCAATCAGATTTCCGTGGCGGATAATCCAGCTCGCACTCCGGCCTCAAAGGTCGTCCGTTATTGGTCAGCGGGCAATCGGAGTAAATTCCTTAATTCGACAAATTACCGGGTTGATAAGCGTTTGCGAGTGATTCATCTTATGCGCCAATGGTCAAGGGATATTGATGATTTGAAAACAACGGGAACAAAATGAGATTCTTGAACACAGAACTGGACAAAAAAATGAAATATGATACAAAATGACTCGGTTTCTTGTAAATCCAAAGACCCTTTTTGTTTTGTTTTTCAAAACAATAGATAAAGGTCAGGTACGGGACCCCTCGATTTGAGGGGCACCCGCCACGACGCCCCCCGTCATAGTCGTGCCGACAACGGTACGGGACCCCTCGATTTGAGGGGCACCCGCCACTACACCTAGTTCAACATATGATTTGTAATTGGTACGGGACCCCTCGATTTGAGGGGCACCCGCCACTGGAAACTACGGTGTTTAGGTTACCATAGTGGTACGGGACCCCTCGATTTGAGGGGCACCCGCCACATAGATATTATACCTGGGATATCTGTGTTGGGTACGGGACCCCTCGATTTGAGGGGCACCCGCCACCTCGTCACACCGGGCTTGATCCGGTGTCCATCCCTGTACTTGGTGACAGGGCGAATGGTGGATGGATACCGGCACATCCAGACATGACGAGCGTGTGGTCATAGGCCTTCACGCCGGGCTTTGGGCTCTACAGGTATAATACGTAATAGATGAGCAGGATGCTTTGTTGCTGAGCGTCTTGCTGCATTTTAACATAACATCGGTTTACAAATGAGTTTGCCTTAGGGCGCATAAAATGCATCAATCACAAACCTGACCAAATGGTCAGAAAACACTTGATCCCTTGTAGGTTTTTGCCGATGATGCAAAAAAGATAATGGGAGACGGTAGACGATGAGCGCGCATTTGGGTGTCCGCAATACGGGTGATAATTTCTCGGCGCAGCAAATTGCGCAAAACTTCGATGATCTGCACCCGCCACTAAATGCTGAGCGAGCCAGTACCGAAGCCACTCGCTGTCTGTTTTGTTATGACGCTCCTTGTGTAACCGCGTGTCCTACCGAGATAGACATTCCCAAATTCATTGGCCAAATTGCAACGCAAAACCTGCCCGGCGCGGCACGAACTATTTTAAGTGCCAATATTATGGGCGGAACTTGCGCCCGGGCCTGTCCCACCGAAATTCTGTGTGAGCAGAAATGCGTACTGGTCAAAGGCGAAGGTGCGCCGATCAATATATCTGCGTTGCAACGTCATGCGGTGGATCCGATAATTATGGCAGATGGCGCGCATCCGTTTGCGCGCGCCGCTGAAACTGGCAAAAAAATAGCCATTATCGGTGCTGGGCCTGCTGGCCTTGCTTGCGCTCATGCTTTGGCGGTTTTGGGCCATCAAGTGCAAATATTTGAAGCAAAAACAAAACCCGGTGGATTGAACGAATATGGGTTGGCGGCCTATAAAATGGCCGATGATTTTGCTGCCAAAGAAGTCGAATTTATTCTTGGTATTGGTGGCATATCTATTGAGTATGGGAAAGTATTTGGCCGTGACTTTACTCTTGCAGACTTGCAGGAAACCTTTGATGCGGTGTTTCTTGGCATTGGATTGGGCCAGGCCAATCAGATGAGTATTGAGGGCGAAAATTTGACCGGCGTGCAAGATGCCTTGCAATTCATCGCTGATTTGCGCCAAACGGCTGATAAATCAACCTTAAAAATTGGCAAGAACGTGATCGTAATTGGCGGCGGCAATACCGCAATAGATGCAGCGATACAGGCGAAACGTTTGGGGGCAAGCGAAGTGCATTTGGTATATCGCCGTGGGTTTGCGCAAATGGGAGCGACTGAATGGGAGCAGGATTTGGCGAAAACCAATGACGTGATTTTTCATCAATGGGCCAAGCCTCTAAAAATTGAGGGCGAGAGCCAAGTACAATCCATGAGGTTCGAACGCACCAAATTGATAGATGGCAAATTACTTGGCGCTGGAGAAACATTCGCTTTGTCCGCCGATCAAGTGCTGGTCGCTATCGGGCAAAATCTCGATGCTGGCGGATTGGGTGCGCTGGAGATTAAGCGCGGTAAAGTCATGGTTGGTGCGGATGGACAAGCTAGTTTGCCCGGCGTGTTTGCCGGGGGCGATTGTATCCAATCCGGCGAGGACTTAACCGTGCAAGCGGTGCAAGATGGCAAAATTGCCGCCGCCGGCATTCACGCATTTTTGGGAGGCGCAAATGGCTGATCTTAGATGCTCTATTGCTGGCATTGAAAGCATTAATCCGTTTTGGCTAGCCTCGGCGCCGCCTACGGACAAAAAATACAATGTCGAGCGGGCTTTTGCTGCCGGTTGGGGCGGGGTGGTGTGGAAAACATTGGGTGAAGATCCACCGGTGGTCAATGTAACGTCCCGATACGGTGTTCACAAAGATACCGGGCGCGGTATTTTGGGGATGAACAATATCGAGTTGATTTCTGATAGACCCTTAGAAATCAGCCTTCGCGAGATTGAACAAGTGCGAAAAGAATGGCCAGATCGGATTATAATTGGTTCAATGATGGCACCAGTAGAAGAAGAACTTTGGAAAGAATTAGCGATCAAAATTGCCAATTCTGGCGTGCATGGCATTGAGCTTAACCTTGGCTGTCCGCACGGCATGTGTGAACGCGGCATGGGATCTGCAATCGGACAGGTTCCGGAACTAGTCGAAAATACCACCAGATGGGTGCGCGAAGTAGTTGATATTCCCGTATTTACCAAGCTCACGCCCAATACTACTGATATATTGCTACCTGCCGAAGCCGCGATGGCAGGAGGCGCGCATGCGGTGGCGTTGATCAATACGGTAAATTCAGTAATCGGTGTTGATCTTGACATTATGGCACCAAACCCAGTGTTGGACGGTAAAGGCACTCATGGTGGTTATTGCGGTTCTGCGGTAAAACCGATTGCCTTGCACATGGTGGCGGAAATTGCCCGCAATGCCGCGACCAGAAACCTCGATATATCAGCCATTGGCGGCATTACCACTTGGCGTGATGCTGCCGAGTTCATTGCGCTAGGGGCCAATGCATTGCAGGTGTGTACGGCAGCGATGTTGTACGGCTTTCGCATTATTGAAGATTTGAACGACGGGCTGTCAGACTTCATGGATCAAAAGGGTTATCGGAGCATATCTGACTTTCGCGGGCTAGCAGTACCAAATACTGTCAACTGGAATGATCTGAATATGAATTATGATCTAAAGGCCAAGATCGACCCGGATACTTGTATCGAGTGTGGCCGCTGTCATATCGCATGTGAAGATACTTCGCATCAGGCTATCTTGATGGAAATCAAAGTCGATGGCAGCCGTAAGTTTACTGTGATTGATAATGAATGTGTTGGCTGTAATCTCTGCCAGATGGTTTGCCCGGTGCCAGATTGCATCACTATGGAACCGGTAAAAAATGGTCTGCCGTATGTAACTTGGCCTGATCACCCTAAAAACCTGATGAAAGCTAAGGAGTAAGGTAATGAGTAAACCTGTTCCCAATGATCTTGATGCCTATTGGATGGGCTTTACCCCAAACCGGGCATTTAAGAAAAAACCAAGATTATTCGTTGCTGCCGAGGGCATGTATTACACTACCGATGATGGCCGCAAAGTCATGGACGGCATTTCTGGCCTTTGGTGTTGTAATGCTGGTCACAAGCGCCCGCGCATCGTCAAAGCCATACAACAGCAAGTTGAAGAATTAGATTACAGTCCCGGTTTTCAAATGGGCCACCCGAAAGCCTTCGAGTTGGCCAATCGGTTAAAATCGATCATGCCCGGCGAACTAGATCATGTGTTCTTTACCAATTCCGGCTCCGAGAGCGTCGAAACCGCGCTTAAAATCGCCATTGCCTATCATCGGGCGCGCGGCGAGGGGCAGCGCACCCGTCTTATTGGCCGCGAAAAGGGCTATCACGGGGTAAACTTTGGCGGCATGTCGGTGGGGGGAATGCCAGCTAACCGTAAAATGTTTGGCTCATTAGTGGCCGGTATTGACCATTTGCGCCATACGCATGGACTAAAGGAAAACTTATTCACCAAAGGGCAACCGGAGTATGGCGCGTATTTGGCCGATGATTTGGAACGCTTGTGCGAACTGCACGATCCATCAACCATTGCCGCGGTGATTGTCGAGCCGATTGCCGGTTCTGCCGGGGTCATCATGCCGCCAAAAGGCTATTTAGAACGGCTTCGCGAAATTACCAAAAAACACGGAATTTTACTGATCTGGGATGAAGTGATTACCGGATTTGGTCGCATGGGAACCCCGTTTGCAGCCAATTATTTTGGAATAGAGCCAGACATTACCTGCACCGCCAAAGCGATAGCAAATGGCGTTATTCCAATGGGCGCAGTGTTCGCCTCGAACAAAGTTTATGACGCGTTTATGCAAGGGCCGGAGGAGCTAATCGAGCTGTTTCACGGCTATACCTATTCGGCCAATCCGATGGCGTGCGCTGCGGCTTTGGCCACATTAGATACCTACGAGGAAGACGGCTTGTTCACCCGTGGCACCGAGCTTTGGGATTATTGGCAAGATGCAGTGCATTCCTTGGCTGGATTGCCCCATGTAATTGACGTTCGCAATATGGGATTTATTGGCGCGGTGGAATTACAATCGATCCCCGGACAAGTTACCAAACGCGCCACTGAGGCATTTCTAAAAGCTTATGATAAAGGCCTACTGATCCGCACTACTGGCGATATTATTGCGTTTTCTCCGCCGTTGATCATTAAAAAATCCGAAATTGATTTCATGTTCCAAACTATGCGTGAAGTTCTGCAAACCATTGAATAGGAAATGATCGTGAAACAAATTTTGCACATTATTGGCGGCGTTGAAACCGCTGGAAACACTGGCTTGAGCCAGCCGGTTTATAATCCGGCCACTGGCGAGCAAAGCGCATCTGTTGTGCTGGGCGAGGCGGCGGAAGTTAATGCGGCGGTGCAAGTTGCCAAAACTGCGTTTGAAGGTTGGTCGAATACACCTGCGGCCAAACGCGCTCGTGTGATGTTTGCACTTCGTGAGGTTATGAACAAGCACCGTGATGAAATTGCCAAAACTATTTCGCTTGAACACGGCAAAACTCATGATGATGCTTTGGGTGAGGTCACACGCGCCCTCGAAGTGGTGGAATATGCTGCCGGTATTTCGACGCATTTACAAGGTGATTTCTCCCGTGATGTTGGCCACGGAATTGATACCGCATCGGAACGCCAACCCTTGGGAGTGGTCGCTGGTATTACTCCGTTTAATTTCCCGTCAATGGTGCCGCTTTGGATGATCCCAATGGCTTTGGCGTGTGGCAATACGTTTGTGTTAAAACCGTCTGAGCGCGATCCATCTTCAGCCAATTTGATCTTTGATTTATTCCGCGAAGCTGGCTTGCCGGACGGAGTGCTTAACATTGTGCATGGCGGCAAAGCGGCCGTTAATGCCGTGCTGGATCATGCAGAAATTGAGGCGGTAAGCTTTGTTGGCTCCACCCCGGTTGCTGAATATGTTTACACACGCGGTTGTGCCTCAGGCAAACGAGTTCAGGCTTTGGGTGGGGCAAAAAACCACATGATTATCATGCCCGATGCCGACATGGATCAGGCGGTAGACGCATTGATGGGCGCAGGCTTTGGCTCGGCTGGTGAGCGCTGCATGGCCATATCGGTGGCGGTGCCGATTGGCGAAGAAACTGCCAACAAGTTGGTGGCAAAATTGGCGCCACAAGTAGCGGCACTTAAAATTGGCCCAAGCACTGATGCAGAGGCGCAAATGGGGCCAATTATCACTGCAGAAGCGTGTGAGAGGATTAGTGCCTGCATTGATGCTGGTGAAGCCGAAGGCGCAAAAATCGTGGTTGATGGCCGGGGTTTGAAACTGCAAGGCTATGAGCAAGGCTTTTGGCTTGGCGGTACGTTATTGGACGGTGTTACCAAAGATATGAGTGTCTACAAAACTGAGATTTTTGGGCCGGTATTAAGCGTGTTGCGCGCTAAAGATTACCGCGAGGCGGTAAAACTGATCAACGATCACGAATACGGCAATGGCACGGCGATTTTCACTCGTGATGGTGATGCGGCGCGTGAGTTTGCCAAGCGGATCAAAGTCGGTATGGTCGGGATCAATGTGCCGATCCCGGTTCCTGTAGCCACTCACAGCTTTGGCGGCTGGAAACGCTCCAGCTTTGGCGCCCACGGAATTTATGGCCCGGAAGCGGTGCATTTTTATACGCGCCTTAAAACTACTACTGCACGCTGGCCGACGGGCATTCGTTCCGGGGCGCAATTTACATTTCCAAGCATGGAATAAAGGATAATCAATATGACAAAATTACGCGGTGGTCTGATCCAGATGGCCCTCAAAGCAAGCACTGATAAATCACCAGCTGAGATCACTAAGGCAATGATCGAGGCCCATATTCCGTATATCGAAGAAGCCGGAGAAAAAGGCGTGCAGGTCTTGTGCTTTCAAGAAGTCTTCACCCAGCCGTATTTCTGTCCCTCTCAGGACGTGAAATGGTTTGATGCTGCCGAGAAAATCCCTGATGGGCCGACAACACGGCTGATGCAATCTTATGCCAAGAAATATAATATGGTGATTGTAGTGCCAATTTATGAGGCCGATGATGTTACCGGGGTTTATTACAACACGGCGGCGGTGATTGATGCTGATGGCGAATATCTCGGCAAATATCGCAAAACCCATATTCCGCAAGTTGCCGGTTTTTGGGAGAAGTTTTATTTCAAACCCGGCAAATCTAATTGGCCGGTATTTCAGACCAAATACTGCAAATTGGGGGTGTATATTTGTTATGACCGGCATTTCCCCGAAGGCTGGCGGGCTTTGGCGTTAAACGGCGCTGAGTATATCGTAAACCCATCGGCGACCGTGGCGGGGTTGTCCGAATATCTTTGGAAGCTGGAACAACCAGCATCGGCCGCCGCCAATGGCTGTTTTATCGGTGCAATTAACCGCATTGGCCGCGAGCAACCGTGGGACATTGGCGAATTTTATGGCCAAAGCTATTTTGTAAATCCACGTGGTCAGATTGAGGCCGAAGCCAGCCGCGATAAGGACGAATTGCTGATCCACGATATGGATATGGGAATGGTGCGCGAAGTACGCAATTTGTGGCAGTTCTTCCGTGATCGTCGGCCTGATACTTATGGAAAACTGACGGATAGTGAATAATATGTATATGCTATGAAAAACCGATATTAAAAAACACTATAAAACCCTAATAGTTGATATACTATCTGTCCTAATTTCAGGCTGTGCCATGTTCAGGGCTTAGCAAATTTGTAAGCGTAGTTTAGCGGTAAACGAGCGGAGAATGTGGTTGTGCTGCCGATGGAAAGTGTAAAGTTACTTGTATTTAGTGGATCTCTGGCGGTTTTGTTTTCGTCTTTGCTTGGGGTATTAATGTTAATTCCATTGCAGGCTCATCAATCAAAAAAACAATCTAACTTTAATTTTAAGCATATGGGCGCTGCGCATCTGGATTGGATCATGTTGGGGTTTTGCCAAGGGCTGGCTGCGGTTTTAATTTGGGCATTTGGGCTTAGTGTGGAGCTTTGGGTAGTTATTTTGATGGTTTTTGGTGGATGGGCTAATCCGCTTCCTTATGTATTTAGGGCGTTTGGAATAAATGCCTTTCAGTTTAGCGGTAGCTTGTTGCAGCGCTGTGCAGCCATGCTAGGCGGTCTTTCTTCTTTGGCTATTGTGGTGTCGTGGGCTGTATTGTTAGTGCTAGCACTTCAAAATTGGTGATTTAACTTGTTTGCTTATGAGTGTAGAGTATGGGTAAGCTGGGTTTCTGCTGATTTTATTTGAGCCTAACTCTACTTATCAATTCAAATAGGATTGCGTATTTCAATTAAGTTCACGCCCCAATCAAAATTTGAAATTGCACAAATGTGGTGAGATGTTAACGTAAGGCATCTTTTGTGGGAGAGAATCAAATGAGCTACACTGTAATTGCACTTTTAGGCTATATTGGCTGGACAACATTTATCTTGCTGGTTTTGGGAATCTATCGCACGGCGTTGACTTTGTCAGGCAAAAAGGCTGCGAACAGTTTTGCTCCTTCAGGAGATGATGTTTCACCATTTTCAGGCCGATTGTGCCGCGCTCACGCAAATTGTTATGAGTATTTCCCAATTGCGGGTGGTTTGTTGCTTTATGCTTTGGCCACTGATCAATCGGCAGTCACTAATGGTTTAGCGTTGATTATGATTGGTGCAAGAATTTTGCAATCTATAACTCATTTGCTTTCCACTAGCGTTATGGCGGTTCAGGTGCGGTTTTTCTTCTTTTTGGTGCAAATTGGGATTGCAGTTTTCTGGTTGTATGAATTTGCGCTTGGCTAGTCGAGTTTTGCCGACCTAAAATAGTATCCAACTGACAAAATCAGTGTATATGTTTTCGCCTATTGTTTAGGGGGGGTGACGAATGCGTCTGTTATCAAAACTGCTGACCGCCTTTATTAAAAGCGGAACTTTGGTGGTGTTTGATGCCAAGGGTGGGCGTCATGAATTTGCCGGCTCGCCTACAGAGCCAGTAATTACCATGAGACTGCATAAGGCAAGCTTATACAACAAATTATTGCTACAGCCCGATCTTACTGCCGCCGAAGGGTATATGGATGAAACCATAACTTTTGAAGACGGCACGGATTTACAGAGCTTTCTTGATTTAATGGTTGCCAACAAAGAAGGGCTTAGCAGTCATTCCAGTCAGAAATATGGCAAGGCGTTGCGCGCAATATCCCGACCGTTTCACCAGTTTAACCCGGTTAAAAATTCCAAAAAAAATGCTGCCCATCATTATGATTTGTCTGAAGACTTATACCGTCTGTTTTTAGACGAAGACATGCAATATAGTTGTGGGTATTTTCGTGACCCCAGCGAAAGTTTAGAGGCTGCGCAATTGAATAAAAAGCGCAGGATTGCCGCCAAACTGGATTTGAAGGACGGTATGGAGGTGCTTGATATTGGTTGTGGCTGGGGCGGCATGGCGTTGTATTTGGCGCAAGTGGCAGATGTAAAGGTTACCGGGATTGCTTTGGCCAAGGAGCAATTACGTGTGGCTACCGAGCGTGCCGAGCAAATGGGGCTGTCTGATCGGGTGAAGTTTGAATATCTTGATTACCGTGAAGTAACGAAAAAATACGATAGAATCGTTTCTGTTGGTATGGTGGAACATGTTGGAGTTCGGTATTTAACTGCATATTTCGAGCAGATCAGCACCTTACTCAATCCCGGTGGGCGGGCTATGGTTCATTCAATTGGCCGGCGTAATGAACCTGGTTCCACCAATGCGTTCATTCAGAAATATATTTTTCCTGGAGGCTATTCTCCAAGTATATCAGAGGCTTTTGAAGCCGTGCAGAAAACTCCAATGTGGGTAGCTGATTGCGAGGTCTGGCGGCTGCATTATTATTATACCATTGATCATTGGCGTCGACGCTTTGCTGCAAACCGGGATAAGGCGGTTGCTCTTTACGATGAGCGCTTTGCCAGAATGTGGGAATTTTACTTAACCGCAGTTGCCATTGGCTTTAAGCACGACATCAATATGAATTTTCAATTATTGCTGTCCAATGAGCGTGATGATGTGCCGATCACAAGGGATTTTATTTATGAGAATGAACGAGCATTGATGCAGCGCGGCTTATAGTTGTCAAGATGCAGGCTTTCGTACTCATATCATGATAGTGCAGCGACATAAAAACCCGGTATCTGGTCGTTGTTTTGTGAATAGACTTGACGAGTGTGTGGTATTTCATGCACAAATGCTAATAAAGCAAATCCTTATATACCGATGAGGTTCAAAAGGGCCATATCGGGGGGTCAGATAGGAGATAAATTTATGACTAAATCTGTCGAAGAAACCATCGGTAACGCCAAAAAGATGACGATTATCTGTACCAAGGGTTCATTAGACTGGGCGTACCCGCCGTTTATTTTAGGGACTACCGCCGCAGCAATGGACGTGGATGTGACCATGTTTTTCACATTCTACGGTTTGGAATTGCTAAAAGAAAAACTTAGTTTACAGGTAACTCCATTGGGCAATCCAGCAATGGCCATGCCAATGGGTGGCATGCATATGTCGATGCCTAATGTAGTTGGCATGATCCCCGGTGTAAGTGCTGGCGCAACAGTAATGATGAAAAACCTCATCAAGAAAAAAGGAGTCGCTAGTATTGAGGAATTGCGAGAGGCGGCCGTATTGTCGGATGTACGGATGATCGCCTGTCAAATGACTCTTGATTTGTTCGAGTTGGACAAAAAAGACATGATTGATAATATTGAGATTGGTGGTGCCGCTACATGGATGGAATCGGCATTACAGTCCGATATCAACTTGTATATGTAATTTTGGGTTTTGACCCGGACTTTGAAGTAAATATGGATTGGAGAAAAAATGGCTGATGAAACGCTTGATGCCAAAGGAATGAACTGCCCTTTACCGATTTTGAAGGCGAAAAAAGCACTAAAGGGTATGGAAGATGGTAAAATTCTTGAAATTTTAGCTACGGATCCGGGATCAATAGCTGATTTTGAGGCTTTTTGCCGGACAACAGGTAATACGTTGGTGGAACACACAGTTGATGGGGATGTATATAAGTTTTTAATTAAAAGGGTCGCGTAAGCGGCCTTTGTTATTTCGGGCGAGAATTAGGAGCAGCATAAGCTTCGGTTCTTTGATCCATCTTGCAAAATCGTGCAAGAAAAACCAACCAGACGACTGTTTTGTGGTCTGGCGGGGTGCAAAGCCCCTTTTGTTCAACGAGCTTCTCAAGACCGGGAGGGGACTATGGCTCTATCACTTAAAAAATACACTAAAATATCATTATTTGGCTTGCTGGCTGCTACAGCATTCAGCGCGCCAGCCTTTGCAACTGAAGGCTATTTCCAAAATGGAGCTAGCGCTAGATCAAAAGCATTGGCCGGGGCCGGTGTTGCCGATACCCGTGATGCATCTGGTATGGGAATTAATCCAGCTGGTTTGCTTAACTCTGGCAATCAATTACAAGTATCTATTTCGGCCTTTAATCCAAATCGCAAATTTACCGGTTCTGGCGGCCCGGGCTTTACGCCGAGCGGCGAGGTTAAGTCTGGAAGCAGCTGGTTCCCGGTTCCGGGATTGGCATATTCACGTCAAGTAAGTGATAAGTTTGCTTATGGTGTCGCGGTGATTGCCAATGGCGGTATGAATACCAGTTATTCAAGAACGCAAGCAAATCCAGTTTGTGGCTCTGGGCCATTTCCTTCGCCAACAGGTGTATTTTGTGGTGGCGGAACTGGAATTGATTTGAACCAGGTATTCATTCAGCCAACATTTGCCTATAGCCCGGCGCAAGGTATTTCATTTGGATTGTCTCCCGTATTTGCTGTGCAAAAATTCAAAGCCAGAGGCCTGGCTATTTTTGGCGGCATGTCAGTTGATCCGACCAATTTGACGAATAATGGGTCAAGCTGGTCAACTGGAATCGGAATTAAAGGCGGTGTTGAAGTGGATGCTGGTAATGGCTTGCGATTCGGCGCGACTTTTCAGCCTAAAATCAATATGTCTGAGTTTGATAAATATGCAGGTTTGTTTGCCGATGGCGGTGATTTTGATATTCCATCCACATGGAGTGTGGGTGTAGCTTGGGATATGACCCCGGATATCACAGCAATGTTTGATGTGCGTAAGGTCAATTATTCGGGGGTTGGATCAGTTGGAAACGCAACAAACATTCCCTTACCCTTCGGTAGCCCCGGCGGCCCCGGCTTTGGGTGGTCTGATGTGACCGCGTATAAGTTTGGTGTTGAATGGCGTAATGATGGAATTACTTGGCGTGCTGGTTATGCTCGTAATAACAACCCAATTGGCCCAGAAGATGTTACATTGAACATATTGGCCCCAGGTGTAACCACCAGCCACATTACCGGCGGTTTTTCCTATGACATCAATGAAAGCAATTCGTTTGACTTTGCTTTGATGTATGCACCAAATTCATCAGTTACAGGCCCTGAGGCTATTCCTGGAGGCCCTCCTGGTCATATTATTGAGCTATCAATGGACCAATTAGAACTTACTTTTGGCTGGACGTTTAAGTTTGGGTCAAACTAATACCAGCGCGGCTGGAAAGTTACAAATAAACTCAATTGCGAAAGGCTGCCTTAACAGGCGGCCTTTTTGTTTGCAAACTCGTAATTTGGGGTTTGAGCTTGATTTACCAAACGTCGGTTTTATAAAATTTGCATTGCCTAATTAGGTATATTAGCATATACGAAGATACGCCTGCTTCAATTTTGTTGTGGGCTTTATTTTAATGATAATTGGCGAACTGTCATATTCTTAACCAACTGGCTACAGTTAGGTGACAGTATGACTTAACGCAAACTAAAATTGATTGGACGAATGCCATGCGCGCAAGTCTTCGCCTACCTGGTCATCCAGTGTTGCGGAGTATCATGCTTTTTTTACGGGAAAAGCGTTGGTTGTTATTTGCTATTGTTGTCGGGGTGGTTTTTTATCTTGCGCCACCTCCTGAAGGCTTAAGCCGTGACGCTCAATTGGTTTTGGTGATTTCGGTAGTTGCCGTTATTTTATTCATGACTGAGCCGATACCGTTGCCTGCTGTGGCATTTATGATCATCATTGCTCAAGTTTTGTTATTGGGCCGTGATGTGGCCGAGGTCGGAGCCTCTTTGATGAATGGATCGGTATTTTTTATCATTGGATCCTTAATGCTGGCGGTAGCGGTCGTTAAGCAAAAGCTGGATAAAAGGCTAGCATATTTGATAGTGCGTTTGTCGGGGACGAAAACTAGAAATATAGCAATTGGGATTTCGGTGGTTTCTGGGCTTTTGGCCTCGGTGATTGGCGAGCATACCGTTGCCGCGATGATGTTACCTGTGGCTTTGACCTTAATTACGCTAACCTCTGATGATCCAAAAAAAGTTCGTAACCTTGCGGCTGTTTTATTGTTTTCAATCGCATATGGAAGTTCAATTGCCGGCATTGGGACGCCTTCTGGAGGGGCGCGCAACGCGATTATGATCGGATATTGGAAAGAATTTTTTTATGATCCAACTGATCCAAATACAGCAAAATATTTGGTTGATTATGTCAAATGGGTAATGGTTAGTTACCCCGTATTTTTGGCGCAATTACCATTTGTGATTATTATTTTATTTTCAACATTCAACCCTGAATACAAACACTTAACGCGAGCTGTGGTGAAGCTGCGCGCTCAAATAGAATTAGAAGGGCCGATGAAGCCATCTCACTTTATGGCCATTGGCTTGTTTTTCTTAACCTTGGTTGGTTGGGTATTTTTTTCCAACACGATAGGCCTTGGTACTATTGCATTGATTGGCGGTGTTGCTTTTATGGTATTTGGTCTGGTGCGTTGGGAAGACTTGAATTCCGGTGTTAACTGGGGAGTAGTCTGGCTGTATGCGGCGGCTATTTCTTTGGGTATCCAGATGAAGGATAGCGGCGCCGCCATGTGGCTGGCCGATAGTTTCCTCACTATTCTACCTGATTTCATGGAAACAGGAACTCCATTATTGGCGTCGGTTTCTATCCTGACAACATTTGTAACCAATACCATGTCAAACGGTGCTGCAGTTGCGGTGTTAGGGCCGATTACTTTGAATTTGGCTCACTCCACCGGCTCGAGTGAATTGGTTGTCGGCTTCGTAACGGCAATTTCGTCAGCATTTGCCTATCTTACTGTTATTGGCACGCCTGCCTGTACTATCGTTTATGCATCCGGGTATTTGAAAACGACAGACTTCTTGAAAGTCGGGTATAAAATGGTAATTATGTCTACCATTATTTTATTGGTCTTTGCTGCGCTGTATTGGCCTATGATTGGCCTATGATCGCAATATGAGGGATATTGTTGCATGAAGAGTGAAAAGCAATTCCAGATATTAGTCTGCATTGATGGGTCAGAAGCTTCGTATTCGGGGTTGCGGTATGCCGTTCGTATGGGGGATGACCATTCTGCTGATCTGACGCTATTGTTTGTTCGTCCGGTCGATGAAGGCTTGAGTTCTGGGGGGCTACAATTGGAGATAGCCCGCGAGAACATGCTTAACTGGGGTCATGAGTTGCCGGGTATGCGGGCGTTAAAGCGTGGTCGGGATATGTTGGTTGAAATGGGCTTTATGGAGGACAGTTGGAAAGAGCAAGTAGTTCATACAGATGTGCGCGGTGATCAACTTGGTGATAATTCGATTGTTTATACCAATGAGGAAGGCGCCAAGATCACTCTTGAAATGATGGTTTCTCCATCTGTAGAGCGCGGTATTCTCGATGAAATTGAAATCGGCGAATATGATATAACTATAATTGGAATGTGCGCAGAAGATGAAACTGGTTCTGGTAAAATCCGCCCCGCCACCACTAAGGCTGTCGTCAGCCAATCTCCAACTCCGGTGCTTGTCGCCAGGGACTTGGAACAAGATCATGGCCATTTCATGTGTGTCGATTTTACCGACAAGGCTATTGAAGCGGCGGTCAAGGATGCAAAAATCGCGGCTAGGTGCCATTGTCCGATATATTTATATTCCGTTGCTGAAACCGATGATGAATTACCGATAGCATTAGATGTGGTTGCCCGAGCCAGAGCCGCAATTGAAGCTGCGGGAATGCAGGTTGTAAGCGATACGGTGGAAGTGGGAAATCCAGTTGAAAAAATACTTGAACAGGGACGTAAGTACTCCCTGATCGTTATGGCTGATACTTCGGTAAAAGGCTTTCGAAGGTTTTTCCAAACCTCTGTTGCCTATGAAGTGCTTGAGCGCGCCGAAAACTCGGTAATGATTGTTCGCTAACACTAACAAGTCAGTTTTAGCAAAACCTTGGTTGTTATTTTATTTAGGCAGCAGTTTTGCCAAGTCTAATTAGCGGGTTTGGACAAATTCAGGATAAGCGGCCACGCCAACTTCTGAGTAATCTAATCCGTCTGCTTCGTCGCGGGAAGAAACCCGTATGCCAATCGTATATTTGATTGCGAACCATATCATGGTGCTGGCAGCTAAAGAAAAGGCAGCAATTGCTAATATGCCGATCAATTGAACGTGCAACATAACGTCTGGATTGGTAAAAGCGGCGGCTATGGTGCCAAAAATACCGGCAACAAGATGTACAGGTATTGCGCCTACGACATCATCAATCCGTAATTTATCCAGCAGTGGGATTGCTAGCATTGCCAGCAAAGAGCCGATGGCACCAATTAGTATGGCTATTTGTGGTGATGGCGTTAATGGTTCTGCGGTAATCGCTACAAGGCCGGCCAGCGCGCCGTTTAGCGCCATAGTTACATCAATTTTTTTGTAGCGAATTTGTGTATAAATGATTGCAGCCACTACCCCACCGCAGGCGGCCATATTAGTGTTTACAAAAATTTTTGAGACCGATGTCACATCAGTAATCGTTCCCATTGCCAATTGGGACGCGCCATTAAAGCCAAACCAACCTAACCATAGAATGAACACGCCTAAGGTGGCTAATGGCATGGATGACCCGGGCATTGGCTGTACCGTGTCATTATCATACTTTCCGGCTCTGGCTCCGAGGATGATGGCACCAGAGAGCGCGGCCCAACCGCCGGTGGAGTGTACTAGAGTTGAGCCGGCAAAATCATGAAACCCCAAAGCATCAAGCCATCCTGCTCCCCATTCCCATGAGCCAACAATCGGATAAATAAACCCGGTCAGCAGAGCTGTGAATAGTAAAAATGGCCAGAACCTGATACGCTCGGCAAGGGCTCCAGAAACAATCGAGGCGGTGGTCGCGCAGAACACCATTTGAAAAAACCAGTCAGAAGCATCAGAGTAACCGGTACTGGTATCAGCGTCGCCTAAATTCATAACTTTCAGCGGGCCAAGAACCCCGCCTTCGTTAATCCCGTACATTAGCTGATATCCGACAAACCAAAACATAATACCGGCTACTGCATATAATGAGATGTTTTTCAAGCATTGCATGGAGACGTTTTTTGTACGAACCAACCCGGCTTCTAACATCGCGAACCCGGCAGCCATCCACATTACCAAGAATCCGCCAATCAAAAACAACAGCGTGTTGTAGATATACGCATTTTGGTCTGCGTTAGTTTGGATTTGATTTTGCAATTCCGACAGAGTCAGCGCTTGCGCCAAGGTTGGTGTTGACAGCGCAGAAGCAAAAATAAGCATTACAACGAATATACTGACCTGAGTTGGTTTTAAATCAAAAATGTACATAGCTTTATTTCCATTCCGGCCAGATATTGAATTTGCATTTGGCGTGCGAATTTAGAAATGGCAGTCAGAAAGTTGGTTAAACAGAGCAATCTTATATTTTTGTCTAAATAATGGCTATTAATACATGTATTTGCTTAAAAAGTAGGCAATAATAGCAATTTGTAATTACCTGCCTGCAAGGTCTCTTCAAAATTATGGCAGGTTCTAATTCTACAATTTTGCGATTTCTTGCTTTTTGGGGCGTTCTTACGCTATAAGAGCTTAGGTGGTGATCTGGATCTGAAAAAAATGGGCGCATCATCACTTATTTTGTAGTGTATCTTATTGGGGGTTATTATGGGTTTTATCAAATTTCTATTTCGGGAGGGTTCGCCGATTCTATTTTCAATCGCACTTGTGGCATTTGGATTAGAGTCTTTGGTTGTTAAATATGTGCCAGCTTTGGCTATACCTGAAACATTCGTCGGGATGTTTGCTGTCAGCCTTATATGTCTGTCTTATTTGATTGTTCAAATGGGGTTATCAGCATTTGCCAAAGTTGGTCATGACGGGCCTTTGGTTGATTTGTTCTTATCATTAATTCCATTAATCACCCTGATTATTCTAGCGGTGCTTGGGTTTGTGGGTAAAGTTCCGCTTACTCAGTTTCAAATATTAGGCTTTGGTGTAGCAACGGTAGTGGTGATGATGGATATTATCTTTAATACCATGATCCTGTTCAAAATGAACCGTCTTGCTAATGATTATGTGCAAATGAGTTAATCTAAAATTGGGTGTTTGGGCAGATTCCGGCATTTGTGCCGGAGCGTCCTTGCAGGTTTTTTCTAAAATATACCCGTTTGAGGCGTTTTTGGCTTCACGCATAGGGTGAATTTATGCTACAGTGAATTCGCGTATGGGGAAGTTTAGTAATGGGCGAGCATGAAAGCACTAAATTTGAGGGTCGGATAAAGTGGTTCGACGCTGGTAAGGGCTACGGTTTTATTGAACCAGATGGCGGAGATAAAGGTGACGATGTAATGCTGCACATCTCCACCTTGCGTGAATTTGGTGCGACACCTCCTGTTGAAGGTGACAAGATTACATGCACGGTCATCCGCGGTAGCAAGGGTCTGCAGGCTCTGGAAATTCTGGATTTTTTGCATGAAGTGCCAGAGCCGGTTCCCTTTGACGAAGGGGAGGACGAAAGCTGTTACCAAAAAGCCAAGGTTAAATGGTTTAACCGGGTAAAAGGCTATGGTTTTATCAACCTCGACGGGCAGGAAAAAGATATGTTTGTACATGCCGAAATATTAAGCAGTGCCGGGCTGTTGGATATTGCTCCAGAGCAAGAGGTTTTAGTGCAAACTGCAAAAGGGCCCAAAGGCTACAGCGTCACAAAAATTAGATTGCCGCAGTCCTAAAATATCGCAGCTTCAGTGCAGCCAAAATTACCGTGAGATAAAGAACAAACTATTGCTCATTTAGGTTGAGCAATTGCAAAATATTTGCGAATGGAGTTTCAAGCACATCAACTTGCCCAGAGCGTGATAAGTTTGAATATCCTTGAATTAGCGACCATATCAAGACTTCTATGCTCTTTTGACTAAAGCCATTGCTTTTGAATGGGACGCATGCCTCTGCAAGAACTTTGTATGAAGCAGCCGATGCGGCTTGATATTCTGGATCATCGCTCAGTATTTTGTTTTTCATAAACATAAGCGCGGCCATTGCTTCATTGCTTTTAGCAAACATCAGATAACCATCGCCAATGGCAATAAGTCTAGCCAAGGGGTCTTTGCCGGCTGCGTCGCGTTGCCTAATCATTTCTTGTGTGAAGTCTTTAAACCCTTGCGTGACAATAGCTGTTAGTAGGCCTTTAAAGCCATCAAAGTGATAGGCTGGAGCAGCATGGGATACTCCGGCGCTTGTTGCACAACCACGTAAGGTTAGGGCCGAGCTGCCGCCTTGGTGCAGGAGTTTAACCCCAGCATCAACGAGCGCCTTTTTCAAATCTCCGTGGTGACGGTTTTTTTGTGTGTTGATCTTTACCATAAGTTTTCTGTGGACTTATCACTTGACAGTGTCAAGTAGATGCAAGTAGTCAGTGGTGAATTTTTCAACGCCAAAATGGAATACCTGATGCAGCATACCCAAAGAATTAGAATTCTTTTTATATGGTTTTTGTCTTTGGGCGTTGGGCTGGTGTCTTACAGGTTTATGCTTTTGGGGTTGGAAACGGCCTTTCCTGAACCAGCAATGTTAGCGCACATCACAGATAGAAAGGTGTTCTTCATTTTGCATGTTGTCGCATCGCCACTTGCTTTGATTTTTGGTCTTTTCCAGTTCTGGGCACAATTACGTACGAAAGCTCCACGGGTACATTGGTGGATTGGGCGAATATACGTGTTGTCAGTGCTGATCGGAGGCGGCGCTGGGTTGGTTATGGCTTTTGGTTCAGTATTTGATCGGCCGAGTGTTGGCTATGGATTTATTTTGTTATCGGTCGCTTGGGTTGGGGTAACTCTGCGGGCGATATATTTGGCTATGACCGGACAGTTTGCCAAACACCGGGATTGGATGTTTCGCTCTTATGCCCTAACATTTGCTGCTGTTACTTTACGCCTTTGGTTACTGTTATTTGCTCTAAGTGGCATGAGCTACGCAGAGGCTAGTAGCTATCTGGCTTGGCTTTGTTGGGTGCCGAACGTAGTTCTAGCTGAATTTTATTTGCGTTATCTTCGCAAGCCGAGCTTATTGCCTTCTCGAGGCTGAGAATTTTCTACCCATTGCTTTCGTAGCGCGCCTGATATTAGACGCGACGTATAATTTCATAGGCTGGTAGGGTTAGGAATTCGGTAAATTCGTCATCCATCACCAATTTTTGCACGATGGTTGCGGCTTCTTCAATTCGGCGATTTTTGTATTCAGTTGCCTCCATTTGTGTGTTCAATTCGCTAATGACGCTGCGAAATACATCGTTCAGCAGATTTTCATCTATGGTTTTACCATTGTCTAGTTTTGCACCATGCACCCGCCATTGCCATAATTGCGCTCGCGATATCTCGGCGGTGGCCGCATCTTCCATCAAGTTATGGATGGGAACTGCACCTTGGCCGCACAGCCATGCTGACAGGTACAAAATACTAACTTCTGCATTTGCGCGCACTCCGTCCATAGTTATCTTGCCGGTGCTGGGCTTGGTTAAGGCGTTAGCGTCATTTAGTTGGCCACTGCGTTTGTTAATTTGGTTAGCTTCTGGCATGTGCTCGTTGAAAACCTCCATTGCTAGATCAACCATGCCGGGATGAGCGACCCAGGTTCCATCATGGCCGTCGGTGACTTCGCGCTGCTTGTCGGCTCGCACTTTGGCAAAGGCTGCTTCATTAGCTTTTGGGTCGTTTTTGATCGGAATTTGTGCGGCCATGCCGCCAATTGCATGAGCGCCACGACGATGGCACACCTCGATCACATTACGCGAATAGGCTCGCATAAAACCGGAAGTCATGGTTACATCAGCCCGATCAGGCAGCACTTTATCGTCTCGGCGTTGGAAGCGCTTGATGTAGCTGAAAATATAGTCCCAGCGTCCGCAGTTAAGTCCGCAAATGTGATCGCGCAATTCGTACAGGATTTCATCTAATTGCAAACTGGCTAAAATAGTTTCAATAAGCACGGTCACTCGTACTGTTGCTATGGGCAAGTTTAACCGGGATTGAGCGTGCAAAATTACCAAATTCCACAGCCGTGCTTCTTCGGCATTTTCCAGTTTCGGCAAATAGAAATATGGGCCGGAATTCAAAGTTTTTAAGGCAGCATGATTATGCCATAGGTACAGTCCAAAATCGAACAGGCTGGCAGAAATTGCTTCACCATCTACCGTCATATGCGCTTCTTCAAGGTGCCAACCTCGAGGGCGAACCAGCAAAACTGCTGGATTGGGGTTTAGAGTATAAGTTTTGTTTTTGGTCGGATGGTCAAAACTAATATTGCGCAAATTGGCATCGCGCAAGTTGATCTGGCCCCGAACCATATTGGCCCAAGTAGGGCTGGACGCGTCCTCAAAATCAGCCATAAACGCCTTAGCGCCAGAGTTTAGCGCGTTGATGATCATTTTGCGATCAACCGGCCCGGTAATTTCGACCCGGCGATCTGCAAGGTCTTGAGGGGCCGGGCGCACCTGCCAATCTCCTTGGCGGATGGCTTGAGTGTCGTAGTCAAAGTCAGGGTTAAGCCCGGCATCAAGAGCTTCTTGCATCTCAATCCGGTTTTCCAGCAAATCCAATCTGGAGCCATTAAAATGACGATGCAGATCTGCCAAGAATCCTAGCGCCTCGGTGTTCAGTATATCCTCAAATCCATCCAAAAGAGGGCCGGATATGGTTACGTCATCTGGCCAGCTTGTTTTTGTGCGCATTTCTGATCTCCGGAGTTTATCTTAATCTCTGTTTCGAGCAGGATTGCCAAGGTTTAACAAGCCTCCTTTTGCTTAAATTGTGCGGTTTCTGTTGATTCAGAAAGGGCCGTTGTTGAAGATTGTCCGCCGGAAATAGTGTTGGCAACGGCGTCGAAATATCCGGTTCCTACTTCTCGCTGGTGCCTGGTAGCAGTATACCCATGTTTCTCTGCGGCAAATTCTGCTTGCTGCAATTCGCTATAGGCTGCCATGCCGCGCTCCCGGTAACCACGAGCTAATTCAAACATTCCAAAATTTAGCTGGTGAAATCCGGCCAAAGTTACAAACTGAAACTTGTATCCCATAGCTCCTAATTCTCGTTGGTATTTAGCAATGGTATCTGTATCCAAATTGGCTTCCCAATTGAAGCTGGGCGAGCAATTGTAAGCCATCATCTTGTCGGGGTGTTCACGCTTGATCGCTTCGGCAAATCGCTTTGCATCGTCAAGGTTTGGCTTTGAAGTCTCCCACCAAATAAGATCGGCGTAAGGGGCGTAGGCTAAGCCGCGCTTGATGCAATGATCGACCCCTGTTTCATCTTTTAGGCGGTAAAACCCTTCTGGGGTGCGACCTTGATCATAGTCGATAAATTCATGGTCTCTTTCATCAATGTCGGAGGTCAGCAATTTAGCGCTTTCGGCATCAGTACGAGCTACAACTAGTGTTGATACGCCGCTAACATCAGCAGCCAGACGGGCGGCGTTTAGATTGCGGATATGGGCTTTGGTTGGAATTAGAACCTTTCCTCCAAGGTGGCCGCATTTCTTTTCTGAGGCCAATTGATCTTCAAAATGCACACCGGCGGCACCAGCTTCAATATAGGCTTTCATGATTTCGAAACAGTTTAGCGGCCCACCAAACCCGGCTTCGGCATCAGCGACAATCGGTAGGAACCAGTCCTGTTTTGCACCACCTTCCGCATGCTCCACTTGGTCAGCTCGTTGTAAGGTGCGGTTGATTTTTTTGGCCAATTCCGGCCCGGAATTTGCGGGGTACAAGGACTGGTCAGGATAAGTGGCTCCTGCAGTGTTGTTGTCAGCGGCCACCTGCCAACCAGATAGGTAAATTGCTTTTAAGCCAGCTCTGGCCATTTGCATGGCTTGGTTACCTGATAAAGCGCCAAGTGCATTTACATAATCTTCTGATTGCAACAGCTCCCATAGCTTTTTGGCTCCGCGATCAGCCAAGGTGTGAGCAATGTTGATAGATCCTCTAAGCAACTCAACTTCCTTAGCGCTGTAATTGCGTTTAATACCATCAAAGCGATTTTTTGCTATATTTGGTAGCAATTTATCAAATTCTGTATTCATCTCAGTCTCTCCTCGCAAATGCCAAGGCATCTCGCCCTTGACCTGTAATTCAGGTGTTATGGAAATATGCTTTCGCGTCCAGAAAAATCGAGTGATGCTGTAAATTAAGAAATATATTACTTGTAAATTTGTAAAACTTGTTAATAATCATAAAATGCGAGAACCTAAATTATTTGCCGGTGCTAGATTAAAGCGATTGCGGCGTGAGCTTAAACTCACTCAAGTAAGAATGGCTGAGGAGCTAGGGGTTTCGGCGAGCTATCTTAATTTGATGGAACGCAACCAACGCCCGGTAACTGCGCAAGTATTGATCCGGTTGGTAGAAGTTTATGAGCTAGATTTAAGCATATTTACGGCTGGGCCTGATCAACGGACTTTTCTGGCATTGCGTGAAGCGGTAACTGATCCGGTGCTGGCCTCTTTGGGCATGGATGATCATGATTTGCGCGAATTGAACGAGGTGCATCCGTTAGGGGCGCAGGCACTGGTGAAGCTGCACCGAGCTTACCGCAATTTATCTCATACGGCGGCGGGAATGTCCGAAAAATTGTCTGGGGATCCGCTGACTGGAACTGCCATCAACAGACCCGAGGATCTGGTTCGGGATGTAGTACAAGAGCGCGAAGGTTATTTCGAGGAAATTGAGGAAGCTGCAGAGCTATTTTGCGAAGAAATTCGCTTGGATCGCAATGACATGTTTTCCGCTTTAACAGCGCGCTTGCAACACTTGCACTCGATTCGAACCCGAGTGTTGCCACAGCAGGTTTTGCGTCACCAAAAGCGCCGGTTTGATCGTCACTCGCGGCGTTTATTATTGTCTGAAATGCTCAACCTTGATGAAAAGTGTTTTCAATTAGCAGTACAGATTGCTCATCTTGAATTGCGTGACCTGTTTGATGAAAAGTCACAAAAATCGGAGTTGCAACAAAGCGGAAATGAAGCTGCCGAGCTATATAAAGAGGCGTTAGCGCAGTATTTTGCCATGGCAGTGCTATTACCGTATGAGCAGGTTTTAGAGCAGGCTGAATTGTGCGGTTATGATGTGCAACGTTTGTCCACCCAGTTTAACACTAACGCGGCATTGATGGCGCGCAGACTGGTGTCGTTGCGCCGTCCGGGATCCTCTGGTCTACCGCTTTTTCTGTTGCGCTTTGATTGTGCCGGCACAGTGGTCGAGCGGGTGGGGGGCAAATCTTTCGGTTTGTCTAAATTTGGTGGTTCTTGCCCAAAATGGAATATCTGGCAAATAGCTCGAGCTGCTGATGCTGTTGCCATTGATTTTGTTGAGATGAGTGATGGAGAGCGTTTGCTTAGTATCGCTTTTTCTACCATGCGCCATGACCCGACCAGCCCGGATTTTTCTTATTCGCAAATTACTGTATTAGGTTGCTCCGCCAACCGGGCTATGGAGACGGTATATGGTCGCAAACTTGGTGAAACTCGAGAAGTCTCACCCAGTGCTATTGGGCCGGGGTGCCGGATTTGTGAGCGATTACATTGCGGCCAGCGCTCAAATCAAGCTCTGACGCTCACGGCAGGAAAGCAAAAGCAGGACGTGAATTCCAGCCTGCTTAGCTCAAGTTGGAATGGTAGCAATTAAGTTTGTCATTCAAATTAACGGTTGGTCCAATTGGTTACAGTTTCTATTCTGAAATAAGATGCAATTTGATTTATTTACCGATATTAGCACTTAAAAAACTTTCGTAACAACTTTCCCGCTGGATTTCCCGGAGCAAGGTTTGCAAAATCCTCAGTGGAAATACGATTACTTGCAAGGTTGATCCTGCAATCAGCCACCCACAAACCCATGCTTTATTGGTTTTTTGCGATGATTCACCATGTCAAAGAGCAAAGGCAGACGTTAAACGTCCGCGTTAAGCCCCATTATAGCAAACTCAGCCTTCTTGCGGACGTTTCGAACTTATCCCCGCTTATGTAGGGTCACTTAGGGTATTTAAGGGTGCTTTTAGGGTAGGTTAAGGGACAAGGAGGCTTTTTGCACTGTGAACATATGGTGCAAGCAGGGTGTTCAAGGGTAGGGGGTTTAAGGGTCAGTGACCCTCTTTTGTTTGTCCTACCGCTTCGCTACTTGAGGACAGGTTATGTCTCGCGGCAGTTCGTTACACTCACACCTCCGGTAGGGCGGCGAACGATCGCCGAGGCGCGGTCGCACCTAGTTTCTAGCGTATAATATTCGTCCTAACGCTTCGCTGCTTGAGGACTCTTGTTATGTCTCGCGGCCAAGTTGCTACGCAACGGCCTACGACGTGCGGAGTCTTTTTATGTTCTATCGCTTCGCTACTTGAGAACTCTCTCTTTGTCCTAACGCTTCGCTGCTTGAGGACTCTCTCTTTGTCCTAACGCTTCGCTGCTTGAGGACAATACCGCCCGAGGCAAAACCTTTCTGGCGCTACCACTGCGTTACTTGAGCGAGTCGCACCTAGTTACTAGCGTACAATATCTGTCCTACCGCTTTGCTTTTGTTTGGTCTCGCAACCCGACTTAACTTCGTTCCCGGCCCGATGAGCCGGGATCCAGCACCATAGTTGGCCAAGGCAAGAGCCTTAAGGCTGGGCCCCGGATCGGTGTCCGGGGACCGGTTTTCTGCGTTGCTTGAGGACTCTTTGCCTGTCCTAACGCTTCGCTACTTGAGGACTCTTTAACTGTCCTAACGCTGCGCTATTTCAAGGAAGGGTTTTTTGACCTTCATCAGCAAGTAAAGCATCAAGCAAAGGTTGGTTCCAAGTATCTGTGTCCATTGACCAGAAAGCAAATTCAGCTCCAAAATCAAAAACGCACCAACCAATACTTTCTGCTTCGGCAACACTGCGCATAGCTCGTATCCATTGTTGGCGCGCGCGTGCAGGGGCGCTTTTGTGCACACCGAACTCGCCTAACCAAACCGGCATTCTTGTTCGCTCGCGCACCTGTGCGGCAGTAGCAATAGTTTGTCGTAGGTTTTGGTGTTGTTTTTCACTCCCCCAAATAGTGCCGGTTGGCGGCGGGTTTTTGATCCAGCTGGCGCCTTGGTGGGTGAAGTTATAAGGGTCGTAATCATGATATGTTAGTACTAGGCGCGGATCAAAGGGGACGTTTAGTTTTTTCATTCCATCGATGGAGTTCCAATGGTCACCACCAACGATAATCCAGCGATCTGAATTAGTTTTGCGAATATCGGTAATTAATTCGCGGATAAGGTTCTCCCAGCGCCGGCCACTCATTTTGCCCATGGGTTCATTTAATAACTCAAATATGACTGCATCAGTAGCCTTGGCATAATGCCATGCTATTTGTTGCCAGATGGCGCGTAACCGCGGTACCTCGCGGGTTGGATTTTGGTTTAATTCCTCAAAATTATGCACATCAATGATAATCATCAAACCGGCGTTAAGTGCCTGAGTTATTACTTCATCAACTCGTGCCAAAAAATCCGGATCAATTGTGTATGGCGTTTGTTTGGCTGTGTGTTCTGACCAGGCAATTGGGATTCTGATGCTGTCAAACCCGGCTTTTGCTACAGCTTTGATGTGTGTTTCTTCAATTTTATAACCCCAATCACCTTCATTGGGGGCGTTTAAGGCATTGGCAAGATTGATGCATTTTTGCGCTGGGAACTGAGCAATCTGGGCTGGGGACGCTTTCGGCGCGCAGGCCGATAAGATCAATAATATAGGTAATAAGATACGCATTAAATAAGTTTGTAGCAAAAGAGTTGGGATTTGATGAATTAGATTACTCCGCCCTTTAATACGACCATTGTCCAATTGCAATTCCCCGTTTAGAACAAGCATTAAACATCTTTATAACTGGGCGGGGGTCTGCTTGTTCAATAAAATTTTAATTGCCAATCGCGGCGAAATAGCGGTTCGGGTCTTAACGGCTCTGGCTAAAATGAAAATCGCCAGCGTTATGGTTTATTCTGACGCCGATGCCGGATCATTGGCGGTGGAGTTAGCTGATGAAGCGGTGCATATTGGTGGCAGTGCTGCTGCTGATAGCTATTTACTGGCGGATCGGATTATAGATGCGGCTAAGAAAACCGGTGCAGATGCAATTCACCCCGGTTTTGGGTTTTTGTCGGAAAATGCTGATTTTGCTCAAAAATTGGCTGCAGAAGGTATAGCTTTTATTGGCCCTAATGCTAATGCCATTGAAATTATGGGCGATAAAATTGCTTCTAAGAAATTTGCCGAACAGGCCGGAGTTAATACTATCCCTGGCCATATGGGGTTAATTGAAAGCCCTGAGCAGGCCGCAGAAATTGGTAGTCAAGTCGGGTTTCCGGTAATGATTAAAGCCTCTGCTGGTGGCGGTGGTAAAGGCATGCGAATTGCTTGGAACATTGATGAGGCGATTGAGGGTTTCACCTCGGCCAGAAATGAAGCAAGGGCTGCGTTTGGTGATACTAGAATATTTATTGAAAAATTTATCGAAGATCCGCGTCACATTGAAATTCAAGTTTTAGGCGATAAACATGGAAATTGTATTCATTTAAATGAGCGCGAGTGCTCTATCCAGCGGCGTAACCAAAAAGTAATTGAGGAGGCTCCCAGCCCATTTTTGGACGAAAAAACCCGCGAACTTATGGGGGCTCAGGCAGTGTCTTTATCGCATGCTGTTGCTTATGACAGTGCTGGAACCGTCGAGTTTATTGTCGATAAAAATCGTAATTTTTATTTTCTGGAAATGAATACCAGATTGCAAGTTGAGCATCCGGTTACCGAAATGATCACTGGTGTTGATCTGGTAGAGCAAATGATCAAAATGGCTGATGGGCAGGTGCTAAAGCTTACTCAAGATGATATTGGTATTGAGGGCTGGGCTATGGAAAGCCGGGTCTATGCCGAAGATCCTTATCGTGGTTTTCTGCCTTCAATCGGGCGCTTAAAGCATTATCGCACACCTAAACAAACCGATCGTGTGCGCATCGACAGTGGTGTGCGCGAAGGTGATCAAATTTCTGTGTTTTATGACCCGATGATAGCAAAACTCATTACTCATGGGCCAGATCGAAAAACCGCAATCAAGGAAATGCAACAGGCATTAGACCGTTTTGAAATCAAGGGGGTTCAATCAAACACGCCATTTTTATCAGCAATCTTTTCGCAAAACCGATTTCAAAGTGGACAATTGACCACTGGCTATATTGCTGAAGAATTTAGCGATGGCTTTGGTGGAGTTGCTCCTGACAAAATACGCCGGCGTCAAATGATCTGCGCGGCGGCTTTTATGCACGCTTGTTTTACTTTACGTGCGGGGCAAACCTCAGGGCGAATTTCTCCTATTCCAAAGCTGCCGTCGGACTGGGTGGTTCTATTGGATCGGCGACCTTTTCCATTGCAAATCACGTTGTGTGAAGGCGGAGCAGACTTATTTGTAGATGGTAAATGGCGACATTTGGAAACAAGTTGGAAGCCGGGGCAACATTTGCTGTCCGCTCAAATGGATGATCAGGAATTCTGTGTGCAAATGGAAAACCTAACTGAGGGTTATTTGCTGCATGTACGTGGCACAACCGTTAATGCTCTTGTTTGTTCAGCCAGAGCGGCGCAAATTCATGCGGTGCTGCCGGAAAAGCAGAAGCCGGATACTGGCAATTTGGTTACTAGTCCAATGCCGGGAAGTGTGGTCAGGGTTGATGTGATTGTCGGTCAGAAGATTCAGATAGGCGAAACATTATTAGTGGTTGAGGCAATGAAAATGGAAAATGTCATTCGAGCCGAGCGCGACGGAGTTATTGAACAAGTATGTGTTACGTCTGGTGATACAGTAAATGCTGATGATCTTCTGGTGAGTTTTGGCTGATGGCCAATAACAACGAGACAGCAAGCCGGGTAGGGAATTTCACTGAAACCAACTGGTTCGAACAGTATTTTTGGCCGTTTGGACGCACCACCAGTGCTGAATTTGGTCGCGGCTGGCTAATGGTAGTAATTGTCCAGATTTTATTAGTGCTTTTAGGCTTATTCCTGCTGTTTCTTAAAATCACGCCATTTGGGATGGCACTGGTATTTTCCGGATTATTTATAGGGACATGGATGATCGGAATTTTACATATCCGCAGATTACATGATCTCGGGCGCTCTGGTTGGTTGGCATTTTTTGTCTATATACCCATGGTGGTAGCGGTAGTGTTGATGATACCGCAGAAAAGGCCAAGCAAACAAAAGCTAAATTCCTTTGAGGTTTCCCAACAGGTCGAGCAAGGTAATGCTAAAAATGATAACTCTAAACTGAAGTCAAAGCGTGATGCTAGACGGGCATTATCTCAGCAAGCTGGCAAAAAGCGGAAGGGACGACGGGCAATGAGAGGCCGTGGCGGCAATAACAAGCCCCCCAATATCGCGTTAATGAAAACTGGTGCTTCCGTTGCTGTATTTTCATTTTTTGCAATGCTGTTCTCATTTTTAACTTTGGGGATATTTCATCGAATGAATGGGGAAAGTGCAAGCAATCGCTGGGGTTAAGTATTGGGCGGCTTGACGTGAGTAGGTCAAGAGCGCCATGATGCTGCTGCCTTGGGGGTAATAATAAAAGGAAAGATTATGGGAAGCTTATTATTTAGTATGAAGGGCCGGATCAATTCGGCAGAGTTTCTAAAGGGCGCAATTATTCTGATCACAATTAATGTGATTTTGAGTGCGCTCTCTCATTTTATGGCGGGCTTAATGGTTTGGTTTGTACTGGTTAGCATTATTTTGATTTGGCCGTGGTTGGCTATTTGGGTTAAGCGCTTCCATGATGGTGGCCGCTCTGGATGGATGGTATTAGTGGCCATTTTAGTCTGGGCAGTTGTGGGATGGGCGTTTAGTTTAATTGTGAATATGGTTATTCCAATTGATAAAACCGTAATTGAGGCGGCGGCTGCCAGTGGAGATATTGGAGAGATTATTCGAGTTTCAATTGAATCCGTAAAACCGCAATTCTTCTTACGTCTGATTTTCAGTGTGGTTGGGTCTTTAATTGTTGTGTTATTATTCAACGCAATAATTAAATCTGATCCAGAAGAAAATCAATTTGGAGAGCCGACGACCTGATCAATGGTCAAATTAGGGTTGGAAAAAAGCCGAAGAATTATTCTTCGGCTTTTTGTTGCTGGTTAATGGTTTCTGAGCCATTTGATGTATCTGATTGATTATTGTTTTCGAGTTGTTCTGTAGCATTAATTTCTGGAGCTTGTTCCTCTGTAGATTCTAAAATTTCATTCAAAGTGGGCTGGTCAATTATAGTTATGACAGAGGTAATGCCCTTTCTTTCTAAACGGCGGTATTTGTTCTTTAAGGCGAACATCAATTGCCTTGCATGGGGTGGTAAAGTGCGACCTGTACCCAGTGGCAGTACCGGCCCATCTTGAGTAATTCCAACTGAAACCACACTCATCATAGTAGCTGTTGCACTCTGACCACCACTTAAGTCCGCAATTCGTCCGTAAAACTTTGCAGTCTCAAGTGGAATGTTTTGGCTTAGCAAATTCAAAACAGGTGGTTCTGCGAATTGACGCAGATGCTTGCGCAACCCGTTGGTATCATCGTTAAAATAGCTATTGGAGTTTTCATAAATTGCCGATACTAAGAGGCGGTTCCCTTCTTTGCGCACACCGCGTAGTGAGTTTACAAACTCTTTGGCATTGCTGTCTAATTGTTTCCAGACTTGGTCTTGGGTATAGGAAAAGGCACGGATATTAGGGCCGCCAGCGGCCCCGCCAAAAAACCCATAAATTACTTTTGAGTTCTTCCAATTGGTGTAGACAATTTTTTGCTGAATTTCATTCAAGCTTAATAAAACGCCATCAACTCGAACTAATTTGGCATCAAACATTGGTACATTATCATCGCCAATTTTGATGCGTTTTGGGTATTGAACGGGGTACTTCTTTGCAATCTGTTCAATAACAGTGATGTTATAAATGTTGAGCCAAAAGGCTAATTGCTGATCTTTGGTTAGTTTGTCAAACTCAATTAGCTCGCTTAGGGTTTCCATATACATTCGCAAATAGGTGGCGCGTTGTTCATTTTGCTTAGTAAATAAGCTGAATAAAATACGGTTACCTTCCAAAGCGGTTTTACCATAATGACCATATCTTGCTCTGGAGCCTGTGATTTTTCCCAAGCCATAGCTAACTTGTCGCTCGGAAGGGCCAAAGTTCACGACAATACTATTTAGGAAGCTATCAAGTTCACTATAATCTATTTGATAGGTTATTTGTTCTGAGGATTGGGAAAACTTCTTAAAAGAAGAATCGTCATTAACCATTTGCCGGTTCGAAGGCAGCTCTTGAGACATGGTTCTTGTTGCGCTTAATAGAAATACTGCTGTGGTAAGTATAAAAATTAATGCAATTCGCAAATTCGCTGATCGAAAGTTTTCCATGTGTTGTGTCCATGCCGCCAAATCATACTCGTTTGTCTATGTACTAAGAGTATAGGCTAGGGGGCGTATTTCAAGTTCTTTACCTAGATACAGAATGACAATTAGGTAATGATATTATTCACCTACGAGTGGAAACGCCATTGCAAGGCGCTGATTCCAATCAAATAATTCCGGCCAATTTTGTGGGTCTGGCCCCATAAGTCCAAGTCGTACAATTACCAGATCCCGTGACGGCACGACCCATATTGTTTGCCCCTCATGACCTTGAGCTGAAAAACTATCTTGAGGAGGCAGGGCAGACGCCTTGCCTGCTGGGCGTATATTTGCAGGGTCATTTGGCTGTATCCACCAGCCAGCACCATAAATATTGGCGTTTTGAGCTGGAGTTTGTGTATGCGCAAACTCTACCCAACCTTTGGGCATTAAACGCTGCCGACCCCAGATGCCATCTCGTAAGAAAAGATAACCAAAACGGGCAAAATCTGTTGCCGAGGCCCAGATTAATGAGCCTCCCATATAGGTTCCAGCTGGATCAAATTCTATTTGCGCATCCATTCCAATCGGCAAAAATAATTGTTTGTTGGCAAAGTTCACCATATCCTTTGCATTGATGTTTTCTGACTTTGCATGTTTGGCGATCAATGTCTGCAAAGCCCGCCCGATCATATGATATGCCGCAGAGGAGTAGTTCCAGTGTTCTCCGGGGCTGTGGGCCAAGGGCAATTGGCGCACATAGGCATTAGTATCAAAACGTCCGCGCCCAAACATCATTTGTACCACATCATTTTTGGTTAAATCAGCTTCGCCTATTTCGGAATATTTTAAGCCATCAGTCATGTTCAACCATTGCCGCCATGTTATCTTGGCTCTTGGGTCGGGTGCATCCCAAGGCCCAGGCATTGGCTGATCAATGCTCTTAATCCAACCCATATCCAGCGCCCGACCAACCAATGCCGAGGTGAAAGACTTGGCCATTGACCAACTTATTTGTTTTGTATCGGGGCCGAAGCCATCGCGATAACGCTCAAGAACTAATTGTCCCCGATAGATAATAACCACGCTTCTTGTTTCACCCATGACATCGGATAGATCCCGGTTCATAGCATCAGCTATCATTGGCTCAATTTTATCTATTATTTGCTGTGGAAGTTTAGCTTTTTCCCATTTCTGCCCTGGCCATGTTGATGTATCCTCTTGGGCAGGTAACGGCACTGGTGCTTGGGCTAATGCGTCTGCGTGTATCAAAACCCAGCCAATAAAAATTACGACAAAAATACGCTTGAGTTTCATGTGGCTCTCCCGATAATGTGCTTAACATGGAGGCGTGGATGAAATTCGTCAAAGGATTCCTTATAGTTTTTGTTGTGTTGGCTATTGCCGGTTATGTCGGGTGGCAATTTTGGGGTAAAAAACAGATTATAGCCATACAAATTGGCACGGCTTATACTGCCAAACATGTTTGTTCGTGCCGGTTTGTCGCCAAGCGTGATTTATCATCGTGTCGCGGGGATTTTACTTTGGATATTAGTGAACTGGCAATTACTGAAAACGGTTTGCAAATCACATCAACCGCGCCGTTAAGCCTGTCTAGTTCGCGAGCGGTATTTACTCCTGGTTTGGGCTGTTCGTTGGTGCCAACAGGTAATTAAATTTGTGGCGGTTCGCAGGTCTCAACTTCTCCAAATTTCTCGATAAACCTATCCTTCAATACTGTGTCCACATCAATCATCGTTGTTGGAATTTTTAAATCCTTGAAGCTGGTCACTCCTAAATGCGAAATCCCGCACGGTATAATTGCTTCAAAATGAGATAAATCAGGGTCTACATTTAAGGAGATGCCATGAAAACTAATCCAGCGGCAAATGCGAATTCCAATGGCGGCAATTTTGGCTTCTGAGTCTGGCTTCCTATCAACCCAAACCCCGACGCGATCATCATATCTTCGGGCAGCAAGTCCATAGTCAGCCAGAACCGCAATCAACCATTGCTCTAGTTTACGGACAAAGCCGCGCACATCGCGACCGTTTTTGCGCAGATCAAGCATCACATATACCACGCGCTGTCCCGGCCCATGATAAGTGTATTGCCCGCCGCGACCGGATTGAAACACTTCAAATCGTTCTGGTTGTAATAAATCGTTTTTCTGGGCGCTGGTGCCGGCAGTGATAAGTGGGGGGTGCTCTAGCAGCCAGATCAATTCACTGGCTTCACCAGCCTGGATTTGCGACACGCGGGTTTCCATAAACTCCACGGCCTGTGCATATCCAACTGGCGTAGTTGAAGTTGCCCAGTGTATTTTTTTTGTTGTTTCTGAGAAATTCATGAGTCTAATTTTGATGTTACTGGGTTTTATCCAATTATTTGCTTCCATATTAACCCTTCGGGAACGCAAAAGCGAGAAACTTCATGTTCGTATCGCGTAAACAAAAAAAGGGTGAAATACTCGTGTCACAAATAGGGGCGGTTAAAGTCGAAATATCGGTTCTACTCGGCAGATGTATTTTGCCGATGGAACAGCTATTGCGCATGGGACGGGGGGCTGTCATTCCTTTGGATAGTTTTGAGGGTGATGATGTTTGGATTTTAGCCAATGATCATCCTATCGCTCGCGGCGAAATAGTGATTGAAGGTGATAAAGTCTGCATAATGGTCACAAAATCTGCGGATGTTTATGATTTCCAAGATGTAGCTTGATACTTACTACCTTTTGCTAGAATTGCACTTCACAAACTGATTGTAGTTTGATACCTCCCGCACACCTGTTCAAATTCGGTGTGCGGCCGTGGCGGAACTGGTAGACGCGCAGCGTTGAGGTCGCTGTGGGGTAAAACCCGTGGAAGTTCGAGTCTTCTCGGCCGCACCATATTTCTTGCGCTACCGCAATGCTGACGCTTGCTATTTAAGCGCGAGGTACGGTTCGAGGTTAGTCCTCTCACCCGCACCATTTTCCATAGCTTCCGCTGCGCACGGCGCAGTACGATGATGACCACTGGTGTTTGCGCCGGTGCTCACATGAAGCGCGCTCAGGGCTGTGGGGTTCGAGGTTAGTACTCTCACCCGCGCCATTTTTCTTGCGCTATCGCAATGCTGGCGCTTGCTACTTGAGCGCGTGGCGCGGTTCGAGGTTAGCCCTCTCATCCGCGCGATTTACAATTCAGTCTTATTCCAGTTGGTGGATTTAGGCATAAGTGTCTGTTTCATGAAGTTTGAGAAAAACCTCTAATCAGTTTTTGCAAGAGCAAATCACGGGCCGTTTTGAATGCCTCCAGGGTATTGAGTCTGGCCGGGTCATCAATCGGCCAGTGCAGTCGTTTGAACTTCCCGGAAACGGCAGGGCACACTTCCTCAGCGCACAAGGTAATTACCAGATCAATTTTGGAAAGATTAATTGTTTCCACTGATTTTGAAGACTGCCCGTTAATATCAATCCCGGCATCAGCCATCACTTGCACTGCCAGAGTATTGATTTGTCCCGAAGGTTCGGAACCAGCACTATAGGCAGTCAGTTGATCGCCAAAATAGTGTTGTGCCAGTCCTTGTGCCATCTGGCTGCGAGCACTGTTAGCTACGCAAAGGAAAAGTACGGTTTTCATGCTGCGTTTTCCTTTTCATCAAACCAGCGACGTTTTAGCCAGAGCGCGACGCTGACCAAAGAGACCAGTACCGGTACTTCAACCAATGGGCCAATCACGGTAGCAAAGGCAACTGGGGAGGCCAGACCAAAAGCGGCAATGGCCACCGCAATCGCCAGTTCAAAATTATTACTGGCTGCGGTAAAGGCGATGGAGGTGGTGCGTTGATAATCGGCACCGATCCATTTGCCCATGGCAAAGCTGATCAGAAACATAATGACAAAATAAATCGTCAGGGGCACCGCAATGCGCAGCACATCTAAAGGAAGTTCCAGCACCATGCCGCCTTTGAGGCTGAACATGGCGACGATGGTAAACAACAGCGCGATTAGGGTGATCGGGCTAATTACAGGTTCAAAGACGGTTTTGTACCATTCAGCCCCCTTGCGGTTAATAAGGGTTCTTCTAGTCAGAAAACCGGCCAGAAACGGAATGCCCAGATAAATCAACACCGATTGGGAAATCATCCAAAAGCTGACATCAATAATCTGCCCTTCAAGGCCAAGAATTTCAGGCAGGACGGACATAAAGAACCATGCATACACACTGAAAAACAGAATCTGGAAAATACTGTTAAAAGCAACTAAAGCTGCTGCACATTCCCTGCTCCCACCAGCCATCTGGTTCCAGACAATGACCATGGCGATACAACGTGCAAGCCCGATCAGTATCAAGCCGGTCATATAAGCCGGATAGTCATAAAGAAACGTGATGGCCAGCACAAACATCAATACTGGCCCGATTAGCCAGTTCTGTACCAGAGATAGTAGCAAAATGCGCTTGTCGGCAAAAACTTTTGGCAACTCGTCATACCGCACTTTTGCCAGCGGCGGGTACATCATCAAGATAAGGCCAATCGCAATCGGTATGTTGGTTGTGCCCACGCTTAAACTGTCCAGCCATGTTGGCAAACCAGTAAAAACACGTCCGAGTGCCACTCCTGATGCCATCGCTAAAACAATCCAGAGCGTTAAATACTGATCCAGAAATGACAGACTTTTCTTTTGCATTATGAACTCTCTTCTTTGTCTTTGATAATAATCTGGCAAGGCATCTGCTCACTGTTCTTGCAGCAGTTCTCGGTGAGGTATTTTATGGTGTCGACCAGCGTTTTATAGTTAGCCGTATAGATGCTGGCGCGACCTTCGCGGCGTTTGGCAATCAGCCCAGCGTGTCTTAATTTTTCCAGATGAAAAGACAAGGTGGTGGCCGGAATGTCCATGTGCTCGCCTATGGCACCAACCATCATGCCTTCTGGAGCCACTTCGATAAGAAGGCGGAAAATGGCCAGCCGACTTTCTTGTGCCAGTGCATCCAGAGCAGTAATAACGTTTTTCGTATCCATATTACTAGATATATAGATATAATAAATTTTTGCAAATTATTTTATAACCTGCAAAGAGGATTACGACTTTAACTCAATCATTTTATGCCAGTTCCCATCTATGTTCCCTATGGGGCGCCATATTTTGTTTTGCGGCCAATCGCTTCGCGATGCCTCCGACAGGGCGGTGAACGGTCGCCCCCATATTCTTAAGGGCGCAGTTGCGTCCTTTGGTACGGTTCAAGTTTTTATCGTGATCGGTATGTTTTATAATATTCTGATATGAAAATAAAAACGGGGATCGAGATAAGGTAGTGAAATATACCCTGTATCTGGTATGGAGCCTGACTCAGGTATTTAAGGCCCTAGGGCAATTTAAGGTTATGCTGCGAGGTGTTTCTATGGGCCACTCTTTGGTTGCAAGGTCAGGGTCGAGCTGCCAGGCGGAGTAGAATTTTGATCCCAATCGGACCGTATTTCGATAAATTCGCCATTTGCCCATGCTTGCACTAGATCTCGGTAATGCGGGGACATCATATTGCCGGACTGGCCGGGGCCATGCATGAAGCGCGAGCTATCTAGGTCCGAAAAATCATAGATTGCCCGCATGCTTGGCCCCCACAATACATCAAAATTACCAGAACTAAATGAGGAATGAGCTACATTGATTGTAGAGGCATCACCGCCGACGGGAACTTGCACTGAGAAAAAACGGCGCAATGGAGTTCTGTCAAATAAAGGGTGAGCAAAATTTGCTTGGTGAAAATCCCCCCACCTTAAATTAGCAATCGTGATCTGTTGGGTTTTTGATAATTGTTGATAGACCTGATCCAATGATTTTGCAGCCAATTGCCGGCAGTCTTCCATTTCAGGCGTGTTTATATCATCACACCATGCAGCAGCCGGGCCGCGAACCACGTTTTCGACAAATTCACGACGTGGTGACCAAAAGCGCTCAAAATCATCACCCAGATCATCCTGATATAAGCTTTTTGTGAAAGCTCGCATCCACATTGAATATATCAAACCTTCTGGCCGATCGGCAGCCAGATTTCCATCCCATGAACCAAGCAGTTTGCGCAGTTCCAGGCCACCATCGGTTTTAGGTGTTGAGGCGGTAATCAGCGGGGTGACGCGCCTGGCAAGGTCGGAAACCGTATCCATTTGCATGCGCGAAAATGATCTGTGATCGTGTAATTCTGTTTGCTCAATTAATTCAACAATGCGTCTAATACGGCTAAATCCATACCAAGAATCAGTTAGGAAATACGGATAATTGTCTGGTACAATTTTATTGTTGGCTGAGGCAAAATAATGTCGCTGCGGATTTTTGGCTTTTGGAAGCTCCAAATACGGTATTTCACCCACCCACTTACCATCAATGTCACGAACCGGAATTCTTGCGGGGGCAATAAATCCGATGGTGCCTTGGGTGTCGGCAAACACCATGTTTTGCTGAGGCATTTTGTATTGTTCCAGCCCTTTGGCAAAGTCATCAAAGGTTCTGGCACTTAACAATGTTATGCCTAAATTGCCTGTGGTGTCATCCCAATCATCCAGTGTGCTTTGGATTACCACTACTTCGCCTTTTTTGGCGATTTTGGCTGCGCTGAACCATTTTGGATCCAAAACCGGCCCTTGCTCATTGCGTGAGATAGTCATGGTAAAGTCTTTATCGCCTCGAACTTTGATAACAGCCTGTTCGTCGGTGGTTTCCAATTCATCTTCTGGGTAAATGAACAAATCTGATGTATCTGGCCCGGTATTGGTAAAGCCCCAAGCGCTATGAGTGTTGCGCCCCAAGGTAACAAAAGGTGTGCCGGGCAGAGTTGCCCCTAACATCATCTCATCACCGGTTTGCATCCGAGCGAAATACCAGACGCCGGGAGCGCTTAATGCCAAGTGTGGATCATTAGCCAATAACGGTTTTCCACTGGCAGTTAAAGAGCCATCAACTACCCAATTATTTGAACCCTTTGGAGGTTCACCATTTGCTGAGGATGTGTCCGTAGTTGCGGCTTCAGGTGTTTGGTTGTTGTTTAGGCCAAGGTCGTCTTCGCTTAAAGTTATTGGTGCATCATCAGGGTAGGGGGCTAGGAATTGCTGCAAACGCTCTGGGCCTAGTATTTCAAGTAATTTTGCCCGTGCCGGTTCTGAAAATGCATCCCCGGATAGTCCATATGCCATCATTTTTAGAACCGCAGCGCTATCTTGTGCTCGCCACGGCTCTGGCTTTTGCATCAATAAAATATATTCGGGTGCCGGGGTATATTTTGGGGTGCTGATAATCGAATTAACCCCATCTGCATAGGCGCTAAAGGCGGCTTTGGTTTCTGTGTTTAGGTGCTTAAACGATTCATCAGCAGCTTTTCCAAGCCCTAAAACCCGCATTTGCACATCAGAGCGCAAAGTTAACTTGCCCACCAACTCTGAAAGCCGGCCATAAACGGCGCGCCGGGATAAATCCATTTGGAACATGCGATCTTGAGCATGGATTGCGCCCATCGCAAAGAACAGATCATGGCGTGATTCAGCAAAAATATGCGGGATACCAAGCTTATCGCGAACTACGCTGACTTCAGATTGGAGACCCGCAAGTTCCAAATTACCTTTCGTCTGTGGAAGCGAGCTTTTGAACTGCCAAAAAACATAACTTCCAGTTGCTATGGTAAAAAACACGACCAGAACTAACAGGCCTAACACCCACTTCACAACGGTTTTCATAAATTGAATATCTCCCTATAATGAACCCTAGCAAATGTCTGGAGATTTGAATATGGCGAAACTTGCTTTTTTGGGGCTGGGGACAATGGGGTTTCCGATGGCTGGGCATTTGGCAGCCAACGGCCACCGGGTGCAGGTGTGGAACCGTACTACCGAAATTGCGCAAAAATGGGCGCAAGAGTATCAAGAGTATGAGGGAGAAGCCGCTTCGAGCGCTGCAAACGCCGTTGTGGACGCTGATTTGGTATTTGCCTGTCTAGGTGATGACCCGGACGTGCGCGCAGTGGCTGTGCCGGTTTTTTCACAAATGCGCCAAGGGGCTATTTTTGTAGATCACACTACGACATCGGCTAATTTAGCTCGTGAATTGGCAAAAACAGCTGCATCCTTTGGTGTTGGTTTTGTTGATGCCCCAGTTTCAGGAGGTCAAGCTGGTGCTGAAAATGGTCAATTGACTATTATGTGCGGCGGGGGTGAGGCTGATTTTACTGTCGCAAGAGCGGTTATGGGCAGCTATGGCAAGGCTGTTAAGCATATGGGTGCAGTTGGTTGCGGCCAATTGACCAAAATGGTTAATCAAATTTGCATTGCCGGAGTGGTTCAAGGTTTGGCTGAGGCCCTGAACTTTGCCGAGGCTGCCGGTCTTGACCCAAATATGGTGGTTGAGGCGATCGGGCAGGGTGCGGCTCAAAGCTGGCAAATGGATAATCGCCACAAAACAATGGCTGCTGGTGAGTTCGAGTTCGGTTTTGCAGTGGATTGGATGCGAAAAGACTTGCGAGTGGCTATGGAAGAAGCTGATGCAAATGGTGCCGAGCTGCCTGTAACACGCCTGGTTGACGAATTTTATGCGCAAATTCAGCAAATGGGTGGGTCAAGGTGGGATACATCGAGCTTGATTGCTCGGTTGCGGAGCGACAGGTAAGTTGGTTCGGCTGTTTTGCTGCAATTGCTGATTATTTGGCAGTTTTAACACATGAGTTAGTGCAAATATGATTGACAAGGCGCCGGTTTTTTAATCTTACTCTTATTAAATTTAGATCAGTTGGAGAAAACATTATGATCAACTCACAAGTCCCAGATGTTGTGTTTAAAACCCGAGTTCGCAATGATGCATTAGAAGGCGATAATCCTTTTGAGTGGAAAGATCTTTCTTCCAAAGAGTTATTCGGCGGTAAAAATGTAGTTGTTTTTGCGCTGCCTGGTGCATTTACCCCAACATGTTCCAGCACGCATTTGCCAGGGTATGAGGCAGCTTTCGCTGATCTGGCCGAGCAAGGCGTTGATGCAGTGGTTTGCTTGTCGGTAAATGATGCATTTTGCATGTACCAATGGGGATTAAACCTTGGCGCTAAGAATGTTTTCTTACTGCCTGATGGTAGTGGTGAATTTACCCGTAAAATGGGTATGTTAGTGGATAAATCTAATGTAGGTTTTGGTATGAGAAGCTGGCGCTATTCCATGTATGTCGAAGATGGCACCGTTAAGAAAATGTTTGTCGAAGACGGATTTTCTGATAATTGCGCATCGGATCCATTTGAAGTGTCAGATGCGCAAACCATGCTTGCTTATTTGAAGAACCGCTAGAGACTTTATTTTCTGTAGTTTTTATTTGGGCGGTTTTTTATTGCCGACAGTGTGTAAAGGTTTGTCATGGATCATGAAGCCACGTTAGCGCCTGCCGGTTATCGGGCTTGGTCGCAGTCAGATCGATTCGAGCATCGTAACGGCCCGATTTTTATTCATGAGACTTACGATCCGCCACCGGAGAAGGGCTTGCTTTGCTTTTATGCACAAGCTCGTCATTGTAACGGTGGCGGAGCCGTTCACGGCGGTATGTTAATGACTTTTGCTGATGGTGCCATGTTTGCTGTGGCTCATAAGCACATGCAAGGTAATTTTGGCGTGACCGTCACCATGAATAATGAGTTCTTGTACCCTGGATGGCCCGATCAATGGATCCATGCCAGCGGTGAAGTGGTTCGTGCCACTAAATCTGGTTTGATCTTTGTTCGCGGGCAATTGTTTACCGAGGATCAAGTCCTGATGACATTTTCAGGGTTGCTAAAACGCCTCTCCAAGAAACATTCAAAATAACGACAAATCGCACTAAATCTGAATAATGCTAATGGTCGTTCTATTGATACAAATCATTCAGGTAGGCAGCAATGCGAATTCCGGCCTGAGTTAGACGTGTGTGTATCGTATGAGTATGGGTAAAGCGATATTCCCATGAAATATTGGGGTCAGAAGGGTAGATGCTATCCCTGATCCTAGCGCTTTCGGCGATCCAAACCATTGGATCAATTTGTTGCCATGTGGCTAATTGCTCCGGGGTGATTTTTTTGTTCAACCAAAGAGTTAGCTCAGAAAAAGACAATTCCTCACGATTGATCAACCCGCTGTCCCACACCGAGTGCAAATTGCTGTCTCGATTAAAAAATTTGACATTAAAGCGGTTGCCGCCGCGATCAGTGCCATTGCCCACATGTAATGGCTGATGCAAATCGCCAATGATATGGATGGTAAATCGCAATGCCAGTTCTTTTTCTTCTTTGTTGGCGTTTGGATCTTTTAGGGTTTTGGCAAATCCGGCAAGGGCGCTGGCTGCATCGCCTTGTTTGGGTGCGCCTAACTGTTCGTAGGTTTTGCCCTTTGGCACCGTTACATAATGATAGGAGCCAGCAGTATTTTGCCAAAAGTCATCGGGGCTGGATCGCATAAAGTCAGGCCATGTACTAGCTTCGGCGAGACTTTCAGCACCCAGTATGTCCATAACCGCCAACTGGGAGTTTTCGCTCAAATGTTGTTCGGCAATCGCTCCGGTTACCCGGTGGCCCTTTGCTCCCCACGCTAAGGCTTGATTGGTAAGGATGAGGGTAAAGGCCAGAGCAAGCAGAAATTTTTGCATGAGAGCAGTCCTTGATTGTGTTGGCAATTAGGCTTTAAGCGTGGCGTAATAATGGTCATTTGGCTAGTGAATAAGTGTTTATACTGCATTGCGTAAAAACAATGTTTGTATCAACTCTTGCTTAGCAGTATAGAACTTATTGCGAATTTTAAAAGGTAATATGAAGTGACCCATTGGAAACCAGATACTTGGCGACAGAAACCGGCAAAACACATTCCTGATGACTATCCTGATACGGATGCATTGGAATATGTGGAAGGTATTTTGCGTAGCTCTGCGCCATTGGTATTTGCCGGTGAAGCGCGCAACCTCAAGGCTGAATTGGCCGAAGTGGCAGCCGGTCGAGCGTTTCTCCTGCAAGGCGGTGATTGCGCCGAAAGCTTTAAGGAATTCTCTGCCGATGGCGTACGCGATACTTTTCGGGTATTGATGCAAATGGCAGTAGTCTTGACTTTTGCTGGTGGTAAGCCCGTAGTTAAACTTGGGAGGATTGCTGGACAATTTGCCAAACCCAGATCCTCTAGCACTGAAACCAGAGATGGGATTACCCTGCCTAGTTATCGTGGTGACATCATCAACGGCATGTCATTTGATGCTGAGGCCCGCGAACCGCGCCCAAAACGTATGTTACGGGCCTATGGTCAATCGGCATCGACGCTGAATTTGTTGCGAGCTTTTGCTGCTGGTGGTTATGCGCATTTGGGTAATGTTCATCAATGGACTTTGGGGTTTGTCAAACGATCACCGGCTGGTGCCCGTTATCGTGAAATTGCTGATAAAATTTCCGAAGCTATGGAGTTTATGGAGGCTTGCGGCATTACCCCTGCCACGTCTCCGCAATTGGCTGGAACCCCGTTTTATACCTCTCACGAGGCTTTGTTGCTGGGTTATGAGCAGGCATTGACCCGTATTGATAGCACATCTGGAGATTGGTATGATACGTCGGCACATTTGTTATGGATTGGTGATCGCACAAGACAAGTAGATGGCGCGCATGTGGAGTTTTGCCGAGGGGTGAAAAACCCGATTGGGTTAAAGTGCGGGCCAACACTGGATCCAGATGAGGCGCTTCGGCTGCTTGATGTTTTAAACCCTAGTAATGAACCAGGGCGGATCGTGCTTATTAACCGTTATGGCGCCGATAATGTAGAGAAGTATTTGCCAAAACTAGTGCAAAAAATTGAAGGTGAAGGCCGTTCCGTGGTTTGGTCTTGTGATCCGATGCATGGTAATACCTGCAAAACTAAAGTTGGGTATAAGACCCGTCCAGTGGATCTGATCTTGCGTGAATTAGCCAGCTTTATGGACGTGGTTCATGGCGAAGGTGCATGGCCGGGCGGGGTGCATTTTGAAATGACCGGTCAGGATGTAACCGAGTGCATTGGCGGCGCGCAGGCAATTACCGAAAGTGATTTGCAATCGCGCTATCACACCCATTGTGATCCGAGATTAAACGGTGAGCAGGCCTTGGAATTAGCATTTTTGATTGCAGAGCAGTTAAAACATCATCGCGATGCAAAAGCTGAAATTTCTGGTATTAATGCAGACAACAACGTTCAGGCTTCTTGAAAAGCTTCAGATAGCCAGTTAATCAATTGCTGGTCTATCTGAGTAATGTCGGTAATTTTCACTTTGTGGGTACACATTGCGCCGCTAAGAGCTAATAAACATTTTGTTCCTGTGCGGCCCTTTAGGTTTATTCCCAAATCAATCCGGGTTTTGGTTGCGGGGGTGATTACAGCAAATTGCTTACTGCGCCGAAGGCTCACACAAGTTTTCTTTGGTGATATTTCCACGTCTTGCCCAAATGCCCAGGTAACAAGCCTTTACTCATTTGATTAAAGGAAGCCAGCAGCTCCTCTTTTGAAGGAGCGCTGTGGATGAATGCTTTGTTCATTGATTAGAACTTGACCAACATCTTTCCTTTGTTGCCGCCGGAAAACAGTTTTAAAAATGCAGAAGGCGCATTTTCTATTCCGTCTTCAACGGTTTCTTGGGTTTGTATTTTTCCAGCCATGAACCATTCGCCAAGGTCTTTGGTGAACTCTGGGGTCTGGTCAAGAAACTTGGTGACCACAAAGCCTTCAATGCGCAGGCTTTTGCCAATGACGTTAAACAAGTTCCAAGGGCCCGGCGTTGGCTCGGTGTCATTATAGCCAGAGATCATGCCGCAAACCACGATCCGGCCATTCACATTCATCGCCTCAAGCGCTGCAACCAGATGATCACCGCCGACATTCTCAAAATATACGTCTACGCCTTCAGGAGCAGCGGCTTTTAGCGCTCGTATTAAATCACCTTGGGTTTTATGTTCCTTGTAATTGATCACTTCATCAACGCCGACCGATTTTAACCAGTCGCATTTTTCCTGTGATCCGGCAGAACCTACAACCCGGCAGCCTTTAATCTTGGCAATTTGGCAAACCAGCGAGCCAACTGCACCAGCAGCACCAGAAACAAATACGGTTTCCCCTTCTTTGGGTTGGCCGATTTGCAACAGCCCGCCCCATGCAGTAAGACCGGGCATGCCGGCAACACCTAGAAATGCTTGTTCCGGCAGGCCAAAAGTGTCTAGCTTTTGTAATCCCTCGCCATTGGATACAAATGCTTCGCGCCAACCGAGCATGGAAAGCACAAGGTCACCTTCGGCAAATTTATCATTTTTGGATTGCAACACTTTGCCAACGGCATGGCCTTCGAGAACTTTACCCAGTTGAAATGGTGGAACATAGCTTTTGCGATCGATCATTCGCCCGCGCATATATGGATCAACTGACATCCATGTGTTTTTTACTAAAACCTCGCCATCTTTGATATCTGGCAGATTGGTTTCAACAAGTTCAAAGTTTTCGGCAGTTGGCATGCCCACTGGGCGTGAAGCCAATCTAATTTCACGGGAGATAGTAGTCATTTTGGATTTCCTGTTTTGTTAGCAAGTTTATAGTAACCAATGTTTGGGGGTCAAAGGCAAAGTAATAACCAGCGATTTAGCATATTGAAAACCGAATTTAAGTGATTGGTTATTTTGCTTGCTGCTTCGACTTTCATGAAAGATCGTTGTTCGTAAGTAGTCTTGCCTGTTCTGCTCAAAACCACAAGTGGAAAGAAATCGTCATATATATTGACTGGTGGTTTTATTGTGCTTGCGGCTCATTCCTGACACAAGAGAGCCGGGGCGCAACGGATAAAGTATGATGGTAAATAATAAATTGCGAGTCGGCATTACAGGTGCCGGTATCTTTGGTGGCTACCATGCGTCAAAAATGGTTGCACACCCATTGGTTGATTTCGTCTGTATTTATGACCCACTTCACCCCGAAAGAGCGCTTGATTTGGCTGACAGGTGCGGCGCTAAGGCCGTTGATAGTCGCGAAGAACTAATTGGTCTTGCTGATGCTCTTATCATTGCCAGCCCTGCCAGTGCTCATGGTCGCCAAGGGTTAGATGCCTTGCAAAACGGACTGCATGTTCTTGTGGAAAAACCATTGGCTACAGATATGGAGACGGCTCGCGAAATGGTGGCTGTTGCTGATCGCAAGCAATTGGTTCTGCAGGTTGGTCACCAAGAACGTTTTGTTTCAAAGGCAGTTGGCCTGTTTGATGTGCCGGAGCGACCTTTGCGGATTACGGCCCAACGGGTTTGCGCTTATAATGAACGTGGCACGGATGTCAGTGTTACTCTGGATTTGATGATTCATGATCTGGAGTTGGTAACTGCGATCACTGGGGAAATGCCGGTTCGTACTATTGGCACCACTCAAATTGGCCCCAGTGGCGGTATTGATGAGGCAAATGTGTCTTTGAGCTATCCTAATGGGCTTGAGGTTAAGTTGTTGGCCTCAAGGATGGCAGATGCTCCATCTCGGACGATGGAGATTCAATATCCAAGCGGTAAGGTGCATGTAGACTTTTTAACTCGCACCTTAATTCATGACACGCCGTTTTCATTAAATACTGATTTTGCAAACCACCCAGAGGCCGCTGATAGTCTTGGTGCCTCGGATAATGCCTTTGTTAAAGCAGTGTTACATGGCGCAGGAACACCAGTTTCCGGTGTTGATGGCGCGCGCGCGCTGTTTTTGGCATTAACCGCCGATCAAGAGCAGGTTTTGGCAACCGATATTGCAGTTTGACGCAGTGATATCGGGTGCGCTACACCCACAGCTATGAGCAAGGAACTTCGTATTTTTTCGGCGCAACTGAATCCGGTTGTGGGTGATCTGGCTGGTAATGTGGCTAAAATCCTTGGCGCCCGTGCTAAGGGTGCAAAAGTGCAGGCTGATTTGGTGGTTTGCACAGAAATGGGTGTGGTTGGCTATCCACCTGAAGATCTGGTGTTAAAACCTGCTTTAGTTCGCGATGCGATGAAATTAGTTGCGGAATTAGCCAAAAAAACCGCCGACGGCGGCCCGGCTTTACTGATCGGCGCACCGTGGATTGAAGACGGGCAATTATTCAATTCAGTATTCCTTCTTGATGAGGGAAAGATCTTGGCCCGCCATGATAAAGTTAATCTACCAAATTATCGGGTTTTTGATGAAAAGCGGGTGTTTGCAACAGGTGTAAAGCCAAAACCGGTTTTTTGGCGTGGTGTCAATCTGGGCCTACCGATTTGTGAAGACATCTGGTTTCCAGAGATTCCGCAATCTCTGGTCGATCAGGGAGCAGAAATTATAATCAGTTTGAACGGCTCACCATTTCGCAATGCAATTGCTGATTTGCGTCACGAGACTTTCTTGCGCTGGGCCAAAACCACCCAGATACCATTGATTTTCGTCAATCAAGTTGGTGGGCAAGATGAATTGGTATTCGATGGCGCTAGTTTTTCTTATGATGCGCAAGGGAAAATCGTCCAGCAATTACCTGCATTTATTGAGGCTATGTCTTTGGCTGTCTGGCAACAAGACGAGCAGGGGGCTTGGCATTGCAAGAACGCAGAGCTTTCTACATTACCAGATTTGATGGAAAGTAGATGGCGAGCCTTGGTGCTGGGCATTGCTGATTATGTGAACAAGAACGGGTTCCCTGGCGTAGTTTTGGGGCTTTCTGGCGGAATAGACTCAGGTCTGGCGGCGACTTTGGCCGTAGACGCATTGGGGCCTGAGCGGGTTTGGTGTGTTATGATGCCATCAAAACACACTTCTGATGAAAGCCTAAGTGACGCCAAAAACTGTATTGATGCACTTGGTTGCCGTTATGATAAGATAGACATCACGCCAACGATAGATGCATTGCACTTGAGCTTGGCCCCGATATTTGATGGACAAGAGGCAGATACTACAGAGGAAAATCTGCAATCTCGCGCTCGGGCTGTATTGTTGATGGCATTATCCAATAAATTTGGCCATATGGTGCTGACTACTGGGAATAAATCTGAAATGGCAGTGGGTTATGCAACGCTTTATGGGGATATGTGTGGGGGTTATAATGCCCTAAAAGACATTTATAAAACCGAAGTGTTTGCGCTGGCTCATTGGCGAAACCAGAACTGCCCCGAAGGATTGTTTGGCCCCGGCGGGATAGTAATGCCTGAAAACATGATCGAGAAACCGCCAACCGCAGAGTTGCGGGACAATCAAAAGGACGAGGACAGCCTGCCGCCATATCCGATATTGGATGATATGCTGATGGCTTTGGTTGAAGATGAGGCTGCGGTGGCATCATTGTTGGCAAAGGGCTACAGCAAGGACGACGTGCGGCGCATAGAGCATTTATTATATTTGGCAGAGTATAAACGCCGCCAAGCACCACCAGGCGTAAAAATAGGCACCAGAAACTTTGGCCGTGATCGGCGTTATCCAATTACCAACAAATACCGGGATAATGAAGAATAAACCCGGCCCTATAGTTGCGGTTGGCCCGCGTTCTTTAATCAGCTATAACTATTGCAGGGGTAAAGCAGTTCATGACATTGTTGCGGTTGGCCCGCGTTCTTTAATCAGCTATAACTCATTCCAAAATGGTAGCAGAGTTAGCTTGGTTGCGGTTGGCCCGCGTTCTTTAATCAGCTATAACGTATATCTTCTATTCCACTGATCGAGGTTCGTTGCGGTTGGCCCGCGTTCTTTAATCAGCTATAACGCAACCTATCTGGCGCAGTTATTGTGCGATGTTGCGGTTGGCCCGCGTTCTTTAATCAGCTATAACAGAAAGCTATCGTGGGTTCACTCTTGGATGGTTGCGGTTGGCCCGCGTTCTTTAATCAGCTATAACAAATGCGTGTAATAGCGGCATAGCTTCAATGTTGCGGTTGGCCCGCGTTCTTTAATCAGCTATAACTTTTCTTGGCTTATGCCGTATTTGTCCGTGGTTGCGGTTGGCCCGCGTTCTTTAATCAGCTATAACTTTTTGCGTTAGCGCGATGAAGAAGAATAGGTTGCGGTTGGCCCGCGTTCTTTAATCAGCTATAACTCTCTGCGAACAATGGTTAATTGATTATTAGTTGCGGTTGGCCCGCGTTCTTTAATCAGCTATAACAACGATATTCGAGCGCAGTAAAGTGGGTCTGTTGCGGTTGGCCCGCGTTCTTTAATCAGCTATAACAAAAAGTCGGCAAGCGGGCCCGCACCTGTAGTTGCGGTTGGCCCGCGTTCTTTAATCAGCTATAACATGTAAGATCATACACCCCGACAAAGCGTAGTTGCGGTTGGCCCGCGTTCTTTAATCAGCTATAACCACAATGTTTTGCAACAGAACCTCGTTTCAGTTGCGGTTGGCCCGCGTTCTTTAATCAGCTATAACACCACATAGCCCGCTATGCGTCGCTGCACGGTTGCGGTTGGCCCGCGTTCTTTAATCAGCTATAACGACAAGCAGCTTACACTTGAAGCTGAAGTTGTTGCGGTTGGCCCGCGTTCTTTAATCAGCTATAACTCCTGATCGCGAATTAACACAGTCGGACGTGTTGCGGTTGGCCCGCGTTCTTTAATCAGCTATAACATCGTTCCACAAATCCCATTCACGAATGTTGTTGCGGTTGGCCCGCGTTCTTTAATCAGCTATAACTAACCCTGCCGACATATGGCTTTGCTCGGTGTTGCGGTTGGCCCGCGTTCTTTAATCAGCTATAACAGATCAATGGTTAAGCTCTTGTTTTCAAGAGTTTTTCCATTGTTCTGGCGGGCACAGTTCAGCATATTTTGGCTAGAAAAGCAGTAATTGTTCCGGGTTCTGGGGTGACGAATCACTTTTTGTTCCTCTAAAACATTTGATGTTTTCATACTGTTTGTCAGTAAATTGTAATATATCAACTTTTCCACCCGATGGCAAAGAAGCTTCAATTTTTCGAATATAATTTTCCACCGCCTCTTTGCCAGAGGTATGGCGAATGTATACAGAAAATTGCGCCATCTCAAAACCAAGGTCTTTTAAGTACAATCGAAATTTACTGGCTTCTTTGCGGGCTTTTTCTTCTACTACTGGTAAATCAAACAAAACCATCATCCACATGATCTGATATCCTGACAGGCGTTTCATTGTCTTGCCGCCATCAATGGCAAAGGTGGGCCGGGTAATTCAAGCTTGGCAGCCTCGCCGGTAAACATTTGAGCTAATGAGATACAAAGCCGATCCAGACAGACACGGATCGGCGATGCCCCCTTGGGGCCGCTGAGATCAAATTCGGTAACTGCCGCTAATTTTTGTTTGGCCTCAATGCTCAATTCCTGTTCTTCATCTGAGGCCAGACGATGCACCACCAGATCAACAAATGGCCGAAATGGTTCCATTACATCATCGGCCAATCGCAAGGCCTCACCGCGGGAAATATGATTTACTGACAAGGAAGGGTGCAATCCAGCCCCAAGAATTGAACGGGCGGCAGCCGCGCGCAACACGGTATAACCATAATTAAGATGGGCGTTAATGCCGTCTGCGCCCTGATTGCGGCGAAAGGACTTGCCAAACAATAATGGCCAATAGCGCCGGGCGGCTTGTGCCTCAAAATTATCCGGATCACCGGCTTTAACCGAACGGTGCATATGGCGAACAGTATCACCATTGATGCCGCAAGCATCCAAAACATCGCCTTGGGCAATGATTTTGGCTTTGATCAAATCGCGCCAGATGCGCCCGCGTTTGCGCTTGGAAGCATCGGCTTGCGCCCGCATGCGTATTCCCTGTTCAAAATGTCCATGCATGGGCAGAACAAAGGCAATCGGATTATGATTGGCGGCGCACATTACCATTGGGGTGCCGCGTTCGGCCAATCGAATGACCAAATTGGCGCTAAAACTGGCGCCATGAGCATGAATGATCAGGGCAGCAATATCATCCAATGCAACGTGCCCGATTTGTTCATGATCTTTGCTTATTTTCATAAACCCCCGTGTGACCGAGAGATGCACGCCGTCACTGGTAATATCAACAATCCTGCCGCCGATCATGATGGCGGCCCCGGGTCGTATAATTTGCCGGAAGGGTCAACATGGACGAGACGGGATTTGCGTGATTTTAGTTTACCAAAGTCTGCAAAATACCAACGAAATTGATCTTCTCTATCATCATGTCGCACTTGAAAAGTACCGGCATCTAAATGGGAAGCCATCGCAAACGTTCGGCTACTTGGCTGCAACTTTACAACCCGCATCACCTGTTCGCGCCCGTCTTTTTCCAACATTAGCAAATCGCCTTTGCGCACTCGCATAATGTGTTTTGCATCGGGGTATTGTGTTTTCCACAAAGGCGTATTGCTGCCCAAGCGCCTTTGGCGGTTGGCAGCAAAACGGGTAACACCAACCCCGTGCCATTTACCATCAGGAGTTTCCACAAGATCAACACAATAATTTTCTCCTGGGATTACCGCCTTTTGGTGGCCATTGTGTTTGATGATCTCAAAATCAGCCTGCACTTTATGCAATCGCACCCGGCGGGTGCCAGTTTCTTGGCTGTATTTGCCTAACATTGCGGCGATTTCTTTTTCGCGTTCTTTTTTGGTTGGCAGACCTAGTTCATCAATTTCCAGTAACCGTTTGGCCAGTTCCGTGCGAATTTTATGATCCCCGATCCGTCCCAATTCTGCTTCGGTAAGCCCGGTTAATTCTTTGCGATAGGCAAGGCGGGTTTCGCCAGTGATCGGATCGGTTATCGGGCCGTAATTGGTGCCCTCGTGTAATTCGCCCTCAACCCCGTGATCGGGTTTATGGCTGACTATTATTTTGTTCATGCTGGCTTGCACATCGTCTCGGAAAACACCTTCCCAGCCTACCGGATCCGGCCATTCTTTGAACCAGTTGCGCTCCAAGCGTTCCTCGGCCTTGCCGGCAGCCGTTGCCACCCGCTGCAATAGTGAGCGATCAATCATCGCTATTACCACCGCATCGAGCGCATGATGGCGATGGTCATTGCGGTTTTTCTTGACGTCTTCGGCTTCGCTCTCAAACTGGTTGTGTCCGGCTAATACCGAGTTCAACCCCCAAGCATGGCGCAGTTCCGAGGTAAGATGCCCGGTGGTCACCCATACATTGTATGGCCCAGCCATTTTGGTTAAATAATCGCGGGCCAGCCGGGCAATATAGCGGGTATCGCCCAATTGCCGGGCTAAAAATCCTTTTTCTTCCTCATTAAAGCGATCCATAGCATCGGGGCCAAAGCGCCATTTTTTGTTATTAGGCAGATTATCGGCCCGTGCAGAAATAGTTTGCCAGTCATACTCACCGGGACTATTCCCAAACGCTTCAAAAGGAGTTTTCTGCCCCTTGTCGCGATTGGCATCACGCATAGATAAGGTCTTATTGGCAAAACTATCATCCAAGGTGCGCGAGCGCGGTAGAATATGCTCGATCTCTACTTCCGCCGAAAACAGGCGGTCAATACCGATTTGCTCCCCGGTATAAACACAACCACGGTTTTGAGGTTTTTCGTTCAACTCCTCCCACAACCGATAGCGCACTCGATTGTCATAAGTGTTTCGCTGATTCATTGCTTCAAGTTCGGTGGCAATGCGTTGATTGTCTTTCTGGTTATCGGTTTGTTGTTTATCTAGCTCTTTCTTGCCCTTTGCCGAAAGTGGCAAATCGCGGGCGACTTCAACCACGATCTCATCAGGCGTGCCGTATCGTTTGGCCAAGGCATTGACCACAGCGCGGATTTGATTGAGCGCCACATGCACAGTCGGGTTGGCGATTTTTCCAATGCGCTTTTCCTGCGAGTGTTCCTTGTTGCCGGTGCCAAAAGCTACCGAGCGTTCCAACAATTCGCCATAATACGGCAATTGATCATACACCACGCCATCGGGCGTTGGAGTATGATCGTATCCAGCCAAGCGGCATGATTGGTCATAGGTAAATGGCGGATAGATGGTTTCTTGTTTTAGTGGATCAATAGCCTCGGCCTGTTCGCTTTGTAACCATGACAAAACCTTGGTCGTGGCCGTGCGCCCCAAGCGACCATGTCCGGCAGGGACCGGTGCATTGGCAATAGCTTCGGCGCGTTCGTGTGACAAAGCAAAATCACTGATTAGCCAATCAATGATTTTTTGCTCATCATTAGTCGCAAGCAGCTGTTTGGCTTTGGCTTCATCCATATTCAAGGCGCTTGCAATACTTGTAACCGCTGGCGCAAATGCCGGATTGTCGCGATCTGTGCCATATGTGGGTTCCATGCCGATCAAAATTTCAACAATTGCGTCTTGTTGGTTCATTGGCAGTTCGCGCCATTTCGGTCCCCAACGGTTTTTATTGGCCAAAGCTGCTGCCGTTTGGTCGCCTTTTAGATCTTTTACTTTTTTGCTTTCAATGCTGAAGCTAGCATCCGGCATTTTCAGAAGGGTTTTACGAATACGGTCAAAGGTAACCTTGGGCGAGGTCATCAAATTAGCGACGATTTTGTTTCGTTCCTCCACTGTCAATTTGCGTTCAGGCTGGCCCGGTTGGCGTAATTTTAGGTGATTGACTTCTTGGTAGATGCGCAAGGCTTGGGTGCTAGCCAAAGCTTTGGGGGCGCGTTCTTCAATGTAGGGCTCCAGCGCGCATTTACCCACCGGCTGCGGTTTTAACGGGCGTTGAAAGAAAAGCGTGCCAGTTTTTGGATCACCTAATTCTTGCCGTGCTTGATCGCTAAGCGCATCACCATGAAATTGTCTTTGTTTGTTCCAGAGGGCGTTAAATTCCTGTTCTACCATGTCGCGGGTCGGATAAAAATCATAAGTGTTCTTGTTTTTAACTTTGGTGGGGCGGGCGCGAACCAAAGTGCTGGCCGCAGCTTTGGGGTCATCAATTCTTGCTTTGGCCAAATACTCGCCAAGGGTGCGGGCACCGGCTTGTTGCATCGCTGCCAACACTTTGATCTCGGCCAATTTGATTGCGCCTTTTTCATCGCTACCCTTATCGGTTTTGCGGTTTGACTTAAAACCACGCCGTTGCTGCAAATGAAACAAGGCGCGTCCTAATTCATGCAAAGATAGTTTTTCATCAAGTCCGTGTACTCGACATTCCCAAGGATCAGTTTTTTCCAACTCTTTGCGTGCGGCCTCATCTTCTGGCATCAGGCTGTGTTTAATCAGGTAGTTCATAAACTCAGTGCGCCGTTTTAGGTATCGGTCGCGATTACGCCGGGAGCCTCTGGGTTCGCGTCTTGATGCGGCTAATGATTCCTTGCTTTTCGGGTCGCGACCATCGGAGAATATTCGCACCCCACTATCGATCAATTGCGTAGGTTTGCCCAAGGGTTTGCCACGATCATCAATTCCATCGGTAATTTTTAGCGCCGCCCAACCTATCGAGTTGGTGCCCACATCCAAACCTAATCGCCATTTCATCGTAATCTCCAGTGCTTTTCAACTATAAGCAGTAGTAAAGCACTTGAACCACACAAAGAATAGGGCTATAGATAAGTTCTAATTATAGCTGATTAGAAAACGCGGTCTTTCCGTTAACAAGGTTTTAGACCACAAAATACCCCTTCGGTTTGCCACTTTTGGTTCGCCGGAGGGGTTATTTGTTTGAGCTTAAGTTTTCTGCCAAATAGAATTGCGTATCCGATTGAGTCTAGGCTTAAAATTGCGTATTGAGTCGTATCTAGAAGCAAAATGGATTTGCAATGTTCAAGTCATTACTGATCGCTAATCGCGGTGAAATTGCCTGCCGGATCATGGATACGGCCAAAAAAATGGGTATTCGCACGATTGCGGTATATTCGGATGCTGATACTGCGTCCCGCCATGTGCGTATTGCTGATGAGGCGGTGCATATCGGGCCGGCCGAAGCTGCTAAAAGCTATTTGGACATAGGCAAAATACTGGCGGCAGCCAAAGCTGCTGGAGCTGAAGCTATTCACCCAGGTTACGGTTTTTTATCGGAAAACCCGGACTTTGCTGATGCTTGTGTAGCTGCCGGTGTTGTTTTTGTCGGGCCAAGCGCAAAGTCCATGCGTCAAATGGCACTAAAAGATCAAGCAAAAAAGTTGATGGAAGATTCTGGGGTTCCAGTTACGCCGGGTTATCATGACAAAAATCAGGATGATCTTGTTTTGGCGGAGGCTGCTGCGAATATCGGCTATCCGGTTTTAATCAAAGCTGTTGCTGGCGGCGGTGGCCGCGGAATGCGGCTGGTTGAGTGCGATGACGAATTTGCCAGCCAGCTTGAATCTGCGCGCCGTGAATCACTGGCTGCATTTGGTAATGATAAGGTGTTGATCGAAAAATTTATCCAAAACCCACGTCATATCGAAGTGCAGGTGTTTGGGGATGTTCACGGTGACGTTGTGCACTTTTTCGAACGGGATTGTTCGGTGCAGCGTCGACACCAAAAGGTAATTGAAGAAGCTCCGGCGCCGGGGATGACTGCAAAAGTGCGCTCTGCCATGACCGATGCGGCTATTAAGGCGGCTTCGGCAGTTAATTATGTAAATGCCGGTACTGTTGAGTTTATTGTTGATGGGTCGGGGCCGCTTAATGCTTCAAAGTTCTGGTTCATGGAAATGAATACAAGGCTGCAGGTGGAGCATCCAGTTTCAGAGGCCATTACCGGTTTTGATCTGGTGCAATTGCAGTTGGAAGTAGCCGCTGGCGGCTCATTACCAAAGCAAGAACAAATCAAATTAACCGGGCACGCTGTGGAGGCTAGGCTTTATGCGGAGCAGCCGGATAAAGAGTTCATGCCTTCAACCGGAAAGCTGGATTGGTTTGCTGTTCCAAGTTCTGGCCATATACGTCTGGATACCGGCTTTGAACAAGGTGATGAAGTTAGTTCATTTTACGATCCGATGTTAGGTAAGGTCATTGCGATTGGGACAGATCGTAAATCCGCTATTTCGCTTTTGGCCACAGCGCTAGAGAAAGCGGCAATCGGGCCAGTGAAAACCAATGCTGGTTTTGTGTTGGAAATACTGGAAACGCAGGCATTTCAAGATGGCACTCATGACACTGGGTTTATTGGCGATAATATGCAGAAATTATTGCAAAGCTCCCCGGATTTAACTGAAATTGCAGCTCTTTGTGTCGTTAAGGGGTTTGATGACAAAGGACATTTGCAAACTGATGCTTGGCAGGGGGGCGCGTCTGGGTGGCGCTTGAATGGGCCAAATATGGTTCACAAACAAGTGTCGGTCTCCGGTATATGTTTTGATGTTGCCAGAGTTGGTAGTTTTTCTGAGTTTGATGTGTTTGTTGACGGGAATCTGGTGCAAATCCCTGATATTCTGCAGAGTGCGGCTTCGTCACTTAGTGATGGTTTCGGGCCAGTTTTTTATCGCGGAGAATTTTTTGATATTTGCAAACCGGACTTGCAAAATGATGCTTCGCAAGTGGATGCCAGTAGTGTTGTTTGCGCGCCCATGCCCGGCAAAATCCTTGAATTGCGGGCCAAGGCCGGCGATGAAGTGCGCGTTGGTGATGTATTGTTGGTTATGGAAGCCATGAAGATGGAGCAGCAGTTAAGTGCTCCAAAGGATGGTGTAGTTGCAAAGATTTTGTTTGCGCCGGGCGATCAGGTGACAGAGGGACAATTATTGGTTTCTTTTGAAGCTTAGGCAGAATTAAACTAAGAAATTTGAAATTCATAGCAACAGAACAATTTCCTCTTGAAGTTAACTTGTTGTGCTTGGGCAAAGGGCCAGGTATAAATACGTCTGCCTGCGGGGGCGTTTATTGGGAGTTTGCATGTTGGTTCGTAACTTCAACCCGCTCTTAGTTTTTCTATCTTTTATTTTGTTTAGCAATTCGGCCTCTGCGCAATCAGATATACGAGCTTTATTGGAGCGGGTTAATGCTGATATTGCAGCTCGTTATCAGGCTTCTCTTGATGTTCGTTTTTCGTACAATATGGATATTTTGGTCTCTGGTAGTAAGGCTTCTGAGGTTGCTTTGGCATATGAACCTAGTTTTTCACGGGCCGAGCAATGGAAAATTATTTCTCCGACACTTAAGGAAAATGAAGATGTGTTCAATCAAGCCAAGAAAAGAATTGATCGGGATGCGGAAAAATCTCCTGATGCAAAAGATGATCGAGACCTAGTTTTGGAAAAACTACCATTAACTGATGAGGCTGCGGTGGTTTTCATTTCCGAAGAAAATGGCATCTCGCGTTTTGGCATTGAAGTTGCTGAATTATTTTTGTCCTCTGATGAGGACGAAGATGGATTGGGCATGGAGAATTTATCAAAATATTTAAGTGCTGAGATGGCAATTAATACAAATAGTGACCAATTGCTCTGGTTGCGCATGTACTCCAAAAAGCCGTTCAAACCGGTGGCTGTAGCCAAAATCAAAGAGTTTGATATTTACTTGCGCTTTGCTCCGGCCTGGGAAGGCGGGCCAATCGTCCAAATAGGAACAAAGTCCGACATTTCTGGTTCAGCACTTTTCCGAAAATTTTCAGAGAAATCCGAGATTGTTTATTCCAATTTCAAACGAAAATAATTATGCCAGTAAGCAAAATATATTGCTTTTTATTTTTTGCCAGAATTGTAATAGTTACGAAGGCCAATGTCGAAGAAACTAGCTACAAACTTCCTCTTTAACGGCAAGTAGCTTCTGACCAATCAATAATAGCCGCAAAGTCTATAAAGGTACACGTTTCAGCTATGGCTTTTAGTCTTTTCCCAGCGGTAATTTTTCGGTTACCTATTTGCCAACACTTCTGATCATGGTTACACCATTTCCATGGTTCAGCATTTAATCAAATTGTGTGTGGGGGTGGAAAGCATCGAGCAATTGGTGGACTTTCAAGCCATGCGCCGTACTCAAAGACAAGCTGCTGGCGAGCGCGATAACCCAGTTCACATCACTAGAATGATGCCCCGTAGAGGCGAAAGCATTTTACGCGGAGGTTCATTGTATTGGGTGATTAAGGGGGTTGTACAGGTTCGACAAAGCATAGTCGCTTTGGAAAGAATTACTGGAAAGGATGGGGTAAAGAGGTGCTGCATTGTTCTAGGTCATTCCTTGGTTCCAACTTCCCATCAACCCAAAAGGCCATTTCAGGGCTGGCGATACCTTGATGAAAGCGATGCTCCTAAAGATTTGACACAGAATGACCTTGCTGCAGGATTGCCTGAGCAAATGCAAAGGAAATTACGCGATCTGGGTGCTTGGTAAGCATATTTTGTTAACGGTTCAGCAAGGCGAAGCGTCGCAAAGATGTCGGATGAAATACTTTCCTTTATTATTTGTAGCTTTTGCGCTGGTTTTAGTTTCTGCTTGTGTTGATTATGACCCTGTGAGGTCGCAACAGGCCGAGCATCATTCACGGTTAACTCATGAAGATCGGGATTTGCGTGTTGCTGTAAATGTTGTGGTAGCGCGATTGCGAGAAGTAGAGCAAAAAGAGCAATGGCAGTCTCTGAAGCCATTGGAGCCACAAATTTATCAATTGGCCGCAGATTTATTGCCAAATTCCAAGTCAAAGGAAGGCAATGAAACTCTTCGCTCTCGTTACTTGGGCGATTCTATGCCAAAAATCTCATTGCCAACTCAGCAAAAGCTACCAGTTTTATTGCCGCTTGTTGCTTCCAGCCCCTATACGGGAGCGCGATTGCTACAGGTTTCCGCTTCTAAGCCAAAAGCAAAGCTTAAACAGCAGCACCAGCCGCCGCCTGAATTGCAAGCGGGACGTTCGATGTTTTTTGCATTACATTTGGGTTCTTATCGCGATGAGCAACGGGCGATTGCTGGTTGGGATGAGCTAAAACTTCAAGCCCCAAAAGTGTTGTCTGGCTTACAACCTCGTATTGAGCGGGTTGATTTGGGCGCCAAAGGTATTTTTATGCGCTTAAAAGCTGGCCCGATTCGTATGGAAACAGACTTAAACGTGAAGTGTAAGAAGCTACAGGCCAAGGGAATTTCTTGCGCTCGTGCTGATTTTACCGGGAAAGATCGGGGCTGATTTGCAGCTTTTGTTCAGCAAAAGCCTGTCCTGAAAATTCGGCATCTCCAAGATAGCGCACCAATAAATTGTCCAATGGTATCAATGGCAGGTCGATAGAAAATGTAACCGGTGCATTTACCTTATAAAGATTTACATTATTGAGAGTTGCTAAGCGTAATCCATCTCGGTCAAACACCACAAGATGACCGTGAGGGCTGATATTTGCAGTATTTAGCATGGTTACAGATAGATTACCGTCTTTGGTCAACCCTAATCGAGTGATGGCAACCTCAGGATTTAGCTGTTTGTCGCGTACAAATATCGGTATAACCACGGCCCACCTTGGGCCAGTGCCGCGCGCGGGATCAATGTTTAAGCGCAAATGAATTCTGGTTTCTCCGATAAATTTATTTGTTGGAGGAACCAACAATGAAAATGTCTGCGAGGATCGTGGTTCAACCAATACAGAGCTTGGCCACACCCGTACTGCAGGCATATCTGCAAGGGAAATTTCATTGCCAGCTGGGTGCAGACTTGCGTCACTTGCTTGAATTAACTGTCTCCACACGGGGGTTATTCTTTGAGCCCTTAAACCGTCATTGCGCACGGTGATTTGTGCAGTCTGGTTATTTTGTGTCAGTACTATGCGGGTTGGATCAACGCTGATTTCGGCTAAGGCGCTGTCATTTATTGCAATAAATAGTACGAAAACTCCCAACAAGGCGGCGACTCGCTTCATAGTAGAATTTGACTTTATCTTCGGAGATTTTATTTTCGACGTCGTGTTTGTTCGGGGCATAGGTGTTTTCACCAATAATAGGAATGTAATATGGAGCAAGAACCTACACCCAAACCTGTTACCAGCCTCTATACGATTGTGGTTGGAAATGAAAAAGGTGGTGCGGGCAAGTCAACAATAGCATTTCACATTGCCATTTCATTGATCAGAGCCGGAGCCAGAGTAGGCGTGATTGATCTCGATGTCCGGCAACGCACACTAACCAGATTTATGGAAAACCGCGCTCATTGGTGCAAGCAAACCAATGTTCAATTGCCAATGCCAGCGAATTTGACGCTAGAGCGCTCTGAGTGCCGCGATCTTGATGAGGCAGAGGCGCAAGAGGCCCAGCGCTGGAACGAGGCTGTGGCCGCTATGGCAGAGCACTGTGACCATATCATAGTTGATGCTCCGGGAAGCGATACACATTATTCGCGCCTCGCTCATGCTGCTGCCGATACACTGCTTACACCAATCAACGACAGTTTTGTTGATTTTGATTTGTTGGCACGTGTAGATCCGGCAACTCTAGAGGTGCAAAGTCCATCCTTCTACAGCGAAATGGTTTGGAGCGCCCGCAAAAAGAAGGCCGTTCAGGCCAAGCTGCCAATTGATTGGGTGGTAATGCGCAATCGAATGAGTTCGATCAATGCTCGCAATAAGCAAAGGGTAGGTGAGGGGCTTGCGCAATTGGCGGATCGAATTGGCTTTCGATTGGCCTCTGGTTTTGCAGAGCGGGTAATTTATCGAGAATTGTTTCCAGCCGGCCTTACTTTGCTTGATTTGACCGAAAAAGGCAGTGAGGTTAATTTTACGATGAGCCATGTTGCGGCCCGTCAGGAACTGCGTGATTTACTTATTATCTTAAAACTTCCGTTTTTATCTGGAAAGTCTCTGCCGTTTTAGTATTAGTTCAGGGCGCAACATCTTGGGTATTGCGAGTTCCAAAAGCAGAAACCACTCTTAAAAAACTTTCGTAACAACTTTCCCGCCGGATTGACCGTTGCAAAACACGCAAAAGCTTCAGTGGCAATATGATTACTTGCAAGGTTGATCCTGCAATCAGCCACACGCAAACCCATGCTTTAT
>Ga0316204_10000681_pt1 | contig 115816 bp, 112 predicted proteins | sample 6monrhotite_MG_2_FD_205661 | JGI IMG/M metagenome (GOLD analysis project Ga0316204, IMG submission 205661) | Microbial mat bacterial communities from mineral coupon in-situ incubated in ocean water Damariscotta River, Maine, United States -... | ecosystem: Environmental > Aquatic > Marine >...
TATGATGGGGCATGGCTTAGATCTCTTTGTTATTACTAGATTTTTTGCAATTCCAGTATAACATATTATAGAGATTTAAGCCGCTTTATTTACGCGCTAAGTGGGACAGCAGTGACTCTGACCCCATCGATCGCTGACCCCATCGATCGCCATCGATCGTTATAATACTGTTAGGCCGCATTCTTCCCTTGACGGAAGCACCCCGCATGAGGCCTACTGGAAATCAAGAAAACAATTTTATGACCTGGGATTAATCCCAGGTCATAAAACACAAGAGATGGCAGCATAACATGAAACAGGATACACCTTAACTTCGCTGCTAAACTGTCCAAACAAACAGGACCACCTTATAATGAATTAAAAAAATAGGCCTTTAGCCCACGTAGTATTTGTGGGTTAATTTGTGGGTAAATTTAGAAAAACTATAAAAAACCCTTTAAGATCAATGATATTTGGTAGCGGGAGAGGGACTTGAACCCCCGACACGCGGATTATGATTCCGCTGCTCTAACCAGCTGAGCTACCCCGCCACAGAGGTAAGACTAGACTGTAACAAGATCTGATCATCATCTCTAAAAGAGTGGTGACCCCTACGGGAATCGAACCCGTGTTTCAGCCGTGAAAGGGCCGCGTCCTAGACCGCTAGACGAAGGGGCCATCTTGTTCAGTGAGGTGGTTTTAATTGGTGTTGCCCCATCGGTCAACAGGTTTCTTTGTAAATGACTGTTTTTTTCAAAAGGCCTTAATTTACAGTCGCATCATCAATAAAAATTTCTGCTGAAACCTTGCCATTCCAACTATTTTTACGGAGCGTTCCCGCCACATGAATTTTCTTGCCCCGAGACGCCAAAATCAATTGGCCGAGAGGCTGATCCGCACTGCGGAACGCCATCCCCTTGATCTGCGTACCATCATCGCCGCGCAACGTACATTTCACATGATCCTTCCCCACCACGTCTGCATATTGCACCGTCACATGGGACAAGGCAAATCGCGGCTGGGCATTCCCCTGCCCATAGGGGCCTATCCTGTCCAGCTGATCCACCAAGGCGCATGTCACGCCAGCGGGCGTTAAGGCCCCATCCAGTTTTAGCGATAAACCTTGGATCGCATCCCCAACGGCCTTTTGAAGACGGGACAGCATAAAATCTTCAAGCTCGCCTATGCGGCCTTCCGCAACGGTTAAGCCCGCCGCCATAGCATGACCGCCGCCGGCAGATAAGATTTCCGCTTGGCGAGCTGCTGTGATGGCGGCCCCAAGATCGACGCCATAAAGTGATCGGCCTGACCCCTTGCCAATACCATCATCATCGATACCAATCACAATAGTCGGACGTTGATAAAATTCTTTCAATCTGCCCGCGACGATGCCGATTACGCCAGAATGCCAGCCTTTGCCAGAAGCCATAATAACCGGCGGAGCCTCTCCGCCCGCGCCAATACGGGCGGCCACCTGTGCCATGGCCTGTTCAAGAACCAAATGTTCAATGGCCTGACGTTCTGCGTTATAGCCATGAAGTTCATGGGCTAAGTCCTTGGCTTCATGTTCGTCATCGGTACTCAGTATAAGCGCGCCGACCTCTGCCCGCCCGACCCTGCCGCCAGCATTGACCCTTGGGCCGATGAGGAACCCCGCATGATAGGTGCCAGGCTGTTCCTTTACCCCGGCCACATCACCAAGCGCCCGTATGCCCATATTTCCCCGCCCCGCCATGACCTTTAGCCCCTGCGCCACGAGCGCCCGGTTAACGCCCACCAAGGGGACTACATCACAAATCGTCCCAAGCGCCACCAGATCCAAAAGATCCAAAAGCTTTGGCTCCTTGATATTTTGGGCGGCATACCAGCCGGATCCCCGAAGCAGGCGGTTTAGGCCGACCGCAAAAAGAAAACTCACCCCCACAGCGGCGAGCTGGCCAAAGCCCTCGCCCTCATCAATACGGTTGGGATTAACCACCGCCACCGCATCTGGCAAGCGAGGTTCTGCCTGATGATGGTCGATGACAATCACATCTAGCCCGGCCTCTTTGGCGGCCTTTAACGGCTCAAAGGACACGATGCCGCAATCAACGGTAATCACAAGGTCAACGCCTTGATCTTTTAACGACAGCAAGGCTTTTGCGCTGGGGCCATAGCCTTCTTTAATGCGGTCGGGGATATAGATGATAAGCGCTTGGGCCAGAACCGGAGAAATTGCCGAGAAAAACCGCTTCAACAGCGCAGAGGACGTGGCCCCATCCACATCATAATCGCCAAAGACGGCCATTTTTTGCCCCCTCTGAAGGGCCTCCAACACCCGCGCGCAGGCCGTATCCATATCCTTAAATTGGGACGGGTTCGGCAGAGAGTCCCGCAGGGTGGGGTTAAGGAAGAGCGCCGCCTGTTCCAGATCAATACCGCGCCCCGCCACAACACGCGCCACGATTTCAGGTAGGCCATGTTGCTGGGCTATGGCTTGTATGATCCGATATTCAGCGGGCCGCTGTATCCATGCGCGGCCCGTGATAGAATGTTCCACGCCAAGAAGATAGCCTTCTTGTTGCAGGTTGTTAATCATGGCTATTACGTTTATGTTCGGCATTAACCCAGCGAACCGTTCCCGTCTTGGAGCGCATGACAACTGATTCCGTTGAATAGCCGGTGCCATCAGGCGTTTGATGCACGCCGCGCAGCAGGTAACCATCGGTGACGCCTGTCGCCGCAAAAATAACGTCGCCGCTGGCCAGATCCATCGTGGAATATTTACGATTAAGGTCTTCAATGCCCCATTTGCGCGCCCGCCCGCGCTCATCATCATTACGGAATATCAAACGGCCTTGCATTTGCCCCCCGATACAGCGCAGCGCCGCAGCGGCCAAAACACCTTCTGGTGCGCCGCCAGAGCCCATATAAATATCAACGCTGGTTTCAATATTTGTGGTATCAATGATACCGGCAACATCACCGTCTCCGATCAATTTTACTCTCGCGCCCGCCCCGCGAATTTCCTCTATGAGCTTTGCATGACGCGGCCGATCCAAGACACAAACCAGAATATTACTTACAGAACAGCCTTTGGCCTCGGCCATTGATATGATATTTTCCGTTGGCGTTTTGTCCAAATCAACAATGCCTTCAGGATAACCCGGCCCCACGGCGATTTTATCCATATAAACATCAGGCGCATTCAACATTTGACCTTCTTCGGAAATGGCAATCACAGCCAGTGAATTTTGCATGGCTTTGGCCGCAATGGTCGTGCCTTCCAAAGGATCAAGGGCGATATCGACGCGCGGCCCTTTGCCGGTTCCCACTTCCTCGCCAATGAAAAGCATGGGCGCTTCGTCCCTCTCGCCTTCGCCGATGACAACGCGGCCTTGGATATCCATTTTATTTAAGGCGCTCCGCATGGCATCAACAGCCGCCGCATCGGCCGCTTTTTCGTCTCCCCTGCCCACAAGTTTGGCGGCGCTGACCGCAGCGGCCTCTGTCACGCGAACCAGGTCCAATACAAAAAAACGATCTAAATTTGACTCGAAGGACATGCCTTTTCCTTAATTTTAAAATGATTAAATATTATGTTCTCACTTCTTTTACAAATTCTCTATTCGAATTGCCAGTGCTTTATCAATAACAGACGATAATCCATTAATATGATCTAAGGCATTCATGACACGTAGCTCTTTGGTTTTATGGGTGACCATGACCACATAAACGCTGCCATCTTGCTCGCTTCCCTTTTGCAGCATGACATGCAGGGAAACATCTTCATCGCGCAAAGCCGCCGTAATATCTGCAATAACGCCAGGCTGTTCTTCCACATGAAGCCGAATATAATAAGGCCCAAAACGATCAGAAATATTCACCGGCGTCGCATCTTGCAAATTTTTCACAGGCACAAAGAAGGCTGGCCCCCTATGCCCCCGGGCGATATCAATGATATCGGCAACCACAGAAGATGCCGTCGGCCCCTCCCCCGCGCCGCGTCCTTCGTAGAAAGTCCGCTCAACAAAATCACCTTCAACAGCCACCGCATTAAAGCCATTATCTACATTAGAAATAGGCGCCGATTTTGGCACGAGGCACGGGTGAACCCGTTGTTCCAAACCTGCCTCTGTCAGACTGGATATTCCCAGAAGCTTAATCCGGTAGCCCAATTCTTTGGCATATTGGATATCCACCAATTTGATACGGCGAATACCTTCCATGTAAACATTTTTAAAATCAGTTTTAACGCCAAAGGCCACACTGCTCAAGATGGCGAGCTTATGCCCCGCATCAATGCCGTCAAGGTCAAGGGCGGGGTCAGCCTCCAAATAGCCTAAAAGTTTGGTTTCTTCCAAAATGTCATCATAACTTTTTCCGGTTTCTTCCATCTGGGTCAGCATATAATTGGTCGTCCCATTCAGGATGCCATAGACCTTGTTTATTTTATTTGCGGCAAGACCCTCGCCAAGGGATTTAAGGATGGGAATTCCCCCTGCAACGGAAGCCTCAAACCGCAAAGCCACATGATTTTCTTCTGAAATACGGGCTAATTCTGCGCCATGATGGGCAATCAAGGCTTTATTGGCGGTCACAAATGATTTTCCATTGGCCAAAGACTGCCGCGCCAAAGCAGCCGCCACGCCGTCCGAGCCGCCAATAAGCTCGACCACAATGTCGATATCATCCCGATTGGCAAAATCGATCGCATTATCGGCCCAGTCATAACAGGAAATATCAACCCCCCGATTTCGGCTGCGATTGCTTGCGGAAACAGCCGTAATTTCAATGTTCCGGCCGGAACGAGCCGCGATCATATCCTTATGCTCTTCCATAATTTTAATCACGCCAACGCCAACGGTGCCGAGGCCCGCAATGGCAATTTTTAAGGGTTTCGTCACTGATCAACTCCCGCTTTAAAATTTTCTATCAATTGGGGGCTGTCGCCCATGAATTTTTTAATATTCCGGACAGCCTGACGAATACGTTGTTCATTTTCAACCAAGGCAATACGGACGTAACCCACCCCATATTCGCCAAATCCTTCGCCGGGAGATACCGCAACATGGGCATGTTTCAGCAATTGCTTGGAAAATTCCATCGAACCGACCTCTTGCCAAATTTCAGGAATTTTTGTCCAGGCAAACATGGTCGCCGCCGGGGACGGCACATTCCATCCGGCCTCGGCCAAGCCCTTAATCAACACATCGCGGCGGGATTTATACACGCCGCGCGCATAGTCGATATATTCTTGCGGGCCATTCAATGCCGCCGTAGCCGCCACCTGTATCGGGGTAAAGGCCCCATAATCAACATAGGATTTCATACGGGTCAGGGCGGCAATTAAATCCTTATTGCCCACGGCAAAACCCATACGCCATCCGGCCATGGAATATGTCTTGCTCAGGGAGGTAAATTCAATGGCAACATCCTTCGCGCCGGGCACTTCCAGGATGGACGGCGGCGGATGACCATCAAAATAAATTTCAGCATAGGCCAAATCAGATAAGATATAAATATGGTGCTTCCGGGCAAAGGCCACCAGTTCGATATAAAAATTAATATCAACCACCTCTGCTGTTGGATTGGACGGATAATTAATCACAATAGCCAGAGGTTTTGGAATGGAATGTTTGACCGCATTGGCCAATTCGTCCATAAAATCCTTGCCCTGCCCCGACGGAAGATGGCGAATAGTTGCCCCCGCAATGATAAAACCAAAATGATGGATCGGATAGCTGGGGTTGGGCACCAGAATAACGTCCCCAGGCGCCGTTATGGCCTGGGCTAGGTTGGCAAGGCCTTCTTTTGATCCAAGTGTCACGATGCTTTCTGTTTCTGGATCAATATCCACATTAAAGCGTCGCTTATAATAAGCTGACAGCGCCTTACGTAAGCCGGTAATTCCCCGAGAAGCCGAATAACGATGTACCTTTGGGTTTTGAAGGGTCTCGGTCAGCTTATCCATCACATGCTGCGGCGGCGTCAGGTCGGGATTTCCCATACCAAAATCAATGATATCTGCCCCTGCCGCCCGCTCTTTTGCCTTCATGGCATTCACTTCTGCGAAAACATAGGGCGGCAATCTCTTGATGCGGTAGAAGTCCTTTTCCATTTCATCCTCTTACACTTGATGATCATTCCACAAATACGGAATTATATTTGATCTTGTATGTAGCAGTAAACAGCCATAAATCAAAATGCCTTTTCGTGCGTTTTAAAAAAAACTATAATATTTACTTTGGGCCCGTGACAGATTAGAGTTTCGTAAAAGCATGGAGCGAATTTTATGAATGACAAAAAGCCTAAATCTGAGCAGCTTTCTGATAACATAGCCGAAAATATTTCAGCCATGACCGCCGAATTTCAGAAGATGGCCCATGACTTCATGGACATGCAAAAAGCGCAAACGTCCCATATTGAAAATGATCCCATGCATATCAGCGAAACTCTTATTGAGCTGACTAAATTTTATTCTGCCCATCCCGAAAAATTGATCGAAAAGCAAATGAGCTTATGGCAGGATTATATGAGCCTCTGGCAAAATGCTTCCCGTAAAATGCTGGGGGATGACGGGATAACGCCAACGATCAGCCCCCAAGAAGGCGATAAGCGCTTCAATGATAAGGAATGGCAAGAAAACCATATTTATGATTTTATCAAGCAATCCTATCTCCTTTCTGCCCGAAGCATCGCAGATGCCGCAGAAGCCATCCACCCGGAAGGCGGCCATGAACAAGATAAAATAAATTTCTTTACCAGACAATTTATCGAAGCCATGAGTCCAACCAATTTTGCCCTCAGCAACCCGGAAGTGATCCGTGCAACCATAGAGAGCAAGGGCCAAAATTTGGTCAAGGGGTTTGAAAATATCCTCCGGGATTATGATCCTGAAACTGGAAAACTCACCGTTCTTATGACCGACAATGAAAAATTTGAACTGGGGCGGAATGTGGCGACAACGCCTGGTAAAGTCATCTATCGTAATGACCTCATAGAGCTTATTCAATATACGCCAACCACCAAGAAACAATATAAAAAGCCCCTGTTGATCGTCCCGCCTTGGATCAATAAATTCTATATTTTAGATCTTCGTCCTGAAAATTCTCTGGTTAAATGGTTAACGGATAAAGGCTATAGCGTTTTCATCATTTCATGGCGCAATCCAGATGCCCGCATGGCGGAAGTCGGTTTGTCGGACTATATGCGCCTTGGGACACTTTCCGCCATTGATGTGGTTAAAAAAGCCACGGGAGAAGAACAACTTAATACGGTCGGATATTGTATCGGCGGCACGATGCTATCCTGTACGCTGGCCCATCTTGCCGCAAAAAAACAACTTGATCAGATATCCTGTTCCACTTTCCTCGTCACGCAGGTCGACTTTAGCGAGGCGGGAGAGCTGTCCATATTTGTCGATGATGACCAATTAAAGGATATGGAACAAAATCTGGAAAAGAATGGCTTTCTTGACGGTCAGACAATGGCCAATACCTTTAACATGTTACGTTCTAACGACCTTATTTGGTCCTTCGTTATTAATAATTACATGAAGGGGCAAGACCCTTTTCCCTTTGACCTTCTGTATTGGAACGGGGATAATACCCGTCTCACCCGCGCGTGCCATCGTCAATATTTACATGATATGTATCTGAATAATAATTTGGTTAAGCCGGGGGCTGTGACCCTCAACGATACCCCTATTGACCTGACCAAAATTGATATTCCCACCTATATACAGGCCGCACATACCGATCATATATGCCCTTGGAAATCGGTGTATAAAGATACTTGGAATTTTTCCGGCCCCAAACGTTTCATGCTCGCAGGCTCAGGGCATATTGCGGGCGTTGTCAATCCGCCTTCAGCGAAGAAATATAATCACTGGCTCAATGACGAACTCCCCCATGATCCCCAAGAATGGTTTGACGGGGCCGTAAGCAAAACCGGCTCGTGGTGGGAAGATTGGCATCAGTGGCTTTCTCAAAAATCCGGCCCTAAAGTCGATGCCAGAGATCCTGTTGATGGCCCGTTAGATATCATTGAGGATGCGCCGGGGCGTTATGTCAAGATACGTTATTAGTTGGGAAGATCATTATGAGTAAATTCAGCTTTATATGATTCCATAAAGCTTTCCAGCTTGGAAATGCTCGCGATGGATTTTGTCAGGCGGCGCACATTCATGTCCGAGCGCTGCCTTTCAGCGGTAATAACATCAAATATATCGCCATATAGTCCCTTGTCCATATCGGCCTTATAGTGATCCCGCAATTTCTTGACCCCGGCTTTATCTTGATTAATGACATAGGCCGCTGACAAGCGTAAAATCGCGAGACGTTCCTTTGAGGTCAGTTCCGCCTCATTTTTATAACGGCCATTTAATAATTTATTGCTGTGGCTGATATATTTCTTCCAATTGCTTGATTTCCAATAGATATCCGAACGCAAATCTTCGGCTTCCGGTGTGTTATATGACCCAATTAAGACGTCGGCTTCTTCATAGCGACCAAGCTGAATCAAGGCACGGGCCTCAATCATCGTCCGGCGATTCTCTATGTCGTCTGGTGTTTGAGAATCACGGGTAGCGCGCAAAATACCTAACGCGTCATTTGGCCTTGAATCCAGCAGATAAATCATGGCAAGGCGGCTGGCGACAACGGCTTGCGCCCCCCCTTTGAGGCGAAATTTTATTTGATGATCCAGAAGAGACGCCGCTTCCTTCAAAAGATCCAGTGATACAAGGCGATCCGCTAGCCTGCGGGTCATGTCATCACCTTCTTTACCCAAGGGTATAAGTTCCCGGAATTCAGAATATAACGCCACCGCCTTGACGGGATCCATCACATTTGCCCCGCCGTGAAGAAACAGATCGCTATATATTTTTCCCATTTGCCGCGTCAAGACATCTGTCTTCTTGGAGCCTTCAAAAAAAGTCACGGCAAGTTTTAAGGTTTGCAGGCCCAAATTAAATTCTTTTTGCTGCACATAAAGATCAGCAAGTTTTGAGAGGAGATCCAACTCAAAATCATCCCCGCGCCAGGCAAATCTTAATTTTTCTAACCGATCCACCGCCTCTGCAGAATCAATTTTTTTGTCTTTTAAGTCCATATTGATCAAGTCAAATTTTGCCCGTGCTGCCGTTTCCCTGATCCCGGCCTTCGCCACATGTTGAAGGATGTCTTCCGCCGCAGGAAGGTTGCCTGCATCACGTTCTAACACGGCACGCCAATAATCAACTTCCGTCAATTGTTCGGCATTTAAGGGAAGTTTTTTCAATAGAGATAGGCTGAATTCCACAAAGTCCCTGTCCCCTAATTCATGGGCCGCGTTAATGGCCGCAAACAGGAACCGAATTTGATCCTTTGGGGCCTGTGATAACAAAACATCGGCGCCCTTTTTATAGTCTTCAAAAGCTTCTTTATATTTGCCGAGCTTATTATTTACCACAGCTTTCCAGAGATACATATCCTGCGCTGAAATAAAGCTTTTATGATCCAGAAGATGAGATGCCTCTTTATATCTATGCATTAAAACATTTGTGACCGCTAGCGTCGCTCTAAATTCCGGGTTTTCTCTTAACTTTGGATAATCGTCCAACATCACATTCATGATGCCAAAGGATTCTCTATAGCGGCCATTAGCCAGATAAAATTTTGCCAAATTCCAGCGGGCCACGCTCCTGCTGGAATCCGTTGAATTGGACAAGCGATATAAGAGCTCATGCTTATTGGCGTAATAATCCCCCCCCTCAACAGGGCCTTTTTTCCACTGCGCAAAGTCGATGAGATGCCCCTCATCGCCGGCGTCCTCGCCCGCGCCGTCCATGATATCCAGCTTGTTAGAAAGCGCACTCTGTGACAGCGCCAGGCCATCCTTAGACGTGACACTGATCCCGTTGCGATATTTTACGATACTTATGTTATCGCCGATCAGACTTACGGCAATTCCCTGGGCGGTGGCCAGCGATTCAAACTCCACGAATTTTTGGCTCTGCAAAACACCTTGAGAAGAGCCATGAACCGGGATAATGGCCATGTCATCCCCAATAATAGGATCTTCTATGAAAAGAACCTCTCCGGTATCTTCAACAGCATAAAAGTAATTTTCCCCCTTGTTTTTCTTGCTACGTTGCGTGCTACTTAATATGGGTATGAAGGGCGGCGTCACTAACTTCTTAAGGTCAATCTTCCATGTCGCCCCCGTTTTTCGCGCTTTTACATGCTGATCGGGTACAATCTCATACATTAAAACCGTCATATAGGGATGATCTAACTGACGTGCGGACAAGATACGCTGCCCGATGAAACGATCCAAATCAGTCTGGTCAATTTTCCGCTTTTCATCAAAAACCACCCATAATATATTATCCCGGATAAATACCGCTGCATTCGTGTTATCGCCCCAGGGGTAACTCAGTTCCATATTATCCCACGTACGATTAACCGATAATTTTAAGTCACCTGCGGGCGTTATTGACGCCTCTTTAGGGGCATGCTGCAACGGGGGATTGGGATTTTTATTTATATTGTCGTGATTTATATTTTTAGGCATTATATCTTTAGGCAGCGTTTCTTGAATAACGGCGTGATCAGCGCTCTGCTTGCCTGCCGGCCTTATTTTATCTGCAGGAGAAGAGAGGGCCTCATTCCCCGCCAGTACATCAAACCCAATTTTAGTCCCAGAACGGAAATCTTTTAATTCAGCCCCCCTCTTGACCGTAAAGGTGACAATCAGTTTTCCCCCTTCAATTTGATACGTCGGCGCCTTCATATTGTTCAGGGGATCATTGGGCAAGTCATGCCAATTTGGCACATTTGGTTTGTCAAAAATTATTTCTAATTTATCGTCCTTTATTTGGGCGTGGTAGGTCACTCTGTCCGGCCAGTCAAAGACGATCCTGCTGAAATTTTGGTGATCGGCATATCGCATATTCACCGTATCCTGAGCCATACTTAAGCGCGGCGTGGCAAGGACAACGCATAATATGATGACCCGCCAGAAAATATCAGCCTTATGAAACATATGGTCGTAGCCTTAACTCTTTATCTTTATGGTTACTTCTCATCTATTTTTGCCAGAAACATTTTTGCCAGAAACAACGACGGGCTGTTCCTTATTTTCTCTATATATAACAATATCAACCCGCCGCGCCAACAGATAGCGTTTATCGAGGGGAATACTCTGATCCAATCCATCAAAACGCGAGGGGCCATCCCCAAAAGTTTCTATATTCTTTGTATAACCGGCCTGTTCTATCAACCGCGCCACTGATATGGCCCGAACCAGGGATAATTCCCAATTTGAAGGATAGCGTACCCCACTGGTCGGTTCAGGATCCGTATGGCCAACAACCGTGATTTTATTGGGAAGCGCCTGCAGCGCCCCGCTCAATTCGAGTAAGGATTTGCTGGCATCATCGGAAAATTCGGACTGACCCTTCTGAAATATGAGATCCGCCGGCAATGTAATCGTCAATCGATCATCTAGCAACGCCACGCTACTGTGCCGTAATATGGGATCATATCGCAGCTTATCTTCAAATACTCTATGCAGATAAGCGAGGCTCAGGGCTTCGACTTCCGGCATCATCGCCGCATCCACATTGTGCCAATCTTCATTTTGGATTTTTGGTCTATTCGGGTTCAGATTGTTACTCAATGATTCAACAACGGCCTCCCATTTAGACACCTGAACGGAACTCATGGAAAACATCAACACAAAGAACGTCAATAAGAGGGCAAGAAGATCAGCAAAAATAACCAGCCAGCTTTCATCCGGCGGCTTTCTCAAGGCGTTATTTTGATCAATATTCATGGCTGCGGCCCCGCGTTCTTCGTATCGTATCCCTTTAAATTTTCCACGGTATTCACACGATCACGGGTAAAGAAAGTTACGGTTATCCAACCGTCTTCCCCCGTCTTTACGCCCATAGAAAGTTTATTGTCTTCAACACCGCGACGCGTCAGTTGTTTAATGAAAGATCCTGCCCTTAAAATGGCGATATTTTCCCAATATTTTGGGCCTTGAGGCAAGCTTTCTCCCGTAGAAATCACAATACTGATTTCGCGTTTTTCGCTGTCACGCCCCCCCTTGAGGAAATCAGATAATTGTTTTATAAATTCATTTTGGTTCGCGCGCAGGCTCGTCGCCCCCTTTTCAAACAAGTCACGTGACCTAAATTTAACCTTTACAACATTTCCCCCTTGCGTTGGAAATTTTCCTTCAAAACCAACTAATGAGGCAAAAACGCCGGTTATTTGCTCATAAAATTCATCGTTAGGCGTTTTAGAATCCGTATTGGCAGACACATCAACAAAATCAGCTTCAGGGGCAAAAGAATTTTTAAAGGCCCGCGTAACACTTTCCGTTGCCGCGTTGGCTTTATTTTGATCTTGATTTGAAATTGAATTCATCACAACAAAAAAAGCCAGCACAATGAGATACAAAGATACAAAAAGTCCTGTTGTGTCATCGGAGGGCTTTTTTTCTTCTGGAGAACCAGATGAGCCAGTGCTGTCAAAATTATTGATCATCTTTTGTCGGGTTTCTTCTTTGGGCGACTTGGTTCTTAGGGCGACTTGAGGCTTCTACTTGCGCCACCATGAGCGTTCATCATTATAATGTTACCGCCGACTTTATACAAAATTATAGCGACAATCAATCAAAGCTATCGAATAAAGAATCAATGGCGTCCTGATCATTCCCCATAACGGCGCATTGCGGCCCCTGAAGTAAATTTTCATTACTATCAGGATCAATATTTGCCGCGTTTTCTTCTGCTTGTATATGGGAATCTGTATCCCCGATCGCATTGGCAAGGGCCTCGAGCTTCTCTTCAAGATATTTCAAGGTATTCACGACTTTTGTCACCCGCTGACCTGTGATATCCTGAAAGCTGGATGTTTCGAAGATGGCCGTAGAAATCAGCATGAGCCGTTCGGCCAGCTCGCCATCCAACGTCATCGCCAAATCCGAAAGCTCTTCGGCTGAATCCATGATTTTAGTGGCCGCATCCTCCGTCGTGGCGATCACTTGATCCAATTGATTGCTCGCTTCTGGAATTTTGCTTTCGCTCAAATATTTAGGTTGGATATTCGTCAGCTCTGACTTGGTTTGCTCGATATGTTTCAGCAAGTCACGAAGCTCATCCTGAAAATGGTTCTCCTGAAGGTTAAAATCACCCTCTAACGTGCCCATAACCTCTCCGACGATTTCAGAAACATCTGAAACTTTTACCTTATCCCCAAACTTCTCTCTGATATTTTCTATTCTGTTTTCCAGTGAAACCGTATTTAAGCGCATCACACCCTCGCTAATGTCATCATCATCATAAATATGGGAAAATAGTAGCGCCTAGATATTAATAGCGGGTAAACCCTTCCCATATAAATAAAAATAAACAACTCTCAAGTGAGGCGTGAGAGGTCAACCGTCAATTCTTGGTAACTTTTTACTCTCGGCAAGGTTAACCGTCAGCTTTTTCGCCTTATCTAAACTCATTTTAGCCAGAATAGCCCCCATTTTTTTTTCTTTCATATTTTCAGCAATTGAAATCAAAATATTATCATCAAGGCTATTAAAGATTTGTGCCGCATCCTTGGGCTTCATGGAGGAATAAATCTTCACTAAACTGTCGAGTTGTGCTTTTTCTCTGGCATCATGCACTTTCAAGGCGGCCGTGATGGTTTCTTCTATTTTTTTGAGCGATTTGGTGCGTTCAACAATACGTATTTCGACAGCTTCCAATAATTTTTCGCGATCATCTAATTCCCGAGACCGGCGGTCTAATTCTTGCCGGCGCTCTGCGAGTTTTTGCAGATATTCGATCTCTTTTCGGGTTGGAATGCTGCTGAGCTGAGCTGGAGAGACGGCTTCTGCGCTGGTTTCATGGCCCGCATTATCTTCTGGAACGCCTTCTTCAGGGTGAGCTTCCCCCGTTTTTTCTGGCTCATTGGACGCGGCAAGTGAGGTCTCTATACCTAAAGTAAAATCGACTATTTTCGCCCCCAACAACAGTGACATAACAACGATAGTCATGGGTAATAACCTGAATGTCTTTATCATAATTTTCTCTTGAAATTGACCAAATCAATAACCTGCATGAGATCTCTCCTAACGAATATTTTTCAAGGTTTCTCGCATTTCGCTATTTTCTTCAGATTCAGTTTCACTTTCCTCTTCTCTAAAATCATCACCGCCATCACCGCCATCACCGCCATTTTTCTCAGGGAAAAGCCCTTGTTCAATACGGTTCGCCAGATTTGAGCCACTTTGCGTTATAATTTCCAGCTCGTCTGCCAACATTCGGGCTTTCGTAAATAATCCTTCTAGTCGCGTTTCTTCGCTCAAAGCCGTATTTTTCATCTTTTCGATGCTTGTTTGTGCTTGCCCGATCGCGGCGTTCAATTTCTCAATCAATGCGGCCATTTCCGTCTGCGTATTCCGAAACGCTTTAAGCTTGGTATTTAGCACGATCGAATAGCCGATCATAACGGTAATCAATATAATAATGATAATATCAAGAACAAAGGCCATCCTAGAGGGGACCCTCTCTATGACTAAGTATTTTTTCGACTTTAATAGCCACATGACGCCCCAGTTTGCCGACCCTGCCACTCATCATCGGAATGCCGCCGCAGCGCAATTCTATTTCACTGTCGGACTGTGCATTTAACATTAAAGTTTGACCAACCTCGAGGCCTAAAACCTCGCCCAAGGTCATGACATGTTCTTCAAGAATGGCCTCTAATGAAACATCCGTATTATAGAGTTCTTTCATAAGATGGTTTTCCCAAATCGAGTCGCGGCCAAATTTTTCCCCCATAAAACGTTGCAGCAATAATTCGCGAACCGGCTCAATCGTCGCATAAGGCAGAACCAGTTCCATGCGCCCGCCCCGATCTTCCATATCGGCCCGCATTCTGATCAAAAGCGCGGCATTGGTTGGCTGTGCTATCGTGGCAAACCTGGGGTTGGTTTCCAATCTGTCCAGTTTGAATGTTACTGCACTTAAGGGCTCGAACGCATCACAGAGGTCTTTTAACATGACCGCCAACATTTCTTCGATCAGGGTATGTTCAATCGTTGTATAGGGACGGCCTTCAATGCGCATAGGCGCCGTTCCTCGCCGACCACCTAATAAGGCATCCACGATAGAATAAATCAAATTACTATCAATGGTAATCAAGCCATAATTATCCCATTCCTCCACCCTGAATACGGCCAACATGGCAGGTAACGGAATGGAGTTCAGGTAATCACCAAAGCGTATGGAGGTCATATTATCAATGGAAACCTCAAAATTATCTGAGGTAAAATTCCTTAAAGACGTGGACATCATCCGAACATAACGGTCGAAGATAATATCCAGCATAGGAAGGCGCTCATAGGCTACAAGACCACTGCTTATCAGTGCCTGAATACCTGATTTAGCCCCTTCTTCGTCCTCTTCGCCATCGAAACCCAGCAGGCTGTCAATTTCATTTTGATCTAAAACCCGGTCCGTACCGCCCATGGCGGCCGCCATGTCGTCATCACTATCTTCTGTGATGTCATCTTCTTCTGAGCCTTCTGCCATGGCGGCCCATTCCGCAGCAACGGCATCATCATCAATTTTTTCTTCGTCTGACATTACTTAACTTATCCGTTAACCAGCATTTCTTTGAATAAAACATCATTCACCCTGGAAGGGTAAACAGCATCATTAACCTTTATCAACAATTCTTCTTTTAAACGAAACATGCCTGCTGAGCCATTTAAATCCTGTATGCGGAGTTGCCGCAAATAGGTTTGGAACTGATCAATAATACGGGGCATTTTTTTATTAAGCTCGTCCAAAGTGGTCTGTTTGTCAACCTCTAGCGAAACGGTGAGCTTTAAGTATTTTGGTTTGCCGCCCGCCGTATCAAGATTAATCAACATCGGCTGCAGTTCCAAAAACAAAAGCTCGGTCGGCTCTTGCGCCGCCATATCCGTTTCTTGACCCCCATGGGCCAAATCCGTCGTATGAGCATCCTTTTCTTCACCACCTGACATAAAGAAAAAGGCCGCGCCGCCCCCAATGAGCAGCACAAGAAACACCGCCGCCGCAATAATTATGATTTTTTTACCACTGGTTTTCTTTTGTTCTAAGCCCTCTGCAAGATCTTCGCCCTCTGCTTCGGCATCATTCTCTTCACTCATTTTTCACTCACGCCCCTTACTGACCCCAACTTTTCCGGAATATAAAGCTTTTCCGGAATATAAAGTTTTTCGGGAATATAAACATGCCACTCTATCGGCTTACTGTAAATCGTTATTATTAACAAGTCGTTAGGAATGCCGACTTTAGTCAACCCCACTATAGCGTTAAAGCGCCGTATTATGGTTAATATTCAACTATAGCAGGCCGTCCCGCCAATTGAAACATAGAAGTGAGACATAAAAATCAAGATTTATAATTTTACGGGGCAAGTGTTCCCCCTAATGACGTCCGACTAGTGATCAAGCCAAATGGAAAATATTGCTCGGCAAACTATGCCTTATTGCCGATAATATTTATCCTCAACATATCTAACATCCTGTTTTAACGTAATTTTATATCTTGGCATGACATATGCATTATAGAATTTGGGAAATATCGAACGGCCAGAAAGGACCATAAGATGGACACAACATTATCAATCGCACTTTCACATCAAGTCGTCATGCGACGGCAGATGGACGTTATTGCCAATAATATTGCCAACATGAGCACCACGTCTTTCAAACGGGAGAATGTCATGTTTGGACAATATCTCAGAGAAGCGAATGGCAGCTTACCAAAGGCGGCCAATAAAATCTCTTTTGTGCAGGATTACGGCATCAGCCGGAATATGGACGATGGCGAACTGGAAACAACGGGAAATTCATTTGACATCGCCTTGAGTGGCGACGGCATGTTTCAGGTCATGCGGGGAAACGGCGAAATGGCTTATACCCGTAACGGGCATCTGTCTCTAGCCCCGGACTACACCCTGATTTCATCCACTGGCCAAAAAATTATGGATCAGGCAGGAAAACCCATAACAATTCCCGTGACGGCCAAGAATATTGAAATATCATCTGATGGCACCATATCATCGCCCTCCACAGGAAAAATCGCAAAAATAAACGTGATTAGCTTTGTCGATAATTCAAAACTGAAGAAAGTGGGCAACAATATGTTCAGCTCGGATTCAGCGACTAAGCCCGCCACAAAATATAAAATCATTCAGGGTATGATTGAAACTTCCAACGTTCAACCAATCCTCGAAATAACCAGAATGATTGCCGTAAGCCGGTCGTATATCTCAACCGGCAAGCTCATGGACAGGCTGCAAGAAACAGAAAATAAAGCCATTAATAAGCTTTCCAAGGTTGGATAACCAGAACAGCTTAATAGATAGGATATAAGTTATGAAAGCACTTAGTATAGCCGCAACCGGCATGATCGCCCAACAGCTTAATGTGGAAGTTATTTCCAATAATATTGCCAATATGAATACAACCGGCTTCAAACGGCAACGCGCGGAATTCCAAGACCTTCTCTATCAAAATATTGAACGGGTCGGTGCCGCATCATCGGATACCGGAACAATCGTCCCCGCCGGCATTCAAATTGGCGTCGGGGTTAAAACGGGCGGCGTTTACCGGATTACAGAACAGGGCAGTGTTGTGGGCACGGAAAATCCTCTGGATTTGGCCGTCAATGGTGCCGGATATTTCCGCGTAACCCTTCCGAGCGGCGACGATGCCTATACCCGCGCGGGGGCCTTCCAGATTGGCCCCACAGGTCAGATTGTCACACTCGAAGGCTATACGGTTGGCCCAGGCTTGACCATCCCGGCCCAAGCCGTTGACATTTCCATCAATTCCCAAGGGGAAGTTCTGGTCAAACTGCAAGGACAAATCCAGCCCACCAATATTGGCCGGTTAGAGCTCGCCAGTTTTCCCAACCCTGCGGGACTCGAGGCCATTGGGAATAATCAATTCCTGGAAACGCCCGCGTCCGGCGCGGCCAGTCTTGGCGTGCCCAACACCCCTGGTTTTGGGGAGGTTCTTCAGAAATTTCTAGAAAATTCTAATGTGAATTCTGTTTCAGAAATTACCTCACTCATCACCGCGCAAAGAGCTTATGAAATGAACAGTAAAGTCATCACCACGGCCGATCAGATGATGAGCGTAACCTCGAATTTAAGATAAGGATAGAGCCATGATACGCCTATTTTATAAAGGAATATTTCTCATTTTATTGTGGGGCTGTATGGCGCAAACCGCCTTTGCCCTCGCCGAAGTCAAATCCTCGACCGTTGTCAGCACTTCAACGGTAACTTTGGGTGATGTGCTCGAAAATCTGGACACAGGCAATGATATTTGGGTCATGAATTCTCCTGCGCCCGGCCAGAAAACCACCCTATCAACAAAGTATCTTGCTAATCTGACCAAGCAACATGATGTCTATTGGCAGAACAGCCGCAGCGTTCGCCAGATCACCATCATCCGTAAGGGGAAAAGCATTAAATACGCGCGGCTCACACATCTTATTAAACAGAATTTGAAAGACTTAAACCTGAGCAATCCAAGGCGCGGGATCAGCTTTGATAATAATAATGCCACCCTAAATATGCCTGAGGGGAGCAGCATAAATGACATTACCATAAAAGAATTCAATTTCGATAAAAGAACAGGAAAATTTTCCGCATTGGCGTCCTTTCCTTTAGACGGCAATAATAGGGGGACAGCCATTATCAGGGGCCGCACCCATAGCATAAGCTATGTTCCCACCTTAAATAAAAATATCCCAAGTGGTCAGGTCATAACGGCACAAGACATTGATCTGGTCTCTGTACCCACAAGACGAATTGACCGTAATATCATCCGCGACAAGATGAAAATTATCGGCATGACCCCAAGGCGCTCCCTCAATACCGCAGAACCCATCAGAAGCAGCGATCTGGAAAGACCTCAGATTATAGATCGCGGTCAGACCGTCAGCATACTTTATAGATCAGGAAAAATTAGTCTTACGGCCCTTGGAAAAACCATTAAAGGGGGAGGGCTGGGAGACGTGATTAACGTGATGAATACAACGTCCCATAAAACATTAGAGGCCGTGATCATCGGGCCCAATCAAGTTCAGGTCATTACGCCGCAAAATAACCTCGCACAGCTCTCGAGCCTGCGCTCATATTAATGCACAAAATGAATGATAAACATTAGTAACCAGGATCAGCTATATGACTTATTTTATTGATGGCCTAAAAGCCCCCGCAAAGAAACCTCTTTTCTTAACCTTTGTTTTAGCCCTATCACTGTCAGGCTGTAGTGCTGTTGATAGAATAGCCAATATCGGCAAAGCCCCAGACCTCGCCCCCATTGAAACGGCACGCGTTATCCCGCAACAGAATCAACCGTCCCAAAGAATTGTTAAAATCCCTTATCAGCAAACCCAGATTTTGGAAAATAACGGAAATTCACTTTGGCGCGTCGGCTCTAAAAATTTCTTTAAAGATCAGAGAGCAAGCAAAATTGGTGATATCTTAACCATCAATATCACCGTCAACGACAAGGCCAGTATTGATAATAAAACAACGCGGACAAGAACAAACTCCGATACGGCAAAAGCCCCTAGTTTTCTTGGACTTCAATCAAAATTGGGGACTATTTTACCTAAAGCTGTCGACCCCGCCTCCTTAGTGGATATGGGAAGCACAACCTCAAATGCCGGTACCGGCAAAGTCAATCGTAGCGAGACTATAAATTTAACCTTAGCCGCCGTTGTTACCCAAGTTCTGCCCAATGGAAATATGGTTATACAGGGACGCCAGGAAGTTCGCGTTAACTTTGAAGTGCGCGAATTAACCGTAATGGGCGTTATCCGGCCAGAAGACATCAGTTCCACCAACACCATTGATCATACGCAAATTGCTGAGGCAAGAATTTCATATGGCGGACGCGGCCAGTTGACCGATGTTCAACAAGCCCGCTATGGCTCACAACTTTTTGATATTTTGTTCCCCTTTTAAAGGCAGGGAACCCTATTATTTCAACAGAAAGACACCCGTAATTATATTTGTGTTTGGTTGCTGGGTTCTCCCCATCTGCCCTTTCCCGCACAAAAAAAAGGGCCGTGCCAGAAGAGTACGGTCCTTTTTAATTTCATAAGTTTCAGGTCATGTTACTTGGTTCAGGTCAGCGCTTAAGGGCGGCCTATTCTTCCGTTATCTATCCCGATGAACCTTTTCATATTTTTCATGCTCTTCTTGCGCCTCAAGTGACATCATCGCAATGGGACGCGCATCCAGTCGTTCCAGGTTAATCGGCTCCCCGGTGACTTCGCAATATCCATATTCCCCAATCCTGATTCGTTCAATAGCCGCATTAATTTTAGCAATTAACTTGCGCTGACGATCGCGGGTTCTAAGCTCGATAGACCAGTCCGTCTCTGATGAGGCGCGGTCTGCAATATCAGGCTCCTTATGGCTATCTTCCTGAAGATGTGCTAAGGTTTCTTTGGAATCCTGCAGAATTTCTTCTTTCCAATCAAGCAATTTTTGGTAAAAATAGGCTTTCTGGTTTTCATTCATAAACGCTTCATCTGATGAAGGTTTATATCCCTCTGGTAATTTAACTATCATTACTTACCCCTAACGTTATCATCCTAAGTCGTGTTTACTATTTGAGTTAATTTTTGGATGACAAACTACTCAAGTCATACTTACAATTCAAGCGTTAATATTGCCTCAGTAAAAATAGCCTGAAATTCCGGTGACAAATTCGTCTTCAACTATGATCAAACCCCTCCTTAACGCGCCTATTTTACGATCATTTCCAGCTTAGCCAGTTCGACTTTAACGCGCAATTCCACATCGTCCAGGATTTGTTCCAAAGCAGGATCTTGGGGCAATCCTCTCTCTTGAGAGACAATTGACAAAATATTTTTTAATTTGCTTTGCGGAATTTGGCCTGCAAGCAAGCCATGACGAATAATTTCCAGATCCGATAATAAATCTTCTGCTCTGGCCAATCCTTTCGACCGGCCTTCCCGACTGGTTGGCATTTCCTGCAAGGCTAAAAGAGAATTAACGGCGGTGAGCGGCGATGTGCCGCTTGGCGGCGGCGCCGCAGCCGTTGGCCCGGATGAAAGAACCTTGCTAAAACCTGTATGGCTCGCGCCTTTCTTTTTTGCCTTACGTGATACGCCTGTCGCTGATACCCCTCTGGGTCCTTTTATTTCCATTGTGCCCTCATCAGATTACATCACCATAATATAAATAGCAGATCACGGCTGATCTTCATAGAAAGAAGTGGTTTTTTTACCGAGCAAGCCTTGCCTATAGTGTAGGAATAAAATTCCGTATCACGAGATTCATCTCCTTTCATTCCCAGAAATTACTAAAAATATCTTTATAAAACAACATGTTATTTTTTGTTCATTCCTTTTATTAATTGGCATGATTTTCGCATAACTAATAATGCACCTAGAGTAGAAATTCGCTGGAATGGAAGAAACATGAGACAGAAGTCCCATAAAAAAAATCTGATACGGAAGATGATTTCCTTCCTGTTAATGTGCCTGATGGGCAGTGGTAATATACTGCCGGTACAGGCCGCTTCCCGTATCAAAGATCTTGTTTCCATTGAGGGCATAAGAGAGAACCAGCTTGTTGGATACGGCCTTGTTGTTGGTTTGAATGGCAGCGGAGATTCACTCAGAAACGCGCCCTTCACAGAACAGAGCATTGTTGCCATGCTGGAACGCCTTGGGGTAAATACCAGAGGCGCGAATATGAAGGCAAAGAATGTTGCGGCAGTGATGGTAACGGCGAGCCTGCCCGCTTTTGCGCGACCAGGCAATCGTGTGGACATTAATGTGAGCTCCCTCGGCGATGCCAATAATCTTCGCGGGGGAACTTTAATTGTGACGCCTTTGAAAGGCGCAGACGGCGAAGTTTATGCGGTTGCCCAAGGCTCCATACAAGTTTCAGGCTTTTCCGTAGGCGGCAACGCCTCGAGTGTCACGCAAGGCGTTCCAACGGCAGGACGTATCCCAAACGGTGGCATAGTGGAAAAAGAAGTCAATTATTCCATGTTAATCCAAAAAAATATTCGTCTCTCATTGCGTAAAGCTGACTTTACTACTTCTCGGCGCGTTGCTGATGTCATTAACAAAAGAATGGGCGTCAAAACGGCCATGGTGCTTGACCCGTCCACTATCCTTGTCGTTAAGCCTGAGAGCTATGCCAGCAACATGGTAAGTTTGATTACGGACATCGAACAGCTCTACGTTCAACCCGATCAAAAGGCGACCGTCGTCGTTGATGAAAGATCCGGAATCATCGTCATCGGCAAAGAAGTTCGGGTCAGTCAAGTGGCGATTGCCCAAGGTAACTTGACCATTCGGGTCACTGAAACACCTCAAGTTTCCCAGCCCGCCCCCTTTGGCGGCGGCCAAACGGCGACTGTTCCGCGAACAAATGTAACGGTTGAAGGTGGCGAGGGTAAGAAGTTTGCCCTGCTGAAGCCTGGCGTAAATTTACAAGACCTGGTCGATGGCTTAAATGCCCTGGGTATTGGCCCCCGCGATATGATCGCCATACTTCAAGCCTTAAAAGTATCTGGCGCCCTCCATGCAGAAATCGAGGTGATGTGATGAATATGAATTTCGTCGACCTACCATCTCAGGCCCAAAATCAAAATAAAACCCATGAACAAGTGCAGGCCGCCAGCAAAAACGCGTCCTCAAAAAAATTAACGGCTTTTGAGAAGAAAGCCCATGAAACGGCCACCAATTTCGAAGCCGTGTTCTTGTCACAAATTCTTAAAAGCATGTCTATGGGCCTGAAGTCGGATGGCCCCTTTGGTGGCGGGCATGGCGAAGAAATATTTCGGGACGTGATGAACGAACAAATGTCCACCCAAATCGCCCGCACTGGTGGTATTGGTATTTCTGATTCTATCTACCGCGAGATCTTAAAATCACAGGAAGTAGGACATCCAAATGTCAAATAACCCCGATATTCTAGACCCTCTTATTGAGACAATTAAAGGCTTAAGCGCCGTCATATCCGAAGAAATCGCCCTGCTTAAAACAAGCCGCCCGACGGAATTGGAAAAACTTATGCCCCTTAAAAAGCAGCTCTTGGCGACCTATTATAAGGAAATGGGCGACGTAAACTCTCGGGGCGGCCTACAGGCGAGCGGCAATGGGTTAGCCATCCGCACGCTAAAAAAAGAGTCTCGGATTTTTCAAGCAGTGCTGACCCAACATGAAAGATTGCTCAAGGCGTTAAAGGCCATATCTGAAAATATGATTAAGGCGATTAGCGATGATGTGATCAAAAACCAAAATCAGACCAGCCGCTATGGGGCCGATGGATCACGGCCGTTAAGAAAATCCGCCACGTCTCTCAGTTTAAATCAGACCATATAACCGATTTCCACCCCAAACCGCATCTAAACCACGTCTGCTATGATGAAATTAATTTGTCCGATAAATCGGATATTTCCTTATCAATATTTCTAATATCTGTGACCAAGGCCTTCCCATGCTCTGGTGATAATTCGAGGACAAGCCGCAAGATATTCATCCAGTTAAGGTTATTGCGCGCCCTTGCCGCTTCGATCTCATCAATGGGATGTTTTGTTCCTTTCGGATTATTTTTATCCCAGTTGAGAGATATGGAAAATTTATTTAGAATTCTTTTATATTTCTTAAAAAAATCCCCTTTTCCCTCCTGCCAGTCTTTCTGGGTAAGGCCCAGAAAATGAACGCCAACATATTTTCCTTCTTTGAAAATTTGAGACCTTCTAAAACCTTCCTCCTGAAACAGAAATTTTTTATGCAGCTTCACAACGGCCTCGTTGCCTTCAAGGACTTCGCAGTTTAATTTTTGCATATCTAAGGTGTCAAAAACGAAATTTATCATGGCATATTCAACCGCAGAACCAAGGCCACCTCTTTTATTTTCAAGCAGATAATATGCCCAATTGGCTTTTTTATGCCGGTGGTCGATGTCGTTAACACTAGCCACCCCAATGGGACAATGATTCTCGTCCATAATGACAAAAACGAGTTGCCTGTCATCGGCTCTCATTTTATTAATCCAGGTTAAATGTTCATTCAATTCAATGATATGATCCGTATACATCCACTTGCGGATATTCGCCTCATTTCGCATATCACGAATCTTCAATTGTAATTCCGTCGCGATCTGAGTGAGCGGAAATAACCCTATTTCCCAGGGTTATGGCCGATCTTTTATTCCCATAACTTATCTCTTCAAATATATAGTATAAGATACTATAGGTTATTGTCGCCATTCATTCAAATTCTATTCGCCTTATCTCCTACGCTTCATTGGCGCGTCTGTGATATCTCTCCAAAGGAAGCAAGCTTTGCCGACCTGAGGGTAGATTCTTCCTTTTATCGCCGTATATTTTAAATCGATAAAATTTAATCGTTATATATCAATGTTTTACTCTCTACGTAAAACTGGCACGCCTTTTGCAAATGTTAATTCGGTATATCCCATAATTGGGAAAAATATTCTGAATGCAACACATGGAAGGAGAGCGGAATGGCTTTCTCAGTTAATACAAATGCAAGTGCCCTATCGGCCCTACTAAATTTGAATAGCACGACAAGTCAATTGGAAACGACCCAGACCCATATTAATACTGGACTGAAAATATCGTCGGCAAAAGACAATGCGGCTATTTTTTCCATCGCACAAAAGCTGCGTGCTGACCTCAGAGGATATAACGCCGTTAAGCAAAGCCTGGATCGCTCCATCAGCACCACCGATATTGCTTTGGCTTCCGCAAACGCTATTTCAGATCTGCTGATTAATATGAAAGAAAAATCAGTGGCCGCAGCCGATGCGGGCCTTGATGCCACGAGCCGATCTGCTTTGAATGAGGATTTTCAGGCCCTGCGGGATCAAATCACGATCATCGTGGCCAACTCCGCCTTTAATGGGACAAATATTATTGACGGCGGCACAGATGCGATTGTGGCTATCACTAACCCAAATGCCTCCCAGACCATTACCATTGCACATCAAAATCTCACCTTGGGCGGCGGGACTATCCTTATCACGGCAGCCCAAACCATCACCACCCAGACACTCGCCGCCTCGGCACTGACGCAAATTGATACGACACTTGCCTCGGTTAATGCGGTTATGACAAAACTGGGTGCTGGCGGGAAAGCACTGGCCTCTCAGCGCGTTTTTGCCAATAAAATTTCCGATACCATACAAGTGGGCATTGGGAATCTGGTGGATGCCAATATGGCCAAGGAAAGTGCCAATTTGCAGTCCTTACAGGTTAAGCAGCAGCTTGGCATACAAGCGCTGTCTATCGCTAATAAAGCGCCGCAATCCATTCTAAGTCTCTTCAAATAGACAGAGGATTGAGGTGGGCCGGTAACTGAGCCGGGCATGGAAATAGGAAGGTATCCGACTTACATACGCGTCAGGGCCTTCCCTTTCACATCTTTGAAATACGCATATAATTATATTTTTCAGCAGGTTATTTGATTGAAAAATATGTCATAAATACTAACATCGGATAAAAAAATGGCTTTTTCTGTTAATACAAATGCAACGGCTCTGTCCGCTTTGTTTAACTTAAATAGCACCACAAAAGCATTAGGGGTCACGCAGACCGCGATTAATACCGGGTTGAAAGTGGCAAGCGCAAAAGATAATGCCGCTATTTTTTCCATTGCCCAGAAACTACGGGCAGACCTGAAAGGCTACAACGCCGTCAAACAGAGTCTCGACCGGTCTATCAGCACAGCCGATGTTGCCTTGGCCGCAGTCGGGGCCATTTCAGACCTTCTCATTCAAATGAAAGAAAAATCAGTGGCTGCGGCAGATGCCGGACTTGATGCGGCAAGCCGCACCGCCTTGAATCAGGATTTTGCCGCGCTCCGCGATCAAATATCAATCATTGTGGCAAACTCTGAATTTAATGGCACCAATATCATCGACGCGGGCACAAATGCCATTGTCGCCATCACGAATCCAACAGCCACGCAAACCATTACCATCGCTCATCAGAATATGACTCTGGGCGGGGGAAATGTGACCATTACAGCAGCTCAAACAATCACAACCCAAACCCTTGCCGCAACCGCATTAACGAATGTGGATAACTCAATCGCCTTGGTCAATACCGTGATGACCAAGCTGGGGGCTGGGGGGAGATCCCTCGAATCTCAACGTGTTTTTGCAAATAAGATTTCAGATACCATCGAAATCGGAATTGGTAATCTTGTGGATGCCAATATGGCTAAAGAAAGTGCCAATTTACAAGCTCTGCAGGTCAAGCAACAGCTCGGCATACAGGCCCTATCCATCGCAAATAAGGCCCCGCAATCTATTTTGAAAATATTTGGCTAATCATATCTTAGCCATAATTGGTTTTTTCTTTATTTAGGCTTATGATAGCGTGATGGAGACATATGATAGGCTGAAAATATTATGACAGAATATAACCCACAAGAGGACGATATTTTTCTGGACGGTGAACTTGTTTCTCTGCGCCAGCCTCACGTTGAAAAAGATGTGATCAACGGCCACTGGCATAAGTGGTTCAACGATCCTGTCACGACCCAATATTTAATCCATGGCCGTTTCCCCGTTAATCCAAAGCAGCAGGCCCAGATCGTTACCCAGGAAATGAACGACCCCACCTCTTTATTGCTGGTGGTTATTCACAAGGAAACCGGACGGCACATCGGCATTGTCTGCCTGAAAGACATCAACCCTATCCTGCAATCAGCGGAATTAAGCATTGTATTTGGCGACAGATCCCACAAAGGCGCCGCCCTCGAATCCGTTGCCCTCCTTACCAAACATGCCTTTGACAGATTAAACCTCCAAAGAATTTCTGGGGGGCAACATGCCGATCACTGGCGCTGGATGAATAGTTTAGAACTTATTGGCTATCAGCTGGATGGGTATCGCAAACATTATGGCGTCCGAGATGGGGAAAAATACGATATTGCCACCTATAGCGTGACATCAGAGAGGTTTTATCATCTGCAACGACAACGGGGCGGCAAAATTTGCACGGCTTCTCTTGTCCGTTTCATCAAGACTAAATCCAAAGAAAACAAGACCGAGGTTATGAAACAATTTTTTGACGCGCTTTATTCTTCTGGACAATAGGGGCCAATTCTAACACATCAACGTCCAATGTTTTGGCCTCTCCCAGCAAAGAAGACCCCAATCCTGCGACCAGATCCGACGTCGAAATCGCCTCAATAGCAGATCCTGTACCGTTCACGAGGATGTGAAGATTTTTTGTACTCATTTGGGGATAAGCGTCATATTTTCCGTCCGTATCCTTTGGATGCGGCCGAATAATCAGGCGAAATGGGCCCTTCATACCTTTTAAATCCTCGGATGCGTCCTCATGGGTTAGCATATCTATCAAGCAGTTAAGGCATTCAAACTCTGTGATCTCAAACTGTACGCCCAGCGCCTGCATTTCTCGAACATAATCAGAGGCAAATAAAATAATACGCTCCGTTGCCGTCGCCCCCCATTCTGTCCGCAATATATTTTGCATATAATTATGAGCATTTTTCTTGATAAAATTTTGATAAAGATCCCCCGAAACCAATAAATTTTCTTGCGGAAATCCTAATGATAACAAATGCGGGATGGTTTCTTCATCATTCACGGATAACTGATCGGGAAAGACTAGATTTCCGCTATCATTTCGAAACCGCGCTTCAATATTGAGGCCTGAATCCAGAAAAGCTGTCGTTTTGACGGCAAGTCTTTTGGCAAGACGCCAAATTAATTGCTCCGTCCTATCATCCAGGTGACATGTACTTGTCACGATATGACTGGCGGAAAAATCCATCACATACATGGTGATATCATGAACCGAGTCTAAATCTGGCCAACACAGAGGCTCCACCCCATTTTCCAACCAGGTGGCTCTGGCAAAATCCTTGGCTACGATGATGATGTCAAAGGGGTCAGGCACATTAAAATATTTCTGAAATAGAGATTTTTTTGCCTCTCCCTGTTCCCCTAGCAAGATATCCCGTAGCGCAACCAGTTGATTTGTTCCCCCAGGATCGCGGCTGATAAATAAAATTTTTCTCATGTTAAATTCCCTAAACGTTTAATTTTATCGCATGTCTCCAGTGCCAAAATCGCATTTTCAGACGTTGAATATAAGGGCTCACCTTGCGTCATATGACGATAAATATTAGATACAGCATGCAACATACCTCGCGGTAAATCCGTTTCAATTTGGCGCGCCGGTTTCCCCTTGGGCCGAATAATCACACGATGACTAAAATCCGTAAGTACAATTTCCCCTTGCTCGAACAAGAGCGTGAGATCAAAAATCATCCCCTCCCTAACGTCTCGCCCCATAAAATTTATCACCCCGCCGCCAGCCTCTTCAAGTATAGCCGATACCGTAGGGTCATCAGGCCAATGATCATATATCTTCCCCAAAACAGCCTTTATTTTAAGGGGGCCAAGGAACATTTGGATCACATCAGTCATATGTGAGCCGTTATTATACAACCCTTTGTTGTATTTTGCATCTCCTGATATAAATTTTCCATATTTTTTATTTTTTATATCTGTGGCCAGCGCCCTAATTTTCGGGTCAAAACGCCGGATATAATTCACGGCCAAGTCATGGGGATACAAACGGGTAATGTCTCTGGCGCTCTCCAGATTGTCCGTGATCGGTTTCTCACAGAAAACTAATTTAACATCATAATCCCATAATTTCCCAAGGTAATCGCCATGGCTCGCGGTAGACGTACAGATTGAAACCACATCAAAATGCCGGTCAGCCATGGCCGCCTCGAGACTGCTATAGGCCTTGTCCACATTCCATTTTTCTGCAAAATCCTGTGCTATCTTGGGGTCATTATCAAGACAACCCACAAGATCAAAACCCGCGTGGATATTAAAGGCCTTGGCATGGGTCAGGATATTGTCCCCATCCATATCTTGCGCGTCATAACCGCCCGCAATGGCACCGCAGCCAATGATCAAAACAGAAAATTTCGGGACAGAAACAGACGATTGATTGAGGAGACAAATTTCAGGATGAGACGACAAAAACGACACCACATCCTCTATGGTGAATTTTGGATTATGAGGGCTTAGGCCTTCAAGCACCGCGTTGATCACCTCAAAATCTTCGGCGGTATCAAGGGTAACGGACATTTTCGGCCCCCGATGAGCAGGCTTTGCCGGTAAATATTTCACCCGATAACGCTCTGGCGTTTGATACAGTGGGCGGCTGACATGCTCAAAGTCAAGCGGGTCATCAGTTCGCGAATAGGCATCTGCCAAAACGGCCGTGCTAAAGACCTGCACCGCAAAACCTAAGGGGTGGCTCACCCCTGCCTGATACTCTTCCAAACTCAAATTAGAGATATAATCCGCCCCGCTGGCAAAATATTGCGCGACGGCGTAATCAATTAAGGCGGGATCTAATAACGGGCAATCGCCAGTTAATTCAACAATGACGTCCGCCTGATGACACTGCGCGGCTTCGAGAACCCGTGACATGACGTTTTCTTCGCTGCCCCGATAGTATTTCACGCCCAGCCTTTGGGCTTCGGCGATCACCACATCATCTGTCTCATTTATCGTCGTGGCGATGACAATATCGTCCAGAGAATGCGCGCGCTTTACCCGCTCGACCATATGTTCCAACATTGTTTTACCCAAAGATTTCATCAGAACCTTACCGGGCAAGCGGCTGGATGTCATGCGGGCTTCAATGGTGGCGATTATTCTGGGATTTAGGGACATACCTCACGAATCCTTCACAATATCCGCAATGTGATCAACTACAAAGCTCACATCATCCTCATCCATAGAGACATGTAGGGGCAGCGACAGAGCTTTCTTGTAATAGTCTTCTGCGCCCGGCCGCGTGAGCTCGCCATATTTTTCAACATAATAAGGATGGGCATAAATAGGGATATAATGAACCTGCGTGCCCACGCCGCGCGCCGCAAGTTCCGTCACCAATGGCCCCCGTGCCAGCCCAAGGGCGTCAAAATCGATCAGGACGACATAAAGATGCCGCACGGCCAGGCACCCCGCCGCAGGCGTCACCGCGACAATATGCGGCGAAAGATCCGCCAATATGTCATTATATTTTGAGACCAACCGCTGCCGTTTATCTATGAATTTGGGTAGTTTACCCAATTGGCTGACCCCAAGAGCGCAGTGGATATCGCTCTGCCGATAATTATAGCCTAAAACTTGCATTTCATAATACCACGGCGGCGGAATATCACCCTCAAAGGCCTGAACCCATTTATCCGGGGATCGTTCCATACCATGATTACGCAAAAGGCACAGTTTGTCATAAAGGGCCTTATCATTGGTGGTCACAGCCCCGCCTTCCCCCATAGCAATGGTTTTTACCGGATGAAAAGAAAAAACTTCCATATCCGCAAAATGGCAATCTCCGGCGCGTCTTAAATTCCCTTGGCTGTCCTCATATGTGGTGCCCACCGCATGACAACTGTCAATGATCATTTTCCAGCCGCCTTTCTGGGCAATCTCATGAATGGCCTCTATTTCCGCGATCTCGCCAGAAAGATTAACCGGCGTGATCGCCCTGATATTATCCCGGATTTCTGGGGGCAGGCTCACCATTAAAGTCTGGACATCTTCTGCCCGCATGCGGCCTGACCTCGGATCGACATCGGTGAAGAGAAGATTCGCGCCGCAATATTCCGCGCCATTGGCCGTCGCAATAAAACTTATGGACGGAACAATGACATAGTCCCCCGGCCCAATTCCCAGCGCCATATAGGCCAAATGAAGCGCCGCCGTGCCGCTTGAACATGACACAACATAGTCAGATTTTACAACGGCCTTAAATTTATCTTCAAATTTTTGAACGGTGGGGCCGGTGGTCAGCCAATCCCCGCGCAAGACATCGGCAACGGCCTGAATATCATCTTCATCCAGACATTGCCGCCCATAAGGCAGATATCTTTGGCCGTCACTTGTCATATCATTTTTAACATTTTCTGAAAATTAGCGCCATCTAGCCATTCGTCATTGGTATCACTGGAATATTCAAAATCTTCGTGAACACGGGCGGCATCATGTTCAATATAATATTTATCTGACCAGAAATTAAATTGCGGGGTGATGATGTAACGATCATCCATGGCTATGGTCTGGCGGCTATCGCCCTTGGTAATCATCTGTTCATGGAGTTTTTCACCGGGCCTTATCCCTATTTCCCGCAATTCCATATCTGGCGCTAAGTTTCTGGCGATATCACTGACCTTCATGCTGGGGATTTTCGGCACATAGATTTCGCCGCCCTGCATCATATCCAAATTACTCAGCACAAAATCAACCCCCTGACGCAACGTAATCCAAAATCTGGTCATACGCATATCCGTAATGGGCAGATAATCCGCCCCATCAGCGATTAATTTATTGAAAAAAGGAATGATCGACCCGCGAGAGCCAAGAACATTACCGTACCGGACGACAGAACAAGAAAAATCCTGATTTCCCCCCAAAGAATTCGCCGCCACAAAAATCTTGTCTGAGGCCAATTTTGACGCCCCGTAAAGATTAAGCGGACTAGCCGCCTTATCCGTCGACAAGGCTATAATTTTTTTCACGCCGCAGCCAATGGCCGCCTCGGCAAGGTTTTGAGCGCCAAAAATATTGGTTTTAATACATTCAAAGGGATTATATTCCGCAATGGGGACATGTTTCATAGCCGCCGCATGAATCACAAAATCAACGCCCCGTAACGCCATATCCAATCGATTTCGGTCGCGGACATCGCCAATAAAAAAGCGGAGGCAGGCTCTTTTGGGATGACCTGAAAAATATTGATCCATCTCATATTGCTTTAATTCATCCCGGGAAAATATAATCAAGCGGCGCAAATTTGCTTCGTCGAGCAAGGTTTGCGTCAGCATCTTACCGAATGATCCCGTCCCCCCCGTAATCATTAATGTCAAGCCATCAAGAAAACCGAGGTCGGTTTTAAAGGAACGGATGAGTTTTTCTGTCATATTATCACGCCTTACTTCTTTTCAAAAACCCACCACGTGGCATTGTCCATTCCTGTCATGGGTTTCCACTCAAACCCATACCCAAGGCATTTAAGGTCAGAAAAATTGTCCAGCCAGAAAGAGCCAAAATCACGTTTAAATAATTTATCCCCATGCCCGCGATACGCTATGGTTTCTGGCTTATCGGAAAAATATTCATAACAAACGATATATTTTCCAGAGGCCTTATGAATATTGGTGCAGGCCGCCAGCAGATCATCTGGATGGATATGGATGAGAACCCCGGACGTAAAGGCCAAATCCACAGGGGTATCCGGTAAAGCGAAATCACCAGCGAAGCCATTTTGCAGATTTTCTTGCGGCAGGATATTATCTTCTATGAGAATTTGCCGGGCCTTGGCATTCGGCTCCACCGCAAAAAATTCCGCCTCACACAACATTTTCATGGCACGAATATTAAGGCCTATATTTGGCCCGACTTCCAAGATGGATTTTGGCATATCTCCCGCCATATACCTAAATATTTTTACCCACATGGACAGCCTCATGCCAATATGGTCCGGCGTCGTCGCATTACGATCAACATAGGTATCGCCGAAGTCACCGCGCCAGAATTTGACTTGTTCTGTTTCATTTTGTGACATGAGACATTCCCTTAACATACATCATAAATTACATCTGAATATAAGCTATATTCGGTTCATAATAAAATTTTTCAATTTTCATATTATTGAGCGATCCGCCAAAGGCCTCAATCATGGCCATGGTTTCGCCTGGCCAATGATCATTGTTAATCTCATCGAAAGCGAGAATAGATCCTTTAGGCATGCGCGGTAAAAAATGCTCTAACGCCACCCTCGTCGGCTCATAGATATCAAAATCCAGAAAGAGCAAATTAATGACCAAATGCTTGTTTTCTTCAACATATTTCGGAATCGTTTTGGTGGCATCCCCTTTGACAAGCTTCACCTTATCATATTGTTGAATGAAGCGATTTTCATTAAATTCGTCAATGGAGTCATTCATTTCAGCGAGTATGGCATCATGGGAAGAAAAGGCCCCCTTGGCAAGCTCGGGATAATCCTTTTCGCCCCTATCCTTGTCATGGACAGAGGGGAAACCCTCAAAGGTATCAAAGCCAATGATATGGCGATTAAACGCGACAGGCTCCAGCGTGGCTGACATTTTCGCCCAGGCCATAACGCCGCCGCCATAATGTACGCCGCATTCAATTATTGATCCCTTGATACCCATAGATTTTTTGAATAATTCATGACGCGCCATGAAGCGTGACATCGATTGGCGGCTAATATATTTCTCAAAATTATCCAGCTTGCGGGACATGTCATAAGGATATTTTTCAATCAAAGGCTTCATATTTCTATCCATTGGTTATCCAGAATATGTTAACTATAACAATATATTATATGAAATCAATCTCATAAAAATCCGAGCCTTTTTGGCCTGAAAATTTTCCCACCCTCACCTGCCCTGCCGACAAAACAAGCGCGCGGCTCGCTGGCCCCACATTAAACAAACAATCAATGATACTTAAGTTTGGCATAAAACTATTCCCTTGATCATATAGGGGATGATGAAAGTCCTGCCAACAATGATAAATACCTGCCTTAAACATCTTTTCTTCCTCCACATAGGCCCGCGAGCCTTCATTTGAGAGATAATGATCCGCCTCCATAGCGCGGCACATGGAAACGAGCATATCTGTTTTCTGATTTTTGATGTCATATTGGTCACTGTAAACTATGGTCGTCTCAATGGCGAGCCACTCAAGGAATTGTAAAATCAGGGCAATATTTAAGTCTCCAAGATAAGCCCATGGCTGATTTATCAAGGCTTCTATTGCGGGAAAATAGTCCTTAAAGTAAGGCCGTTTTTGATAAGTATTTTTAATGCTTGCCAAATGTTTGCGTTTCCAATGGTCGCCATTAATGACGGTCTCTGAAATACTTTGGCCAAAGCGGCCCGTCTTGAGCACAGGAACGGTCAATGTTTGAACCTGCGTTCCATTTCGGATGTGGTTACGATTATGCCAGCTTTTCGTCACATATTGGCAATGGCCGACAAACATAAATTGATCGCTTAAGGCGATTTTATTGAACAAATGCATGCTGGGAAGATAAACAGGCTGATGACCAGAAAGTATCATTCTACGGTACTCTTTTGCCGATTGTCTTGAATATCCTCCAAAAAATAATTTATGGCTTCGATTGTCCGAAACATACCTTTTCCATCGATTAATTTTTGGCCTTTTCGCGAAAGATCAAGACGTTTATCAGGGGACGCCATTATAGTCATAATTTCAGCTTTGACAATATCCATATCCATGCCGCCCTCATAACCCAAGTCTATGGCGCATCCCTGTTTCGCAAAATAATCTGCCTCTGGCGGAAGATTTTTTTCCTGGGGAAAGATTATCACAGGCAGCCCTGCTGCAAGGGCCTCATAGACAATCATGCCGCCCGTTATCAGCCCCATCATATTCTGGCTAAATAGGGCCGCCATGGCGTCCTGATCCAGCCCTTGATGGAGGCCTATATTATGGTCATGGCACTTTTTTCTTAAAGCGTCCATTTTTGGGAAGGCGGCCCCCACAACTATTGTTTTCTTCACGGCGGCAAGCCTTGATAACGGCCCATCCTGTCCCGTAAGCTTCAGCGCCCAATCACAGGCCCGATCCCCACTTCCAATCACAGTGATAAGACTTAAATCACGGGGGTTCGTCCAAGGATGTTGCCGAAAGCACGGATTAATGAGCGTATATTTGCCGCCTGCCCTGATATTTTCTTTGGCCTTCATATGGGGATAATGATGATAAGCCTCCAAAATTGTGCCATTAAATATAAGATCCGCCCTTACGGGGCCGCCCTCATCATCTATCGCCACAAGGGGCAGGCCCGTTCTGGCGTAGATATCCCATGAGATTTTGCTTACATGGGGATGATCAATCAATAGCATATCCGCGCCGATGTCTCTTGCCACCTTTACCAGCTGCATCGCCTTTTCCCGTTCGCTTTGCTGATTTTCCAAGAGAGGATGCCGATGAACCTGCCCCTTAAAAAACCGGTCAATCTGTGGCATATTACCCATCACATGCACCTCGAAATCCCATGCGGCGCCATATTCAGATTGGCCAAGTGACAGGATCTTCGATACCCTCACGGCGTGGGCCAAACCCACATGATGGTCAGCATCCAGCCTGATGAGTATTTTGCGTTTCTTGGGCATTGCGGGCCTATTTTCTGACATAAACCAGCCAAGCTGATTCCAGATATTTTCCGCCTTCCAGCGTCGATGTTACTTCTTCTATTGTCATCGCTGAGAATTCCTTAAAACATTTTATAATCTCTGATTTTGGCAGCAAGGTTAAGGCCATTCCTACTTCGTTGTGCCAGGGCATGGTCTCATCTTTTACCGTGATCTTATAATGATGAGGGGCGATCATCTCACCTTTTGTTTTTCTGACATCGCGGTCACTTTTAACCATGACAAAGGCCGAACCACCGGGTTTGAGCAGTCGATGAATTTCCGTGATCGCCAGGTTAAATTTATTAAATGATAGATAATAGAGAACGCCGTAACTGACGATGCCGTCAAAGGAATGATCTGGAAATGGGTGATGATCCGCCGAGGCTTGCCTAAAAGAAATATTCAAGCCTTCCGCTTTGGCCCATTCTTTGGCTTGATCAAGCGAGGTGGCCGAGACATCCGTGCCGGTGACGTGATAGCCTTCTTTGGCCATGAGCATCGCATGACGGCCCATGCCGGTTCCCATATCCAGGAGATGAAAATCGGCGGCCTTACGCCGGGGAAAATGGGCAAATAACCAGCGCACAACATAGCTATTGGGGTATCTTGGCGCCCCCAGGCCTTGACGATAGAGCGCATCCCACTGGTCTTCGGTTTTCGTGTCACAAGATTTAGATGTCATGTGCGGCCTCTTCTAATATATCTGCGGCTTTTAATATCCTATTTTTATCGTATTCTGCCGTAATCCACAAATTTAAAACACTGTCGCCCCAGTCATCCGCCGCTGCCCTCTCCCCCGATAAATAGGCTGCCGGTATTTCCCGCCACAAAGACCTGTAATTAATGCCTGCGTCTATTTTATGGTGCCATAAGGCCTGTGCAAAATGATCTCGGCCCTTGGGGATACGGCGAATAAGGCGCCAAGGAACGGGCTGATCGCAGGGGACAGGCTGCAAAATATCATTTAAACCTGCCAAGGCATTATCCCATAAATCTCGCCGGTCAAGACGTTCTTTTACCTCTTCGGGAAATTCGGCAAGTTTTTTCAGCAAAATTTCCGTATCACACACATCAAAACGGAAACGGGACAGCTTGGTCTCGGCCGCGCATATCTGTATTAAGTCCTCTGATTCCGTCTCTAACCTCGGGCGAATAACCCGCCTTTTCAGCATGGTCTCCCCTTCCAATGCCCGGGCGCCCTCATTCAAGGCCCCGTAACGCGACATATGTTTTTGCATGGTGAGCGCAAGCGCGGTATCATTGGTTAGAAACGCCCCGCCACGGCCTATATCTATGGGTTTGGCATAACCAAAGCTGACCAATGATGCATCGGCAAAGCTCTTTTTACTCATTCGCGTCCCCACCGCATTGGTATCATTCTCCAAGATGAACCAGCCTTTTTGCCGGGCATATTTCGCCGTTTCTGGATAGTCCCCTAAAAAACCATACAGATGCGTGGGCATGACGATGCCCCTGTCATGACAGTGAGACATCGCATGGCAGTGTGACATGGCATGAACAAAAGCCAAATCATCGGACAAGCCCGTTAAGGGTGACACCGGAACCGTCACCGCAATCCCGCCGCCCGCCCTGATCGCGGCAATCAATATGGGGCAGATATTCTCTGGCAAAAGAACGGGGAGAGGATGATCATGGTCTTTCTGTAATATTTCAATCAAAGCCACCAGACCAGACCGCGCCCGGCCCAGCATGACGGCATAGTCAAAGCCAAACAGATCGGCTAATTTACGTTCGAGGATATAGGGGGTGAAGGCCATTTATAAAGCCCTTCTATCTGATTCACTCATCCCGCAGCATATCCCATGATAACGGCGTGCCTCTGGCAATATCACATCGCGATTTTTGGCCTAGGATCTCATCATAATATTTTGGCTTAAGGCCAAGACCTGGGCGGATAGAGCGTATATTATGCTTATCTAAGAGGTCGCCTTTTTTAATTTCTGCCACCGCATAAAGACTGCGGCGAGAGCCTTGATTTTCAAGCTCGCTTTTTTTCAAGTCATAATGTACCGTCCCGATCGCGTCATAAGCCATACGGCAAGAAGAAACCAATTCTGAAAATTCTTGCGGTTCCAGGGAAAAAGCGCTGTCAACGCCGCCTTCTGCCCGGCTCAGGGTGATATGTTTTTCAATAACCGCCGCCCCAAGTGCCGTGGCGGCAATGGGCACCGCAACGCCGTGACTATGATCAGAAAGGCCCGCCATAACGCCAAATTGGGTGGCGATATCACACATGGTTTTAAGGTTGGCTTCATGGGGTTCGCTGGGGTATCCGCTGACGCAATGCAAAATAACAAGATTTGGATTATGACATTCCCTGACCGCCTCAATCGCCTCGCCGATTTCTTGTTTATTGGCCAGGCCCGTCGATATGATCATAGGCTTTCCTGTCTCTGCGGCATAGCGGATAAGCGGCAGATCAATGATCTCAAAGGATGCAATCTTATAGGCTGGCGCGTTCAAATCCTCCAATAAATCAATGGCCGTCCGGTCGAAGGGAGAGCTAAAGAGGGTAATATCCTTTTTCCGCGCATGATCAAACAAATCTTTGTGCCAATCCCACGGCGTATGGGCTTCCTCATAAAGCTCATAAAGATTACGGCCTTTCCACAGACCTTCTTTCAGCATAAATTCATCACCGTCATGGTCAAGGGTAATGGTATCCGCCGTATATGTTTGCAGCTTTACCGCATGGGCCCCCGCCGCCTTTGCCGCATCAATGATACGCAGTGCCCGATTGATATCCTGATTATGATTACCAGACATTTCCGCGATGATATAAGGGGGATGACCTGCGCCAAGGTAATCTTTTCCGATCTGAATAGATTTAGTCACAACAACAGGCTCCTCTCACGAAAGTTTTCTGATAGTTGAGTATACGACATTAATATTATCTGTAAACATTTGTAAATAATGATAAACTACGATCATAAAAATAGCTAAATGATAATTGAGACATAAGAGATGACCAAGCTTGCATTATTCGGCGGACATGCCGTCAGAACAAAATTATTTCCGGCCCATAATTTCATCGGCGAGGCGGAAAAACAAAAAGTCATGGACATCATGGATAGCGGCGTTTTGTCTCGTTTCCTTGGGGTCTGGCACGATGATTTTTACGGCGGCGATGAAGTTCGGGCCTTTGAGCGAGAATGGGCAGACAGTTATCAGGCGACATACGGCATTGCCGTCAATAGCTGTACCAGCGGCCTTTATGCCGCCGTTGGCGCCGCAGGCGTTGGCCCCGGGGATGAGGTCATCGTCTCTCCCTACACCATGTCAGCCTCGGTTACGGCGGCGATCTCTTTTAATGCGGTTCCCGTATTTGCCGATATTGACCCCAAGAATTTCTGCCTTAGCCCCCAAAGCATTCGGGAAAGAATAACCGCCCGTACCAAGGCCATCATTGTGGTTCATCTCTTCGGTCATCCCGCAGATATGGATGAAATCATGGCCATTGCCCGCGCCCATAATATCATCGTCATCGAGGATTGCGCGCAGGCCCCTTGTGCCACATATAAAGGTCGCCCTGTTGGAACATTAGGGCATATGGGCGTATTTTCCCTTAATTATCATAAACATATCCATTGCGGCGAAGGCGGCATCATCTTGACCAATGATGAAGAATTATCAGACAGGCTTTGCCTGATTCGCAACCATGCCGAAGCGGTCGTCGAGGGGCGGCAAATAGATAATATTGTCAATATGGTTGGCTTTAATTTTCGCCTTGGAGAAATAGAAGCCGGCATTGGCCGCGTTCAACTTTCCAAAGGTCAGGGACTTATTGAGAAGCGCCGCCGTAATCTCACCTATTTCAACGATCATCTGCCCGCTCTTCCGGGCTTGAGCATTTCAAAGGCGGCGAACTATGTTGAACATTCCTATTATGCCGCAGCGCTGAATTTTGATGCTGAGATCGCGGGCCTGTCCAGAGACACGCTGATCACGGCGCTTCATGCAGAATTACCGGAAACGGAAATGAGAAAGGGCCACGGGCCATTGATTAGCGGCGGCTATGTTAAGCCCCTCTATCTCGCGCCCATGTTTCAACGACAAATTGCCTATGGTGATAAGGGCTGCCCCTTTAAATGTCCTCATTATAAGGGGGTTGTGGATTATAGCCCCGGCATCTGCCCCGAAACGGAAAAAGCCCATGCCACCATCGTGACCCATGAATATATGCAGCCGTCGTTACGGGAAAGCGACATAGATGATGTGATGAGAGCTTTTCAAAAACTGGCGGATAATTGGGATGAACTAAGGTCATATGAGATGACAAAACAGTAAATATCATGCCCTTAAAATATCATTCCCCGAGTTTTTTTTGATTTACCGCACTGTTAATGTCAAACCATTCCGGATTTACATCAAAAAGGGCGCGGCAGTCTTGCCACGTAAAATCGTCTGTGCCGTCCAGAGCAGAGAGCATTTTTTCAATCAACTCAAAGTCACGCGGCTCATCCACGCACCAGCGATGATGTCCAGAGACGTCCTGCGATGGATAAATACCGCAGCGAAATTGGCTTTTGTCGCGGTAAATATAAGGCGTCACATGCTCCCGCTGAAAATCTTCCTGCCCAAGGTGATAAGCGGACTCCAAGGCCTCACGTGAAAAGACCTCCGCATCTAGGCCGCGCGGAAAATTTTCACGGCCGAAGGTGACATAATCATATTGGTCTCGATGAGCCTTAAAATACGTGATCAAGTGATCCACCAACATCGGGTCAATGAGGGGGCAATCGGACGTCACCCGCACGATGATATCAGCATTCTGGCCTTTCATCGCCTGATAATATCGCGACAATACATCATCCTCGCAGCCCCGCACGCAGCCAACGTTCTTTTCGGTGCAATAATTTTCGATCACATCATCCGTAGAATTTACGGTTGTTGCGATGATCAATATGTCGATTTCCTGGCTTGCCCGCAAACGACTCACATGATAATCGAGCAAAGATCGTCCACAGACTTCCCTTAAGATCTTGCCCGGCAACCGGCTAGACGTCATACGGGCCTGAGAGATACAGATGACCTTATCATTCATGATGAAATGTCCAAAAAAAAGTCTTGATGTCTAAAAAAAGTCTTGATGTCTAAAAAAAGCCTGGATCAAAAGATACAGACTCATAAACGAAATCGCGAACGACACTATGGTGACGCTTATATTTTTTTATCAACAACGATGCCTTCGTGGCTTTCACGTTCCCGATTGAACGCCACAAATTTCAATATTTCTTCTGATGGAAACTGGGTAACAACATCCCCTGTGTTTATATTAATGCCCTGATAGACAAACTGCCCTGTTCCCGCATCAAGGGTAATCCGCAGTCTCGTTCCCGGGGCCTTGCGCGGCAAACTGGCATCAATATATTTTTCAGCAGCCGTCAAAAAATCCCCGATATTTCCAGACGACAACAGCAAAGATCGCTTCTCAACGGATTTTGAAATCGCTGAAGAACCGTCTTTGTTGACCTCACTACTTATCTGGTTTGTGTCTTTAATTGGCTGTGTGTTTTTTACACTGTTAGGTGTAACGGTATTTGGCACAGTTGCTCGTACGTCACCGGTTCCAGTTAAGAGCGGAGTTATATTATTAATTCCGACTACCATTTTAACCTCTACATATACCCGTCTTTCTTACGTCACTTTACTACAATAAATCAACAAAATTCAAAAAATAATACATAAAAAATTTATAAATAAGAGATGTGTTTTGGTGGAGCGGATATGGTCGCCCCACCAAAATGATAAGATAAATATTATCTGAAGAGGGACAATACTGAACCAGGGGCTTTGTTGGCAATGGATAGCGCCTGAAGACCAAGTTGCTGCTTCACTTGCAATGATTGCAAGTTCGCACTTTCCAGGGCCAAATTGGCATCAACCAAATTACCAATACCAATTTCGATGGCATTAGACAGCTTGTCTGTGAATGAACGCTGAATTTCAACACGTTTCGCGCCCGCACCAAGTTTGGACAAGAAGGTATTAAGTGTGCTTTCCGCCGCTGTAATCGTCACAATCGCTGTGGATGCCGCCGCAGCAGTTGTAATAACGTGACCCGTTGTCAGGGCCAGACCAGCACTTGCTGAAATATCAGTTGCCGCAATGGTAATGGAATATTGCGCTGCTGTTTTAACACCATCAGGAAGGGCAACCAACGCCTGAATTGAAGCACCACCGTTTTTAACAGCATTAACGCCGTTAAATTCAGCATTATCAACCACAGTATTAATCTGTGCGATAAGGTTTTTAAATTCATCATTAAGCGCCGTTCGAGACGCCGCATCAGCACCAGGGTCAGCCGCAGCCGTCGCTTTGGCCTTCAGTTGAATAAGAAGGTCAGAGACAGCTTGCGTTGCCGCGAGGGCAACATTGACAGAACTCGCCGCACGGTCAAGTGAACTTTTCACTGAACCAAGTCCAGCCAAATCGGCCCGCTGTCCTTGCGCAATGGCAAAAACCGCTGCATTATCTTTAGCAGACGCGACTTTCAAACCAGTATTAATTCTGGATTGAACCGTATCTAGTCGTGCATTTGTATTAGTGAGAGATTGCAGGGCGAACAAAGCGCCAGCGTTTGTGTTGACTGAAAAAGACATAATTTTTTCTCCATTCTGAGAATACTAAACAAAGAGCATTTTGCTCCGTTATGGGCCGAAACCCGCTCATATCAGCATAAACGATATAATGCCATTCTGGCTATCTAACTGATACTTGCATTTTAAGGTGTAAATCATTAAAGAAAGATTAACAAGTATTAATTCTTTCCACGGGCATGTTTTCTCATTTTAAAACAAAAAGTTATTAATATACATGCCGATTTACCCTACCTATAATAACAAAGTTATAGGGCAATATTAATAAAATATGGAGAAATTTACCTGAAATATTAACATTTAAACGGAGTAATTTTTACCTGTTGTCGCGTTAGAGTCTTTCGCTTCTGCCACATTATTATGGGCTTGTACGGAGAGCCCCTCCATAATATTTTTATTAATATCAATGAGGGCCTGTATGTCTTCTTCGCCGCGCGCGACCTGCGAGCTATATCTGCCGACCCAAATGGAAATGGAAATAATCGAGGCCCGAAGCTGTTTGGGCAACATGTTACCCTCAACGGCGCAATCGGTGGCCAATGTTGACCATAGCTGCCTATTCCAATGAAGGGCCTCATGAATTCTTTTATCCAGTAATTCCGCCCCCTTTGCCTCCATCAATGACCGCGTCACGTCTGCGAACAGGCGGTATTCAGTCTGACTTGTTGATTCGTTAGCCTTCTGGGTAGTCTGATACGCCTTCAGGGACATAATTCAGTCTCGCTTTCTCATACTCAAACATTTTTTTGCATTTCAGGAGTGCTTTGTAATATTCGCCTTCCATGACGTCCTTGCTAATGGCAACACATACTGTTTTTGCGGCGGGATCTTCCAAAACACTTAAAAGCTCTGTCATGCGCAAAACATACTGCTCATGATATTTATTAAACCCATTTTCATCCATATACATCAGCATAATCGGGAAATATATATGCTTCACTGGTGTATCGACCTCATCGGCCTGCATAATATCTTTTTCCCGAAGAAGGGACGCCTTATTTTGCAGGATCAATGTTGACCTTCTGTCGCCATTAACTACGACGGCGCCGTTAACAACAATTTTTTCGCCCGGTTTTAACGATATCTTTAATGCCATTATTCCTGCCCTCTGTCTAAGATTTGGCCAAAGATCACCTTTGATACATGCCATTATCTCAAATTTTGTGTTAATAAAATATGAACTAACTCAATTAACTATAGTATTAAAATCAAAACAGTTACAATATATTCATGTAAAAATAACATAATACCGGACTATAATAATCTGAAAACTTCTAAAGGCAATGGCTGTATGACAAAGAAAAATAACGACATTCCCTCCCCCAAGACATTGAAACAATATAATAATTTGGTCGCAAAGGCGACGGGACATTATGACGCCGGTGACTCAGCAGCAGCCTTACGCTTTTTCTCGAAAGCCCTGGACTATAAAAAATATAATCCCAATATACTTGTTCTTATGGCGCGCTGTTTATTTAAAATGGGCATGAAAAATAATGCCATCAAGCTCATGGAGCATGCCCTGGATCAAAATGCGGAAAACCCCGCCATTTGTGAATCTTTAGGAAGTGCTTGTCTCTCCCTTGATTTAAACGAATTAGCCATAAAGTTTTTTACCATATACACGCGACTGAACCCGACGGAGCCTATTGGATATAATAATCTGGCCACGGCATTACGTGAAAATGGTCAGCTGGATGAGTCAATACAGCTCCTGCAAGAAATTATTCCCATCTATCCTGAAAATTCTTATCTTTGGAATACCGCAGGAGCGGCGGTGGCTTTCCGTGACGGTTATGCGGCGGCCCACTCTTTTTACGAAGAATCTTACCGCCTCGACCCCAGCATTGCCATCGTTGCAAGCAACCTGTGTTTATCCTATGCTAATTTAGAACAATATGACAAAGCTTATGAATTTGCGAAAATAACTGTTCAACTTGCCCCCAGCGCCCCGTCCAGTTATCTGGCGCTTTTCCAAAGCAGCTATACCATGGGCAATTTCGACGATGGATTTAAGGCCCTTGCCTGGCATAACCATCCTTCTGATCCCGGGTCGGTTTTTATGCCCTATCAAATTGCTAAATGGCAAGGCCAAGATCTGAAGGGCAAGACCATTCTTATCGGGGCGGAACAAGGGATCGGCGATGAAATATTATTCTCCAGCCTCTATGCCGATGTGATCCGAGAAGCCAAACATGTCATCATTGGCTGCGACAAACGCTTAGTCCCCCTTTTCCAAAAGAGCTTTAAGGAGGCCACAATACGCCCTTATATGCATGGGCAACATGATGCCGGTTATAATGTGAGACTTTATGACGGCATCACGCCAGATGACATTGATTATATGTGCCTCTATACCGAATTAATGCGCTATCGATGGCGTTCCCTTAATGATATTCCCGATGTCAGTGAGGGTTATCTGTTCCCGCCAGAAGATAAAATCCGCTATTGGAAAGACAAACTCTCCTCATTTCCCGAGGGCCTTAATGTTGGTATCTGTTGGCGCAGTGGCTTAAAACAAGCCAAGCGCGAAATGTTCTATGCGGATCTTTTGGAATGGGAACAGATTCTGAAAGTGAAAAACGTTAACTTCATCAATGTCCAATATGGCGAAACGGCCGATGAAATGAGGGAAATATACGAGAAAACGGGCATCACCATTCATAATTTTGAAGAATTGAACCTAAAAGATGATTTTGAAGGCACCACGGCCCTCATGAAAAATCTAGATTTAGTCATTGGCCCGGCCACCACGTCCGTTGCGGAAGCCGCCGCCGTGGGCGTGCCTTGCTGGTGGATTCATTATAATATAAAGCCCTGGTGGTGTTTTGGACTGGATAATAGATCGCCCCTCTTTCCTGACTATCCCATGAGTATAAAACCGAATTATTTGTCCTGGTCAGAATATATGCCTTTATTTGCAGAAAAAGAATTTACCCCTTGGGTTGCGGAAAAATTAAATCGTCGGAAGATTGATTAAAATGGCCCTGTAAACAAAAAAAGAGCCTGCCATTTAACCTTTGACCTTTTATCTGCTTGCAGATACGGTACTGACATATAAATAAAACGGATGTTTGGTTATGAAATTTACTGGTACAGATACTTACGTCGCAACGCCTGACCTTATGGTGGCGGTTAATGCGGCGATTATATTACAGCGCCCCCTTTTGATAAAGGGCGAACCCGGAACGGGCAAGACCGTTCTGGCCCACGAGGTTGCAAAAGCCATGGGCAAAAACCTTTTGGAATGGCATATCAAGTCGACGACAAAAGCCCAGCAAGGCCTGTATGAATATGATGCGGTCTCACGGCTTCGCGATAGTCAGCTTGGGGATGAAAAAGTCCATGACATCAAAAATTATATCAATAAAGGAAAATTATGGGAGGCCTTCACTGCCGATGACAGCCCTATCTTACTGATTGATGAAGTTGATAAAGCCGATATTGAATTTCCCAATGACCTCCTGCAGGAATTGGACCGTATGGAATTCAATGTCTATGAAACGGGCGAAACCATCAGGGCCGTTAATCGCCCCCTTGTCATCATTACCAGCAATAACGAAAAAGACTTACCCGATGCCTTCTTGCGCCGCTGTTTCTTTCATTATATCAAATTCCCTGAAAAGGAAACCATGGTACAAATTATCGACGTTCACTTTCCTGATATTCAAAATAACCTTGTCAAAGAAGCCTTGAGCTTATTTTATGATGTACGTGATATCCCTGGCCTCAAGAAAAAGCCCTCGACCTCAGAGCTTTTGGACTGGTTAAAACTTTTGATGGTAGAGGATATGCCGTTAGAGGTCTTACAGAGCCGCGACCCGAAGACATTAATACCGCCTTTGCATGGGGCGCTTCTGAAGAATGAACAGGACGTGCATATGTTAGAGCGGCTGGCCTTTATGAACCGCCGTGAAAATCGGTAAAAGAAATGTTTACAAAGTTTTTCCTCACCCTTCGCGACCATGGCGTACCAGTATCTCTGCAAGAGTATTTAACGCTAATGGAAGGTATGAAGGCGGGAATCGCGAATTATTCCATTGATAATTTTTATTACCTAAGCCGCGCAACCCTCGTTAAGAACGAAACAAATCTTGATAAATTTGATCAGGTATTCGCTCATTGTTTTAAAGGATTGGATGCCCCCGAAGCCGAAGATCTTGTCGCAGACATACCGGAAGACTGGCTTCGTAAGTTGGCGGAAAAATTCCTGACCCCCGAAGAAAGGGAAAAAATCGACGGCATGGGCGATTGGGACAAGCTGATGGAAACCCTAAAAAAGCGCCTTGAGGAACAAAATGAGCGTCACCAAGGCGGTAGCAAATGGATCGGCACCGCAGGCACATCCCCCTTTGGTGCCTATGGTTACAACCCGGAAGGCATCCGCATTGGTCAGAAGGAAAGCCGCCATCGCCGCGCCGTTAAAGTCTGGGACAAAAGAGAATTTAGAAATCTTGATGACAATGTTGAGCTGGGCACACGCAACATCAAGGTCGCCCTAAAGCGCTTACGTAATTTTGCCCGTCAAGGGGCCGCCGAAGAACTTGACCTTGATGATACGATCCGGTCAACAGCCAAACAGGGGTATCTTGATATTAAAATGGTTCCCGAACGTCATAATGCCATTAAAGTTCTGATATTTTTTGATATTGGCGGCTCTATGGATCCGCATATTAAACTATGTGAAGAGTTATTCTCAGCCGCCCGCAGTGAATTCAAGCATATGGAATATTTTTATTTCCATAACTGCCTCTATGAAGGCGTCTGGCAAGATAATAGTCGCCGTCATCAAAACCGTCTTAATACCTATGATATTTTACATAAATATCCCCATGACTATAAAATCATTTTTGTCGGGGATGCCTCTATGAGTCCTTATGAAATAGTCTATCCCGGTGGCAGCGTCGAACATTGGAATGAGGAAAGCGGCGAAGTATGGATGAAGCGTGTTTTGGAAATATACCAAAGCGCTATCTGGCTCAACCCCACAAAAGAGGCGCATTGGGATTATACTCACTCTATATCCCTGATACGCCAACTCATGACTGACCGGATGTACCCGCTCACCATCGGCGGGCTCGAAAGTGCTATGAAAGAACTCAGCCGTAAAAAATAAAATCAAATGATATATTACGCTTTTAACCCGTGAATTTCTGAATGGCGGCTTCCAGTCCTGTTTTTAACTGAGTCCCAATGTCACCGCCGTCCCCGCTAATTCTTTCCTTGATCACAACACGCATCGCATCAATATGGGCCTTGATGATTTCCACATTCTTGTCCGACGTCGCGGTGGTGACGCCCGTGAAATCATAGAGACCATCGGCAAAGTTGGACATTAAAGGATACCCGAATGTCCCGCCCTGCCCGCGCATATCATGGGCAATGGCATGGAGCTGTTCAAAATGCTGAAATCTTTGTTCCGGCGTATCGACACAGCGGCGCTGCACATCGGCCAACTGCTCAATCAATGTCGTGACCCAGTCGGGATAATCCTCTGACATTTCCTCTAAAGCCGCCATCGCCTTTTCCATCAATTCCTCGTCAAAGGTAATTTCGTCATCATTCATGGGGGCCAGACCGAGCGTCTTTTCTCTCAATTTATTTTTATGTCTATAATAACGTACGCTTACCTTAGCCATTGACCACTTCCACTTCTGGACTTTTATAAGTTAAAAGACGCCTGTCTGTCGCCTTAATGGGGATGGCTTGACGCCGACGGTCTGGCCCAAAATAGGCGGCGGTATGGACAAATTGTCTCGGTTTATTAATGATCGAAAACATTTTATCAGCCAGCGCCCTTACTGTGAAGGGTTTTGACATGAACTCGTTGACTCCCATATCACGGGCAGCATGCACTCTTGCCGGCTCTGAATATCCTGTTAACATAAGAAACGGCACGAAACGATCCGGGCTATCTTTATGGCGCCTGATCCACCTGAGAAGCAACATGCCATCCACAGGCGACATTTCCCAGTCGGAGACGATAATATCAATCTTCATCATTCCCGCCTTCATGGGATCATTATTGACGAGCTTGATAAAGTCAATAGCCTGCGATCCATCATCGAGGGATTGGATAGATCCGACCCCCATCACGCGCAAACTATTCACAATCAATGATCTTAAAAACTGGCTGTCCTCTACGACCAGCACGCTAACGCGGCTCAAATCTATATTGTTCATCTTATTCCTACATTTATTTTCATTGTAGTCCTTTTTAGTATCTCGCCTTATTTTCGGCCAGCTCTTTATACGTTAACCATAATAAGGGAGAGTAAACAAAATGTGAACTTATCGCCAATAAACAACAGATTTTATCAAATCTGGGTTCTTTGGAGAGGTCAGGCACGTCATTTATAGCTTGTTACTTGCCACTTGTTGCCCGCGCAGGCTCCTGATAGACTATAGTAAAACCACCTGCGCCATGTGAGCCATGTGAGCCTTGAAAAATATTTTGGTGATAACAGAGTAAAGAACATTTGAAGCATGTCTGATCATAAAATGCCAGAAACAACACAAGAAACAACACAAGAAACAATGCCAGAAACAACACAAGAGACAAGAAGGCCATCATGGGTAAGGCGTTTTTGGCCCCTGTTGACGGCCGCCATCCTCAGCGACATATGGATTGGAATATGTATCTGGTGGTTCATAGAATCGGGCAAAACCCTGTCCCGTATGCCCCTTTATGAGGTCGGTGGGCTTCTGGCAGGGGCATCCCTGCCGCTGATATTATTCTGGCTCATGGCCTTGGTTTTCCTGCGGACAGATCCTCTACGCGAACAACGGACGGCGCTCACTCAGGGCATAGAAGGATTGTTGGCCCCGCTTGACAGCGTACAAAAACGCGTTGGTGCCATCGTTGCCCAATTACATAAAGAAATTAAACATGTAGAAGCCGCCAGCGATATTGCCGCCACACGCCTTGATAATCTGGAAAATAGATTTCAGGAACAAATCAGTAACCTGTTTGACGTGACCACTGATGCCGAGGCCAAGGCGGCAAACCTCCAAACGACCTTATCTGCGGAAAGACTAGCCTTCTCTGGTCTTGTGGCCGAGATCACCGAACATATGACAGAACTCGAAACATTATTTAATAAAATAAAATGTGAAAGTCACAGCATCGCCAGCACCACGCGGAAAAATTCCGAAGAGGTTAGCGCAGAAATTACGTTTCAAAATAAAGCATTAGAGGAAAGATCTCTAGTGATGGAAACGCAGCTGGAAAAAATGGCCGCGACTCTCGTTGGCCTGTCTAGCGAAATATCCGAAAACTGTGCGGCATCTGAAAGTAATCTCATCAATGTCAGCCAAACACTCTCTGAAAAACAATCCAGTCTTATGGAAAATATGACGGATCTTCACCAAAATGCGGACATTATATGCGATAAAATGGACAAGCAAGCCCATATTATTGAAAGCATAAGCCACAAAACCCTCAAAGACTCAGAAGAATTGACCGCGCTCATTAGAGAGCAAAGCACAAATTTAACCGCTGTCGCCGAAGAAGCCATTCGGCGCACAAATGAAAGTGGCGCGGCCTTTCAAAGTCAAGCCGATTCTATGCGCGACAAACTCGATGAAACGACGCAAACCAGCAAGGCTCTGCTCAATGACGCCAGCGATGACTTTAAATCTCGTGCGGAAGAGATCGTAACCTCAGCCCAAGACCTTTCAGATAATTTGAGGGGACATATGGGCCGCGCGACCGATGATCTTCAGACCAAAAGCGAAATTCTGGAACATACCATCTCTCTGCGGGCCGCCAGCATTGAAGAAGCCCTCAATAACCAAGCCAAAATTATTCATAGCGCCCTGATTGCACAATCCAAGTCATCCGGTGACTTTATCACAAATCAAAATAATGATTTTGTGGAAGGCCTGGAGAGCCAATTCAACCATCTGATGGCAATGATGGGCAAGCATACCGAACAGCTTGAGCAATTTTCCCAAAAGACGACCGATCAATTGAGCGGCACCCTGTCATCTCTCGAAAGCCAAGCGGGCCGCGTTGAACAGGCCGTTAAAGTGACCACAGACTGTTTAGGCGAAAATACCCATAAAATGGACGATCACTATCACGCCTTTGAAGATTTATCCGGAAAATTCCGTTCTGAAATCACCCTATCTGAAACCCATATGAAAACCCAACATGACGCTTTTTCAAAAATATCATCGGATGTGATTGGTCAATTGGATGTGTCTCTGCAAGAGATCAAAGAACAATCTGCTTCTCTGGGCGAACATGCTCAGCAGGTCGTCAGCAGCATTGTGGGACAAACGGAGGCATTGTCCGTGCATATCGATGATATTCGCGGGCGTACGGAAAATACCCTCCGTAACATTCAAGAAATGGGCGAAAATGTCAGCACCCACTTTACCGCCACTGATGCCCAGGCCGCCGCCCTATCTGAAAACTGGGTTAAAACGGCCTCTCTCGTGGAAAATCAATGCCTTGACACCCTCTCCAAATTGGACGATTTAACCCAAACGTTAAGAGCGGTTAAAGCTGAAAACGAATTAGCCGTGAAATCTGCCGAAGAAAATGTCGCGACGATCGCAAGCCACATGCAAGATGCCTCGGAAAGCATCTTCCTCGCCTCTGCCAGCGCCATCGAAGCCGCCGATGAAACCAACCGGGTTATTGACCAACATGCCGAGAAGTTCCAACAATTAATCAATGCCCTTCAATTATCCAATAAAAGTATTCTGATAGATGCCGAGGCCATTGAACAAAAAAATCGCCATAAAGGCGGGGCTTATTTCTCGGAACTCTCGTCAAAAATCATCGAACAGCTCCAGTCCCTATCCATAGACATCAACCGCCATTTCGAAAGTGAGGTTCCTGACAAAGACTGGCAAAGCTATGTGAATGGCGACAAGAATATTTTCGTGCGAAGACTTAAAAAACTGACCAATAAAAAAAATGTGGCGGCCCTACGGGATAAATATAAAACCGACCCAGAATTTCGCAAAAATGCCTTGGAATATATACATATTTTCGAAGGCCTTATGTCACATTCCATGTCTTCTGATGCCTATAGTAGCTTTAGCATAGCCTTGATTTCGTCTGAGACGGGAAAGCTGTATTTGGCCCTGGCCCAAGCCCTGGATAGATTTTCTAAATAATCAAGAGGATACGCCCAACAAGCGCAACAATAGACATTTACCCCCCTCCTGCCCGCCTTGGGCGTGAGATTGCCCCCTTTGATGAGGAATTGTGACGTGAAAATTGACAAGATGACGTGGAAAAAAGGCCTTCAGCAAACGGGCGTTCCCTCCGCCCTTGGGGCGGCCATTTTGTTTGGCGCAGGAACGCCCTTGGCGAAATGGTTGCTTGACGCGGTCAATCCATGGCTATTGGCGGGATTACTTTATTTGGGTTCGGGCGTTGGGCTGACGCTGTATCGTTATCTGAAGCAGGCACCTGAAGTTCACCTGCTCCGGAATGAAGTGTTTTGGTTTGCCGGCGCCATTTTGGCGGGGGGAATTATTGGCCCTGTATTATTGATGATCGGTTTGACAGGCATGCCCGCTTCTGGGGCGTCTCTCCTTTTAAATGCCGAAGGCGTGTTTACAGCGCTACTGGCATGGTTCGCTTTTAAAGAGAATTTTGATAAACGGATTGCCTTGGGCATGCTGGCAATTGTAGCTGGCGCCATTATTTTGAGCGTACCTGATGAGGCGCAGCTTACGGCATTATGGCCGACCCTCTTCATCCTTGGCGCCTGTCTTGCCTGGGGTATCGATAATAATCTGACCCGCAAGGTATCGCTTAATGATGCCACATGGATCGCGTCGGTGAAGGGCTGGGTGTCTGGCTCTGTTAATTTGAGCCTCGCCTTTTTGCTCGGTGCCGCAATACCTGAAATTCACACCATAGCAGGCGCAATGTTGGTCGGTTTTCTGGCATATGGCGTGAGCCTCGCCCTGTTTGTGGTGGGTCTTCGCCACCTCGGTACGGCACGCACCGGGGCGTATTTTTCGGTTGCGCCTTTCTTCGGGGCTGTCCTGGCCTTGCTCATGGGAGAACCCGTCACAATACCGCTCATCATCGCAGGGACACTGATGGCATTAGGCGCATGGTTATATCTTACCGAGCGCCATGAGCACCCCCATCATCATGAAGAGATGGAACATCGTCATGAACATACCCATGACGAGCATCATCAGCACGCCCACGAACATCCCGTGCTGCCGAATACAAAACATACCCACCCCCATAAGCACGACCCAATGACCCACACGCACCCACATTTTCCAGATTCACATCATCAACATGATAACTAAAAACGATCCGTCACGCATTGGGAAATCCCTGAATTAAGAGGCCCTGACCCTAGGTATCGACGATTGTTCTGAAGGTTAAATTTACGCGCGGTTCCATAATTTTTTTTGTTGGGGGCAATCGGTGGTGCCAGTGGGACTGAGTTGAGCCTCTCATCACCAACAAACTTCCATGTTGCAGATATATCGCGACATTATCTTTGGTTTTCTTGTGCTTAAAAGTAAATTTCCGTTCGGCTCCAAAGCTGAGCGACGCAATTGCCCCGTTCTTTTTTAAATCCTTTTCCCCATCACTGTGCCAAGCCATGCCCTCACTGCCATTGTGATAAAGGTTAAGCAGGCAGGAATTAAATGTTTCCCCCGTCGTTTGTTCCACCAGATCTTTCAATTCCAGCAATGTCTCTGTCCAGGGCAAGGCCCGTTTGGTGGTATTGGAATAGGTATATTCAAAGGGCTTGTCGCCATACCAGGCGACCATTCTTTTGGTTACAAGGCGTTTGCCATAGAAAATGGCTTCGTCATTTTTCCACGCTATCTTGTTGAGCAAATTGGCCAAATAAGCATCAGACTCCGGGAAGGGAAGAAGTTTTCCATAGTAGTTCACTATGCCGTCTTTGGGGAGCAAATTGAGGGATGGGTCAGGCATATCTTCGAACAAATCCATGATGTCAGCCTACGGCGTCATGGAAAATGATACCTGCAGCATGCCGCTCCCCTGAATGCACCTCACTGACAGCATGGCGCATATTGGCCCGATAATATCCCTTGGTTCCTTTCACCGGGCGGAAGTTGGTTGTGAAGATTATCATATCACCTTTGCCGGGTTTCAAAACTATGGCTTTGGATTGCGCTCTGGGTATCTGTTGGGTCAAAACGAACTCTCCTCCGTCAAAATCCACGCCTGGTTCATTCAACATAAAAACTGTCTGCAAGGGAAAGTAAATTTCACCATATAAATCCTGATGCAACGTATTGTAGCCGCCCCTGCCATATTTTAAAATCAACGCGGTTGGCTTTAACTGGCCGTTGGCATGACATTCTGCCTGCAGATCCTGAAATTTATCCGGAAATTGTTTATTGATCTTCAAAATTTTCATCCACAGATTGGCCATAGGGGCTAGACGCGGGTAGAGATTTTCCCGAATGCTCTGGATGATATCCGGCAAGGGATACTTAAAATATTTATACGCCCCCAACCCAAACCGATATCGTTCCATCTCGACGGTTTTCCGATACCAATGGGGATTATTATAGTGGTCGACTAAATATTGACATTGCTCAGGGCAAAGAAACCCGGACACGATAGCATAACCCTTATCATGGATCTCTTCAGCCAAATTATGCCAGTCAATGGCCTCAATTTTATCCCTGACGTTCATGATAACGCTGCCTCCTGCTCAAGCAATTGGCGTTTGCGTTCAACGCCCCACCGATATCCCGAGATCGCGCCATCGTTGCGTACGACACGGTGGCACGGAATGGCAATGGCCAGCGCATTGTCCGCACAGGCCCTGGCAATCGCGCGGGCAGCTTTCGGCGAGCCAATGGCTCTGGCAACCTGCGCATAACTGGCAGTTGACCCAAGGGGTATATCGCATAACGCCTGCCATACCCGTTGCTGAAAGGCCGTGCCCCGAATATCCAGGGGAAGATCCAGCCCCAATTGTGGCGCGTCGACAAAACCAACAACTTTGGCCACCCATTGCTCAAAAATTTCATCCCCGCCTTCCAACAAGGCACTTGGAAATCTGTCTTGAAGATCTTGGGCGAGAATATCAGGGCTATCACCAAGCAAAATAGCGCAGATGCCCGTCGTGCTTGCCGCAACCAGAATAGAACCAAGACCACATTCACCAACAGAAAATTGAATGGTTTCGCCCGAGCCACCAGCGCGATATTTCGATGGCGTCATACCCAATGTCTTGGCTGACGTGGCGTAGAAGCGGCTATTGGAATTATACCCGGCGCCGTAGATGGCTTCGGTCACACTCTTGCTTGTCGGCAATTCATGACGCATTCTGCTGGCCCGGTCAGCCGTGGCATAAGCTTTTGGCGTCATGCCTGTCACCCGTTTGAATATGCGGTGGAAATGAGAGGCGCTCATTGAAACGGCGTCCGCAAGAACGTCAAGGGTCGGGGCTTCTTCCGCCGCCTCAATTAAGCGGCAGGCGATTGTGATCGCCTTGGCTTGTCGCTCGGCGCGTGCCGGTTCATTGGGCCGACAGCGTTTGCAGGGGCGGAAACCGGCGTTTTCGGCATCCTTACAAGTAGGGTGAAACGCGACATTTTTCCGTAATGCCAATCGCGCTGCACACGATGGGCGGCAGTATACACCTGTTGTTTTTACGGAATAATAAAAGTGACCATCCGCATTACGGTCAACAATGGCTCTCCACCGAATATTTTCTTCTGTATAATTATCATCCATCACCGCCATAACAATTTCCGCCTAACACAATAACTCTATCTCGATTTTACCTCATACTCGACTGTAAATACAGTAATATTCAAAGTCGCTCCGTTTCTTGCTTTCGAATTCCCTTTATGTCCAAAAAATTTTATTGGGTTTCCTTTTTTTATTCCATAGCAAGAAACGGGGTGCATGGCGTTGGAATAAGGCGTTTTCTTTTCCACAGCGGGAAACCGAAATTAATTGATCATAAGAAAACAACATGAATGGAGCCACAAAATGTCATTTACGATATGCGGACTTGCCCTCGAAGAATTTCAATCCTTGTTTTGTCTCTCGGACGAAGCCCTGAAAGAGCGCGGCATCATACGCCAGAAGGCCAGCACCAAACCTGGCTACCCCTGTCGCATCACCTTGGACGATGCAGAGCCAGGCGAAACGGTTTTACTTCTTAATTATGAAAGCCATAAAACAGAGTCCCCCTATCGATCCTCATATGCGATTTATGTGCGCGAAACGGCAAGCAAAAGCCAAACTTATACCAATGAGCTTCCGCCAGTTTTAATAGGAAGGCCAATCGCACTTCGAATCTTCAACGCTGATGGCATGCTGATCGGCGCTGATCTCAGTCTGGGCGAAGACCTCTCCGAAAAAATTGAAAAAGCCTTCCAGCTCAAAGAGGCAGAATATCTTCACGCCCATAACGCCATGCATGGGTGTTTTGCCGCCGAAATCAGGAAGGCCTAATCATCACCGCTGACGATGGTTCCATAATTTTCACTACGACTGTTGTAGGGCATACAGCAAAAATTCCGCGCATGGCGGCGTTAACAGGCCATGCTCCGATGGTCATTGTTAACCTTGTTGCGGAGAAGTCCCTTACGCCATGCAACCTACTAAGGGTAAACGTTAAGAATACGTCACATGGGCCAAACGTTGAAATCAGAAACCTCCTTCGATCAGTTACGCAAACGATGTCCTACTTCGAACCCCTGCTGCCGCATTCGGGCGTGGAATCCACCTGATAATTTGTGTAATCTGCCATGTTAGGATTATCGGGAGAGTAATTCTCCATATATTCAAGATACAGGCCTTGATCACGGATTTTTTCTAGATCAATATTTACACGATCAGTAATTCCTATGTGAAAATATAAATCACCTCCCTCCCCTCTAAAGAAATTTTTGTGGTTTGTAACAGCGTAGCCTAACAGCCCCCGGATCTTAAGGCGTAAAAATTTTTACTATCCTCGCAGGACAACCATTATTTATGGGGGAAATTTATTATGTCACTATCTGCCAAACCAAAGAGATATTTTTGATAATCAAAGTGCGCCTACCCTTTTCTGCAATCGATTGTAATTTTTATTGCAATCGATTGCAGAAAAGGGTAACTTTGACCTGCGCCCTTACATCACGTGATTCGTATTGTTTTTATCACAGGCCAATGGCTAGCGAGATACGATGAAGCTGACTATAAAGTTCAGGTCTTGGGTGTGAATTGAAAAAATAATCGAGGCATAGGAGGGCCGAACCATGAATATTACAAAGAACATTTTAAAATCTACAACCGCATTGTCACTGGCGGTTTCTGCTCAGGCGGCATACGCTGCTGATAAAGCAGAAACGGCTAGTTTGGAAGAAATCGTCGTTATGGGGACGCCAGGCGGCGCGGGCCTTGCCAAGCAGGACGCCAGTTTTGCCATTACCACGCTGAGTTCAGATGAAATGAATATTGCTGGTGTCAAAAGCACGGCCGAGGTCTTTACCTTAGTTCCAGGCGTTTGGGCGGAAAGCTCAGGCGGTGTTGCTGGGGCTAATATTGATGTGCGTGGGTTGCCTGGTGGCGGAGATGCCCCCTTTGTGACCATGTCAATTAATGGGGCACCAATCTATGGTACTGAAATGCTGTCTTTTTTCGAGCAAAGTTCTATTTTTAGAGTGGATGAGACAATTGCCAGTGCAGAAGCACTACGCGGCGGCCCAAACGCCGTATTTTCCAATGGGGAGCCTGGCGTAACACTGAACTTTAATCTTAAAAAAGGCGGCGAAGAAACCGAAGGACGAATTAAATATACCGGCTCTGATTATGGTTTACAGCGCTTTGACGCAGTTCTATCTGGCCCGCTTGGCGATGGTCTCTATTATATGGTTGGTGGCTATGTCAAATCATCCTCAGGGATTCGTGACGCCCAGTTTAATTCTGAAAAAGGGTATCAGATTACGGCACAGCTTACCAAAAAACTCGATAATGGTGAAATTAATGTTTGGAGCCGCATTACGGACGACCATGGCCAATGGTATCTGCCCATGGCGCTTAATACCGGAAATGATCTTGGCAATTTTTCACAATTGGGTAAAGCGACCCGTTTCAGAACACTTCAGGTCAATGCTGCGGGCGATACAAAAAACTTTGATTTTGCCAAAGGTCGTGGCTGGAAAGGATCCGTTTCTGGCGTTAATGCCAATTTTGATTTGGGGAATGGTTTCGACGTGCGCGATAATATGTCCTTTACAAAAGGCGATGCGGATACACTCGGCTTAGTCCCGGACGGAAGTCCCATTACAGTTCGCGCCTTGAGAGCAAGTAATGGTGCCGCAACGGTAAGTACCCTTGACGGTACGGCACTGAACGACAATGAATATGTCCAGAATTATGGACATTGGGTGGTAAAAAAGGCTTTGGAATCTTTTACCAATGATTTGAGTATTAACAAGAATGTCGGGGATCACAGCATCACAATTGGCTATTACAGGGCATCATGGTCTGCCAATGATTTCTGGACAATAGGTAATTTCACCCCGGTTCATAATGTTGCAAATGGTGATTTTCTTGAAAATACTGTTTCTTGTGGTGATTTACAGGCAGCGGGTTCTGGTTCCGGTTGTTGGGCATATGGCATCAATTCTGCGGGCGACGCGACAGCAGATGCGCTATATGTCGCCGATAGCTGGCAGGCAGCGGATAAACTGCGGTTTGATGTGGGTCTGCGCAAAGAATGGTTAAAATTAAATTATATATTGGATTCTGGCCCCGGTTATCCGGATGGTGTCCGTGATAAGGCCGTCAGCCTTAAAGAAAATGATACTGCCTATACCTTTGCGGCCAATTATGACGTATCCGAGGATTTAGGCCTTTTTGTCCGTTATTCAGATGGCTTTTTATTCCCGCATTTTGATGACGTGCGGGAAGGCAACCTGAATGTTAATGGCATTAAACAGCTTGAGGGAGGGGTTAAATATTCCGGCGAATTTTTTGATCTGTTCGCCACGGCCTTCTATAATAAGAATGACAGCTTTTCCAGTGTTGTGGGGAGTACCACAGCTGCGGCTGCATTTAAAACGCGGTCTATTGGTCTTGAGCTTGAAGGCAGCGTAACTTATGAGGCCTTTAACTTATCCGTTATTGCAACATTGCAGGATGCTAAAATTACCGAGTCAACGACAGTCTCAGATGTGGGCAATCAGGTGTTGCGTCAGCCTAAATTCCTGTTACGTATCGCGCCGAGCTATGACATTGAGATTGGCCAGGCCACAGCGACAATTTACGGCGCGGCTCAGTTTGTCGGCAAAAGATATGGCAATAATGGCAACAATGTGGATCTTCCCCGTTATACAAAACTGGACGCAGGGGTGCTGGTACGCACCCAGTCCAATCTGTTCATTCAGGTCAGCGCAGATAACCTGAATAATAGCCATGGAATTACCGAAGGAGACCCCCGTAACCCATCGGCCCCGAATGGTCGGCCAATTCTGGGACGTTCCTTTAAATTCAGTATTGGTTACGATTTCTAATATCAGGCTATGATGATGGGGCATGAATTCGCCGCATCAGTTACGGGATTCTGATATCTAAAATTTGGGCATTGTGTCACCGTTGGTCTCGCAATGCCCATTTTTTATAAAAAGGGAATGGACTATATTATGGCTATAGGGGGTGATAAAAACACGGCGAACATAAAAAACGCTGAGCTATGGCCGGGGACATATGACAGAATCCAATGCGGCACAATGAGGGCGCACGGTTTATTTAGCCATTCAACCCCCAATTCAGCAGAAATGAGCGGGGTTAGGGCTTTCAGAGAAGGGGCTTTAGGGCCTCTTTTCGGCGTTCGATATCGTCTTGATGCCCTGCAAAAATTTGCTCGACTTTTGATTTTTATTCCCTATATAGTGCTGTCATGAGTGACAAAAAATCAATGACAATGTCGGATATTGCCAAATTGGCCCAAGTGTCGGAATCTACCGTCTCGCGCGCGTTGCGTAACAATCCCCTTATTAATGAAAAAACACGCAAAAAAATCCAGAAAATTGCCCGTGATCATAAATATCAAATCAATGAGAGCGCCCGTAATTTACGACTAAAAAAAACCCATACCATTGCAGTGGTTATGTTGCTGAACCCTGGCTCAGGCCAAGCCATCTCAGATCCTTTCTTGCTTGAACTCTTAGGCAGTGTGGCAGATGAACTGGAAAAATATGGTTATGACTTGTTATTGTCTACGCCTCAAACTCTGGGCAGCGAATGGAACTCAGATTTTCTGGAGTCGCAGCGTGCTGATGGTATTATCGTCATCGGACAGGGCGAACATGGCCAGCAGATTGGGCCACTTACCACAAGCCGTAAACCATTTGTCGTATGGGGTGCCTTTCAGCCCGGTCAAAATTATTGTACTGTGGGAAGCGACAATAAAAAAGGCGCCTCTATCGCCGTGAAGCATCTTATCCATATGGGCCGCCGCCGTATCGCTTTTCTGGGCGATAGCAGTTACCCGGAAGTTGAGCAGCGTCTGGCAGGGTATAAACAGGCTATGAGCGAGGCTGGTCTTGTCCCTGTGGAAGAATTAGTGGTCGCAACGGCGTTTTCTAGCCGGGATGGTTATGCCAAGACACGTGATATATTGCTGGCGCAGAAACGAGAGTTTGACGCCATATTTGCGGCCAGTGATTCCATTGCCATGGGGGCTATAAAGCAACTCGTTGAAAAAAACATTCGTGTCCCGGAAGATGTCGCAATAAGCGGCTATGACGATATTCCCATTTCGGCTTTTTACACGCCGTCAATAACGACAGTGCGCCAAAATACCACGAAGGGCGGGCATTATCTGGTTGAGTGCCTCATGGATCAATTGGCCGGAAAAACCCCTGAGTCCGTTATATTGGATGCAAAATTAATTATCCGCCAATCCAGTGGTGGGAAAAAATCACAATAAAATTTTGTCCAACTGCAGATTTGCCACATTTGGGAATATTATATCAGCCTGAGTAAGGACATTTGAGTCTCCAATGCCGACCGCAAACATCTGGGCTGCTTTGATGGCGGTTATGCCTGCTACGGCATCTTCTATACCGACGCAGTCTATCGGCGCAACCTTTAGGGCCTTTGCAACGGTGAGAAAAATTTCCGGATCAGGTTTATTGTTGAGGATCAGGTTTGAATCGGCGACATAATCAAACTCATTTTCCAGGCCAAGTCGGGTCAGAACAAACTGCGCATTTTTACTGGCGGAGGCCACGCCTAAAAGAATATTTTCTTGTTTCAGACGAGCCATAATATCCACAACGCCCGGAAGAACATCTTTTGGGGACATTTTGGAGATAAGGATCTGGTAATCCGTATTTTTCTGTTCACATAGGCCATCCTTTTCTTCAAGGCTATAATCTTGGCCCCCGATCTTTAAGATAATATCCAGTGAGGCCATTCGGCTAACCCCTTTCAGTCGTTCGTTATCTTCCTTGTCAAAAGGGATGTCCAGACTTGAGGCCAGTTTTTGCCACGCCCTGAAATGAAAATCTGCCGTATCGGTGATCACCCCGTCAAGATCAAAAATGAAGGCCTTATAAGTCATGTTATTGCTCCATTTACCACCGTCATTGGCTGCTTGAGCTTAAGAGAGAGGCGCTGATCATTATGCAAGATCGTTAATCCAGACCCCTCCAGCAGCTCATAGGTTGTATGAGTTTTATCAACCAACAGATGAACCCTATTCCCCCTGTAGCTCATGGAAAAGGCATAGCCCTGCCAATGATCGGGCAGAAAAGGCGCAAAAAATAGCTTGTCCTTTAGAATACGCATGCCAGCAAAACCATTAACCACAGACATCCAGGAGCCGGCCATACAGGCGGTATGCAAACCATATTCGGTGTTATTATGGTGGTTGTCTAAATCCATACGCACCGTCTTTTGAAAAAACGCATAGGCCTGCTGATGATAGCCTACCTCCGCACATTCTATGCTATGGATACAGGCGGACAGGGTGGAATCATGGGTTGTTAGGGGTTCGTAATAATCCAGATTGCTTTTTTTAAGGTCGAGCGAGAAATTTTCGCTCAATAAAAACATAGCCAGTATTACGTCAGCTTGCTTTAAGACCCGATGCCGGTAAATGACCAAGGGATGGAAATGGAGTAATAAGGGATATTTTTCTTTCGGGGTATTTTCGACATCCCATAACGGCTTGTCGAGAAACCCATCATCTTGTGGATTGATCTTAAGATCTTCGTCATAAGGTAAATACATATTTTCAGCTATTTTAGCCCACAGAAGACATTCTTGCTCACTCAAGGATATTTTCTCCCGTAACGCCTGATAGGCTTTTGGGTTTTTCTCGGCCATTTTAGCGGCTATATTTACGGCGATCTGGAGATGTTTTTTGGCCATAGAATTGGTATAAAAATTATTATCAACCAAGGCGGTATATTCATCAGGGCCAGTGACCTCATAGATGCAGAATTGTCCGCCCCGACGTTCTGAAAATTGGCCAATTCCGGGCCAGATACGGGCTGTTTCAAATAAAATTTCAGCGCCAAATTCCCAGATAAATGCCCAGTCATCGGTCACTTCTAGATATTGATTTATGGCGTAAGCTATGGCTGAATTGATGTGATATTGGGCGGTGCTGGCGGGATAATAAGCCGAACATTCCTCGCCCCCAATGGTGCGCCATGCATATAATGCACCGGTATTGTGGGATAATTCCCGGGCTCTCGCACGGGCTTGCGGTAAAATATTATATCTGAATTCAAGGAGTTTTCGGGCGAGATCAGGAGAGGTGAAGAGTAAAAATGGAATGATATAAATTTCTGTATCCCAAAAATAATGACCATCATACCCAGGCCCTGTTAATCCCTTGGCCCCGATATTGCTATGACCATCTTTGCCGACCGATTGATAAATATGAAACAGGTTAAATCGCATACCTTGTTGTAATAAGGGATCACCTGAAATATGAATATCTGATTTATCCCAAAAATCTTTCAACTTCTGGCAATGCTGATCCAGCAAATCCTCAAAGCCTTTTGTCTCGGCCTGGGCTAACATTTCTAGGGCTTGATGTTTTAAGTCTTCTTTTTCCGCTATGCTGCCATGGATATAAACCACATATTTCACTAATTTTAGGCTTTGATTTTTCCTAAGTTGGCAGTCATATTCGGTTGTCAAGAGGTTGGGCGTATTTGTCTCAGAAATAATGGTAGCCAAGGGCGAGGTAAAGACATCCTTTGTCGCGGAGCAAATTTCACGATTACCGCCCTTAATGTTATGAATTAAATATGCCACGCCCTGCGTTATGCCAGAGTCCACAATCTGTAAGCTTTGGTCAAGGGACAGCCTTCCTGCCCGGGGATCATTTTTATCCCCCTGATGGCCATAATTACCATCGAGGCTGGATAATATTCTCACCGTTCCGGCAAAATTCAACGGCGTTACACTATAGTTCAATCCCATGAGATGTTGATTGGCCAAAGAGACGAAACGTTGGGTTTCCAGGCGAATTTTTTTGCCTGATGATGTGGCCCATATGACGTGGCGGTTAAGTGTTCCCATTCGCATATCCAGATGTCGGATATGCTCATCCATCGTGCCCTCACGGGGGAAAAATTCCTCTTGCCCGACGAATAAGCGAATGGATTTGCCATTAGGTACTTGAATCATTTTATGGTTATGCGTGGCAAAACCGGCTGCGGTTTCCCCATAAATAATTTTTTCTTTTTTATAAACACCGTTTAAATAGGTTCCTTCACAGGATGGATATCTTCCTGAAGCGCCCTCTTCCAAGGTTCCGCGTGTCCCGAAATAACCATTCGCCAGGGAAAATAAGGTTTCCCATAATTGAGGATTATCAAAAGAAAAATTTTCTTCTCTCATCTCCCAGGTGTTAACATGTTGTTGTTTATCTTTGTCGTAGGACTCTGTCAAAATAATCTCCGTCGTGACATCTATCGAATCAACTATATATGCTTTATTAATAACACTATTAATAACACGATTGCAATCGATTGCAATAGTGTTATGGTGAAGCATAAAAATATATAATGTTATGGTGAAGCATAAGATATAATACCTAAGAAGCCGAGGCAGGATATTAAAGTGATAAGAATAGGCATTATACCTAAATTGATTTTTCAGAAAGATGATGACATGAAAGACTGGCGTATCAAATTCTCTATCATTTTGACTTATTTTGTCTTTGCCATTTTATTAAACAGCGTCGGCACGGTTATCATGCAAGTCATTAACACCTATGGCGTGTCAAAATCCAGTGCCGCCATCCTCGAAGGATTCAAGGATATTCCAATTGCTGTTGTCTCCTTTATCGTCGCATCTTTTTTGCCGCGCGTTGGCTATCGAAATGCCATGATGATTGGCCTAGCCATTGTCACATTGGCCTGCCTGAGTATGCCTTTGATGCCTAGCTTTTTGACCACTAAAATATTATTCCTATGCATTGGCGTATCTTTCGCTTTGGTCAAGGTGTCTGTTTATTCAACCGTAGGCCTGATCACCAATAATAAGAAAGAGCATGCCGCTTTCATCAGTACGGTAGAAGGTATATTCATGGTTGGGGTGTTGTCCGGCTATTGGATGTTCAGCGGCTTCTTCGATTCGAGTAATGTTAAATCCGTAGGTTGGTTAAATATATATTGGTTTTTAGCAGGCCTTTGTGTCTTTAATATTCTGGTCTTATTCACGGCTTCCCTAGATGAATCACAAGCCCGGAAAGATGAAGAAAATCTGACGGAGGATTTTATCAATATGATTAAGCTAGCTGCCTTGCCAATGGTCTATGTATTTGTGATTTCAGCTTTTTTATATGTGTTGATCGAACAGAGCATCATGACGTGGTTGCCGACCTTTAACAACGAGATTATGAAATTACCCACGGACATGAGCGTACAAGCCGCCAGCATCTTTGCCGCATGTCTGGCAATCGGTCGGTTGGGCGCAGGACGGTTATTGCAAAAAATTAATTGGTATCCCCTTGTTAATGGGTGCATCATAATCATGATGGGCTTGATGCTGCTCACCTTACCATTGACTAATAATATCAGCGTTCGCGCAGATGTTAATTGGTTGAATGTGCCCATTGCTGCTTTGATTTTCCCTCTGATTGGATTGTTTATGGCACCCATTTATCCGGCAATTAATTCGGTGATGCTGAGCTCCCTGCCCAAACATAAACATTCTGCGATGACCGGATTGATTGTTACTTTTTCTGCTTTGGGGGGAACCTCGGGTTCTATGATCACGGGCTATGTTTTTGGAAATTTTAATGGCCAGACAGCTTTCTATCTTTCGCTTCTACCACTGACGTTCATTGTGTTAACGCTGTTTCTTTTCAAAAGGGAGACAGAAAAAAAAGCGCTTCGTATGGCATTAACACGTTAATTTTTCGAGGCAAAAAAATTTTACAGAAGTCTGGATTACGCAATATTGATCACGAGCTTCCTTTCGTTGTCTTCGTTGAACGGAGACTAGAATTTATGAGCAAAATTGTCATAGCGTTATAGTCACATTTCTGTTGGTGTTCTTGTTCATTATAAACTTATTTCATCTCTGCGGGCCCTGATGATTTCCGCAGATCTCGTTTCCCATCAAATTAGCGCTCATTTTTAGTATGACCCCTTTGACCGGAATGATTTTGGCTTTTGGTAAGACCGGTTTTACATGGAGATGCGGCCTTAAATTCGATCCCTTAAGCCGTAATACAGCATGCCGAGGGTCATCATAGGCCATCTTAAATATCGCCCTCCAGGGAATGAATATGTTGGAAGTTTCTCGAAGGCATCGAAGTTATTCTCGTTGCCATTTATGGCCTCTGCAACTATTTTTCCAGCAAGGGTCGCCATAGCTACGCCATGCCCAGAGTAGCCTTGTGCGTAATAAATATTCTGACCTAATTTCCCAATATGCGGTAATCTATTCAACGTAATGGCCAAGGTACCGCCCCAAGCATAATCAATTTTGGCATTCTTGAGAATTGGATAAATTTCTAACATATATTTGCGAACGAAATTGGCGATGTCTTTTGGAAACCAGGGTGTATAATTTTCGCCACCACCGAAAAGCAGGCGGTTGTCAGAGGACATGCGAAAATAATTGATCACAAATTTTGAATCCGCAACGGCGACATCATCCCGATTTATTTTACGGGCGAGGTCTTCCCCGAGCGGCTCGGTCGCCACTATAAAGTTATTAATAGGCATAATCTTTCCGGCCAATCGGGGTTCTAATTTGCCCAAATAACCGTTGCACCCTAACACTAGCTGAGAAGAGGTTACGCTTCCGGTTTCAGTTTGGATGATTATTTTGCCCTTTTCTTCGTAAGAAAGCGCGGGGGAATTCTCATAAATTTTTACGCCTGCCTTATGGCAAGCTTCGCCTAAACCTAGGATGAAATTGAGCGGGTGGAGATGGCCTGCGCCCATGTCTAATGTCCCGCCGTGATAGCTGTTCATACCCAGCATCTCTGACATTTCTTGAGAATCAACATAACGGATAGATTCATAATTATACTGTTTTTGTAGTTTTTCTACTTCCTGTTTATAATCATCTTGATATTTCTTTTTATGAGCCGTATGTAAAATACCCGGTTTGAGGTCACATGAAATGTCATGGTATTTAATAAGGTCTTTGACCAGGTTCTTTGAATCCTCCGCCAAATTCCATAATAAACGGGCCTGATCTTTGCCGACCATATTTTCTAATGTGTCTTGTCCGACACGTTGGCCAGACCCCAATTGTCCCCCGTTGCGTCCTGAGGCACCCCATCCAATTTTGTGAGCTTCCAGCACGATCACGTCATAGCCTAATTGTCGAAGGTGAAGCGCTGTGGACAGGCCGGTAAAGCCGCCGCCAATGACACAGATGTCACAACGTTGGTCGCCATCAAGCCGGGGGTAGTTTGTTAAACTATTGGCTGTCGCAGCGTAAAATGATTTTGGATGTTGTTCAAAAATAGTGAACTTTTGATCCCCGGTGCGTGACATCGAGATTCTCCTCAACAGAATGTATTTTGTGATCACATTTTGTGATCACAAATGTTTTTTGTCAAGACAAATCTTAATGATGAAATATGAGCTCGCGGAAATTATTTAGGTGCTGGATGGCCGAGAAGTTCTTTTCCGATCCGATCCATGCCATCATAAATATCCTCGCGAATAGCGTCACGGAGTCCTTGTTCGTCCCTATTTTTAAGGGAGTTGATCGCATTCATATGTTGATCAACCATATAAGATGTCCCAAGGCGACCGACAATAATACGCATGAAAGGGCCAAATTGCAGCCAAATGCTTTCAATGAGTCGGAGTAAAATCGGGCATTTCGCGGCTCTATAAAGGGTGAAATGAAATTCCCAGTTTTGGAGGCTATAGGCATCGGCATCTCCCTGTTCTAGGGCACGCTCTATTTCATTGTCAATTTTTTCTAGTTTGCCGATCAAATCATTGTCACAATGGACAAGGGCCCGTACGGAGATTTCGGGTTCTAATAGAGTACGGGCAGTAACAATCTCGCGGAAGCGCTCTTCTGTCATCTTGGCAACGGCTACCCGGCGGGTGGTTCGCATTTCTAACGCGCCTAATGCGACGAGGCGTCGAATGGATTCACGCACCGGCATCGGACTAACGTTCAATTCCTCTGCAAGCCCTCTAATTGTCAGGGTTTTTCCTGGCTCAAAGCGTCCTGTTATGATTGAATTATACAGGCTATTATAGACGGTTTCATGGGTAATTTTACGGTTCGCGTTTTCAGGATTGTTTCTTGAATTTTCTTGTGACAAAAAGTCGCCTTCTCGTAAAAGTGGTCGTTATTAGTCTAATCTATATTATTGGGTGATGTCTTGCAATTTGCTTAATAAATGACCTTGTAAATGTTAGAGTGTCAAGGGTTTTTTAAGCCTATAGGCTGATTAATCATCAGGAATTTCTGAACAAGAAGATGTTATGTTGTCTGGACGGCAAAGTCCCCCAATCAGAAATTCTCTAGGTTTCGTCTGGTATATTCTGCGCCAACCTCTGTTCTTGTGTTTCCTCTTGCCATTGAAAAACGTTCATTTCAATAAAAGCAAAGGCCAACAACCACAGGAAGGCATCCCAGAAATCAAGAAATCCGTTCCCCAGAAATCCCCAATAGACAGCACATCCCAGAAGGGTGCCATATAAAATAACTTTGATGATTTTACTGATTTTCAAAATGGCCCCTTTAAATGACCCCTTTAATTGAAACCAAACATCAATTTCCAAAATTGCGACAACACCGAGCCATGCGCTGGCATTTGCCACGTCAACCCAGGCCAAGGCCCTGGTCGCAGATAACGTATTCATATCAGAAATCAGATTTTTCGACGTCATGTTGTATAGCGGCAATCCTTTAAGTGCGCCACAATTTTCCATATTCAGTATCCTATAGTCGTCCAGTGTCTTAACCACGGACAATTGCCCGTCTACTAAGCGGCAAACATCATCACCAGAAAAAGTCACCCCGCCGTAAAAAACCATCATTTTCACCAGATAGCCATAATAAGCAAACATAATAATGCCGTAGCAAAGAGCGCGAACCGCCATCAGGCCCCATTTAAGGCTTTTCTTTTCCAGTGTTTCATCTGAAATCACACATGTTTCCAACTCAAAGAGTAACAAAAGAATGACCCAGTTAAGCGTATCAATGCTCGCCGTAAAGGCCATCATCAGATCACCAAGGTTCACACCGTTGCGGAAAGTATGGGTTGAAGCCTCCCAATCCTGCTGGAAAAATAAAAAGGTATTCCAAATCAGAAGTAAATAAATAAAATATTTGAACAGATTATATAATTTCTCCCGAAAATCTGGGTTTCTCAACATTTCCTTCATTGCTGAAACGCCCTCCTTACATAAGCCCGAAATCACGAGCCGTTGCATCCAGACATTTTTTGGCCTTGTCCAAGAGCTCATCTATTTCTGACCTCGAAATAGTCAGTGGCGGGCTGATGATCATCGACTGATCCACGGCCCTCATGATCAGATCATTACTGAAACAATAATCTCGGCACCGCGACCCGGCGTCCTCACCTGTACTAAAAGTCTCCCGACTTGCCTTATCCTTGACCAATTGAATGGCGGCCATCAGGCCACAGCCTCTGGCCTGCCCCACGATAGGGTGGTGATCTGCCAAATCCTGCAAAGCTGCCTGAAGATAAGGGCCGCTATTCTGGGCCACCTCTTCTACCAGATTATAATCTTTGATATAATTAATATTGGCAATGGCCACCGCAGAGGCCACCGGATGTCCGCTGTAGGTATAACCGTGATTGATATTACCGCCTGCGTTCAGAACCTGAAAAACCTCATCTTGAATTCCAACAGCAGAAATGGGAAGATAGCCGGATGACATACCTTTGGCCATGGTTATCAGATCCGGCTTTATCCCCAAGGTCTCCGAGCCAAACCAGTTTCCGGTTCGCCCAAAGCCGCAGATCACTTCATCGGCGATCAACAAAACATCATATTTTTTGCAGATGCGCTGAATTTCCGGCCAATAGCTTTGTGGGGGCACAATCACACCACCAGCGCCCTGAACCGGTTCTCCGATAAAGGCCGCCACATTATCCGCGCCAAGTTCCAGAATTTTTTCTTCCAGTTCACGGGCTCTCTTCAACCCGAAATTCTCTGGTGTCATATCCCCGCCTTCCAGGTACCAGAACGGCTGCCCAATATGCACAAAGCCTGGCAAGAGTGACCCGCCTTTTCCGCCCATATTATGCATATAGCCCATACCGCCAAGGCTTGTCGCCGCCACTGTACTGCCATGATAAGCATTATGGCGACTGATAAATATTTGCTTTGAAGACTGTCCCTTTATATCCCAGTAATGGCGCACAAGTCGCACATTGGTATCATTGGCTTCCGACCCCGACCCGCCAAAAAAGAAATGGTTAAATCCTTCCGGCGTAACCTCTGACAATAACCGTGACAATTCTATTTGTGGGGGGTGGCTGGTCTGAAAGAAACTGTTGTAATAGGGCAGTTGTTGCATCTGTTCATGGGCAGCATCGATCAATTCCTGAACGCCGTAGCCCACATTCACGCACCATAATCCAGCCATACCATCAAGAATTTTATGGCCTTCACTATCCCAGATATAGCTGCCTTTCGCGCGGGTAATAACCCGGGTGCCTTTTTTACCAAGCGCATCGGGATCCGTAAAAGGATGTATATGGTGATCCCGGTCTAGTTCCTGCCATTGTTCGGTATTTCTGTTAAAATTACGCATATGAATTCTCCATAACTCATCCGTGACCAAAACTTATAACTGGATCCATGTGGTTTTCAGGTCTGTGTATTTTTCAAGAGCATGCAATGATTTATCCCGGCCAAAACCCGACTGTTTGAAACCGCCAAACGGAATGGTCATATCACCAGACGGATCCCAGCAATTAATCCAGACCGTCCCCGCCCGTATGGCGCGGGCCATACGGTGGGCCTGAGAAATATCCTGACTCCAGACCGCTGCCGCCAAACCATATATGGTGTCATTGGCTATCCTGATAGCCTCCGCTTCGTCATCAAACGTCAGAATGGACAGGACAGGACCGAATATTTCTTCACGCGCAATGGTCATATCCGGCGTCACATCATCAAAAATGGTCGGATCAACGAAAAACCCTTCCCGTCCGTTGCTGCGGCAACCGCCCAATTTTAATGTGGCCCCCTCATCCTTGGCTTTCTTAATAAAACCCAATACCCGATTCATATGCTGCTCTTCGACCAGAGCCCCCATGGAGGTATCCGGATGCAAGGGGTCGCCAACGGTATAATGGGCACTGGCAAGGATCAGCTTCTCCATAAATTCTGCTTTAATCGCGCGGTCAACCAGTAACCGTGAACCAGCCGTACAAACTTCACCCTGATTAAAAAAGATGGCACTGGCCGCCGCGCTGGCCGCCTTGTCCAGATCGGCACAGTTTCTGGTGATGATATGCGGAGATTTTCCGCCACATTCCAGAGAGACCCGCTTCAAATTGGACTGCCCGCTATATTGCAGGAATAATTTTCCAACCTGAGTTGAACCGGTGAAAGCAATCATATCCACATCCATATGCATGCCTAGTGCCTGTCCCGCCGTTTCACCAAACCCCGGCAACACATTCAACACCCCGTCCGGAATGCCCGCCTCAGTGGCCAGTTCGGCAAGACGCAGCGCAGATAAGGGAGACTGTTCCGCAGGTTTGAGAACGATACTGTTGCCCGCCGCCAAAGCTGGGCCGATTTTCCAGCAGGCCATCAAAAGAGGGAAATTCCACGGCACCACAATACCAATAACGCCCAGCGCTTCACGTGTCACCATGGCTAGTGCCCCCGGGTCTGTCGGCGCGATTTCATCCATCAATTTGTCCGCCGCCTCACCATACCAATGGATACAGCGCGCGCATCCCGGAATATCAATAGCCATAGCATCAGAAATTGGTTTGCCCATGTCCAAACTTTCCAGCAGGGCCAATTCTTCCCCATGGTCAGAAATGAGGTTGGCCAACTTCATTAATTTCTTTCCCCGCTGTGCCGGGTGCATATTTGACCAAGTCCCTGCCTCAAAGACCTGCCGGGCTGCCGTAACCGCCCGGTCTACATCCCGGGTATCACATTGCGCTACAGGGCCAATATTTTGAGCCGTAGCAGGATTGATATTGTCAAAGGTCTTGCCAGAAAGGGACGCCACAAACCGGCCATTTATGAAAGCTTGGTTTCGAATAGAAAGGCCAGCAGCCTTATCAGTCCAATAGTCAAATGTTGTCATGGTCAAACCTCCAATAGTTAAGATCCGAACAGGATAAAATCTTTAATCCCGTGTCAGATTCTCTGAAATTAAATATAAAATGTCGCAGGCCAGTGTCGCCCCGGCCAAGGCCGTTATGGATCCGATGGGATCGTAAGCGGGCGCGACTTCCACCAAGTCGCCGCCAACGATATTCAATCCCTTCAGACCCCGTAATATTTCCCGGCCCTGCATGACGGTTGCCCCGCCAGAAACCGGTGTTCCCGTACCGGGCGCAAAAGCCGGGTCGAGAAAGTCTATATCAAAACTGACATATGCTTTCTGTTCCTTAACCCGGCCACGGATGGCTTCCGCAATATTCTTGTTGCTCATACTGTCCATTGTAATGGCGTCCAGAATCTGCAAGCCAAAACGATCGGGATTTGGGGTTCGGATGCCGACCTGAATTGAGTGTTCCACATCTATCAGCCCTTCTTGAATGGCATGATAAAACATGGTGCCATGATTATAACTCTCATCGACCCAGGTATCACTATGTGCATCGAAATGAATCAAGGCTAACGGCCCGTGTTTTTTCACATGAGCCCTGAGCAAGGGCAGAGAAATAAAATGATCGCCGCCCAGTGACAACAGGGCCACATCCTGAGCCAGAATATTATCTGCCGTCTTTTCAAGCTCTGTAACCATACGTTCGGGATAGGCGGTGTAATCACAAATATCGCCGTAATCAATCATATTATGACGGTCAGACAGATGATATTCCCAAGGCCAGACCCCCCATTTATATTCACCAACCAGAGAAGATTGTTCTCGGATTGCGCGCGGGCCGGAACGGGCACCTGGGCGGTTCGTGGTTCCAAGATCATAGGGAACACCCAACACCGCTATATCTGCCTTGGCCAGATCCCGGGAATAGGGAAACCGCAGGAAGCTTAATATCCCAGCATAGGCTGTTTCTCTATAATCTTCCGCAATGATTTCAGTATTTGTCATTTTTTACGATCTCAATTCTTTGGGCGGCGAAAAGGTCATACTGGTTACAGTTTCCACAACCAATTTTGGCCAAGATATTCCTGCTCATCTCTGTTCTTACGTATTCATCAGCAAATAACGGATTTCCCAAGGGCAAAGGGCGCTGAAATTTGCTCTGTATTCCTGATTTTTGACATCCACATAAGTCGTGACAAATTCTGTATTGAGAATATCTCTCAAGAGGTCTGAATCCTGAAATTTTGCCAATCCGGACAGGAAATGTGTGGGCAGCCATTGGCTATCGAGATCATAAGCCGATTCAGACAGAGGCTGTGTGGGTGTCAAGCCCTCCACCATACCCAGATAGCCAGCCAACAGCGAGGCCGCAATGGCAAGATAGGGATTAACATCAGCCCCGGCAATGCGGTTTTCTACCCGGCGGGTGGCACGTTTGCCGGCAGGAACCCGTAATCCAACAGACCGGTTTTCCCGCCCCCAATGCAAATTAGCCGGGGAACTCATGCCACTAGCAATACGAAGATAGCTATTGGAATAGGGGGCCAGCAACGGCATGAGGGCCGGAATATATTTCTGAAGCCCCCCGATATGGCCGTGGAAAACTGCTGTATCTTCCGCATTCTCATCCGCAAAAATATTAGTGCCGTCCGCCTTGTCCACAACACTCTGATGAATATGCATCGCGCTGCCAAATTCACCGGGATAGGGTTGCGCCATAAAACTGGCAAACATGCCGTGACGGATAGCGACCTGTTTCATCAGACGCTTAAAATAAAAAGACTGATCCGCCACGCTCAACGGATCCCCATGATAAACATTGATTTCAAACTGGGCCGGCCCCGCCTCATGGGTCAGCGTATCTATTTGAATTTTCATAATATTACAATATTCATAAACATCATCGAACAGATCGCTAAAATCATCTAGGGCTTCCAGCGACAAGACCCCCTTGTCAAGCGCCTGCTTGCCAGACCGGCCATATGGCGCTATGGGGTCACTTTCAACATTTTCCTGACGGGCGAGGAGAAAAAATTCAAATTCCGGCGCCACAATAGGTTGCCAGCCCTTCGCCTCATACAACGAAATGACCTTCTTCAATATTTGGCGCGGCGCGGCGTGGGCAGGCTCGCCATTTTCCTTATAGGAATCACAAATCACGCAGGCTGTGGGCGTTTTCCGCCAAGGCACAACACGAAAACTGTCCATATCCGGCACCAGAAACAGATCTTCTTCCATGTCGGTGATATATTCATTTTCAATAAAATCACAATCAATGGTCAGGGCAAATAAAGAATCCGGAATACGCAAGCCACGGTTTTTCAAACCCTCGATGAATTGCTTCCATGGGGTAAGCTTGCCCCGGCTAATGCCGGCAAAGTCGCTCACCATGATTTCCACATCAACAATATTATGCTCAATCAGCCACTTTTCAATCTTTGTGATCTGCTTATCATTTACCATAAAGGGCATATGTCTTCCATTCTATAAGGGCGAAGTAGTTTCCGTTACTCCATATATTTGTATCACAGCATGCCCTATTTTATAAGAAAAGGCTATCTTTTTGTGATCACATAATGATCATTATGATATACTTTTTATGTTTATCTTTAAAATCAGAGCGTTAAAAGGGAAAAAATTATGAATGCCTCTCGCATGTTCCACAAATTTAGAGCGATGGAAGGTTATTTTTCAAGGTAATTCAGCCAGTTGTCAACCTCCTGCAGGCGTCGGCAGGGCTCCAGCACATCTGGCGTTAGATTATGATTTGCGGTAATAATATCCGGGCATTTTTCATTATTTTGCGCGGCCAAAAAATCAGATGACAGTCTGTCCACCGCCTCTTCATCGGGACAGAATCCCTCATTTACCATCAGGTTTTTGTATTTTTTAAACAACGTCGCCATATAGGCAAGATCAAATTCCGGATGATACTGCACCCCCCAGAAAATTGCCTGGCCACGTTTGATTTCCAACGCCTGAACCTGACTCATATCGTTTCCGGACAATACCGTGGCTCCCTCTGGCAGTTGTACCACATGGTCCAGATGAATGGCAACGGCGTCAAAGGGCATCGTCTTGTTATTATACAAGGGATGGTGCCGTCCGGATACCGTTTGTTGAATATTGCAGGCAATGCCCATTTCCCGGCCCTTGGCATTTTCGCTTACCTGCCCGCCGGCCGCGACGACCGCCACCTGAAGGCCCCAACAACTGCCAAAAATCTTTGTCTTATGAGCATAGCAATTTTTCATAAATTCAATCTGGCGCGTGATGGCAGGATCCGGTTGATAGACATTCAGGGATGAGCCAGTCCAGATAATGCCGTCATATTTGTCAAATTCTTCTCCTGTTGGCAAAATTGCCCCCTCATCCGCCGGGCATATGATGTCACAGTGAATGTCGGGCCTCAGGAACTTCAACGTCCTTTCATATAAATCACTTTGGGTGATACTCCCCGAGGCAACCGTTTGCTCGCGCGCATCTAAGGTATTTCCTTCAACAATCAAAATAGTCAGCATAATTTTCCCTAAACTAGTAAGAATTTATTCGTGATCACATACCATAAAGCTTTATGATAAAGTCACCGCAAGACCCGAAACCCCCGACACGTCAAAACCATCCAGACTCATGATATATTGCCGCAGCAAAGGAGACACAAAATTGCCTGCGACTAGAGAGGGATACAGAAGAGGCATCTGTGTGATCGGCGGCGGCTTCACAGGCCTGCCTTTCACCTGATAGAACGAGCCTAGTGATTTTGGGCAAGATATATACGCTATCCATGACCGCTTGTAATCAATCATAGCGGCTTTGCCAATATATCATCCAGTATATTCACCATAAAATCAATTTGCTGTTCTGTAATAATCAGAGGTGGTGACAACGCAATAATATCTGCCGTAGCTCTGATCAACAGCCCCGCGTCAAAAGCCCGAAGATAAGCATCAAAAGCTCTAACGCCTGCCTGTCCATCCAAGGGAGCGAGTTCTAGCGCACCGACAAGGCCGATATTGCGTACATCTATCACACAGTCATGACGGCCTAGACTGTGAACAGCTTTTTCCCAATAGGCGGCCAATCCTGCTGCCCTTTCGAACAGATTTTCCTGCGCGTAAACGTCAAGCGTGGCAATTCCTGCCGCACAGGCTAGCGGATGGCCGCTATAGGTATATCCGTGAAACAGTTCAATCATATTGTCTGGCCCGGTCATCATGGCCTGATAAATTTGTTCTCCCACCATAACGGCCCCCATGGGAACCGCGCCGTTGGTCAGCCCTTTCGCCGTCGTCATGATATCCGGCAACACCCCAAAACAAGCGGACGCACTATTATCCCCCAACCGTCCAAAGGCGGTAATTACTTCATCAAAGATCAACAGGATATCATGGGCTGTACATATGTCTCTTAATCTCTCAAGATACCCCTTTGGCGGCACCAAAACACCTGCGGAACCGGCCATCGGTTCCACGATCACAGCGGCAATGGTATGGGCCCCGTGCAAGGTGATTAAATCAAGCAGGTGATCTGCTTTTTCCACCCCCAGTTCTGGCTGTCCTTTGGAAAAAGAATTTTTTTCTAGGTCATGGGTATGAGGCAAATGATCTATTTCCGGCAACAGGGGGCCAAATGCCTGTCTGTTGGCCATGATCCCGCCAACAGACAGGCCACCAAAATTCACCCCGTGATAGCCCCGTTCCCGGCCAATAAATTTTACTTTTTCAGGCTTGCCACAGGCTTTGTGATAGGCCCGTGAAATTTTCAAGGCCGTATCAACGGACTCTGAACCGCTGTTGGTAAAAAAAGCATGGTTAAGATCGCCGGGAAACAGGCCAGCCAGGCGGCTGGCTAATTCAAACGCCAGAGGGTGGCTCGCCTGAAAAGCCGGTGCATAGCTCATGCGATCAACCTGAGATTTTATGGCCTCATTAATTTTTGGATGACCATGTCCGGCATTTACGCACCAGAGCCCGGCACAACCATCAAGTATTTTCTGACCGTCAATCGTCTCATAATACATGCCCTTAGCCATATTCATTATGCGTGGATTTTTCTTGAACGCCCTGTTTGCTGTGAACGGCATCCAATAGGCATTCATATCTTGTTCAAAGGTCAACATCATATCTTTCGTGAATTTATACTGTAATGTAAAAAGTATATGCAATTCTTGAACGCCCAAACAAGGCGTTATTTTTACAAATATAACGCCTTGTAATATAACAAAAGATACGAAATACTGTTTATTATATTGAACATGTTCAGGTAAAGTAAGACTTTAAAAAGTCGGCGGCGTACAGGCGGACACCAATTCACATTCTTCCTGTCCTATATTTTTAAATCTATGGGGCTTCATACTATCAAAATAATAGGCATCACCGGGGCCAAGAATTTTCTTTTGATCCCCCACCTCTACCTGCAGTCGTCCTTTCAGCACCAGCCCGCATTCCTCGCCCATATGGGTCATAGCGGTTTTGCCCGTAGAGGCGCCGGGTTTATATTTTTCATGGAGCAATTGAATGGCGTTATTTTTCAGGGTTACGCCAACTTGCCGAAAGGAAACCCCCTTATCGCCGATCTCAATCAGATCCTCTGCAGCAAAGAAAATTTGCTCAGCTCTCTGACCGCCCTCGTCAAAGAATTCTGACAAGCTGATGGGAATTCCGTTAAGAATCCGTTTCAGGGCGCCGACCGTAGGATTAATTCGATTTGATTCAATCTGGGAAATGCTGGCATTTGCCACACCGGTACGTTTTGCAAGTTCACGCTGAGACAGGCCCCTTTCCGCGCGAATTTCTTTTAGCCGTTTGCCAATATCCAATGTCATTCCTTTTCCTGGCCATCGTTTCTTGGCCATCCAGCGTAGGCGACCTAAAAATCCACACCTGCGGCGGTGAGTATCAGGCGGGCAGGCTCCAGTTGTTCTTCATATCGCCGCCATCGTCCGACCGATTTGGTGTGAACGGGTTCCCGCACCTGCGTCGCGCTTGCTGTGGAGACGGCGGCTGTCTGCTTATGAAAGTCAAGACAAGCCTCTTCCCACGGAACATTCAGGCTGGAGATTATTCTGCGCGCCTGAGATTCCATATCATGAACCGTATCTTCATACGAAACCTCCAGAAGGCGATCGCCCAAAAGATCTCGCCAGCACGCCATCATCTGCAGATAACGTATATGGTGACGCGCCATTTCCGGTAAGTCATAGGAATGTAAATAGGCATCTGCAAACAGCTGTTTATAGCTTGAAAAACAACTGTCCATTGGGTTCCGTTTCAAATGAATGAATTTGGCATTGGGCAACGCCCGGGCAATGAGGGGCGCATATAAGAAATTAATCGGCATTTTATCAACAAAATAGCGGCTCATGGCCGCGTAGTTTTTGGTGCCATGACTATAGGCCTCCCCCAGTTTCGAGGGATCAAGATTAATCGCGGCCTGCATGAGTTGTGCTGTCTGGCGGGCTGGGCTATTGATTCCCGCCTGCCGCCGCAGCGAAAGATAAAATTGTTGCAGCTCCCCGGCAGAGGCTATCTGGGAATGACTGGTGATAATGCGCTCTATCAATGTCGTGCCTGTGCGGGGCTGGCCAATGATGAAGATTGGCGCATCATTGGATACGGTACTTTGGCCCGCCTTGAACCATTCAGCCGTACAGCCTTCTTTCAGCACATTAAATAATTTTTCTTCCTCGGCCTCGTCATAGGTGATTATTTTCCGACGGGCGCGGGCCCCGGCCTGAAAGGCCTGAAAGGCCCTGTCCCATGCCTCAATATCCTCATATTCCTTTCCGGCCCCGTAATAGAGAAAGGCGGCGGCGTGGGGGTGTTTGCCCAGCGTCGTTGCCAGCTTTTCCATCTCTTGGGCATGCGCGGCATTTTTGGCCTTTTGCAGGCCGGCCAGTACCCAATGGGCCTGCGGATTATCAGGCGATGTTTTCAGAACATTCAAAATTGTCTGCTGCGCTGAATCAATATGACCGGTAAAACTTTCCGCATTAGCCAGATTTACCCCAAAGGATGCCGCCTCGGGTGCCTTGCCATAGGCCAACGCATACCATTCCCGAGCCTTATTATGCTCCCCAAGCAGGGACCAGACCGAACCAATGACATTTTGAATCACAGGATTGTCCGTCCCTAATGCTTCTGCATGTGAAAGGGCCTCATCGGCATTCGCTGTATAGCCCAATTCTGAAAATACTTTAGCCAGATGTGCCCATGCGGCTTCATTCTTTGGGTCGAGTTGTGTAACCGTGTGAAAGGCGTTGGACGCCAGTTTTCGATTTTTGGTTTCAAGGGCAATCAACCCCACCAGAAAATGTCCTTGGGGAATATTTGAATCAATTTTTAGTATTTTCTGACAGGTCGCTTCCGCTACTGTCAATTTTCCGCTCTGTAATGCAGCAAAGCCCTCCTGCAAAAGTCGGCTTAATATCTGTCTGTTTCGGGAGGCAGCCATAGATAGTCATTTCCTTCATTACCCGCGTCTCTGCGAATCTATAACGGTTTAACTTTGTCTGTCAACTCTGGCCCGTTGCCGATTAGATATAATGGCTATGTTAATCAGCATTTCCCCAATGATCAAAACAATGACAAAGCCAATGATTGTTGATTTCTGAAAACCTTCTCCTGGAACATACATAAACAGAGAAACCGCCATAACAAGTACACCAATACATATCATTGAAAGAAAAATTACCGCGCCGTTATGCCCGGGAAACCTGAACAGCTTACGATGTTCCGGTTCCGAAAAATGCAGCCGCAGAAATGCCAGACACATCCCGATATAGGGCAACATAAACAATGCCGCGCTGAAGGAAAATAAATCCCAGAACAGGCCCTGATTGGACGAGGCAAAACTACCATAGGCGATCAACGCGGTCGTGCAGACACAGCCCATCATGATTGCCGTTCCAACCGGCCCTTTGGCCCCGGGAAACTGCCATGCAAAAATAGCCGGCAACTGCCCATCCTTTGCGGCCTCGCATGCCGCACGATTGCACCCCATGGCCCATGTTGCCCCGTTTGAGAAAAAAGTAAACAAGGCACAAACCCCAAGGAAATAAACGATTATGCTGCCGCCCGGAATGTCTGAAAACAACATAAACAGCGTATCGACAAGGCCCTCAACAATATCCAGTTCATGGCTCGGAATAGCCGCCAGAATACCCAACGTTGAGAGGAAATAAAGACCTACAATGAGAATTCCTGAAACAAGAATGGCCCGAGGAACATTTTTTTCTGGATTATTTATCTCATCTCCCGCAGCAGAAACAAGTTCAAATCCCAGCATGCCATAAATAATGACCGGCAGAAATTTTATCCCCTCCGTCCATTTAGGACTAGCCGCCGCCAGCGACAGATTATTGGCAAATCCGTTGATCATCCCGTAACGCAAACCGGCGATAATGAGCGTAAAAAAGATCAACAGTTTAAAAACCGCTCCGATGTCCGGTATCCATTTACCCACCTTCAGGCCAACGACATCAAGCAGAACCGTCGCCCATGTCAGACCAATTCCAATAAAAATCTGCAAATTCAACCCGATATCAAGGGTAAAAAGACGAGACAAAACACCGGAAAAAAGTATAAAAATAGCGGGGAGCCAAATGGTCGTATTAATCCAGTAGGCCCATACGGCACGCGCCGCCCATTTTTCACCAAACGCCCGGCGGATCCAGACATAGATTCCCCCTTCGGAAGGAAAAGCCGTACCCAGTTCCGCAGAGATCAACCCGATAGGCACCAGAAAAAAGAGCCCCAAAAACAGCCACCAAAACAAACTTGAAACGCCGATAGCCGCAGAAGCCGCCAAGGTATCCAGCAGGATAATCGCTGACACGGTAAAGAGGGTCAGATCTTTCAACCCCAGTATTTTATTCCCGGCTTTAGCCATATTCACTGCCCTCTTTTATCACACAAGTTTCTGCAGGGTGCCGTTATTCCCCGAAACTGTATGATACCCGCATTCCGAATGTTCTCGGTCGACTTGGCCCAAAGAAATGGGCCGGCAAGATGGCATCATTGTTATTGCCCTGGTCATAATAAATCTTGTTGAAAACATTCTCAACATAAGCATTCACAGACCAGTCATCCATGCGGTATCCTAGCCGGAAAGTAAAATCAGCAAAGGCATCTACCTTGGAAATATTAAGATTTTCAATTCCGCCGCCCTTGGATGATTCCCAAATAACTTCAGCGGCCCCAAATACCTCACCATTATTTACCGGATAATGAACCTTAACAACCGTTGATCCCGACCATTTTGGTGAATCCAGACGATTACCATCACAAGAGGCAATACCGCATGCCGGCCCCGCATTGGATATACTCGTTTGGTTCAGGGCTATATTGGAATATACGGTAAGATAATCAGTGAGGTTGGCTGTGACCGCTATTTCTGCCCCATACCCCTTCACCTTTCCAAGATTGAAAATAAGTCCGCCCCCATTTTGAAAGACCAGAAGCTGTAAATCCTTATAGTTATAATAATAAAGGTTTATATCGGTAATGATGGAGCCGTCAGCATAAGAACCCTTATGGCCAACCTCGTATGACCACAGGCTTTCCGCATTGAAATCATCGGGCACGGCATTGCCCGGTTGCAACACATCACCGGCGGAGATTGTCGGCCCATTTGCTGTCGGGGAGAAGCCGAAGGTGCCAAATCCGCCAGCCTTATACCCACGGGTCGCACTGGCAAAAAATGTATTATCGTCATCTGGACGATAACGTAGCAGGAACCTCGGCTGAATATCATTAAATGATTTGGTATTGGATAGAAAACCGTTTGTCGTCACGCTATAGGTAAAGAAAGGCCCCAGCGCACTGGTAACGGGCAAAACATTCTGGGCGAATTTCTTCTTATCGTGGGAATAGCGAATACCCAAATCAATGTCTATCTGGTCTGTTATTTCATATTTCAGATCAATATATGCGGCATAACCAGAATATTTGCCATCAACAACACCCTTCTCCAGCAATCCTTCAGGAACAGCCGTTGCATAATATACATCCGCAAGACAGGAACCGAAAAGATTGTCGCCATAATAATAATGATGATAATAGCTACATAATAACTCTTCGTTGCCTTGTGCCGTAAACAGCGCATTCAGCTTCTCATGATAATAGGATGCCCCAATATACCAGGAAAATGGGCCCTCGCCACTGCTAACCAATCTCACTTCTTGCTCAAAATAAGTACCGTCCTGATCCAACCCAAAATTGTTGATATTAAGCGGCGTACCGTCAAAATCTTCCCGATAATGAAAGGTATGATCCCTATAACCTGTATTGGACGTCAGGGTGGCAAAATCGAAATCATAATCGACACTAAGCGTCAAACTGCCGACTTTGCCCCGGTCATAATTTCCTAATCCCATATCCTGATTGATATCGCGGCCATTTGCCGGCAGGCTAATCGGCCCAAATAAATTTTCCAGAACCGCAAAATTATCGCCGCGTCCCGTGGCACGATACAGGGATCCTGTCTGATTTCGGTTCTCATATTCACCAGTAAAATGAATTTTAAGTCTATCCGTCTCATAATCAGCGGAGGCACGAACCGCCCATTTTTCATATCCGCCTAGCTTGGCAGCATTTGGCGTAAAGCTGTTATTGACATAGCCATTTTCTTTCGAATAATAGCCCGCAACACGGACAGCAAAATTCTCTCTTGCCGGCAGATTTATCGCCCCTTCTGCCTCTATATGACCCCGCTCAGCTATATCGGCCTGAACATAGCCGGAAACCCCATCAAAATTGGGGCGCTTGGTATAAATACTGAACGCTCCGGAAATGGCATTACGGCCAAACAAGAAATTCTGCGGCCCTCGCAAGACTTCCGAATGGCCAATATCGAACATACTTGTAACAACAGAGCCATTGCGCCCCTGATAAAAACCGTTTTTAAAGAAGCCTACTGAAGGATCACCACCAACGCCAAAATCCTGGGTTCTGATCCCGCGAACAGCGACTGCATCAATAAAACTGTCTTTTGAATTTCCTGTTATGCCCGGCGTAAAACTTATAAGATCCTTGACATCGTTGATATTAGCATCACGGGTGAAGTCCCCGGACAAGGCCGTAATGGCAAGCGGCACCTCACGTACCGATTCCATGCGCTTGGTCGCCGAAACCACAATTTCCTCAATAGAAATTTCCTGCGCCCTCACAGCGGATGACATACAGGATAGAGCGACTAAACTCACCCCAGCGGTAAGCAATCGTTTCATTTCTTTTCTGGATTTAGACTCATGATTAACTTTCATTTTGAACCTCCCTTTTTATCGTATGTATATATTATCGTTTGTATATATAAAATGTGATCATTTTAATATAAATGATATACTTTAATTAAATAAGATATAGACATAAGGAAAAATTGCAAGAAAATAATACACTGACAAGCCCTTTATTCTCTTGTTTATGGCTTATATTACGCCTATTCCTCGCATCTTTCCCCTTACGCGTCATATGATTTAAACCACATCCAGATAAATATCACGGACAGATTGCTCCACGCGACTGGCAAAATACGCATATTCCTGCTTTTTCCCTGCCAGAAACATTTGCCGCAAAAGATCATCAAATAATATTTTACCTATTTTACCTTCTTCAAAAGCCTGAATTGCTTCGTTCCAGCTTTCGGGTATTGTTGCCACACTAGTCAGCTCATAGGCATTGCCCGTAATGGGGTCGGGGGCTTTGATTTTATTTTCCAAGCCATAAAGAGCTGCGCCAAGAACGGCCGCCAAAACCAGATAAGGATTGGCATCGGCACCCGCAACGCGATATTCGACCCGTCTGGCGATATTAGGCCCGTTAGGAATACGGATAGCAGTTGTTCGATTTTCGTATCCCCAAGCCACCTTAGTCGGCGCATGTGCATGGGGGCGCAATCGCTGATAAGAATTATAATGGGGGGCAGAAAACAAGGCAAATTCGGCCATCGTTTCGATCAGACCACCAACAGCGTGCTGCAATTTATCAGAGCCCTCTGGTGTATCATTATCAAAAATATTAGTTCCGCTGCTGTCCAATATACTGAAATGAATATGCAGCCCACTCCCCGGCATGTCGCTATGCGGTTTCGCCATAAAAGTGGCCCCAAAACCGTGTTGCTGGGCTACGCCCTTGACAATTTGTTTAAATAAAATGGCATCATCAGCCGCCTTAAGGGCATTATCCACATGATACATATTAATTTCAAACTGTCCGCAACCATTTTCTGAAATGGCGGCATCTGCAGGAATATCCATTTGTTCACATGCGTCATAGACATCATTCAGGAAGGCTTCAAAATCAGTAAGGCCTGCAAGGGAATAAGTTGCGCTGTCCGTCACTCTTTTTCCGTTCAGAGGAGAAATGGGGGCGCCGTTCTTCTGACATTTCGGGTCATAAAGATAAAATTCCAGCTCTGTGGCACAAACCGGGGTGAGGCCTAATTTTATATATTTGTCCAAAATGGCCGACAGGGCATGCCGGGGGTCGGCACCATGGGCTACATTATTCTCGGTAAACATCCACATCGGCACAAGGGCTGATGGCTTTCCCGTCCAGCTTACTTCATAGGGGCCACGGCCCGTAGGCAGGCAAATACCGTCTGTATCACCGGTTTCAAAAACCTGACCACTGGCAATGGCGTCATCCCCCCAAATATCAAGCCCCATTGTCGACAAGGGCAACTTCACGCCTCCCTGTGGAATTTTCCCTGCCTGCTTTCTTAGAATACGTTTGCCTCTAAATACACCATTCAAGTCACAAACAAATACAGAAATATATTCTGCATCCTCATGGGCATCAAACCATTGGGTAAATTCCTGATCTGTCATAATCTATCCTGTTGTTTTATCTGCTTTGTCTCTGTATTTCTATTCTAGATACCAATCCTGTCTTTCAACATATACCACCATGAGCCTGCAATTGAATAGGGAATCCGCAGGGCCCGCCCGCCAGGGAACGGCAGGTAAGGCAAGCCCGCAAAGATATCATACCGCGTGGTATCACCCGTAATCGCTTCTGCAATTATTTTACCAAAAAGATGCGAGCCCGTCACACCGTGGCCGCTATAGCCATGAGCAAAATAGGCACCGTCCGCTGTACGGCCCATTTGAGGCACACGTGAGAAAGACAAGGCAAAATTACCACTCCAGGCATAGTCCAGTTTCACGCCCTCAAGCTGGGGAAAGACCTTCATAATGTTCGGCCATAATTTTGATCGTATATCTTGGGGATCCACGCCGCCATACACGGTGCCGCCACCAAAAAGAAGTCTATTATCCCCCGTCAAACGGTAGTAATCAAGAATATACCGCGTATCTTCAATGCATTTATTGGTCGGCAAGATCTGTTTTGCCACATCTTCCGGCAACGGCTCAGTCGTCACAATCTGGGTTGATACAGGTAAGATACGATTTTCAAGCTCTGGCTTGACACCCCGCATATAGGCATTACCGCAAAGCACAAGGAAATTGCTTCTCACACAGCCTCTATCCGTATAGATAACATGCTTTCCGTCACATTTTTCCACTCTCCTGACAGGGCTTAATTCAAAAATCAACCCGCCAAGCTGTTCAATGGCATCCGCCTCTCCAAGGGCAAGGTTAAGGGGGTGTATATGACCCCCGCTATGATCTATCATGCCACCACAATAGAATTCCGACCCGACATGCTCCCTCACCTGAGAGGCATCGAGCATCTCGAGACTGTTATTCCCGGCCTTGTTCCATATTTTTTTCTTTTCTTCTAAATCTTTCAGGTGGCGTTTGGTCGTGGCCACAAAGATATTCCCGTCCCGAAGATCACATGAAATACCATATCTGGCGATCCGGTCACGAATAATTTTGCCGCCCTCCTGCATCAACCCTGACACAAAATCCGATATCGGTCGACCGAATTGACGTTCAATCTTGCCCAGCTCTGCATTCAGACCATTTATGATTTGCCCGCCATTGCGCCCCGAAGCACCAAACCCGATGACCTCAGCCTCCAAAACACATACCTTCAGCCCTTTTTCAGCCAAGGCAATCGCCGTGGACAAGCCACTGTAGCCCCCCCCTACGATAGTCACATCCGTTTCAATATCATCGGTCAACTGCGCCCTTAGATTTTTGATATTCGCCGTAGCGGTATAATAGCTTTCTACTGCTACCTGAAGATTGTTACCGATATGATTCATAGTTCCGGGGTTTGCCTTACCATTTGACTCATCATTTCCATTGAAGTAGCTTCCGCTAACTAAATTATAACTATTCATGGAATTAATCCTATTTTGTGATATTATTACTTAATTTGTGATATACTTTTATGATGAAGTCAATGGAATAATCTTAAAATTAATGAATTAACGGGTGTGTTATTCATTAGGAGCTATCAATGACCTTAACGGTTTTAAATAAAAGAATAACCGGCTCGACGGCGCAAGAAACGGCTTATTTGACATTACGTCGGGCCGCCATCGTGGGAGCTTTAGAGCCGGAGAAAATTCTGACCATACGCAACCTCTCCCAATCATTGGAGATGAGCGCGACGCCCGTCCGCGAAGCTTTGCGGCGTCTTTGTGCGGAACGCGCCTTTGTCATGCTGGAAAACCGGCGGGTGATGGTTCCCAAAATGCGCCAAAACCGGTTTGATGAACTCATGGCGGCACGAATAACCATCGAAACCCATGCTGCGTTACGTGCTTTACCCTATATTAATGACCGCAGAATAGAGCTGCTTGAATCTGTGGATCATAAAGTGGATGACGCCCTTTCTATTAAAGAGCACGAACAAACCGTCGTGACTAATCAATTATTTCACACCACCTTATATGAGACCAACCCGGAACAAGTCCTGATGCCCATGATTGAAAGCCTTTGGCTACAATTGGGACCCTTCCTGAAAATAGCTGCCATCAGCAGCTCTAAAGAGCTTATTATAGATTACCACAAAGAAGCTATCAGCGCATTGAAGACCCGTGACAAAGCCAAGCTGAAACTAGCCATTGAGCAGGATATTAGACTAGGCATCCCTGATCAAAATAAATTAGACTTCTCGAGGTAAAGCCCTTTTTTGCAGGGTAAGTTTTTCAAATATAGCCTATATTACGACCCTTGACCGCGCTGACTTATAGCAGCTTTCAGATCTGGATCATTTTTCCCTATTTTGAAATATTGGATCCCCCATATCCCCAGCAACTGAGTTGACCATGGTTCGGCTAACATCTGCTCAAATCGAGAAGCTTGATATGGGATAACGCGCCCCCAACCATATCTCTTCCCTCGGAGAGGTGGGCCATTTCGGACTTGCTCTTATTTATGCCCTAATTCTTTGAAACAGCTTTCAAGAATATCCAGGCCTTCATGAATAAGCTCGTCAGATATGGTCAGGGGCGGCAGGAAGCGAATAACATTGCCATTGGTGCCGCAAGATAACAGGACAAGACCCTTTTTACTGGCGGCGACAACCAGCTCTTTGGTGAGGTCGGCATCAGGGTGATCCCTGTCCCCGTTCTTAACCAGCTCAACCGCGATCATGGCCCCCAAATTCCTGAGATGTCCAAAATAGGATTTGCCCGCGTGACCTTGTAATCTTTCAACAAAAATATTGCCAATTTCCTTTGCACGTTCACAAAGATTTTCCTGCTCTATCACGTCAAGAACCGCCAGTGCCGCAGCACAGGCAACGGGGGAACCGCCGTAAGTACCCCCCAGACCACCAATATTGGCCGCGTCCATAATCTCGGCCTTGCCCGTTACGGCAGACAGAGGGTATCCACCGGCAATGCCTTTGGCCATAGTCATGAGATCAGGCTCAATGCTGGCATATTCTGTGGCAAACATTTTGCCGGTACGGGCAAAGCCTGTTTGAATTTCATCCATGATCATCACGATGCCATGCTGATCACATATTTTTCTGACCCTCTGTAAAAATTCAGGGGGGGCAATATTAAAGCCGCCTTCCCCCTGTACAGGTTCCATAATAATGGCTGCCACCCGTGAAGGGTCAACATCGACCTTAAATAAAGTATTCAGGGCTGTAATGGAGTCTTCCACACTTATGCCATAATAAGGATTAGGGTAAAGGGAGTGGAATATCTCCGCTGGAAAAGGGCCAAAGCCGGCTTTATAGGGGGCCATTTTACCGGTCAGTGCCATACCCATCATCGTTCGGCCATGAAAGGCACCATTAAAGGCAATGATGGCAGACCGGCCGGTATGGGCACGGGCGATTTTTATGGAATTTTCCACGGCCTCCGCCCCAGTTGAGACCAGCATGGTTTTCTTTGGGCTGCTGCCCGGAACCAGTCTATTGAGTCTGTCGGCAAGCTCAACATAACCTGGATAAAGGGCGACATGGAAACATGTATGGGTGAATTTCTGTAATTGTGCCTCAACCGCAGCCTTGACAGCCGGATGGTTATGACCCGTGTTCAGTACCGCAATGCCCGACGCGAAATCAATATAACGGCGCCCTTCCATATCCCATATTTCTGCATTATCCGCCCGGTCACAGACGATCTGGGTTACATGGCCAACCCCTTGCGGGATAGCTTTTTTCCGTAATTCAAGAACTGAGTTGCTTGTCTTTAATGTCATCGTAATAGCCTTTGCCAATATTATTTAGAAAGTCCACCCATACAGAGATATTTGATCTCCACATAATCCTCAATACCATATTTAGAGCCTTCCCGACCTACGCCGGACTCCTTCATACCGCCAAAGGGCGCGGCTTCATTAGAAATAATGCCTTCATTGATACCGATAATGCCATATTCGAGCGCCTCGGAAACCCGCCAGACGCGCCCTATGTCCCGGGTGTAAAAATAGGCGGCCAAACCATAGGGCGTATCATTAGCCATTGCGATGGCCTCTTCTTCCCGATCAAAAGAAAACAAGGGTGCCACAGGGCCAAATATCTCTGCATGGGCAATATCCATTTCCCCTGTGATATTAGCGAGAATAGTCGGCTGATAAAAATTGCCGCCCCGTTCATGAGGCGCACCGCCGATAACCGCCTCGGCCCCTTTGCCAAGCGCATCAGCCACCAGCCCTTCGACCTTGACGACCGCCGCATTATTAATCAATGGACCAGTCGTAATCCCAGGCATCATGCCATCGCCGACCGTCAATGTTTCGACGGCCTGTTTCAACTTTGCTGAAAATTCATCCATCACGGACGATTGCACCAATATTCGATTGGCACAAACACAGGTCTGGCCTGCATTGCGGAATTTGGATATCATGGCTCCGGCCACTGCTGCATCCAGGTCGGCATCTTCAAAGACGATAAAAGGGGCGTTGCCACCCAGTTCCAAAGAAACCTTCTTAACCGTGTTGGCGCATTGCTTCATCAAGAGCTTGCCCACCCGGGTTGAGCCTGTGAATGACAACTGCTTCACATCAGGATGTTCTGTCAGGACTTGTGCGACGGAGGCCGCATTTTTTGTCGTGACAATATTAAGGACACCGGCTGGAATTCCCGCCTCTTCTGCCAGCAGGCCCAATGCCAGCGCGGACAACGGCGTATCTTCGGCCGGCTTCACTATTACGGTACAGCCTACCGCCAAAGCGGGCGCCACTTTTCGGGTAATCATGGCATTGGGGAAATTCCATGGGGTAATCGCGGCCACAACCCCTATCGGTTGCTTCAAAACCAAAATGCGTTTATCTGACCCGTGGGCGGGAATAATATCTCCGTATAGGCGCTTACCTTCTTCGGCAAACCATTCAATATAGGACGCCCCATAGGCTATTTCACCACGGGCCTCAGCCAACGGTTTGCCCTGTTCCAAGGTCAGAAGGTGAGCCAGCTTTTCCTGATGTTCCATAATCAGATTAAACCAGGTCCGGAGAATGCCGGCCCGCTCCTTGGCCGTTTTTGCCGACCATGACGGTAAGGCTTGCTTGGCGGCCTCAATGGCGGCCAAAGTTTCCTCAGCTCCCATATCCGAAACATCCCCAATATGACCCCCATCAGCCGGGTTTATCACTGTAAATGTTTTTGCAGATTTCGTAAAAGTTATGACTTTTTCCAGCCAGTCAGAAGTCATGATATCCACAACCTTAATCCTTCTCTTTTCTCTTAAATATCAGATATGCCCCATTTCAAACCAAGGACACAATAATATACCGGGCGGGTGAGATAAATACTCCCTAGGGGTTACATGTAAAGGGGACGGCTGAGAGAGTAATATTTAGCCTTTTCTGTGAATGAACCGCGCGCTATTGATACCGTAACAAAGGGTCTTCTTCACTATTCAAGCTTACAACAGACAGCGCATCAATAAACAATGAAAAAAGTTCTGAATGTGACGTAATATCAAGTTTTCGGTATATATTCTTACGATGGACTTTGATGGTGGACGGCTCAATACCAAGCTTCAACGCTGTCGCTTTGATACTAAAGCCCCTTAATAATAACTGGGTGATCTCAACTTCCCGGGATGTTAAGACGGAGCGACCAAAATTTTCCATCGCTTTACATAAGGCCCCATGCAAGCCTTTTTCACGATTCTCTTCTTCGTCAGGCAACGGGTTCTGATCCTCCCAATATCGCTGCATGATGACTTTGATAAGCGGCTTAATAATAGTCAATTGTTTTATTTTATCCGGCGAAAAAAAAGAATTTTCAATATTTCTTGATATGGAGATCGCGATAACGGACTCTTCTCCCATCGGAATAAGATAATTGACTTCATCCTTCAGGCCTGACTGTTTATACCAGCTCTCATAATATTCCCCATCATAGAAACTGCCTTCACATATGTCCTTCAAATGTGACAATATGATTTCAGTACAGCCCAGCGCCGTTTGATAGAAGGGATCCAATAAATATATCCCCTGCAAATATTCCTTAAAATTATTCTTTCGGCACTTATGATCTATGTCCGCATAGAGTAAAGCAGGGGGTTTATTGGGAAAATATATCAGCACCAAAAGACTATCCGCCTGCGATAAATATTGCAGGGCCCGCGCTATTTTCTCTGGTATTTCTTTCGTGTTCTTTTTTTCATAAAGATCCGAAATAAAACCATACCATTCCATGCTTTGAATTGTGGGACTCGTCATAATATCCTTATAGATATTTAGGTGATGTTGTCAAATTAAGTTAGCAATAGTGAGTAATGTGAGCTGATCCCTGTTTTTTGGACCATCTATTGAGCTCCATCCGAACATATATTTGCATATATAACATGACGAAGAGACGTCGTTTTATTTTCGCATTCCAAAAACATTTTGCTTTTGCCGTTTTCCTTCTTCAGCTCATCAGTGTCAGGTGTATTTGGATCGAAGTCTGAGCCATACCATGCCATAATATCCCCATGTTCAGGATGTTCCGGGTCGGTTATTGCTTCCAGAAAATTTTCATGACTGGGAAGACCACCAACATCTTCAGTCGGGCACATGCCTCCAGTAATTTCTCAGCGCCCTTATAATCACTACCTGTCCTGCCGTTCGGCACATAATAATAGTCCTTTCCTGGCCATCACAAACCGCATGACGTTTAGCGTTCAATCCCCGTTTTGTCTGGCCAATGTCACGGGGTAAGGCCCTTTTTGAGCAGACTGGAAGCCGTGCGATGTGCCTTCAGAAGACTGGCGCCTATTTGCAATGGTTCCCCGGGGGAATTTTACCGTAATTTTAGTATGGTCGATCTGATTAATGGCGAGCATGTGGTCCTGCAACAAATCCGCCGCCGTCATGGGCGATCTTTTCCACAAGTGCTTTCAGGCGGTTTCTGAAGTTGGTAATTATTGTGCCTGAGCCAGATGGAACGGATACCACTGGGACTGATAACTTCCCCTGTTTACGCAGCTCATTTCTGACCCGCCATTGACCATGGGCCGGAGAATCTGTGGCATAGACCAGGTTGGCCTGTTCCGTTTCCTGATCAATTCGAGTCTTGCCCAGCAGGGCTTCAACGCCGCCATCTTCTCTGGTCTCTTGATAACGATAAGAAATGTCACGGCCGAGACTCGTAACATTACAGGCCCGAGTGACCTTGCCCAGATCTTCCGCCAGATTGACAAGACCCAGCTTGTGTTTGCGATGCGTTCATTAGAATTTAACATGTGAGTTACCGATGTTGATGTTACATAAATATCAAAATTGAACGAGGTAACTCACATCTTTGCAACTCTTTGAAGGGCGTAATGTGTCAGATCATATCTGAACTATATAGTTCAGATATGATCTGCATTATGATTTAGGAGGCACGTCTGTTAAATTTTTTCCCCTGCCGATGATTTCTGGTGGCATCGGCACCCCCATAACATCAAGGATTGTAGGGAAAACATCAAGGATGGAGACTTTATTCTCCATGACGTCATGCGCGCCTGTTCTCAGCCAAAGCACGCCATCTGGATGATGGCACCCACTTTTAACCTCACTAATCCGATAAAAGAACTCAGAATGCTTCACTTGCTTATTATTATAATGGTCATAAATTATGAAGTCAGGATCCATAAGTTCTGATATTTGATTGCCGAAATAAATACAATTTTCATCCACACGCGTATTGACCCCGAAAACCATCTTATTGTCTCCGTAAGACCATGATAATAATTTTTGACGCGCTACGTCTGCGCCGATTTTATCTTTGAAACGCAACATATACTGATGGGTCATTGTTGGCTGGACATCATCCGGCCTGATATCCATGGCCTGTAACATGTCTTCTACATTATGAGGCCGATAGAAATGCTGTCCGCCGCGATCTTCTTTTTTCAAATAGGGTTTTTGACTTAAGGCGGATGCTAATATAATCAATGTATCCTCATCCCCTAAATCTAACATCTCCCCCAAGATAAAATCCATACTCTGATAACCAAAAAATATGGCGTCTCCATATATTTCAATTTCTTTTTCGGACGGCTTTACCTCGAAGGCCTCCGGTTCCATAAAACGCCAGTAAGCATGCTGCATATGCGCTGTGCTGTTGAGGAAAAAAGTTGTAAAATCAAAATTATTTTTCTTATAGTAATTTTTGAAAAGATCCATCTGTATCCTGTCTAAAAGGACAACACGTTTCCAATGCTTGTTTTATCAAAAATCTTTTCGACACATAATTGTTTTAAAATTTTGAAAATAGTCCTTAATTCAAGACCATTCTTAAGCATAAATGAGAGAAAATGGGCATAATATCCCAAGCCACTTTTTTTATCTTTATTGGTATGTTCCTGAACATTCTCCGTAATAAAATTCTGGTAAATATTTAAGTCAGCTGGAAAAGCGGCTTCCCCCGTACACCAAGGATCCGGCAAATAAAGATTGCCCGCCCCCTCAAAGGCCTTCGTATTCATGCTTGCAAAACTAGCCACTTTCTTGCCGTGGTTTTTCAAATGGGTCCAAATATCCAAATCATCCGTTTTTGCACCATCGGTTAGATTAAAGACTTTATGCTCATCATAACTAACCCCCACATGCATCGAGTACCACTGGATCCATGGCTCGAGATAAGCGTCGCTCTCCACGTCGGGTTTCGAAATATAGACTTTAGAGGCCTCGTAAAACCTCTTAAAGTTTGGGAGCTTCCCTTCTGCCATCCACATATCGAGTAATTTTGGCGATAGTTCATTAAATTCTAATAAGAGTATCTTATTCATTTTCCCTCTAATCGTGCATTTTGCACTAAAAATATCTGATATTTATCTTATAAGACAATCTTATTTTGATACATAATAACTTTAAACTAGATTACATTATGGCGCAAACAATCGGCGAAGTCATCATTCTCTATAAGGTCTTCTAATGTCTGGTTATCCAAAACGCTAAAGAATGAGTCCAATGCCTCTCGCAAGACACCTGTCAATTTACAATGACCCAAGATTTTGCAATTTGCTTTTTCCCTATCAAAACATTCCACAATGATCAAATCATCTTCGGTAAATCGAATAACCTGCCCGATATTAATTTTATGCGCCGGCTTGGCCAAACGGAACCCCCCGTTTTTCCCCCGCACGGTTTCCAAATAGCCTTCTTTGCCAAGCTCATGGACTATTTTCATCAAATGATTGCGCGAGATATCAAAAGCTGTCGCGACCTCATTAATCGACACAAGACGATCATTATTAACGCCTATATACATCAACAGCCTGAGAGAATAATCGGTGTATGACGTTAATTTCATGGCGTGTCTTTGCCCCCAGTTTGAGCCCGCAACAAATCACTTTTTCGCCTTTTTTCTGACTCAGATTTTAACTGGCCGCAAGCCGCCAAAATATCTTCGCCCCGAGGAGACCTGATGGGCGCTGAAATCCCCGCATCAAACACATATTCGGAAAATCTTTTTATTTGCTTCTCATCTGAACGCTCATAATTCGACCCTGGCCAGGGGTTAAACGGGATAAGATTTACCTTGGCATGAATGTCATATTCTTTCAGCAAGCGCACCAAATTCCGCGAGTCCTCGTCACTGTCATTAATCCCTTTTAACATAATATATTCAAATGTTATCCGCCGCGAGGCCTTCGCGCCGGGGTAATCACGGCAGGCCGCCAGAAGTTTCTCCAGGGGATATTTCTTGTTGATCGGCATGATGTCATCCCGAACGGCATTATTTACCGCATGGAGCGATATGGCAAGATTAACGCCAAGCTCTTCGCCGCATCGCTTGATTTCCGGGATGACACCTGAAGTGGACAATGTAATACGCCGCCGAGACAGGCAAATACCTTCTTCATCCATAATGATTTTCAGGGCTTTTTTGACATTATCAAAATTATAAAGCGGCTCGCCCATGCCCATCAAAACAACACTGGATAAAACCCGGCCTTCGGACGGCGTCGGCCATTCCCCAAGGTGATCCCGCGCGACCAAAAATTGCATCACGATTTCTGCGGGCGTCAAATTCCGCACCAGGCGCTGGGTTCCGGTGTGACAGAATTTGCAGGTCAACGTGCAGCCCACTTGTGAGGACACACATAGGGTGCCCCTGTCCCTGGTTTCATCAGGAATAAAGACGGTTTCGACTTCGTTGCCATCGGGGAATTTCATCAACCATTTTCGCGTGCCGTCTTTCGAGACCAGCGCCTCAATTATTTCAGGGCGGCCAATGGTAAAATGATCCGAGAGCTTCTGGCGCACATCTTTTGACACATTGAGCATCTCATCAAAGCTTTTCACGCCCTGATAATAAACCCAGTGCCAAACTTGAGACGTTCGCATTTTGATTTGTTTTTCCGGAAGGCCAATATCCCGTAACCGCGCCTGTATTTCCCCACGGTCGAGACCGACCATTGTCTTTTCCACATCAAGTGTGGGGCGGCTTATAACGACCGGTTCTGTGCCTAGGGGTAATGTTTGCATATTTTAAAGCCTGCGTTACCACAGCTATCACCTTAATAAATTATCGACATGCCTTAGTAATCGCATTATGTGCCGCCGTAAAGCCCGAAAGCGAAAAACGATAGCTGGTATGATTTCCCCGCAAGCTCATCCCCGTCATGACAAGGTTACTGCCCTTTTTCATGGCCTGTGTCATGGCATTGTCCGACTTTACATCATCGCCCCAGGCACCATCGCCTTCGGTGAAGAGCCGAAAACGACGGCTTTTATCAATTTTCATGGTCACACGAGAATTTTTTTTAAAATTATAGCCCACCACAAAATTCACTTCATTGCTTATTTTGCGGTTTGGTTTATCAGAAATCGTCAGAAAGGGATTGCCATGTTTTAAGCTTTTCGGCAGGGAAGATTTTGGAATTGATATCATATAACAGACCTTTTCCCCACTCGTTTTCTGCAATAAGAACGCATCCCAATCCCGGTATGTGCCCAGCAATTGGCGACTATCGGCCATGACAAAACCAGTGGAAAAAACAACGCCCATCAGGGAAGACAAAAATACGCAAAAAAATCTTTTCAATTTGTAACCTCAAAAGAACAAAACCATCTTGCAGCACATTAGCAAAATCATGCGGCAGCTTCAAGGCAAGGAAATAATATTTTATAAACGCCATTATATACAGAATTCCACACGGAATTTCGGGGCAAATATGATGATGAGAGAAACTGTGATTTTCAAGGCATCAATACCAAACGTCATGGCGTCCCTTTTATTGAGTCTGTCTCTGTCTCCCCAAGAAAATGGCGCGCCTTAATCAAAAGATGCCATAAATCAACCAACACCAAAGTCTTGGTTGATTTATCTTAGTCATATGAGGTAAAACTTTAAAAAATGACTTAATCATCCTTGAAGGAGCAAGACGAGCATGAAAAAACCATATGCTGACGCAAAGTCGGCACTTGAGGGCATTTTATTTGACGGGATGACCATAATGGCCGGCGGATTCGGCCTTTGCGGCATTCCCGAGAATCTTATTACAGCTCTTCGCGATAGCGGCACCCAAGACATTACCGCCATCAGCAATAATGCCGGCGTTGATGATTTTGGCTTGGGGCTTTTGCTCCAAACCCGTCAAATCAAAAAAATGATTTCCTCTTATGTTGGTGAAAATAAGGAATTTGAACGTCAGTATCTCGCAAAAGAACTCGACCTTGAATTCAACCCTCAAGGCACCCTTGCCGAACGCATTCGCGCGGGCGGCGCAGGCATTCCCGGCTTTTATACCAAGACCGGCGTCGGCACATTAATCGCAGAAGGCAAAGAACATAAAGATTTTAACGGCGAAACGCATATCATGGAAACGGGCCTTGTGGCGGATGTCGCCTTGGTCAAAGCCTGGAAAGGCGATAAGGAAGGCAATCTGATCTTCCGCAAGACAGCCCGAAATTTTAACCCCATGATGGCCACAGCAGGAAAAATTACCGTTGCAGAAGTAGAAGAACTCGTTGACGTCGGGGCGCTTGATCCAGACCAAATTCATACCCCCGGCATTTTTGTTCAGCGCATTATCCAGTCAAAAAATTTGGAAAAACGCATTGAACAACGCACCATAAGAACAAAAGGAGAGTAAGCATGGCTTGGACAAGAGAAGATATGGCCCGCCGCGCCGCACTCGAACTGCAAGATGGCTTTTACGTGAATTTAGGCATTGGCATTCCGACCTTGGTGGCCAATTTCATTCCCGAAGGCATCAACGTCACCCTGCAAAGCGAAAATGGCATGCTCGGCATGGGGCCTTTCCCCTATGAGGACGACATAGACCCTGACCTGATCAATGCTGGCAAGCAAACCATTACCGAGCTTCCCAGCACCAGTTATTTCTCCTCTGCCGATAGCTTTGGCATGATCAGGGGCGGTCATATTGCCCTAAGCATTCTGGGGGCCATGCAGGTTTCAGAAAAAGGCGATCTTGCCAATTGGATGATCCCCGGTAAAATGGTAAAGGGTATGGGCGGCGCCATGGATCTGGTCGCCGGCGTCAAAAAAGTCGTCATCATCATGGATCATAACGCCCGTGATGGCGGGGCTAAATTCTTGAAAGAATGCACCTTGCCGCTGACCGGGGTTGGCGTGGTTGATATGATCATCTCTGACGTTGGGGTCTTTACCATTGATGGCGACGGGGCGACCCTCATTGAACTGGCACCAGATACAACCGTCGAAGAAGTCGTTAAGCGCACAGAAGCCCATTTCAAAATTGCGGGCAACATCTCCTAAGAAAAAGCATAGGTAATATATAAAAAACAGACCTCAATCGGGGCCTGTTTTTTTATATGCGTCAAAAATTTTCATCAGACTCTAGGGCCGCGCCAATAAAAATTTTAACTAATCTCAAAAAAAAAGAAATTGTTAATTAAATTAGAATATTCTAATGGATAACGTGACAGCTCATGAAATAGAAAACATCCTATGGCACATCGTAAAAAGAAGATTACCCAACGTATTTATACCGTGATCATGGCAAGCCTGTTGATGATGACCATCATGGTCACGCTTAGTATCGCATTCCTGAAGCACTTCAATAAATCTCAAGACCTGTGGCTTCAATATGTGCAAAAAGAAATTAGTGTCAATCACGCGCTTAGCGAACTGAATAGAAATATCGGTTATGGCGGATTTATACATAACTTCAAAAATCTCATTCTCCGCCGTGATTTGAACCGTTATCAGGGCAAGATAGATCATAATCTCCTCATCTTTGACCAACAGCTCAAAATGGTTAGCGGCTTACTCACCTCACAAGAGGATAAGGTTTTCCTTGATCAATTACAAAATACTTTTCAGAAATATAAAGAAAAATATCAGGTGGTTAAAAGCATGGTGATCGCGGGTTATCGTCCAGAGGATATTGATTCCGCCGTACAGATGTCCGATGCACTTGCGCTGGCCGCCGTTCATCAACTCTCGGAAACGATTGCCGTAAGGTCACAAAAAACGGAACAGCTTATCTCACACCAAAATGCCGCCGCGTTAAAGACTTTAATTGCTATGGGCGTTCTATTCATCTTATTTATTGCGCCAATGATTATCTTGCTGATTATTTATCTCAATCTTGCCTATCAAGCCAACCGACGTTTAACCATAGAAAAAGAAAAGTCCGAGAAGGCAACCCAAGCAAAATCCGTTTTTATTTCCTCCATGAGTCATGAACTCCGCACGCCCATGAATTCCATCCTAGGTTTTTCTCAATTAATACAAATGGACACCAAAGATCAGTCAACCAAAGAAAATATTCAGGAAGTCATTCATGCGGGCGATCATTTATTAGACTTGATTAATCAGGTACTGGAATTATCGCAAATAGAATCCGAGACGATGTCGCTGTCTCTGGACAACTATAACCTCAATGACTTGATAAAAGAAGGCATATCAACCATTAAACCGATGGCTGACAAGCAAGGGATCACCATAAATTACGACATCGCCCCCTATCAAAATACCAAAGTCTATGTTGATAAATTCAGATTTAAACAAGTCATCTTAAATCTCCTGTCAAATGCCGTTAAATACAATAGTGACCAAGGCGAAATTACCATAAATTTCGTCACGACCCAAAATAAAATGATATGCCTGTCCATTTCTGACACCGGATTAGGCTTGACCCCAAAACAGGCAAGTCATCTTTTCAAACCCTTTGATCGCGCAGGCATAGAAAATTCAAACATTGCCGGCACAGGATTGGGCTTAGTCATCACCAAAGACCTCATTGAACGCATGAATGGCACAATCGGTTTCGAAAGCCAAATCGGTATTGGCAGTCGCTTCTGGGTTGAGGTCCCCCATCCAGAGATGAGACAATGTTAATATTAACGCAGATTAGTCCCGAGAAAAAGGCCGCCAAATTCTGTAAAGGCTAATATTTCCTGATGGAAACAGGATGTTGAAGTGCCATGGAAATAAAATACCCCTAAATCGGGTATACTGCCTTAAAAAAAATTACTACGTTGCGCAGGCATTATTTGCGAATATTCATTAATGAGACATGTTTTACTCTCATCGTAATGAATACAATATAATGCGGCATTAACAATATCTGGATGCATTTTATCCGGCATTAAGCTTAACAATACTTCTTCGACTTCCTTTTCTGTCGCAGCGGTGCGATACGTCCTTTTCGACATAAGCGCAGATACAACATCAGCGACCCCAACAATTTGCCCCTCTAGTGAAATCTCCGATCCCTTAAGGCCTCTTGGATAGCCACTCCCGTCAATTCTTTCATGATGCTCTGCTACAATATTAATAACCCTGTCACTTACATTGAGCGTTTTTAACACTGAAACGCCAATATCTACATGGGTTTTTACCAATTCAAATTCTTGATAAGATAATTCTTGCGGCTTGGACAATATAACTTTGGGAATACCTTGTTTGCCGACATCATGAAGGAAGCCAGCTAATTTAATTTCTTCTATACTTGATAAGCTCAGACCAAGTTTTATGGCTATTCGCGCCGCAAATTCGGCAACCATGATCATATGTTCTTTCGTATATGGATCATTTAATCCTATCATAACAAGTACGATATTTTTTACGACTTCATCATTTTCCGGCGAAGATACTTTAAGACTACCATTTAACATATTTGTTACTCACTCATAAGGAACTCAACGGCAACTCTAGCAAGAAAGCGCTAATCAACTCTCAAATATATATCAAATTTTATCTTATTTTGAAAATGAATGAAATAGACCTTATTTAGCCTCTACCATGCCTTATAAAGGGCATGATTTTATCTCGTATTACTCTTTAAAGTAAGTCAAAAATTTTAAGGACGTCATGCAGGGCTAAGGCATTAAAAATATTACATAATAATAAATAATATCTTATGAAATAAGTCTCACCTAAAGAATTTATCATCGTGTTTTTTAGGGCACCCATTCTATATACTTCATATGTTGCCATAACCATGGGAAAAGCGAAAAATATGCCCGTGTGGAATTGATAATTCCACCGATTATTGACATAGATCAATAATGATAATTGTATGGCGTGAATATCCCCCGACAACAACCAAGCAACTTTATATGACGCCAATTTAAAATATGTTTTTTCTTTCTCACATACATAATATTGATATGATCTTGTCAAAATCGAATAAATTATATTAGAGGGACCGTCATGAAAAAAATAATTTTGCTTGTCGTACTAAGTTTTGGATTGGGGAATTTGGCTTTTGCAGCGGATGATGGGGCAACAAAATATACTTTTGCGGATATCAGGCGGGGTCAGGAAATCTTGACAGCGGATGATAATTATATGAACCGCATGTCTTCGACTGAAATTGCCATTCGCATGGCCTCTGTCACGGCGGATAAAACGGTGCAAGATTTAAAAGCGTTATATGCCGCCAATGTCCTTGAATGGACCGATGCGGAAAAGGCTCAAATCACGAAACTTGTCACGGCCAATAAAGACCGATTGGCCACCATCCAGCATTTATTACCGGCGGAGGTCACCTTTGAAAAGTGAATAATAAGGTCGAAGGCGGCCTACCCCATACGCGCGGTAATGGCATAATATTACCTGTAACAGACGAGCCCTTATCCGAAAACCTCTTCTTCCATGAATTATTTCATATTTTAACACGAACGCAAAACAACAAGCGTCATAGTCTTTATAAATTGATCGGCTTTATGCCCTGCGACTTTACGGCCAATAAACAAGTCAGCGCCATGACGCTAACCAATCCAGATGTGCCAGCAGGAGGTTATTATCTACCCGTGTCCATCAATGGGGTGCCATCGGACGTCATGACCTTCCTCTATGCAGCAAGGCCAGCCTTTGACCCCACCATAAAAAACGGATTTAGCGGACATTTTGGTTTCGGCTTGCTTAAAGTAACGGTAAAAGAAGGAAGATGCCTTGTAAATCCTGACACTAAGGGAAATATACAAATCCTTAATCCCTCAACCGTTGCAGATTTCTTTGTCGCTATTGGTCACAATACGGACTATATCATCCATCCAGAGGAAATTTTGGCCGAAAACTTTGTCTTTGCCATAACGGGAAAAACAGATCTGCCTAATCCGGAAATTCCAAACCGGCTCAAGGCATGGCTCACGAAAAAATAAGAAAGCAATGCCCCAATATGACCCAGAGGTCGCCTCATTTCACTGCCGCCCTGTTTATGTTGCTCTATAGCGTTTCCTATGCGGCGTTATGGGGATGCATTCGTCATTTATCAGGCGATATACATCCTTTTGTCCTGGTTTTCTTCCGAACCTTTTTTGGCATGGTCGTGATCTTGCCGATCTTGCTCAAGGTGAAGCTTCCTGCCTTGTCATCTGGCCTGTATCCGCTCTATATTCTCAGAGGGATCCTTAACATTGCCTCCGTTATTGGGGCGTTTTTTGCCGTCAGCCTGATCCCCCTTGCCGATGCTGTTGCCTTCAGCTATATCGCGCCGATTTTTGCCACGGTTCTTGCTGTCTTTTTTTTGAAAGAAAAAATCGGGGCCCATCGAATCTTCGCCATTTTTCTGGCCTTCCTCGGAGTCATAATTTTAGTTCGCCCTGGTTTCCAATCTCTTAACGCGGGAATTTTGACGGCCCTCGGGGCGGCCCTCTGCTTTGCGGCCACATTGATTTGCGTTAAAATACTGACCCGCCACGATAGCCCCACCATCGTCAGCCTCATGGCCTTTATCATTGGTATTCCTGTAAGCCTTGTTGCCGCGCTATTTTATTGGCAATGGCCCTCTGGGGAGCAATGGATATATATTGTTCTCATGGGTATCCTCGCGGCAACAGCCCATATCAGTTTGGCCAAGGCCCTGTCAAAATCAGACATAAGTGCGGTTATGCCCATCGATTTTTCCCGGATAATATTTGCCGCCATTTTAGGCATTACTTTGTTTGGAGACCATTTGAATATCTGGACTTTCTTGGGCGGGGGCATCATTCTGGCCAGTGCGGTCTATGCCGCCCATAGAGAACGCAAAAGGGTGAATCCCCCTAAAAACAAGGTCAAAATATGAGGCGTGTCCCTCAAAATAATGTTCTTGGGAGAGGCTGAGCTATCGCGCCCGGCCTATTCATTGCCCGGCTAAACGCCCCAAAAAAAACCGGTAAAGAGAAAAATTGATCTCGACATAAAGCCCTCCTTGCGGCATGATGTTACCAACTAGTAACATTAACGTTAAGCAAAGTGAGTAAAATATGGAAATTCAAGGCTTATCCGCCCTCGTCACCGGCGGCGCATCTGGACTAGGCGAAGCAACCGCAAGACGGCTTGCCAAAGCCGGGGCAAAAGTAACTATTCTAGATATGAATGCTGAAAGAGGCCGGGTAGTTGCCGCAGATATTGGCGGACATTTTGAAGAAACAGACGTCACTTCAGAAGGAAGCGTCATGGCCGCCCTTGACGCCGCCGCCGCCCGTCACGGGGAAGCCAGAATTCTTATAAATTGTGCCGGCATTGCCATTGGTGAAAAAACGGTCGGACGGGAAAATATTCCCCATGACTTTAATCGCTTCAAAAAAACTATCGAAGTTAATTTGATCGGGACGTTCAATGTTATTCGCCTTGCAACAGCCCGCATGGCCGCGCTTGAGCCGCTTGACACGGCGGAAAGGGGCGTGGTCATAAATACGGCGTCCGTTGCCGCCATGGACGGGCAAATCGGACAGGTGGCCTATTCCGCCTCCAAAGGCGGGATTGTTGGCATGACATTACCCCTTGCCCGTGACCTTGCGGGACTTGGCATTCGGGTTTGTACGATTGCGCCGGGGCTATTCCTGACACCTATGATGGAAGGCTTGCCTCAGGATGTTCAAGAGTCTCTTGGGGGGAGCGTTCCTTTCCCAAGCCGTCTGGGCAGGCCCGATGAATATGCCCATCTGGCGCAACATATTTGTGAAAATGCCATGTTAAACGGCGAAGTTATTCGCCTTGACGGGGCCATTCGCCTCGCACCACGGTAAAGATGGCCCTGGTTAAGATCTTGTCTGAAGACATATAAAAGGCGCCAAAAAGGTGCCTTTTATATGTCTCAATATAGAGTCTCGATTAATTCAAGATAATCACATCTCGTTTAATCTGGCGAATGATTTTTTCGCTTTTATTTCCGCGCATAGCGGCCCGAATACCCCGTCGTGACAAGGTTCCGATAACCACCACATCGGCATCCAGTTTTTCTGCGACTGCAGAAATAATGGCAACAGGATCACCCTGTTGAACATGGGTGTTTTCTTGTTTGCCTTCTGTATCACGCAGAAGTTTTGCACGATCGGGAAAATCCATTGAATCCTCATAGGCATTCACAATATGTTTTTCCGCCCCATAGGCCTGTGCCATCGTCCGGGCCAGCTTGAGAATTTTCTCATTCAGGTCAACATAGCGTGGATTTGAGGTCTGCATCTTGACCGCAGCCAGTATGGTCTTGCGCTGGGATTCGGTATTAGGATGCACGATCAGAACCGGACATGTCGAACGTCGAAGCAATGACCATTTTGCCGCCGACAGCTCATTGCGGCTCTCTTTCGTCGTGTAATCAGAAAAAATAATCAATTCAATATCTTTTCTCTTAACCGTATCAAGAACAGAATTATGCCAATCATCCGTCCAGAAAACTTCGGCAGAATAAGTTATATTATTTTTGATCATCGGACTGACCAACTCGGAAAACCACGCATTATCACAATGAAAATCAAAAATTTCCTGATTTTTACGTAGCTCGTCCATTTCAAAAGAAATAAACAAATGAATATTCACGCCCCCATCCAAAATTTCATTCATTTTCAAAGCCCGTTTCAGGGCATAATGTTCTTCCTGAGCCGGATCAATCACCACGAGGATATTTTTAAAAGTTTTCAATTCTTCCGTCATATTATCTTCACTTTCTATTCTGGATGTTACAGACCACTTGAGCTAAATTTTTCATCATCATCGTTACATCATGAAGACAAATAAGATATTCAATGTCTAAAACATACATAACAAGTCACCATAAAGAATTGACCTAGGATAAGGTTTATCCTTTAGCATATACCCTTATAAAGCCCCTAAGGCGTTTTGTTGTAGAGGCGTGATCGGCTGGCAGGTCATAATTTCAAAATCTGCCGTCTTCCCACCCCAGGCTTTATCCTATATATAGGATGACATCGTGACCATAAGGAAAAACAGTAGCGTAACATGATAAAAATATTATTTGTATGTTTAGGAAATATCTGCCGGTCCCCCACAGCAGAAGGTGTCTTTCGCCATAAATTAAATCAGGCGGGTATCCGCGACGGCTATCTTGAAAATATATTCATCGATTCCGCCGGCACCGGTGCCTATCATATCGGGGCAAAAGCGGATAAGCGGTCACGGCAAACCGCCCTGAAATATGGCGTGGATCTTGATAACTTACGGGCCCGCAAAATAACCCGGCAAGATTTTACCGATTTTGACCATATTCTTGCCATGGATCAGCAAAATATCCGCGATATGAAAAAAATCTGCCCGCCGGACAAACACCATAAAATAAAACTATTAATGGAATATGCCGAGGGCTATCCTGACATTACCGAAGTCCCAGACCCCTATACTGGCTCAAGAGAAGGCTTTGACGAGGTGTATGAAATTATTTCCCGGGGAAGTGACGGATTCTTGAAATATATCAGAAGCCAAAGCACCACATGACATCTATAAATATTTTGAGAAAGACTTGAATAATTATTGATCTCTGCCAATATATAAATCACCTTGGAACAAATAAGAACAAAAGGATGATTTCTTATGGCTGAAGATTATAAATCCCGTTACGGTGCCCCGGCAAGCGCCCGCAATGCGGCAGATGTTGACGAAGGCCTTCGGGCTTATATGTTGACCGTATATAACTATATGGCATCCGCCTTAACCCTTACGGGCTTAATGGCCTATGTCACGTCCAACGTGCCTGCCGTATATTCCCTGCTTTATACCTTTGGCACATCACCTGAGGGCAAGGTTTTCATCACGGGTCAAACCATGTTGGGCCTCGTGGCCATGTTTGCACCGCTCGGCTTGGTTCTTTTCCTCAGCTTCCGAATCAATAAGATGCAGGCATCCACCGCACAGACCACATTCTGGATATATGCGGCCCTCATGGGCGTGTCATTATCCTCAATTTTATTTGTCTATACGGGGGCAAGTATTGCAAAGACCTTTTTTGTCACGGCGGCGGCATTTGGTTCCCTCAGCCTTTATGGCTATACCACAAAACGTAATCTAACGGGGATGGGGTCTTTCCTTATTATGGGGCTATTCGGCCTGATTATTGCGTCAGTGGTCAATATCTTCCTGCAGTCTGGTATGATGGATTTCATCATATCTATCGCCGGTGTTTTGATCTTTGCGGGACTTACCGCTTATGATACCCAGAAAATAAAACTGATGTATCTTGAAAGTGACGGGAATGATACCGCAACGAAGAAGGCCATCATGGGCGCCCTAAGTCTTTACCTGGACTTTATCAATATGTTCTTATTCCTTTTACGTTTCATGGGAAACAGGAACTAGGTACGCCTCAAAATATCAAGAAAACGGCTCCTTATTGGGGTCGTTTTTTTTATCTAGATTCCCCTTATAAAAGATGTATAAAATATATTCAGGCAGCCAAAGGACGATAACATGCTGATCAAAGAAATTATCCGCAAAAAAAGGGATGGCGGCCAATTAACCCCCCAAGAAATTAACGCTTTTATAGCGGGAATCTCGGATCATAGCGTCAGCCGAGAACAGATTTCGGCCTTTACCATGGCGGTATATTTCAAATCTATGACCACCCCAGAAATCAGCGCCCTCACCAGAGCCATTATCCAGAGCGGTCATAAAATAGATTGGCGTCAATATGACCTTGGCGGCCCGGTCGTTGACAAACATTCCACGGGCGGTGTCGGCGATAAGGTCAGTCTCATGCTGGCACCTATGGTAGCGGCCTGCGGGGGTTATGTTCCCATGATATCCGGCAGAGGCCTTGGCCATACGGGCGGCACGCTAGATAAAATGGAGGCGATCCCCGGCTATAACGCGACGCCGAACCTTGATATATTCACCAAAACCGTCAAAAATATTGGCTGTGCCATCATTGGTCAAACCGCTGAGTTAGCCCCTGCGGACGGCATCATCTATAGCGTACGGGATGTGACGGCAACAGTGGAATCTATCCCCCTCATTACCGCCTCCATTTTATCCAAAAAACTGGCCGCTGGTCTGGATGCGCTGGTGATGGATGTAAAGGTCGGCGCAGGTGCCTTCATGGAGACGATGGAAGAGGCCGAAGAGCTGTCATCGTCCCTCATCCAAACCGCCCAGGAATACGGCACCCCAACCCATGCCATCATTACCTCGATGGAAGAAGTTTTAGGCCAAACAGCCGGAAATGCCCTGGAAGTCAGCGAAGCCTTGGATTATTTAAGCGGACGAACACGCGATTCGGGGCTGCATGACGTTGTTATGGCGCTCACTTCAGAAATGCTCGTCTTGACCAAGCTGGCCGCTAACCATCAAGAGGCCACCAAAAAACTCCTCACCGTTCTGGATAATGGCCGCGCCCTGGAAATCTTTGCCCAAATGGTTGCGGCCCTGGGCGGGCCAAAAGACTTCATTGAAAAGCCAGAAAAATATTTAGCGGCCGCGCCTCTTCTTAAACCGGCTTTCTCGCGAAATTCTGGCTATATTTCGGCCATAGATGTGCGCGGCATCGGAAATGTCATTGTCGGATTAGGCGGCGGAAGATCCGTCCCAAACCAAGACTTAGATTGGTCTGTCGGCCTGTCAAATATTGCCAAAATCGGCGATTATGTCGATGAGAAAACCCCCCTCGCCCTCGTTCACGCCGCCACAGCAGAAGACGCGGGCCAAGCCATCGCGCAGATGCAAAATTGTTATATCTTATCCGAGACCCCACAGGCCGCGCCAAAAATTATTCGCCGGCGCATGACGTAACAAGATAGGAAATGATGTCACAAGATAGGACATGATGTCATAAAATATCACCCGCTATCTCCTTACCGCCGCCGCCTTTTCTTTTTTTTTTCCCTTTTAGGCGGCAAGATATCGGCATATTCACTTAAAGCCTGTCCCGTCAGATGCTGGCTTTCCCCGCCCTCAGTTGTATAGATCAGGTCATAGTCCGCGATATAGCGGTAGTTAGTCACAGAGGCTCTTGATGCGGCAAAGCTCCCTTCAAAGAAATTCAAATGATCTGAAATATTGAAATGATCTATTTTTCGCTTGAAATGGATCGTACCGGTCACTGTTTCCTTCCCATTACGGGCTTTCACGTCTATGCGCGTTGGAGAGGAAGACCGATCATCCCCATTAATGATATCTTTATAGTCTAGCTTAACCTCAGTAAATTTCGTGAGGTCAGCCTTTCCACTCTTCAGCGTCAGAATGATGTCCTCTGTCCCGTCGGCCCGTGTCATCGCGGAAAGAAACGGCACGGGCTGATCATCATTTCCCCTAAGGCCGCTCATCCGAAGCCAGCCTTTAAGCAACCCCTCCAAGCGGCCATTGATCACAACATGGGTAGCAAATCCCTGAACCTTGCCCGCTCCCGCCTTTAATGGCTTATCTATGTCCTGAAAAATTTGCCAAGTTCCCTCTCCTTCAAAATAGGGCAGATAAAAGGAGCTTTCCAGCTGCCCCGCCTTATTCTCGAATCTGGCATGATCAAGAGGCGCAATCGCCGAGGTGACGCGATTGGTCACTTTGCTCTTATCGCCTGCGGCCATATAAAATTCATAAACGCCATCCTTACTCTTGAGCCAGTGATTGTGAATAAAAATATCAAATTTATGGGCATCGAACCCCCATTCTCCAAAATTCCGGCCATTTTTAATGATGGTGCGCTTCCCGTCAGGCGTGACGACCGTAGCGAGCATAATGCCATGTTCCTTGCCCACTGGCCAAGGGAAATTAGCCACGAGGAATTGTGCCGTGACAAAGGTGCCATCGTCAAAAAGAAAATGCTCTTCCCAATATTCCTTATAGAATTTATCTTGCAACATAAGGGGCTTGGTATGATCCATCGCCTGAAGAGAATATGGGATCAAACAAAACAAAGAGATTAAAAATAATTTGACCAGCTTCACATTATCGCTCCTACTCTCGAACAAGATAACTTCATGTTTAATATCCTAATCTTGTAAATTTATAATATTATATCAGATAGAAATATGTCCATTACAAGACCAACATGGTTATTTTCAGCCTGCTACGCCTTGACCAAAAAAAACCGCCCCAAAAAAACTTTAGGGGAGGTTTAAATAAGAGGGGACGTCAGAGCCGAATTTTAACCTTTAAGGGTGGACGTCAATTGCGCCCGCGCCGTTTCAAGAAGTTCTTCCATTTCACGGCGCACTTGATGTTCGGAAAGATCCAGACCCTTGGCCTCAAGATCGCCTTTTACCTTTCGGTAAACATCTTCATCACCCGCTTCTTCGAAATCTGATGTAACGACGTCTTTGGCATAGGCATCCGCCGCATCAGCTTTCAGTCCCATTTTTTCTGCAGCCCATAAACCAAGCAACTTATTTCGGCGAACGACGACCTTAAAATCGAATTCATCATTGCGAGAGAATTCATCTTCATAGGCCTTTTCACGGTCGTCAAACTGAGTCATTTGTCAAATCTCCTGTAAAACTTATCATTTCTTAAAATTCATATAGCCTTCTATGTACGCCAGATTACTTTTTGTTTCCATATTTTTTTATATGGGTATGACGATAATTATTTTAAAGGTCAAATTCTTTTATAATATCGCGCCGTGCCTAATTGTTTTCTAAGACATATTGATATATGTTCGCCTCGCTTGATTCTGCAAACGAAAGCATTATAAGACCCCATTTATCCGCAACAGGAAACGAGATATGTCCTTAGAAATACTTAAAGGTGAAAAAATTTACGAAGGCAAGGCAAAAACCCTCTATAGAGGTGTCGAAGCCGGTACAATTATCCAATATTTTAAGGATGATGCCACGGCCTTTAACGCCCAAAAGAAAGGCACGATTGCGGGCAAGGGCATTATAAATAATAAAGTCACCGAACTTGTGATGACGAACCTTGAACGTATCGGCATTCCCACTCACTTTATCGAACGCTTAAGCGACCGGGAGCAGCTTATTCGTGAAGTGGAGATCGTCCCCCTTGAGGTGATTGTCCGCAATGTGGTCGCTGGTACCATGGCCAAAAGATTGGGCATTGAAGAAGGCCTGCGCCTTGACCGGCCCCTCATTGAATTTTCGCTGAAAGACGATGACCTTGGCGATCCGCTCATTGCGGAAGAGCATATCCTCTCTCTTGAAATTGCCGACGACGAAGAACTGAGCGAAATTTTCGACATGACCCATCAAATCAATGACTTTCTGCGCGGCATGTTCGCGGGCGTTGGTATTGAACTTATTGATTTCAAGCTTGAATATGGCCGGCTTTATGATGAAGATGAAATGGGCTACAGCCTTATCCTCGCCGATGAATTCAGCCCTGACAATTGCCGCCTTTGGGACATGAAAACAGGCGAAAAAATGGACAAAGACCGTTTCCGCCGTGACCTTGGCGGCGAAATAGAAGCCTACCAAGAAGTCGCACGGCGCCTTGGTATTAGTCTTGAGACAACCGATTAATATTGACTGAAATAATATCCGAAATAAGGAAAAATATTGTGAAAGCACGTATCCATATCACGTTAAAAAATGGCGTTCTTGACCCTCAGGGAAAGGCTATTCAACATGCCTTGTCTGCCCTTGGATTTAGCGGTGTGGATGACGTCCGTCAGGGAAAATACATCGAACTGGACTTGGCAGAAACAGATAAAAGTAAAGCACAGGCTTCCGTTGAAGATATGTGTAAAAAACTGCTCTCGAACACGGTCATTGAGAATTACGCGATCGAGATTGAATAACCCTACTGAAACTGGAAAGCTTTCATGAAAACTGCTGTAATTGTATTTCCTGCCTCCAACTGTGACCGTGACATGATCGTCGCGCTGGAAAAAATCACGGGCCGCAAACCTCACATCATCTGGCACCAGGACCAAGATATTCCAGACGTTGATCTGATTGCCTTACCGGGCGGGTTTTCCTTCGGAGATTACCTCCGCTGCGGCGCCATGGCGGCCAAATCCCCTGTCACCCAAAAAGTCATTGAACATGCGAACCGAGGCGGCAACGTCATTGGTATCTGCAATGGTTTTCAGATACTCACCGAAACCGGCTTGCTGCCCGGCGCCTTGATGCGCAACAAAAGCCTGAAATTTGTCTGTAAAGATGTTACGCTTAAAGTAGAAAATAATGACACCCCCTTTACCAACGCCTATGCAAAAGGCCAAGTGATCACGATCCCCGTGGCCCATCATGACGGTAATTATTTTGCTGATGAGGAGACCTTAAAAGCCATAGAGGGCGAAGGCCGCGTCGCCTTTCGTTATGTGGATGATAGCGGCAAGGCAACAGAGCAGAGCAATCCCAATGGATCACAACATAATATTGCGGGCCTCATCAACCGCCGCAAAAATATCCTTGGGCTTATGCCTCATCCGGAACGTCTGATAGAAGATGCCCAAGGCGGCACAGACGGCCTTGGTTTCTTTAAAAGCATGATCAACGCAATAAATTAAGGCCTTCCCATGACCACTAAGATGACAAAATGGAATAATAACGTAGAAATCACCGAGGCACTGGTCAAAGAACATGGCCTTACGAAAGAGGAATATGCGCTGTGCCTTACAATATTAGGCCGCACGCCAACCTATACGGAACTTGGTATTTTCTCTGTCATGTGGAGCGAGCATTGTTCTTATAAGTCGTCCAAAAAACATCTGAAAACACTGCCCACCACCGCGCCATGGGTGATCCATGGCCCCGGTGAGAATGCCGGCGTTATTGATATTGGCGATAATCAGGCGATTATTTTCAAAATGGAAAGCCATAACCATCCCTCCTATATCGAACCTTACCAAGGGGCGGCAACGGGTGTGGGCGGTATTTTACGTGATGTATTTACCATGGGCGCGCGGCCCATTGCCAATATGAATGCCTTACGTTTTGGCTCCCCTGACCATCCGAAGACAAAACATTTGTTAAGCGGTGTGGTCGAAGGCATTGGCGGCTATGGCAATTGCGTCGGCGTGCCAACGGTGGGCGGTGAGACTAATTTTCATGCGTCCTATGACGGTAATATCCTGGTCAATGCCATGACGGTGGGCCTTGCGGATCAGGATAAAATTTTCCTTTCTGCAGCGGCAGGTATCGGCAACCCTGTCATTTACGTGGGATCGAAAACCGGCCGCGACGGCATCCACGGGGCGACCATGGCGTCCGCTGAATTCACCGAAGATACCGAAGAAAAACGCCCTACCGTACAAGTCGGCGACCCTTTCACGGAAAAACTTCTGATCGAAGCCTGCCTTGAATTAATGTCCACAGACATGGTTGTCGCCATTCAGGATATGGGGGCTGCGGGCCTGACGTCTTCCTCGGTTGAGATGGCCTCGGGCGGCGGCGTGGGTTTTGATTTTAACCTTGATATGGTTCCCCAGCGGGAAGACGGCATGACGCCCTATGAAATGATGCTGTCGGAAAGTCAGGAACGCATGTTGATCGTCCTAAAACCAGGGCGGGAAAAGGACGCGAAAGCGATCTTTGATAAATGGGATCTTGATTTTGCGGTCATTGGGAAAATTACCGATACGGGCAAGCTGACCCTCACCTTTAAAGGCGAGGTGGTCGCAGATATTCCAACCAAGCCTTTGGCCGATAATTCCCCCGAATATGACCGTCCTTGGATCACGCCGACGCCTCAACCTTACCTTGACGCACATGACGTGCCTGCGCCCGCAGATCTGGCAGAAACCCTGCTTAAAATGATCGGTTCAGAACATCTTTGTAGCCGCGAATGGATTTGGCAGCAATATGACGCCCAAGTCATGGCCGACACTATTCAAAAACAAGGCGGCGATGCGGCCGTGATCCGTGTCCATGGGACGGATAAGGCCATTGCCATTTCCACCGATTGCACGCCCCGCTATTGCTATGCCGATCCCAAAGAAGGCGGCAAACAAGCCGTTGCCGAAACATGGCGCAACATTACCGCCGTGGGGGCGTTGCCACTGGCGATCACTGACTGCCTTAATTTTGGCAATCCTGAACGGCCCGAAATTATGGGGCAGTTCGTGGCCTGTATTGAGGGCATGAAGGAAGCGTGCGAAATTCTGGATTACCCTGTGGTTTCCGGCAATGTATCGCTTTACAATGAAACCAACGGCACGGGCGTTCATCCCACCCCTGCTATTGGCGGCGTTGGGCTTTTAACCGACTCCTCAAAAATGGTTGCCATTGCCCCAAAAGCCGAAGGCGAGATCCTCATTTTAGTAGGCGAGACCAAGGGGCATCTTGGTGCCTCCCTCTATCTTGATGTGATCGAAGGCCGCGAAGAAGGCAGCCCGCCGCCCGTAGATTTAGCCTTAGAAAAGAAAAACGGCGATTATGTCCGCGCGCAGATTAAGGAACGCCGCATTTCAGCCTGCCATGATATTTCTGACGGCGGGCTTTATGTGGCCCTCGCCGAAATGGCGATGGCGGCCAACATGGGCTTGGATGCCGCCGTTGATACCGGCCCTATTCCCTTGCATGCCTTTGCTTACGGCGAAGATCAAGGCCGCTACATTCTATCGGTCACAGCAGAAAATAGGGCTAGCGTCCTGGAAGCCGCAAAAAATGCCGACGTTACTGTCCAAGTTATGGGAAAAACAGGGGGCAAGAACTTGACTTTAAATGCCACCACCCCCATATCTGTTGCAGATATGCATGAGGCCCATAAGGGCTGGATGCCAGACTATATGAGTATTGATTAATCAGGAGCCAAAATTATGGCCATGGAAGCCAAAGAAATTGAAGCAATGATCAGGGAAGCTATTCCAGGCGCGACCGTGACCATTCAAGACCTTAAGGGGGACGGCGATCATTATGCTGCCCATGTGACATCACAGGCATTTGCCGATAAAAGCCGCGTCAAACAGCATCAAATGGTTTATAATGCCCTTCAAGGTAAAATGGGTGATGATCTTCATGCCCTTGCCCTTCAAACCTCTATCCCCGAATAACGCACAATTTTTTCAGGAATTAACCTATGACAAACCAAGTTTTTACCCGCATTGAAGATGATATTAAAAAAAGCGATATTGTTCTCTATATGAAGGGCAGCCCCATGTTTCCCCAATGCGGATTTTCCGCCGCCGTGATCGAAGTTCTCAACCATTTTAAAGTGGATTTTGAGGCCTTTGACGTCCTCCAGGATCCGGCTTTACGGGAAGGTATCAAAGAATTCAGCGAATGGCCCACCGTGCCCCAGCTATATGTTAAAGGGGAATTTGTTGGCGGTTGCGACATCATTCGTGAGATGGCCGCAAACGGTGAATTGGTTGGCCTTTTTGAAAAAAATGACATCAAACCAAAAGCTTAAAGATTTATAAGATAGCCAAATAAAGAGCGCGCCTTAACTGAGCGCTCTTTTTTGTCCTGCTGAAAACGCCGCCAATAAAAAAGCCGCTCACATTTTACAGCGAGCAGCTTTTCAAATTGTTTGTCTCAAACCGTAATACTATTAACGTGAGTAAAATTCCACGATAAGATTTGGTTCCATTTGAACGGGATAAGGAATTTCGTCAAGGGTAGGAATGCGAAGGAAAGTCACCTTTGTACCATCATTTTCAATGGCCAGATATTCTGGAATATCGCGTTCGTTTGACGCAATGCCTTGAATAACCATTGGGATCTGACGTGATTTTTCACGGATCTCAACCACATCACCAGCTTTCACGCGGTAACTTGGGATATTCACTTTGTTGCCGTTAACGGTCACGTGAGCATGATTCACGAATTGACGGGCAGAAAAGATTGTCGGCACGAATTTAGCACGGTAAACCAGCGCATCCAAACGGCTTTCCAGGAACCCAACCAAATGCGCGCCGGTATCACCGCGTTTGCTGTCGGCATCTTGATAAATGCGTTTAAACTGTTTTTCGGTAATATCGCCGTAATAGCCTTTAAGTTTTTGCTTCGCGCGCAGCTGAATACCATAATCAGATATCTTGCCACGGCGTCCTTGACCATGTTGGCCCGGGCCATATTCACGGGAATTAACCGGAGACTTGGGACGTCCCCAGATATTTTCGCCCATACGGCGATCAATTTTATACTTAGCTTGTGTACGTTTTGTCATTTTATAGAATCGCTTCTGTTTAATTGTTGAAGTCAGCGCCATGACGTAGGATATGCCCTACATCACGCAACTCGAGATTCTCACCCGAGTCATTCACGTTGGGCGGAATATAGTCATCAGCCCTAGAAAGTCAATTGAAAACCCCCCAAAGCATTCATTCTTCGCCTTTTTTTGCTAATTCGGCCTTTTCCGTGCGCCATCCGGGGCCGCCGCCCGTGGCAAGGGCCTTTACCACGCCACGTAAGGTGCTGACTTCTTCACGGCTCAGCTCAGACCGTTTGAAAATATTGCGCAAATTCCGCTTCATAATAGATCGTCGTTGATCATGGCGGAAATATCCCGCCTCGGTCAATTCGGTCTCCATATGATCGAACAGCTTTTGCAAATCCTCGGATGAGGCGGGGGTGGTATCGAGCTGCGGGGTATATTCTGCGGGCTGATCGGTGCCTGTTTGAAACCATTCATAGGACATCAAAATCACCGCCTGCGCCAAATTGATGGAGGCAAAGGCGGGATTAAGCGGCACCGACACAATGGCATCGCAAAGCGCCACATCATCATTCTTAAGGCCCGCCTTTTCAGGGCCAAAAAGAAGCCCAAATTTTAGGCCCCCATCACAGTGTGATCGCATGAGGCCGGCACATTTGCGGGGCGTAACAACGGTCTTGATCATGTCCCTGCGCCGCGCGGTGGTGGCATAGACATAGCTTAAGTCCGCAATGGCCTCTGCCGTGGTGTCATAGACCCGCGCCTTATCCAGAACAAGATCCGCCCCCGCCGCCGCCGGAATTGCCGACGGATTAGGCCAGCCATCACGAGGATTTACCAGCCGCAGATCAGTCAGGCCAAAATTATACATGGCCCGAACGGCCTTGCCGATATTTTCGCCTAGTTGCGCGCCGATCAAAATGATCGCGGGGCCATCCTGGTGAATAATCTCCTTCTCCAAACTATTGGTGCCTGCCACTGTAATCTCCTTCATGGCTTCTCCTACAGCAATATGATTATTTTCTCAAGTGAGAGAATGGCAATTTCGATTGAAACTGGTTAGGCAACCACACTAGCCGACTGCCTCCCTGAATATGATTGACGTGAACGCCCTTCGTCACCCTGAATTTAGGTCAGGGTCCATGTCAGATACAAATCAGCCCATTCGGGATTATTTTCTTCAATCAGGTTTATCTTCCACTGTCGATGCCAGCGTTTTAGTTGTTTTTCACGTTCAATTGCAGTTGTAATATTCTCAAAAACTTCATAATGGGCCAGAATTTTTACATCATATTTTTCTGTAAATCCTTCTGTGATATTACTTTTATGTTGCCAAATACGCTTAGCCAAATCACTTGTCACCCCAATATAAAGCGTCCCCTTACGCTTGGAGGCTAAAATATATGTGTAACCTATCTTCTTCATGAAAGCATTATATGGCATATGTGTAACGACACAACAAATGGATGTTTTAACGACCTCCACCGACACACTGAGTTCAGTTCAGAGTCTATGCCTGATACAATGAGAAGCGGGCATATGGATGCTGAAACAAGTTCAGCATGACAGTTATATTATATGCATGCTACGCCTCAAACCATATTCTACCGCCACAACCCTGCCCCCCTCGCCGCCCTAAACCACCTCGCCGTCATCCTAAAATCTCCCCGCCGTCACCCTGAACTTGTTTCAGGGTCCATACCTGCATCATGAACGAACCTAAAAATTAAATGATCGAGCATAGCTTAAAAATAGATTCCTGCCTTCGCACACTAGTGCCCACCACTATCACCTGGGGGTAAAAACCGTCAAGCGCTCCACATTGTCCGATGCCAATAAAGGGCGGAGTTATGCGGTTTTTCAAGACATAGCGCAGATGATGATTGGGCGTTCAACGCAGAAAAAGTCTAAGATGCAAGAGGTGTTGACCCTTCTTGACAGCAGCCAGATCACTCTTATGGGGCATGGGCACGAATGGGCTGTCCCGACCCGAACCCGTAACTGTTCACGGGGGGTTAAATTACATATTCAAATGGATCATGACACTGAGATGGTTGAATATGCCCAAGTCACCGCTACCAACATCAACGATGTGAGCGCGGCGATGGATATACCGTTAAAGCCGGATCGTATCTATGTTTTCGATAAAGGATATTGTGACTATAATTGGTGACATGAAATTCGGGAGACGGGGTCTCGATTTGTCACGCGCCTGAAACGTAATGCGGCCTATAAAGTCACTGAGACCCGCGAAATAATCTCACAGGATGCGGGCTTTATTCTGAAAGATCAGGTCATTGAACTGACCAACAAACATCCCCGGGCCAGAAAAACAAATAAGCTTGCAGGCCATCCTCTACGTTTGATCCAGATAAAACATCCTGGTGGGAAGACGCGGCCCTTAAAGAAGCACTTAACACAATAACAAAATGTAGTACGCTATAATTTTACTATAGGTCTCACCTGTTTCTGATGACTAAAAATTACCCCGCGCCTGCTATCCACTTAATATGCTATTAGGGGACGCGCTCCTCAACAGGACAAAAATTATGGGCCATTGGTGGATTCCACTCCCAAGTGCGACAGTCTGGGTAAAAAGTAGGACATAGTTTACGTGACTGATAGAATGAGGTTTCTGACATCTTATTCATTCAAGGAGCAAACCATGTCCTACACGCATATTAAC